>ERZ779866.978-NODE-978-length-30503-cov-7.605163_pt1 | contig 30503 bp, 28 predicted proteins | sample MGYA00511248_ERZ779866 | MGnify/ENA primary metagenome ERZ779866 (study PRJEB29588, sample SAMEA2155758) | human gut metagenome | biome: human gut; feature: human-associated habitat; material: faeces | place: Denmark | collected 2008/2010 ... | reverse complement strand
TTGATTGTCCTACCGTTTTTCGTCAGGGAGACAAGTGGCTGATGACTTATGTCGTTTATAATGGCAATAACATGGTTTAGCTGTTCAGAAGTAAGCCCCTTTGAGGCTTCTGCAATTTCCCGAATTTTTGCAGGGTCGTTATTATCTATATCGAAAAAGTCCTTTGGCGTAATTCCCAAATATTCACAGATATAAAATATACCCGTAAGTGAAGGCATGGACTTTCCGCTTTCTATATTATTTATATAACCGGGGTTCTGACCCATTGATAAACTCATATCTCTTGCAGATACTCCCTTTTCCTCTCTCAGTCTTGCCAAACGCAAAGAAAAATCCTTTTCAGTCATTTTTCCACCAAATAATTTTACATTTATTTACACTGTTTATTTTTTATTAAATCGTTGATAATCGTAATAATATGTTCCAGTTCTTCGGAACTCAGGTGCTTTGCCACTGTATCAAGTTCCCTGATTTTAGCAGGGTTACTATTATCCTCGTCAAAAAACTCCTTTGGTGTTATGCCAAAATAATCACAGATATAAAAGAACACGGTCATAGAAGGAAGATTAACTCCGTTTTCAATATTATTGATATATCCCGGACTCTGTCCCAGCGACAGGCTCATATCTCTTGCTGAAACGCCTTTATTCATTCTAAGCTCGGTCAATCTCTTTATAAATTCTTCCTTTTCCACGATTATCACCACCTATGTATATAATTTTACTATATACATATCCAATAGTTATCCTTTTTAATTATCAATTAGTATTGACATATATATTTTATTTAGATATAATTTTGTAAATATTAAGTTAAAATAAAGGAGTTGAAAAAAGTGAAAGAAATAACATGTTGTTTTACCGGACACAGAACTATTCCCATGGGACAGCTGAACTATGTAGCAAACCTCTTAAACCGCACTGTAGAAGAACTGATTGCAAAAGGCTACAGTGTTTTTGCCGCAGGGGGCGCACTGGGATTTGATACAATGGCGGCACAGTGCGTGCTGAATTTAAAATCCAAATATCCCCACATAAAACTAATTTTAATACTGCCATGTTTAGAACAGACAAAGGGCTGGTCGGAATATGATATTTCCGTTTATGAAGATATAAAAAATAAAGCCGACGAGGTTATATACACATCATTAAACTATACCAAGGGCTGTATGTTCAAAAGAAACCGAGCTCTTGTGGACAAAAGCAGTGTTTGCATAGCCTATCTCACCAAAAATACAGGAGGAACAGCCTACACCGCAAAATATGCCGTCGAAAAGGGTTTGCAGCTTATAAACTTAGGCAGATAATTCCATATAAATACAAAACGACCGCTTCCGAAGAAGCGGCCATTTTTTGGGTTATTTAATAACGGATAATAATCAATTATGATGCCAGCATAAGCTGAATAAGAGTTGCGTCATAGACAGTAATCTTTCCGTCCTTGCTGCAATCGGCATTTTCTGTATAGAACACCTTATCATTTAGCCTGTTTTCAGCTTATTATAACATACCGCAATAAATATATCAATATTATAAAGTGTTTTCTTATGTTTCATATGGTTTTTTTACTAATGTCAAGATGATTAAAATCACAAAACAAAAAAAGGGAAAGTATCCGAAGATACCTTCCCCTTCTGCGAAAGAGCCGCAGTGCTCGTTTAAAATAATAGAAAGATTTGAAACGCAGGTGCTTAGAATAACTTTTTGATGATTTTTTTGCAAATCAAAAGACTCATATTAAATCATAACAAGCACCGCAGCCCCGTGCAGACTTATCATCGATAAGTATTTAATACTATCGATTTTTGTCGTTCTGACAATACAATTATACACAAACTAAGAATATTTGCAAGCTGCAAAATGAATTATTTTGCGTACTTGTTTACAATTGCATGCATCTGATCCATCTTCTTTTCCATATCAGCAACCAGCTTGAACTGTGTGCGGCAACGGTCGAGATTGTGGTTTGGTCTGTGAATCTTGAAATATGTATCTCCGCTGAGATAGTCTGTGAGGAATCTGATTCCGCACTCGAATGTCATAATCTTTGCACCGATTGAAAGGCTGTAAAGCTCTTCATCTGTAAGGAATTCCTTAGCAACGCTGAGGTAACCGCTTGCAAATACCTCGAAGAGTTCAAGGCTCATTTCAATCTTGCTCAAATCAACTTCGTCCTCTGCGCCTGTGCTTGCGCCGAAACGAATGCTGTCGCCGAAGTCATAAGCAGCGGCACCCGGCATGATTGTATCAAGGTCGATAATGCAGATAGCCTTGCCTGTAGCGTCGTCGATCATGATGTTGTTGAGCTTTGTGTCATTATGTGTAACTCTGAGAGGAATTTTGCCCTCCTTGAGCATGTTAACGATTTCGCATGCAGCCTCTTTACGAGCCATTGCAAATTCGATTTCTGCCTGAACGTCTTTTGCACGTCCGCAGATGTCCTTATTTACAGCCTCAACAAAAGCTTCGAAACGCTTCTCTGTGTTGTGGAAATTAGGAATGGACTCTGAAAGCTGGTCAGCAGGATAATCTGCCAAAAGTCTCTGGAAGTTACCGAAAGCTGCTCCGCAGTTGTAGAAATCTTCCTTAGTCTGGATGCTCTGATAGGTTGTTGCACCCTCAATGAAGATGTAAGATCTCCAGTAGTTGCCGCCCTCATCTACAAAATAGAGCTTTCCGTCCTTTGCAGGGATAACTGTGAGAGTCTCTCTGAGAACGTCTCCGCCGTTAGCCTCGATAATCTTTTTAAGGAAAGTTGTAACTCCGTAAATATTGTCCATGAGAGCTGCAGGCTCTGTAAAGATGCTGTGGTTAATTCTCTGAACAATAATTCTTCTCTTTTCGCCGTTATTCTCGATAACAGCAGCGTATGTATCGTTAATATGACCTTCACCGAATGGGCCAACGCTTACCATTTTGTCGCCTTCGTTTAAAAACTGGCTTACGATAAGGTCAAAGTTATAATTCTTCTCTGCCACTAAATATCACTCCCACAATTTTGACGGATATTCTCCGCTGTCTACTTTATCCTTTATTGACTTAACAACATATGGCTTGTCGTCCTTATATGTTACGCCGAACCATGTAGCGTCTGTCTTGAGAACCTCAACAGTTGCCTTGCCCTCGTCAATCAGCTCTCTGATAACTGTAGGAAGGAGATATTCGGACTTGAGAGGATTCTTCTCAAGGTTCTCATCCAAAAATTCTGTGAAACGCTTTGCTGTTTCATCGATGAATTTTGGTGTGAGGCACCAGCAGTTCATAGAAACGATTGAATTTTCATCCAAGTCTACCCAGTTTTCTTCATCCTCTGTATACTGAACCTGGCCGTCTCTGCGCATAATCTTTGTTCTTTCAACAATGCTTGTGAGATAGTTGTTCTCGTCCATTGTGCAAACGCCTCTTGCAACATGGCCATACTCTGTAAGAGTGTTCTTAAGAATATAACCTGCCATGCAGTACTGCATTGGATCTGCGTTAAGGTCAGCCTTGTCAATCCACTCGGAAACCTTAACAAAAGCATCTCTGCCATAGAAGTCGTCAGCATTGATAACAAGGAAAGGCTCTTTAACCTTTCCAAGGCAGCTCATGATAGCATGTGCTGTACCCCAAGGCTTTACACGCTCTTCAGGAACCTTATATCCCTCAGGAATATTTGTAAGCTCCTGGAAAACATACTCAGTCTCGATCTGGGAAGCAATTCTGTCACCTATTACTTCACGGAATATATCGTAGTTCTCTCTCTTGATAATAAAATAAACCTTACTGAATCCTGCAAGTTTAGCATCATAAATAGAATAATCAATGATGATTTCGCCGTTAGGACCAACTGAATCAATCTGCTTCAAGCCGCCGTATCTGCTTCCCATGCCGGCTGCCATAATAACTAATGCCTTTTTCAACGAGAATTCCTCCTTAAAAATTAGATTTATTTTCAGTCTATTTATGGTGCAGCCGCAAAAAGCAGCTGCACCTTTGTTCCGTCTTTATATACCTGTCTTAAAATCAGTTGATTTCGTACCAGATAATCTCGTTAGCGTCCATATCCAAATCAAAGCTTGAACCGTCGCCTCTGTAAACTGTTGTGCTCTGTGGCTCGTATGTGTTGTTAACAACGCAGTACTTGTTGTTTGCAACATATGCGTGTACGTCAACGTTGTAGTTTGTGCTGTACCACTTGTTGAGGTCAGCCTCGCTGTGTGTTGACCACATAACTGCACGGTGGAGAAGTCTTGCATTCTCGAAGGTGTATGGGAGACCGCTGATGTAAACAGCACGTCCGTTACCGAACTCGTTAACTGCAAGCTGAACTTCCTTATCTCTCTGGCAGATGATTGTTGTGCCCGGAAGAGCATAGATGTTCTTTTTGCCCTCACCGAAGTCGATTTCGCCCTTAACATCCTCTGTGATGAAGTGCTTGTGCTCGTCCCAGTTGTACTTGTCCACGTTAAGTGTAAATCCAACCTCTTCCTCTACGCCGAGAACGCCGGAAAGCTGGAAGTACTTGCCCTGGTACTGATATGCAGAAGGCTCACCAACACCGATGAAGCCGCCGCCGTTGTATACGAACTTCTTGATAGCTGTAACGATTTCTTCGTCTGCCCAGAATGCGCCGCCGCTGTGTGCTGTGTAAGCGTCACCGTCGTTGATGATAACGTCGATGTCCTTGAGCATGTCAGGATTTTCCTTAATATCGTCAAAGCTGATGAACTTAACATCATATGGAGCGCCGCTGAGTGCCTCAATAACGCCGAAATATGAGTAGTTCTGCTTCTGATAAAGACCATGGTGAACCATGTGGTTACCCCATGCTCTCATCTTACCCCAGCAGTTGAGAACTGCTACTGTCTTTACGCAGTATGGAGTTGTGCCCTTTGCGTTTTCATAAAGCTCTCTGAACTCGTTGCAAACGCTCTGAACATATTCTATAAACTCAGGGAACTCAACTGCAAGCTTCAGATATCCGCCGTATCCGATACGGTCGATTGGCTTTCTGAGGATTGCACGTCTTGCTGTTACCCAGTTGTATTTTGCTTCCTTAACAGGGTCGCCGCCCTCGTGGAATGTATCCGGGAAGAAGTATGGAAGAAATCTGCCTTCTGTGTACTTAACGCCAGGAATATCGCTGATAAGACGGAGAGTTGCACCGTTACCAACACTACCAACAACTGCGTCAAGGCCGATTGTCTTGAACTCGTCCATGAATGGCTCTGTGCCGATCCAGTGGTCGCCCAAGAACATCATAGCTTCTTTGCCGTACTCGTGTGTGATGTCTACCATTTCCTTAGCAAGCTTTGCAACTTCTCTGCGCTGGAATGCCTGGAAATCTCTGAATTCCTTAGTTGGAATTCTGTATGGGTTGTTCATGTAGCCCTGATCAATGATGTATTCAGGTCTGAACTTGTAGCCAACTTCTTTTTCAAACTGCTCGAGGATATATGGGCTTACGCTTGCAGAATATCCGTACCAGTCAACATACTTTTCACGAGCAAGCTCGTCAAAAATAAGTGTGAACTGATGGAAGAAAGTTGTATATCTGATAACATCAACATATGGATGCTCTTCGATAAACTTGCGCAAACGCTTCATTGTAAACTCGTGAGTCTTTGGCTGACGAACGTCGAAAGTAATCTGGTGCTCAACGCCCTTCCAGTCATTAACAACTGCGTTGTACATATGTACCGGATCCCACATGATGTATGCCAAGAAGCTTACTGTGTAATCATGGAAAGGAACTGCCTTGTCTATTACTACACAGCCTGTAGCTTCATCATACTTCCACTGGTCAACAGGAACAACTTCACCTGTTGTACGGTCGATAACTTCCCACCAGCGTGTGATATCATCACGTGTATTAACGGAAAGCATGTCAGGATAGAGATTTTTCATAAGCTCTATTGACAGAGAACCGTCGATAGCTGTTTTCGGAGCAGTCATAATGTACATCTGCTGTATTTCATCCGGGTTTGCTTTTGCCCATTTGTTGTCTTTTCTTGTTGTGTAATAAGTTGAATAAACTTTTGCATCTACTGACTTCAATTCCTCTGGATAGTCTGTGCCGTCACAGTCACGGATAGCATCAGCTCCCCATTTTTTCAGAAGTTCCAGTGTTTCGGGAACAACGTCAATGTCAGTAGGAATGGTAACACGACCAAATTCTCTTGTTGGCTCTTTCATAAGTTTAATTTCCTTTCAAACAAATATATGTTTACAGAAAAAATCTGCAATCAACCCTTTAGGTACAACTGTATGCCCGTCGCTGCTACGCAGTGGCGGACATACATCATCGCAAATATGCACAGTTATACCGGCATATTTTGCCCAATATTATTTTTTATTTTTTTTAACAGGTTTAACATCGTATTTTGTCCATCTTTTGTTGTACACAAAGAGAAGACCAAGCAGAATAAACAAACCTACAAACTGCATTATAAGGTGTCCGATATCTGCTACGTTACGTCCTACGAAAATTAAAACCATACCAACAATAAATGCTACAATACCGATTATTGTGCTTATAATTTTCTTAGATTCCATAATCAATGTTATATCTGCTCAAAGAGAGATATAACCAAAACCTCCTTTGCAGTTTATTATTAACCCTTAACACCGCCGGCGGTCATACCCTGTGTAAGTTTCTTCTGAACAAACATGTAGAGGATGAGAACCGGAAGCATTACCAATACAAGTCCAGCGTACATACGTCCGTATTCTGCCTTTGACTGTGAAGCCTGTGAAAGGTTCATAATACCAACCGGCAATGTTACGTTGTCTCCGGAGAGCAATGTAATTGATACGATGTACTCGTTCCAGAAAGCAAGGAAGTTAAACAGAATAACTGTGATAACACTTGGCTTTGCCATTGGAATCATAATGCTGAACATTGTCTTAAAGTAACCTGCACCGTCAACATATGCTGCTTCTTCGAAAGCTGTAGGAATTGTAACAAAATAGCTTTCGAGAAGATAAATTGTAAACGGCAAAGCTGTTGATGCAAGTACTACTGCAAGTATGAACTTGTTGTTCATAAAGAATGTCATGCCGATTGCTCTGTCGAAGCTCAAAAGAAGGAGCATAATCGGAACAACGATGTAAGATACGTTAACAAACAATCCGCCCATGAGAGCTGTGTTAAGTATTTTCTTACCCGGGAACTTAAATCTTGCAAGAACATAAGATGCCGGGATTGCAAGAACGAGAAGCAATGCAAGAGCAACTGCTGTAACAATTACAGAGTTAAGGAAGTAATCTCCCATTTTAGCTGTTGTCCATGCTTCTACAAAGTTGTCAAATCTAAATTCACTTGGAAGTGACCAAGGGCTTGTCATTGCTGTTTCGCCACGGAAATCACTGTTAGGTCTGAACGCTGCCAGGAAAACCCAGAGCACAGGAACAATGATAATAAGTGCGAAAATGATAAGAGCGAGATAAATTATAACTTTTACGATACGCTCTTTGAGAATTGTATTTTTCATAATTTAATCCGCTCCTTTCTTAGAATTCAAGAATCTCACGCTTTGTTACCGCATTAACAATACCTGCAAGGAGGAATGAGAACAAGAACGTGATAACGCCTATTGCCATTGCACGACCATAGTCTTGTGTCTTTTCATACATGTAGTAGAGAAGAACATATGTACTTTCAGGAGCTCTTGAGCCATACATAGCACGAACAAACAGATAGCTCAAGTTGATTGTAGAAATGATGAAGAATGTAAGTGTTGTACGGATATTTGTCCATACAAGTGGAATTGTAATCTGGAAGAATACTCTTACACGGCTTGCACCTTCAAGGTTTGCACTTTCATAAATACTCTCTGGAATGGCTGCCATACTTGACATGTACATAACCATGTAGTAACCGATTGCCTGCCAAATCATAGCAATTGCAAGGCTGAAGATAACAACCTCATTACCTGATTTCCACTGAACTGTAACGCCAAAGAGGCTTGTGATACTGTTGAGAATACCGATATCTGAATCGTATACAACGTTAAAGAAGATTGATGAAATAACAACTACAGAAAGTATATTTGGGATGTAGAATATAATTCTGAAGAAATTTTGACCTTTAATTTTTTCTCTGCTGAGAATTCCTGCATATACAAGTGCAAATGCAAATGTAACAATAGTAACAAGTACTATAAGAAGAATTGTGTTCTGGAATGTGCCTATAAACTTCGGGGCAATTGTTGAATTTGTAAACAAATCTATGTAGTTTTTGAAACCTACAAAACTTTTGCTTGTAATATTGTATTTACTGAATCCGCCGAAGAAGGAGTAATAAAAAACTTCCAATGTAGGTACAACCATGAATAATGTAAACAACACTGTTGTCGGGATAATGCACAGTCCGACAAACAGACCTCTACCGCCACTTTTTTTCATGCTGCATTTCTCCTATCGGTTATTTAATGAAAATGCGGCGGGCAGACAAACTGCCCACCGCTTGATAGATTTTTTAAAAGTCGCATGGTAAGTTTATTTATACCACTTTAAATCTATTCAGTTAGATTGGGGATAAATCGCTTTGAGCGACTTTTGTTCTCATTCTAATTAAGATTAAGCTGCTGCATCAGTAGGCTCTTCGCTAGCAGAAATTACTGCTGCGCCGAGAGCTGTGTTAGCATCCTTAATACCTGCGAGCCACTCGTCAACTGTGATGTTGCCTGCAACGAGCTGGTTAACTGGTGTGAAGTATGCATCTGCAGGTGTTACACCAGCGTCTGTTGTAGCTACGAAGCCACCCATAACTGCTGTTGCACCGTTATCATATATGCTGTAGAATGTCTTGTTGTCGCCTTCGAGCTTGTCAGCGATACCTGCTACCGGCTGAACTGCGCCGTACTTAGCAAAGATATCGATAGCTGCATCTGAATACATGAATGCGATGAAAGCATCTGCGCCAGCTGTGTTCTTAGCACCCTGTGGGCTCCAGATCTGCTCGAGGAATGTGAAGGATGTTGGGTTCTTGTCAGCAGAAACTGCTGGAACAGCTGTCATGCCCCATACGAAACCTTCTGGAGTAGAGTCAGCCATCTCACCTGGGAGCCATGTGCCGTTAGGGCAGAAAATAGCTTTGCCATCGATGATGAGCTGCTGGTTCTTAGAGAAGTCGATGTCGTTAGCGTTCTCTGTTGTTGATGGTTCTGTGTATGTAGCAAGCTTTGCGATTACGTCGAGAACCTGCTTAGCTTCCTCTGTATCCCAAACGCCCTCTTTGAAGGAAGTTACGTCGTTGTAGAGGTCGATGCCCTTATCTGTTGATGCGAGAAGTGCAAACATGAATGCATCGAAGTAACCTGTTGTTGGGTATGTGAAGAGGGAGATTCCTTCTTCCTTAGCCTTGTCGCCAAGTGCCCACATCTCGTCCCATGTTGTTGGAACTGTCCAGCCCTTTTCCTCCATGAGGTTTGCGCTGTAGAAGAGACCGCATGGGCTGTAGAACATTGGCATGAGGTATGTCTTGCCATCGCCATATGGATTTGTTGCGTTTGTCTCTGTAAATCCGCCGATGATCTTGTCGCCTACTGTTTTCTCTTCGCCTGGATTTGTGAGGGAAAGAACGCCTGTGAGGTCACGGAGCTGCATGTTGTTGATCATATTCTCTGTAATCTTAGCGTCACGGTTTGTTGCAAGGTGAACAACGTCAGGATAGTTACCTGCCTGGATTTCGTTTGCAAGAGTTGTCTCAAGAGTCTTGCTAACCTCGAGCTCAACTGTTGTGCCAGGATATGCTGCTTCGAAAGCATCTTTGATTTCGTTCCACATATCTGCGCCGTATGCTGTTTCGATAGCCTTTACAACGATTGTACCGCTTACTTCTGCGTTGCCGCCTTCACTTGTAGCAGCTGGATCTGTTGTTCCTTCTGTAGTATCTGTGTTGCCGCCGCAGCCAGCTGCGAGAGAAGCAACCATGAGAACTGACAGAATCATTGCCAATACCTTTTTCATGACTGATTTCATCCTTTCTGAAAATGAATAAAAATTTTGCCCAACCGGGCAGTCTGCAATGACAAAAGACAGGCACGTATGCCGCCTATCCTTTACATTCCATAGTATACCTCATACAGAAATAATTTCAATAAGTTTCTTGCAGTTTACTATTTTTTTATTGCTTTTTTCGTTAATTTTTATAATAATTTTTGATTTAAACGCCTTTTTTTATACCCACAAGTCCAAAAGTTTGTTTTTTATGCAAAATCAAGAAATTTTATTGTATACATGGCACAATCCAGTTGTTAATTTGTTCACATAAAGTTCTGTTTTTTTACACATATTTCCTACTTGCAAAGAGATATATAATATGTTAAAATTATCGTGATGATGAGTAGGCATGTTTCTTTTTTGTCTTAATTTAAGTTATATTTAAGAGGAGGTTATCTTATTGAGCAACGAACTTTACACAATTGACCACACTACTACTGAACATTTGGACGCAAGATTACTTTATGTAGGAAAATCCAAATACGGCAATGACTGGCACAGCACACTTCATTCACATTATTTTGCCGAGTTTTTCTATGTGACAAGCGGCAAAGGTGTTGTTAAAGTTGAGGACACAGAATTTACAGTTGAGGAAAGCGATCTCGTTATTATAAATCCGGGTGTTTCACATACAGAAAAAACTCTTTCCGGTGAAGATTTTGAATATGTTTTTGTAGGTGTTGACGGAATTGCTTTCTGCTTCGACAATCCTAACTCAAACGACGACTATACTCATATCCATTATAAAAAGGACAGAGAGGTTGTTGAAACATATCTCAAGCTTTTGCAGTCCGAAATGGATAAAGATACACCATATAAGACAACTGTATGCCAGGATTTACTCGAACTTCTTATTATCAACATAATCAGAAAGGCAAACTACAGCCTTACTCTTGATAATTCCAAGAGCGTTAACCGTGCATGCCGCACAGCAAAAAGATATATTGACGAAAACTTCCGTGAGTCCATCACTTTGGACGAGCTTGCAGAAGTTGCTAAGGTTAACAAATATTATCTTTCACACGCATTCTCAGAAGACTATAAGATTTCGCCTATAAACTACCTCATCAGCAAAAGAATTGACGAATGTAAGAACCTTTTGGTTTCCAGCAACTACTCAATCGCACAGATTGCCGGTTTCACAGGCTTCTCTTCACCTTCTTATTTCTCTCAGTGCTTCAAGAAGAACACAGGACTTCAGCCTGAACAGTACAGAAAGAGATTCCGTGCTAAGGGAGATATCCAGACAAACCCAGGCAATTTCATGAAAAAAGAAATAATCAAGTAATATTACTTTTTATAAAAGCGGCACATGATTTCTCATGTGCCTTTTTTATATAATCAAGGAAAAATATAGGGGAAAGGGTGAAAAAATGAAACAGACAATATGCACAATTCCTGTAACCGACGTATTTATTGAAAAGGATGGCTGTCCTTTCTGCCGTCTTGAGAAAAAGCTGGAGGAAAGCTACGCCCGCTACATAACCGGCGACGCCAAAATGGAGCCTACTGTGAGAATTGAAACAAATAAAACAGGCTTTTGCAAGCATCATTTGCAGCTTATGTTTGAAATAGGGGGAAGGCTTTCAAACGCACTTATTTTGGAGAGTCACTTGCAGTACATTATTGACAACTGCTTTAAAGAAGAGGAAAATGTAAAAAAAATCAAAGGGGAAGCCGCCCAGTGTGAAAAGCTTTTCCATTCCTGTTTTATCTGCCAAAATATTTCCGAGGATTTACAAAGAGCTATGGAAACCACCGCAAAGCTTTTTGTAAAAGATGAGAGCTTTAAAAAGCTTTATTCCGCCCAGCCTTTTTTCTGTCTTGAGCACTATTCAGCCATGATAAAAGCTGCCGGAGATGTTCTCGGCAAAAAAGATTTTCTGGAATTTGCTGAGGTGACAAAAAGAATAACTCTGAACCATTTAAAAGAGCTGAAAGGTGACGTCACCCATTTTTGCAGTATGTTTGATTACCGCAACGCCGGTGGAGATTTTAAAAATTCCAAAGACTCCATAGAACGAAGCGCAGTCTTTTTAAACGGCCCAATGGATTTCCAAACAAAATAAACAAACCGTTACCGGCAGATTAACTGCCGGTAACGGTTTATTTTATAGGATAACGTGTATGGTAATTTTCTGTTAATCAAATATCCTTTTCCACCGGCTCAAGGCTTCTGTTTAAAATTCCGTTTACCTGAGCCAAAAGCACTCCGTAATTCACCATAGGAATACCTGCATCGTTTGCGCAGGCTATTCTATATTTCATTTCTCTTTCGTTGAGCATACATCCGCCGCAGTGGATAATAAGGCTGTATTTGCTTAAATCAAGTGGAAATTCTCCTCCTGAGGTAAACTCAAAATTGAGATTTTTTCCAGTGTATTTTCTCACTGCATTGGGGATTTTAACGCTTCCGATATCGTTGCACTGTCTATGATGTGTGCATCCCTCGGAAATAAGCACGGTATCCCCGTCCTTTAGATTATCCATAGCCTTTACGCCCTTTACAAGGGTTGAAAGCTCTCCCTTATGGCGTGCAAAAAGAATTGAAAATGATGTGAGAGGAACGCTCTCCGGAACTATTTTTGCAACCTCTTTAAAAGCCTGGCTGTCTGTTACAACAATCTTCGGAGACTCTTTAAAGCTTTCAAGGGTTTTTGCCAAGGTTGTAACCTGAGTAACCGCCGCCATAGCGTTGTGGTCAAGCAAATCCCTTATAGTCTGCTGCTGCGGCAGAATAAGTCTGCCTTTAGGTGCAGACTCGTCTATAGGCACAACCAGCACCGCCAGCTCTCCCGGACAGACTAAATCTGAAATTATAGGTGATTTTTCCTTTTCTGTATTCAGTGAAGCTATTTTTTCTTTCAGTTCAAAAATACCGTCTTTTTTCTCTGCGCTCACTGAAACCACGTTTTCAATATTATATTTATCCTTTAAAAGCTTTTCAAATTCCTTTATTTTATCCTCTTTGGCTATATCTGTTTTATTGAGTACTGCCACAAAGGGGATATTTTTTGCCTTTACAAGCTCTAAAAGCTTTTCCTCTTCCTTTGAAAAGCCGCTGTTTACATCTAAAATCAGCAATGCGATATCTGTTTTATTGAGCACCTGAAAAGCCTTTTGAACTCTCAGCTCGCCCAGTTCTCCCACGTCGTCAAGTCCCGGGGTATCTATAAGCACAACAGGGCCTAAAGGCAGAATTTCCATAGCCTTATAGACCGGGTCGGTGGTTGTTCCCAAAACATCGGAAACAATGGCTAGGTTCTGTCCAGTAACAGCATTTATAACGCTTGATTTTCCCGCATTTCTTCTGCCGAATATACCTATATGAACTCTATCGGCATTAGGTGTATTATTCAATCCCATCTCTATTCACCTCTATTTCTTTTTTGTCCGACGGCAAAACTCCCATATAAAGATAGACTTACGTTTTCCGTCGGGCGATTTTTTTCTATCCGACCTGCAAAGGTTTATTTAATAAATCAGCGCCTGCACAGGTCGGGCGATTTTTTTCTATCCGGCGGCTTAACTCACATATAAAAATAAACTTCTGTTTTCCGCCGGGCGAGACCTTTTCCGTATTCCTTGAAATGGTTCGCTCTTTTTTAACTTTGTTTTTAATTTTCTTTTATGGAATTATTCGTCGTAGAGGCGAATTAACATATCCGCCCCTACGGTTAGTATTTTCTTTTATAGAATTATCAAGTGTTTTGTCGGGAATAAATAAAAATATCAACCCAAATTAGAGCGAGCCACTCCCAGTCACCCAACATAACGTTTCGCCCGCCTTGTAATGACGTTTATTTCTAAAACAAAGTTCTGCAAGGCAGAAATAAAAAACGTTTCGCCCGACCTGAAACGGAAGTTAATTTTTATATCCGACCTTTGCAGGTCGGATATAAATTAAAGGCGGAAATCTCTTTGACCTTGTTCGATTTCGATAAGGTGCTGTTTTACTATGTCTTTTACTTTTTCCTTTGGAATGTTATTTATCTCTTTGGCAATAAGAGCTTCGCCGTTTTTCTTTGTCTCCTCGGAAGCATAGTCCTCAAGGTATTCTTTCAATGTCATCAAAGCATTTGGCTGACAGCAGTTTGCAATCTGACCGCTCTTAACAAGGCTCATAAATCTGTCGCCGGTTCTGCCCTCTCTGTAGCAGGCTGTGCAGAAGCTCGGAATATGACCCAGCTTCATAAGCCAGTTTACAACCTGGTCGAGAGTTCTTCTGTCGGAAACGTCGAACTGAGCGGAATTTTCCTCCTCAGGCTCTTCCTCGGCGTAACCGCCAACGCTGGTTCTTGAACCGCCGCTAATCTGAGAAATACCAAGCTCCAATACTCTCTCTCTGCATTTCGGACTTTCTCTTGTGGAGATAATCATTCCTGTGTATGGAACGGAAATTCTGATACATGCAACAATCTTTGCAAATGTGTCGTCGTCGATACCGTTGTCAAATGCTTCAGGGTCAATGTCGTCAGCCTTACATACACGTGGAACGCTGATTGTGTGAGGGCCTACGCCTTTTGCAGCTTCCAAGTGTTCTGCGTGCATCAAAAGTCCTACAAAGTCGTATCTGTAAAGGTTAAGTCCGAAAAGAACGCCGAGACCTACGTCGTCGATACCGCCGTCCATAGCTCTGTCCATAGCCTCTGTGTGGTATGCATAGTTGTGCTTAGGGCCTGTTGGGTGGAGCATTTCGTAATTTTCCTTGTGGTATGTTTCCTGGAAAAGAATGTATGTGCCGATGCCGGCTTCTTTAAGCTTTCTGTAGTTTTCAACAGTTGTTGCGGCAATGTTTACGTTAACACGTCTGATTGCGCCGTTTTTGTGCTTGATGCTGTAGATAGTCTTGATACAGTCAAGAATGTATTCGATAGGATTGTTTACAGGGTCTTCGCCTGCTTCAAGGGCAAGTCTTTTGTGACCCATATCCTGCAAAGCCACAACCTCTTTTACGATTTCCTCCTGGGTGAGCTTCTTTCTTGCAATGTGCTTGTTTTTGTAGTGGTAAGGACAGTAAAGACAGCCGTTTACACAGTAGTTGGAAAGATAAAGGGGAGCGAACATAACGATTCTGTTGCCGTAAAATTCCTGCTTTATCTCCTTTGCCAATGCAAAAATAAGCTCGTTTTTCTCTGGTATATCGCACTCAAGCAAAACTGCGGCTTCTCTGTGGGAAAGGCCTTTTCTAAGTGCAGCCTTTGCCAAAATCTCATCTATAAGCTGGGCGTTGTGCTTGTTTTCCTCTGCATATTTAAGTGTATCAAGTATTTCCTCGTGGCTGATAAATTCTTCAGCCTTTGGTGATTTTACGTCGTACATAACTTTATCTCCTTTATCTTTATTTTAAACAATCTCCCCTTGATACAGGGATTTCATATCCTATTTTCTCAAGGGATTTTCTCAAAATTTCCAAGCCCTCGGAGGCTTCCGCTCCGCTTGACAGCTTGTTGTCGTACAGCATATATTTTTTTCTCACCTCAACCGGTGAAAGGTTAGGCATAATAACATTTGCACCGTGGAGAATTCCTCTTTCTCTGCCGCCCTCTTCTCTTGTTCCCAGGGCTGTAGTGGCAGGAAGCAAAACCTTAGGCAGCATAATTCTCACAAGGCTTAAAATAAACAGGGTGAGTTCTGCGCTTCCCTTTGGAAAATCTCTGAAAGGTGTCTGACTGTGGGGAAGGAAAGGCCCTATGCCAACCATGTGGGGCTGAAATCCCTTTAAAAATATCAGGTCGTTTGCAAGATTTTCCATAGTCTGCCAAGGCGAACCCACCATAAATCCTGCGCCTGTCTGATATCCCAGCTCTTTCAAATAATAAAGACATTCCATTCTGTTTTCAAAGGATGAGCTTTTTGGATGAAGCTTTTCGTAATGCTCCTTTGTGGCTGTTTCGTGCCTTAAAAGATATCTGTCTGCACCTGCCTCTTTCAGCAGTTTATAGGAGCTGTAGCTTCTCTCTCCCAGGGAAAGGGTCACTGCGCAGTCGTGATATTTATTTTTAATTGCGGCAACGGTTCGGCACACAAAATCGTCGTTAAAAACCGGGTCCTCGCCGCCCTGCATTACAAAGGTACGAAAGCCTGCATTGTAGCCGCTTTCACAGCAGTTAATAATATCCTCAAAATCCAGTCTGTATCTTTGAGCTTCCTTATTGCCGCAGCGTATTCCGCAGTAAAAACAGTTTTTGGTACAGTAGTTTGAAACCTCTATAAGACCTCTGATAAACACATTGTTGCCGTAATTTTCCAAGGCTTTTTCTCTGCCCAAATCTCTGGCAAAACCGAATATTTCCGGCTCTCTGTAATTTTCAAGGAGAAGCACCAGGTCGGATACTTCCGGCATTTCACCCTTATCTAGTGAAATTATGGTATTTTTTAAATTTTCAATCAGTCTGATGTCTTTCATTTTTCCTCCGACAGTGTTGGTATATCAAGTTTAGACATAACAGACTTTGCGGTTACGTTTTTAATCATTCCCAGCTTGCCTGTCAATGCACTTATTATCTCCACCGGAGCGTCAATAATTATGCTTATCACCATAACGCCGTATTTTTTGTAGGGCAGTCCCATTCTTCCCACAATATATGAGGAATAGTCGTGGAGTATATCGTTTACCCTGTCCGCCGCTGTGATATCCTGAATTATTATTCCTATCTGAGCCAATCTGTCTATTTTAATCACCGCTTTTCCTATCCGCAAAACAATTATAAAATAAAAAGTCCCGTACACCAAAAGGGTATACGGGAGCCAAAACGCATATATACAGGTACACTATCCCTGTGCAAATCCTCGGCTTTTAACTCGGGCTAACCCTTATTGTCAGCAGATTTAATATTTTTCAGGCACAAGCTCTCCGAAACACCATTGAGCTTCTGCGTTTATTAAATTATACTACCTTGGATTGCTGTTGTCAACAGGATAGTTGAATAAAACAATAATAATTATCATTTTTACCAAAGTCTGCCTGTAAATTTTGGTTTAAAAAACAAGAGCTTGCCGCCCTCGGAAAGTCTTTTGGAAAAAAGCAGTTCTCTTTTTCTAAGTCTTCCGAACTCGCTTAAAATTTCCGTGGCTTTTTCCGGAAGTTTTGACTGTTCAATAAACATATAATAGCTTTCACCGAAAAGATAAGCTGACACACGGTATAATGTTTCCTTTTTTTCGGAAAGCTTTTCCAATGAGCATAAAAAGTCCTCGGCGTTTTTAAAGCGGCAGCACCAGCCGGAAGAGTTCTTTTTTATTCGGTATACGGTTCTTTTTTTCTTTTTGTGATTCATGGTCAAAAGGATAAGACAGCCGTTGCTGTGTGGCATAGCCTCCACCAGCATAGATTTGTCCTTTTCCTGTTTTATGCCTGTTTTTCCGCAGGCTATAGTTAAAAGCTTGTTGAGTATTCTTCTTGAATGCGGGTCGTTAAAACTCATGGTGTCAAACCGCAGAGAATATTCCGTTAAATCCTCGTTGCATAGAGAAATCAGCACCTTTGAGCTGTCTATCTGTTCAACCGTCATAGACACCCTCCTTTACAAACTATGGCTCAATACATGATATGCAAATTACGTTAAGGGGGATATATTTTTTATTGAAGGTTATAACACAGCATCGGTTCACTATTCTATTATTCTTTTATAGAACTATCATCGCATGGATTCACTTTTAAAATTAAAAAGCCCACTCTATTTAAGAGTGAGCCATTCTAACATATTAAAGAAAACGTCTCGCCCGCCGAGTGCTGTCATAAACTCCCAGCACAAACCTTGGCTCGGCGGAACCAAAATTATTGGATAGAGCAGTCCAGATAACGGTCAAGCTCTTCCTCATCTCTTTTTCTTTTCTCTCTGACAATCAAGAAAGCCGTAATTGCGGCTGTAACAGCAGCGACCGCAGAGATAACTCCGATAATCAATCCCAATTTTCCGTTCTTGCTCATTTGAAACCCTCCGTTTTCTAAATTTTAAATAAAAAAGAACACAAAATTCTCTGTTATAATAATAAAACTTTTTTTATAAAAAGTCAATAAAAAAACAAAAAAAGCAGGGCGTGTGGCTCTGCTTTTAGCGTTAATTTCGTATTTGCTATTATGCGGAAGCATTGAGTCTCTTAGCGAGAGCAGACTTGCTTCTTGCAGCTGTGTTCTTGTGCATGATACCCTTTGCTGCAGCCTGATCAATCTTCTTAACAGCAAGACTAACTGCCTCAGCCTTGTTGTCAGCGTTTGTATCAATAGCAATGTACGCCTTCTTAACTGCTGTTTTCAAAGCAGATTTGATAGCCTTATTCTGAGCTGTCTTAGTTGCGATAACCTTTACACGCTTCTTTGCTGATTTAATGTTTGGCATTGTCCCACCTCCTTAAATATCGTCATGTGCTGTTATCATATCATTTTTTCAAGAAAAAAGCAAGTAGTTTACGGAATTTTTCACAATTTTTTTTGACGAAAAAAATAAGTAAAAAACATAAGATTTTACAGCATATAGATAGTTCAAGGAAAGCTTTCTGTTTAAGTATTGACTGAATACGGCAAAAAATACCCAGTAAGACAAAATTAAAAAAATCTTAAAACAGCCATAAAGCAGATAAGACTGCCGGAAACAGTGACCAAAAGCTTTTTTGAAAAACGGGAACGGTCTTTTATTTTCTTTCCGAAGAAATTGCCAAGCTGCATTAAGAAAAACTGGCAGACACCGCTGCATAGGGGAAGGAAGAAAAATCCGCTTCCGCTTACGGCAAAGCATATGCCTGCGCCAAAAGAATCCACGGACAGGGCGACGCCAACATATAGAGCCTCCGCCCAGGTGATTTTTCTGTTGTTGTCAAAATCGCCGGATATGTTTTTCTTTAAAAAGCCCTGAAAGATGACGAAAATCCCAAGAGCGAAAAGCATTATGCAGCCCACGGCTTTGGCAAAATTTTCATCCACAAAGCAAAGTATCAGCCTGCCCAAGGAAAGAGCCAGGAACATATTTAGAACAGAAACAAGGCTTACGATTATTCTTGAGAGAAAAGGGACTTTTATTCCTCTTAAACCGTAGTTTAACCCCATTGAAAAGGAGTCGGCAGAAAGTCCCAGACATAAGATAAAACCTGAAAGGAAATCCATTGTTCAACACCTGAAAGTTTTTTCCTTTTATTCTATGTCCTTTTGGTTCAGCTTGTTACTTTTGTTTTTAAAAAGGAGAAAACCTGCGGCTTTCAGCATTACCGCAGGTTTCCTTTTGAGTAAAAAATTTAAGAACATTATCTATTTATCAATCTGTCAATCGTTTTTATCTCCCGGTTCACGGATTGTTGTTATGCCATAGGCGGTTACAAGAACACCAAGATAAAAACCGATGTTGGCTATAACATAAAGAGCCGTGTTTGGATAGCTTGCCACGCAGAAAATGCACACAAGGCAAATCAAAAAACCTATACAAGTAATTCTCATAATAACGCCTCCTTATTTAACTAATCATCCTAAGTTAATTATAACAAAATAATAAAAAAATACAATATGTTATCCAAAACCACTGAGCATTTTTACGTACAAATTATATATCTCAAATTGTAAAATATACACAAAATTAAAATTTTACTAAGAATTGTCCTCTTCCGGCAATATAAAAATTCCCCGAAGTTTTGCCTCGGGGAATTATCTTTAGTATTTTAATCCTTATAAGGATTTTCCAATGGCTCGGAACTTTTCTTATGCCCGGAAACCTCATATTCATAGATTTCCGCATCGTCTATTTCTGTGTTTTGTTCCGGCTGTTCCTCGGACTTTTTGCGCTTCTTGGAATTATCCTTTTTCTTTGACGGCTTCTTTGAAAGGTCAACCACCTCTGCATTTATGGTGCTTTCCTCGGAAATCTCAAGGGCGTCTATTTTCTGGGTCATGTAGTGCTTGTTCTTTATGGACTGAACAGGCAGTTCAAACCAGAATGTGCTTCCGGCGCCCAGCTTGCTCTTAACTCCGAACCTTGCATTGTGAAGCTCCAAAATATTTTTAACTATGGAAAGTCCCAAGCCTGTGCCGATAACCGCCGACTTGTGAGCCTTGTCAACCTTGTAATATCTGTCCCAGATGTATTCAAGCTTGTCAGGGTCAATGCCCACACCGTGGTCTGTAACCTCTACACGGACAAAGTTCTTGTCGGCAATCTGAGTTACAATAACGGTCTTGTCGTCGCCCACATAGTTTATGGCGTTGTTTATAAGGTTATAGATAACCTGCTTTATCTTTACATCGTCGGCGTTGATTATAACGTCCTCTTTGTAGTTGAAAACAATATTGTAGTGGTTCTGCTCAATAAGCTTTGTGTAACGGTTGAAAATCTCCTCGATACATTTTGTAAGTGAGAAGTCGGTGCGCACAAGCTGCATAGCTCCCGACTGAAGCTTTGAAATATCCAGCAGGTCGGTTACCAGCTCGTTAAGGCGTGTGGCTTCGTCTATAATAATCTGAATATTTTCAGGTGTGTTTTCGCCGGGCAAATCCCTTATTACCTCGCCGTAGCCTGTAATCATTGTAAGAGGGGTTCTCAGGTCGTGGGAAATGTTGGCGATAAGGTCCTTCCGCAGCTTTTCAACCTTGGTAAGCTCTCGGGCGGCAAAGTTTAAGGTGTCGTTCAGCTCACGGATTTCCAAATATCCGTCGCTTTCAAACTTAACGTCATAGTGCTGTTTTGCAAGCTCCTTTGCGGCTTTGTTGGTTTTAATAATAGGTCTTGTAATAAGGTTTGAAACTATTATTGAAAGCACAACGCTTAGAACAATCAGTATTGCAGAGATTATTATAAGCTGATTTCTCAGTGTGTCCACAACGCTGTTGAAAGGGGTAATGATAGAGCGGATTGTTATCATGTAACGGCCGTTTCCCGAATCCATAAACACTTCGGAATATGTAACAGATTCAGCCGCATACTTTTCAAGGCTTCCGCTGTCCTCATTTAATGCTTTATGCTGGTATTCAAGATATGTTCCGCCGTTCTGCATTGCCATATTTCGATACCTTATAACATCAGAACCGCTTATCTTCTCGAGGTTTTCCGGAACGTCAGAGGAGCATATGCTCATGGCAAAGTTGGTGTTCAAATCATAAAGAGCAACCATCATGTCGTTCTGCTCGTAGATATATTCCACCATAGCGCTTACCTTGTCCACGTTAACGCCCTCGTCGTCCTCAGTTCCCTGCATCATGGTAATTATATTCTTTGCGCAGGATTCAACCTGTGAGATTTTTACAGACCTGTAAAAACCTTTAAAAAACACAGTTTGAAAAAGCCACAGAAGAATAAGCATTATTAAGGAAAACAGAAGAAAGTACATTACAACCCTGTAGCGCAGGGGCATGTTTGAAAATTTATGTTTAATTTGTTTCAAATCTATATCCCACCCCTCGAAGTGTTACAATACAGCTTGCGTAAGGGCCAAGGCTCTTTCTAAGGAGTTTAATGTGTGTGTCAAGGGTTCTGTCGTCGCCGAAGAAATCATATCCCCATACTTCACTGATAAGCTTTTCTCTGGTAAGGGCAAGTCCCTTGTTCTTAACCATATAGAAAAACAGCTCGTACTCTTTCGGGGTCATTTCGGCACGTTTTCCGTCAACGGTTACAATTCTGCCGCTGAAATCAACGTGCAGTGTCTTGTATTCAAAAACATCTCTCTTTTCGCCGTTTTCACCGCCGCCTGTGCGCTTCAAAACTGCGTTTACACGGAGCATAAGCTCTCTCGGTGAGAAAGGCTTTACAACATAGTCGTCAATGCCAAGCTCGAAGCCGTGGATTTTATCGTATTCCTCGCCCCTTGCAGAAAGCATAATAATCGGGGTTGATTTTTTCTTTCTTATTTCACGGCAGGCGGAAAAACCGTCCAGCTCAGGCATCATAACGTCCATTATAATCAGGTCAAAATCCTGTTGATTGCATATAGAAATAGCCTGTATTCCGTCAACAGCCTCTTCAACTGTGTGACCCTCAAAAACTGCATATTTCTTTATAAGTTCTCTTATTCTGAATTCATCATCTACTACCAATATTTTACTCATAAATATCACTCCTATGATAAGCTTATCTTAATTTACCAATGTGAAAAATATATGTCTGTTTTGTATTGTTACTTAAAAATATGATAACATAATTTTTTTCATATTGAAATACATTTCACAATATTTTATAATATATTAAGATTTAAAATTTCTAAGCAATCAGGTGAGAATATGGAAATTAGAAAAATCAAGGCGGATACTGTCACAAAAACAGTTAAGCAGCTTTTCATGGACTGCAACTATTTTATCGACGACAGCATAACAAAGGCTTTGAAGGATTTCAGAGAAAAGGAAAAATCCCCCGTTGGCAAAAATGTTTTGAGCCAGCTTTTGGAGAACAACGAAATAGCCGCAAAGGAGCAAATCCCAATTTGCCAGGACACAGGAATGGCTGTGCTTTTTGTTGAATACGGGGACAAGGTGGTAATCGAGGACGGAAGCTTTAAAGAAGCCGTGGAACAGGGCGTCCGTGAGGCTTATGACGAGGGCTATCTTAGAAAAAGCGTGGTAACAGACCCGGTATTCGACAGAATAAACACAAAGGACAACACACCTGCGGTTATCCACACAGAGATTGTTCCCGGAGATAAAATTAAATTTTTGGTGGGCGGAAAGGGCTTCGGAAGCGAGAACATGTCCGCAATCAAAATGCTTACACCATCATACGGGGCAGAGGGAGTAAAGGACTTTATTCTTGAAACAGTTAAAAAAGCAGGCCCAAACCCATGTCCTCCAATAGTTGTGGGCGTTGGCATAGGCGGAACCTTTGAAAAAGCCGCCCAGCTTGCAAAAAAAGCCACATTCAGACCAATCGACACAAAGAACCCGGACCCACGCTATGCCCAGATGGAGGAAGAGCTTCTTGAAAAAATCAACCGCATGGGATTTGGCCCTGCCGGTCTTGGAGGAAACACCACCGCTTTGGGAGTAAACATAGAAACCTACCCAACACACATTGCCGGTATGCCTGTTGCAGTTAACATCTGCTGTCACGCCGCCCGACATAAAGAAGCGGAAATTTAAGGAGGGTCTGAGATGACAAAAAAAATTACACTTCCAATTACGGAAGAGGACATAGAAAACCTTAACGCCGGCGACAGCGTGCTTTTAAGCGGTTCAATAATAACTGGCCGTGACGCCGCCCACAAAAGACTTTTCGAGCTTTTAGAAGAGGGGAAAGAGCTTCCGGTGGATATAAAGGGAGAGATTATCTACTATGTAGGCCCTGCTCCTGCAAAACCACCTTATGCGGTAGGCCCTGCCGGCCCAACCTCCAGCTACAGAATGGACAAGTACACACCTGCCCTTTTGGACAGAGGAATGAAAGGCATGATAGGCAAGGGGGCAAGAAACCAAGACGTAATCGACGCCATCGTGAGAAATCACTGCGTTTATTTTGCCGCCATAGGAGGCGCCGCCGCACTTATCGCCAAAAGCATAAAAAGCGAGGAGCTTCTCTGCTATGAGGATTTGGGAACGGAAGCCATTAGACGCTATGTTATAGAGGATTTCCCATGCATAGTTGTAATAGATTCAAAAGGCAACAACCTCTACGAATCCGAACCGCCGAAATACCGTATTACCGAAGAATAAATATTTTCATTTAAAATGCCGTATTCATTACGGCATTTTATTTTTTATAAAATAGTTCTATAAAAGAAAAACCCCACCGCATTTACGGTGAGGTTTATAAAAATCAAATTACTGAGCGTCTGCGTCAAGGGAAAGGATTGCCGCTTCAAGTGTTGCGTCGATTATCGGGCTTGTGGTACCGAGTCCCCAGCCGCCGTGTTCAACAACAACCGCAAAAGCCAGCGGATACTCCTCGCTGTCGATATATCCCACAATCCATGCGTTTGGTTCGCCTTCGCCAACTTCCGCAGTACCTGACTTTGCACAGGCTGGAAGTCCAGCAAAGGTGCTGTCGCCGTAGTGGGTTTCTACAGTATATCGCATCATAGAGCCAAGCTCTTTTGCAACTTCCTCGGACATCATTCTGTCGCCAAGTTCTCCTCCGCCGGAGGAAAGTCCCAGCTGGTCGAATATTGAGGAGGACTCCTCAACAAGATAAGGAATTACAGGCTGTCCGCCGTTTGCAATAGCTCCGCAGATAATAGCCATCTGCATTGGGTTTGCAAGGTCTGTATACTGTCCGATACCTGACCATGCAAGCTGGTTGTCGTCGGCTTCTGTTACGTCATAGTGTGAAACCGCTGTTGGAACGTCGCTTATTAAGAAATTGGAGTTAAATCCCATTTTCTCGGCAACCTCCTGCATATGCTCTGCGCCAACCTGAAGGGCGATTTCCGCAAATGCCACGTTACAGGACTGGGAAAGTGCCTCTTCAAAGGATATATCCCCGTGAACAGAGTGACAGTTTACATCGTTGCCCAAAATTTCTACGCTTCCTGAGCAATGGAAGGTCTGCTCCTGGATATCGTCTATATACTCCAAAGCGGCAGCCGTTGTAACAAGCTTAAATACAGAACCCGGAGTATACTGAGAGGAGATTGCGTGGTCAAGATATACGCCGTCGTATTCTTCCTCGTTTTCCTCGGTAATCTCAGGAGGGTCAGCCGGGTCATAGGTTTTATTGCTTACGGAGCAGAGAAGCTCGCCGGTTTTGTAGTTGTAAACAACCACTGCGCCCTCCTGGTCGCCCATAGCTTCCTGAGCCGCTCTGTTTATGTCTGCGTCAATGGTAAGGTTTATATCGTTTCCCTGTTTCAAGGACTCAGGCATTCCAAGACCCCAGATATAGTTAAAGCCTGTAAGCTGGGTTCTGTAAAGGCTCTGAATAGCCGTTGAAATGTTAAGGCTGTTGTCGCCCACCACATGAAGCAAAGAACATCTTGTCAAATAGTCGTCGTGATATTTTCTCTCGCCGTCCTCGGTATAGGCAAGGACGGTTCCGTTTCTGTCGTAAATTTTACCGGCCATAGCAAGTCCGCCGCTTCCTGCGGTATGGCCGTTATATGGCTGCTGTACCCATGCTTCGTTGTTGAGAACAAGTCTTGCACAGAAGGTTGCAAGTCCTGCAAAAAACGCAAGGGCAACTATATACACCAAAATACTTCTTGTCCAAGTTCTTTTCATGGAATACCTCCTTTATTTGCGGCGCATGGCGTAAGTTCGTTCGTCCGCCGCTTTTATAAACGCCAAAAGACCCCAACAAGAAATCATACTTGAACCTCCCAAGCTTATAAACGGCAATGTAACGCCGGTAAGAGGAAGAATATCTGTAGCTCCGAAAATATTCAAAGCCATCTGGAAAAGCAGAAGTCCTGCCGCACAGCATGCGGATATAGAATAGAATGTACTTCTGCTTCTGGTGGTTATTGCTCTTGAATAGAGAACAAGACCGCCTATTGCAACGGCGCAGATAACCGCCACAATTATTCCCATTTCCTCTGCCACAAGTCCGAACACAAGGTCGTTTTCAGAAGCAAATACATATTTCAAACATCCATTGCCCACGCCAACACCGAAAAGTCCGCCGGAGGCAGTATATGTAAGAACTCTTGCCTGCTGATATGCGTTTGTCTGGGCATATTCCCAAACATGACCCCATGAAACAAATCTGTCCGCAATGTAAGGCTTAAACTTGAGTACCATCGCTCCGGCAAAAACAGCCGCAGTAACTGCAAGGATAATTGTTTTAAAGTCGCCGGAACGCATGAAGGCTATGAAAAGGAAGGTAACAAAGAATATAAGTCCTGTACCAAAGTCGCCCATAATAGCCAGCGCACCTACGCACACCGCAGAAAATATGATGTACTCCAAAAGGTTTTTACTGGTCTGCAACTGGTCAAGTGTTGCAGCGCCCACAAATATAAATGCAATTTTTACAAATTCAGAAGGCTGAATGGTAAATGAGCCGATTGAAATCCAGTTGGCTGCACCGTGCTGGATTTTACCGAACACAAGGTTTATTGCCAAAAATGCAACTGCGCCTATCATAATGATAGTTCTGTACTTTTTAACTCTGTCCGGATTCTCTATAAACTTTATAAGGAACATGAACAGCACCATACCCATTGCCGCAGTTATCATCTGCGTGTATGCCTGCCGTTCAACCTGCCGGACAAGCAGCATTATACCAAGACCCGTAAGGAAAAATCCCAGAGCCTCCAGCTCAAAGTTAACCCTTTTAAGGATTACCGTTGAAACAAAGAAAAATGTCCAGCCGAGAGCTGTAAGAAATCCCCACACAACAAGCGGTCTGAAATCCTGTATTTCATTAGAAAAGCAAGCCGCCAAAGCCATAAGCAGATGGAATACCGTTATAAGTATCATAAGCTTATACTGTTTTATTGACGGTTTTGTCTTAGCTTTTGAAAAATACCATGAAGGTTTTATCTCTTCGGAATATTCGCTGCCTCTTCTCACTGCAAGAGTAGTGCTTCCCACCGATATTTCATCGTCAATCATAACCTTTACTCTGCCACGTGTCTTTTTACCGTTTACATAGGTTCCGGCTTTTGACTTGGTATCGGTAATAAACCAGCCGTCCTCTCTTCTAAGCAGAACGCTGTGATCTCGGGAAACGGTTTCGTTTTGAATACATATATCGCTTCTTTTGCTTCTGCCGATGGAGTTTTCCCAGAATACCACCGGATATTTTTGTCCTGTAAATACATCCTCCAAGGTGAGCAGAGGTTTTTCCGCTCTTCTGTGGTGACGCATAGACTTGTAACACTGGTACACTATAACCATAGCATAGATGGGCAAAAGAATTCTCAGCGCTACCACCGAAGCGTCCATAACTATTTGCAGATCCAAAAAATCACCCTTTCCTGCCAAAGCTTTTTTTAAATTTAAAATCTCTTCTTTTCTTTTAACTGCACTATTTACATACGGAAATAAACTTATTTTTCAGTCACTTCTGCACCTTATATGATATTACCAAAATGAAAGAATGTCAACAAAGCTTTATGAATTATTCGGTATTTTACAGCTTTCGGCAAAAAACGCCATTATATATGGTATTTATCAAAATTCTATGTCGGAAAAATAACAAACAAAAATACCCTTATGTGTATTTTATTTCACAAACTTTACACATTTTTTACAAACAGATAACATTCTTTTTACTTGCTAACCTCATAATAGAAAATGATTTCAACACCAAAAAAGTATAAAAGGATGGTAGAAATGGATATCTTATCAATCATTGCCCTTTTGGGAGGCCTTGCTTTCTTCCTTTTCGGAATGAACATAATGGGCGAAGGTCTTGAAAAGGTCGGCGGCGGAAAGCTTGAAAAAACACTTGAAAAGCTTACCGCCGGCGTTTTCAGAGGAGTTCTGCTTGGTGCAGCGGTTACAGCTGTTATTCAGAGTTCCTCAGCCACCACGGTAATGGTCGTTGGCTTCGTTAACTCAGGTATTATGAAGCTCGGTCAGGCTGTGGGCGTTATTATGGGTGCCAACATCGGTACAACCGTAACCGCTTGGCTTCTTAGCCTTACCGGTATCGAAGGCGACGGCCTTTTGATGCAAATGCTTAAACCAAGTACTTTTGCTCCTTTGTTTGCATTTATCGCTATTGCAATCACAATGTTTTCAAAGAAACAAAAGACAAAGGACATTTGCAGCATCGTAATCGGATTTGCAATCCTTATGTCAGGTATGGAAACAATGAGCGCAGCTGTTAAGCCTTTGGCAAACGCTCCTTGGTTCAGCCAGATGTTCCTTATGTTCGCAGGAAACCCAATCCTCGGTATCCTTGCCGGCGCTGTTTTGACAGCTATTATCCAGAGTTCTTCCGCATCTGTGGGTATTTTGCAGGCTTTGTCCGCAACAGGAGCTATCTCCTTCGGCGGTGCTTTCCCGATTATCCTCGGACAGAACATAGGTACCTGTGCCACCGCTCTTATCTCCTGTATCGGAGCAAAGAAAAATGCAAAGCGTGCGGCATTTATCCATCTTTATTTCAACATAGTTGGCGTTGTGGCAATTTCCCTGCTGTTCTATGGATTAAACGCTCTGTTTAGTTTTGATTTCGTAAACGGCACTATCACAAGAACCGGCATAGCTATTGTTCATACCTCATTCAACGTTATTGCAACCGCAATTCTCCTGCCGTTTAACAAGTTTCTTGTTAAGCTGGCAACACTTACAATCAAAGAGGACAAGCCTACAGGCGACGCTCCTTTCCTCGACGAAAGATTTCTCAACACACCTGCTATCGCTACAGAGCGCAGCATGAGACTTACAGCTGAAATGGCTGAAATTTCAAAAAATATAATGTTTAAGGCTTTTTCCTGCATAAAGAATTTTGACCCCCAGAAAGAAACCGATATTTTAAACGGCGAAAAGAAGGTTGACCAGTACGAGGATATTCTGGGAACTTATCTTGTAAAGCTCAGCGCAAAGAGCCTTTCCGGCGATGACAGCAACATTGTTGCCGGTATGCTTCACAGCATCGGAGACTTGGAAAGAATCAGCGACCACGCTGTTTCCGTTCTCAAGGTTGCCAAAGAGCTTCACGACAAAAAGGTTTCTTTCTCACCTGAAGCACAGGAAGAGCTTGAACATCTCATCGCAGCAACAAAGGAAATCCTTTCCACAACAGTTATCGCTCTCAACAAGCGTGACCTTATCCTTGCTCAGGACATCGAGCCTTTGGAGCAGACAATCGACGACATCAAGGCAAAGATGAAGAAGCATCACATCAAGCGTCTGCAAAACGGCGAATGCACAATAGAGCTTGGCTTCATCTTCTCAGACCTGCTTTCAAGCATTGAGCGTGTAAGCGACCTTTGTGCAAACGTAGCTGCATACATGATTGAAGTTGCCGACGACCGTCTTGAAACTCACATCTATTCCCACGATGTAAGAAAGAACGGTGACAACTACCGTCAGAAATACGAAAGCTACCGTCAAAAATACCTCAAAATGTAAATTTTAAATCCGACCTGCAAGGGGAGGATTTAAAAATTAACTTCCGTTTCAGGTCGGGCGAGTCTTTTGTTTCCGCCTTGCAAGGGTTTAACTTGGAAATAAACATCGTTTCAAGGCGGGCGAGACCTTAACTTTAGAAATGACAATGGCTCTGTCACAATTAACTTTGTGGCAGAGTCTTTTTTATTTCCGACCTGCAAGGGTTTATATTGTTCTTTAACGCCTGCACAGGTCGGGCGAGACCTTTCCCTAAGTCTTTGGAATGGTTCGCTCTTGGTTAGGTTTTATTTTGAATATTATAGTTACAACCATGGTTATATTTGTGACCATGGTTGTTTTTTATTATTCTTTTATGGAACTATGTATCGTAGGGGTGGATTATATATCCGTCCGGTAACACAAATATAAATTATAAAATTATGCCTGTTTACGGAGATGATGTTACATGACAAACCAAACCCACGACATATTTTTTAAATATGAATATGTTTCTTCTATCAAATGAAATACATCACAGTATGGATTATTTTTTATTAAACCACATAACACAACATCGCTACGGCGCTGGATTGGATAATTTCCATTTCTTTATTTTTCTTTTATAGAACAATCATTCAATAAATCTTATATATAATATTAGAAACATAAAGTCGAAAAAGGGTGAAAAAAATGGAAATAACACAGCAGGGAAACAGTGTTCTTATAAACGGCGTAAGGGATTTAGACCTGCGTGAAACGCTGGACTGCGGACAGAGCTTTCGCTGGGTTGAGCGTGAGGACGGAAGCTTTCACGGCGTGGCTTTTAACAAGGCGGTTGACGTAAGCTTAAAGGGCGATATTTTAAAAATCGACAACTGCACACTGGAAGATTTTAAAAACATCTGGGAAAACTACTTTGATTTAACACTGGACTACGGAAAAATCAGAGACGACATAAGCCAAATACACCCAATATTAAAAGAGGCAGCCTCCTATGCTCCGGGAATAAGAATTTTAAGACAGGAACCCTTTGAGGCCCTCTGCACATTTATAATCTCACAAAACAACAACATAAAAAGAATAAAGGGAATAGTTCAAAGGCTCTGTGAAAACTTCGGCGAAGAGATAAACGATACAGATTACGCCTTTCCAACCATTGAAAAGCTTTCAAGTCTTTGCGAAGAGGATTTAGCTCCGCTCCGTGCAGGCTTTAGAAACAGATACCTTATAGACGGAGCAAGAAAAGTGGCTTCCGGTGAGGTTGACTTGGAAAAATGCAGAACATTGCCCTATGAGGAAGCCAGAAAAGAGCTTATGAAAATCGTGGGAGTTGGGGTAAAGGTTGCGGACTGCACATTGCTTTTCGGTATGCACAGGGTGGAAAGCTTTCCACTTGATGTGTGGATGAAACGTGCAATGAAGGTTTTGTTCCCGGAATTGACCCCTGAGGATTTCGGAGAATATGCCGGAATTGCCCAGCAGTACATTTTCCACTACAGCCGTATGCATCCCGACCTTTTGACGGAAAAAAACTAAAAGAAAACGCCATGCAAAAATGATATGCACCCCAAAAGTTAGACACTTATGGAGGTGCATATTTTTTATGG
>ERZ779866.974-NODE-974-length-30611-cov-3.902049_pt1 | contig 30611 bp, 43 predicted proteins | sample MGYA00511248_ERZ779866 | MGnify/ENA primary metagenome ERZ779866 (study PRJEB29588, sample SAMEA2155758) | human gut metagenome | biome: human gut; feature: human-associated habitat; material: faeces | place: Denmark | collected 2008/2010 ... | reverse complement strand
TTTTCCATGGGATCCATTATGAAATCTCCAAAAGTTAAGAAAGTTTGTCAATTCCGACCGACAACCGGCCGAATACTGCGGCTAACTCTTCCTGAGCTTTCTGAGAATCATCCCGATTCTTTTCAGCGGCAAAGCACGCTTTTGCCTTCGAGAGCAGCCATCCCGACTGTCTCTTAGATAATTGAAATTCATCATGAAAGAAGTTTTCGAGGTCTCGAACACTCTGTAGAGATTCAATCTTTTCGTCTACGTCATCTACAGACAAAACTTGGGTGACTCTAGCTTTTACGTCAGACGGATACGTCACAACCGAGATTTCACTCAAACGAGAAATCATCGTCACTTCCAAGGTGCCGTCATCAAGCTCAGCTTCGTCCGCAGTTTTCCATGAAATACCAACAGACAAACCGTCTACAGTACCGGCCTTCACTGCGTGGTAAATGTCCTCTGCTTTGGACACCCCCTTAGTCAAGACACCCTCTACCCTTAATCCAATATCGTCTTCCTGTAGCTTGGTCCATTTACCAATCGGCAAATCCCAACTATTATGATTAAAGAACATTTTTGGATTAACGCCCTCGCCCAACACCTTGGAATAGGCTCCTTTTCTGATTTGGAAGCCATAGCTATTTCTGTTTCCAAAAACCGTGGCATAGCCGGAAATCTTCCATTCGCCATTCTCTTCGCGAGCTTGGAGTTGGCAAAACTTCAAAGAAGTCGTAATTTGTTTCTGTGTCATTGCTTAATGTCCGTGATTTGAGTCTGAGATCCGACGGTAACCTGTCCAAGTTTATCCAGTGGCGCTAAGTTCGTTTGAGCGGTGAGCATGTCACCACCTTCAACAGGCTCGTCGTTTTCAAGCTGACGGACTTCATTTCGAGTCTTGAAGCCGTTCTGTACTGCTGTGGCGTACGCTTGATATCGGGAAGTGATGTCACCTCTCATCAATGCATCAAGGGAAAATTCCGCTTGCATCGTCATCCGCTCATCAAGTGTGAACACCCTTGAGCGCAATGCTTGTTCAATCGAAACCAACATCGGCCCAATTGTGAACTTCACGAAACCAGAAGTGATTTCCGAAATCCCTGATCCCCAAGTTGTAGCTCCTGAAGCTCCGATCAAGACCGGAGGAACGCCGAACCATCGGCAAATTTCTTCGACCGAGAAGCGCCGGTTCTCTATGAGCTGACTTTCTTCCGGAGTGAGCGTGACCGGATTGAACTTCATATCCGCTTCAAGAACGACAATCTTTGAAGATCCACCGGTTCTGAAGTCATACAAACTTTGTCGGATCCGATCACGTTCATTCACACCGTTTTTATCTTTCTTCAGAATATGGTCAACAGTTAAGATCCCAGAAGGTTTCCCGTAGTTTTCAGCATTGGCAGTAGCAAACTTCTGAGTATCCGTAGCTTCCTTAACTGAAGAAGACATGAAAGAGAGTTTCGATAGACCAATCAACCCATTACCAATGTCCTTGATGTGAAACACATCATTAACACCAAGGATGTAGGTTTGACCGTCTTTCTGGTACTTGTAAGCAACCTGTCCGTTCTTGTCTACAAAAACCTCTGTTTGATCGGGAGACAACGGCCAAAGGCTAATAAGATCACCAGAAGAATCTCTAATAATCTGTGCGTAAGCATTACCTCGCATCGCCCAGTGCATAATCATCGTGGACCAGAAGTCACGAGGCGTCATCACATCATTCGGTCTTGAATGCAACCCCATCCATAACCGACTGTCTCTGGCCAACTTTCTGCGACCATCGGGCATCGTTTCGTAAACCATCAGCGGCAAACTGCTTATCACTCTAGCCAGTAGAGACACACAGGCATAAACGGTAGAAACCTGCATAGCCGCATCTGGTGATGTCGGGGCTGCCGACATCACCGATGGTGTGCCTAGCTGCTGGCCAGATTGGTCACGCAAAATCCCGCCGCCAATCCAGGAGAAAAATCGGGAAGCAAGAGAAGCCATTTTTAAACCATAATGATGTCATTAACGAATTCGGACCAGTCGTCACTATCGTCTGTTTCAAGATCACTCATACACATAGCCAGCGCATAAATCATGGCTACCGGACCGTCAATTTTGTTTTCGTAACGCTCTTTTCTGGGAAAGATATTGTCCTTAGCATCAAGCTTGGCAACTACATTGCCCATCATCCAGGTCATCGCCGGATTCGGGCAATACTTGATCCGCCCATCCAAAACCAATGCTTCAAGTGATTTCATGGGGTCCGACATGTTCTGAACCGTGTTCCGGAACTCAACCATGGGAGCACCATCCTCACTTAACCTTGTAGCAAGCTGGGTCGCCTGCCACGGGTCATAGGCAATGGCTTGAATCTCAAAGCGTGACAAATCCTCACGAAGCCCTTCTTCAACAACTGAAAAATCAGTCATTGCTCCAGGCGTTTGATGGATAAAACCTTGTTCAACCCATCCCTGATACTGGCTGTTAGTTGACTTTTCTATTGCATCTTCAGGAAGGTAAAAATCGAAAAAAGCGTTGTACTCGGTTTTCCCATCAGAACGCTGACGAGGAAACAACCTCACTTTTGCGGTGATGTCGTTCTTTGCACCCAAATCCAAACCAATAATGCAGGGCTGACCTTCAAAATCGGTGATGTCAAGCGTTGGATCCTCACAGGCTTTCCAAGCCTGCATATCCATCCAGGCTGATTTCGCCGAACACCAAACATCTAAATACTTCGTTTTGAAGTTATTCACCGCTGAAGGCAACGTCAATGCTTTTTCGCGGTGGCTGATGAGCGTTTCAGGATTAACCGACACTCCCCAATTAGGATTAGCCTTAATCAAGGCCGCATCACTTGTCCAGTCGTCATCATCGTCTATCGTGTAGATAATCCCAAACTGGGATTCCACTTGAACCGTTTGGTTCAAAATCATGGTCACAATCGTGCGAACTTCATAACAAATGCCTGAAGTGTCAAATCCAGCGGTTGTAATGGTCCAAACCATCGGCTGCTTACGCTTACCAATGGACGTTTCAATCACGTCATAAAGACCACGTGTTTTGTGGGCATGTAGTTCGTCAATACACCCGAAATGCGTGTTTAAACCATCCAGGGAGTCGTCTTTCGAATTCTTGGCTGAAAAGCTAGAACCAGTAGTAAGCTGCGTGATGCTGTGCTTTTGTACCGTAAGATTAAGAACCGACTTAATGTCAGGGCTCATGAGAGCCATCTGCCTGGCAACATCAAAAACAATTTTTGCCTGATCACCAGTCGTAGCAAACGAATAACACTCAGCACCGTACTCACCATCGGCAGCAAGCATGTAAAGTGCAATGCCCGAACTTAAGGCAGACTTTCCGTTACCACGAGGCACTTCAATGTAAACATCTTTAAAGCGCCTGGCACCGGTTGAATCCACCCAGCCGAAAACCGTTGTCAGAATGAAAATTTGCCAAGGTTCAAGAACAATCTTTTGTCTAGCTAAAGGTCCTTTCGTATGGCGAAGGTGCTCGACAAAATAGCAAACCTTGGCACCCCGTTTCGGATTGAACGTATAACCGGGAAGACCTTCCAGATCTCGCTTTTGCCTTTCACACGCTTTGATCACCCATTCACAAGCTAGCTGCTTGCCACTCAACACATCTGCAATGTATTGATTAGCAATCGAAACGTAATCACGCATTAGCTACCTCAGAACCGTCATCATCAAAGGCGGCAAACATATCCATTGTGAAGTCATCCGGATTTGTCGGATCTCCATATCCCTGAGCAACTTTCTGCCGGGAGGACGGGGTCAACCCCAACTCGCTGCCAGTCTTCGCCAAGAGCGCTTCGACTTTCATCAGGGCGTTTAGGGCACCGGAGACTTTTCCAGAGTCCACGGCACCATATTTGTCCACCATTGTTTGAAGCTTTTCTCTCATTGCGAGAGCGTTACAAAACGACTCAAAAATCGCCGAGTCACATTTTTTTACGACCCCTTTCGGCATGTTTTTCAAAACTTCATGCCAGAAGTGTTTAGCACGTTCACTCATGTACTCCGGCGGATCTCCGATATCTTCCGCCGGCTTCGGTTCAAGAGGGTTCGTTCGGCACGGTCGAAGCGTTCCCTTGAGCCGTTTGACTTCAGTGGGTAACGCTTTTCTTCCCATAAAAACCAACCTCTTTTCAAAAAGTTAAAGTAAAAAATGAAGTAGACGGATAGGATCAAAATTCAAAATTTTGGATGCACAAAAAAAGATGGGGACGGGCGGTCAGGAAGACGTTTTCATTCAGACTTTTTACCCGCCCCTACCCTTCGTCTAAAATGTTCGTGACAATAACGGAGGTACTATGAAAAAACTTTCCCTCTTACTAGTCATAGCTCTCTCGCTTACTGGATGCACATCACAACATTTTCAAGTTTTGCAAGTTGTCGATGGAGGAGCCTTAGCCTTCCGCTGTGACGAAGTGATCGGAACAACCTGCACTGGAATGACCGTATTCATTCCAGATTCTGTTGATCCTGGAATGTATGATGAAAAAATCGTCTTCATGCAGAACCCAACAGTTGTTGATCGCTACTCTTACACTACTGTCCAACAAGTCCAGAAGACCGTTCCTGTGATCATTGATAAGAAAAAACAATAATGTTATTTTGCAGTCTTTCTAGTGAAGGAAAGACTGCAATCACTGCTTACAATCCGACTCAAACTACAAAATCAAACAATGTACAATGAAAATATGAAGTTCATTGTTAACTTAATCCTCACCACTATCACAGGCACTGCCTTGTTTCTCGGCTCAATGGCGTTGATGCCGCCACCAGAGACTGGCTGGGGCATGTTCTTATATTTCACAGTCATTGCCTACGTCTCGTCTTACTGGCTTCGCCGTGAGTAGGGTTTCCAAAGCCTCCGTCTTCTCTGGCAGTCTTTTTTGAGTGGCAAGCTTTGCAAAGTGACTGCAAATTAGTTTCATCGTAGAGCAGCGCAGGATCACCACGATGAGGGACTATATGATCCACATCCGTTGCTAAAGTAATCTTGCCCTGCTTCATGCATTCTTCACAATATGGATGCTGAGCAATGAAACGGTTGCGAAGTTTCTGCCAGCGGTAGCCATAACCACGCTCAGCTGAGTTCCCTGAACGTTTCAAGCGGAGAGCCTCTCGCTCTTTCACCATTTTTGCTTCACGCTGCCTGCCAGCTTTTTTGTGAAGTTCACAATACTTTTCAGAAAGTGCTACTGGACGATGACAGCCGGGATAAGCACAGAGTTTCAAAAGAGCCATAGGAATAAAAAACGGGGCATTAAGCCCCAAAGCGTAAGGGTCATGAAAAAGACTTCAAACGACCCTAACGTAGCGAAAAGAAAACCCGCTAAAGCGGGTTAATTTTTACGAAAGGTGTTTCGGAGTTCCTGGACCCAGTTCATCTAGGTAAGCTTTCTTTTTGTCAATAATTTGTTGAGCTTGCGTTTCCAAACGGTCCATAATCCACATGTAAGCTGTAGACTCCTTCCGATAATCCGCCTCCGCTATCATCTGAACACGATCATCCTTTCGGAGTTTTTCTACTGAATGCAGTGCCTCCTTATTGCCTCTCGGATAAACAGCTAACGTGGCTCCTTGATGCTGGCCAATAAGTGAAAAAGCTGGAACATCACTGGGACCATCAGCAACGTAAACCATATTACAGAACTGAACGCGGCGCTTGTCATATGGAATCTTTGTATTAACATCAATGGTGGAATCTACAATACCGACTCCTTTATTGATTTCAAAAAGCGCCCGAGTTTTAGTTGTGTTATCCAAACTATAAGACACCTCGCTGATCTGCATTTCTCCATCTTCGTTCGGCGCTTCAATAAACTCAGCACCCCAAATATGCGTAACAAACTGAGCTATCTCTGTCCCCTCTATGGTCTTCTTAAGACCAGTACTGACAATATAATTTTCGAATTTGATGTCATACTCCCGATAGCGAGGATCTTCATTGAGTTGCTGAACACTTTTAAATAGCTGTTTTACACCATCAAAAAAATCCTGCTGGGCCCCCATCTCCTTAAGAATCTCATTAGTGAGACCATAGAATGGCTTGCCTTTTTTTGCATAACGAAGCATTAAGTTCAAATAAAAGGTATCTTTGTTTACAAAGAGTCCTTGGTCTTCTATCTTCTTTATTTCTTCGCCATTCTCTTTCCAAAACGAAGAAGCATCAACACCATACTTACGGAATAGCGGTTCTTGCATGTATCCCTTGATAAGTGTTTTATCAAAGTCCCACACAGTAGCGATAACATCTGCCATGACGACCTCAACTAAAAACTTAAACAACAGAGTTTAAATATAAGCCTAAAACTCCGAAAGCAAACTCTTGAATGCTGGGAACATCATGAAAAAGACTTCAAACGACCCTAACGTAGCGAAAATCATTTCACTGGCCCCTGATTGATGTAACATGAAAAAAGCAGCAAAACAACAAGAACCAGGAGCCAGAGAAATGAAACTCGACAGACAATATCAAAACGATCTTTTAACCTTCCTTTTAAATGACTATCCAAGATACGAGAAAGCCTATGAATACTGCAATAAGTTACAAAAGGAAGATGAAGACAAATACATGGCCAACGTTGTGTACCTTCAAAATCACGAACTTGTCGAAGATGGTGCTGAACTTCAATTCAGCGCAGACGGGAGAACTTACTATCGATACTCAGCATTTCCACAAATAACCCACAAAGGCATTGATTTCATGCTCCAAGACGGAGGATTGAGCGCAATACTCAATGTTCAAACGATTAAGTTGCACGAAGAAACAATCCGCGATCTTTTGAACACCGCAATAACTGCATCTAATCTCTCGGAAGCAGAGAAAACTTCCGTTAAGGGCGTTTTAGCTCAGATGAGTATCGAAGGTCTAAAGTCCCTAACAACGAAATTGTTGGATAAGGGAATCTCAAATCTCCCGGCTCTGATCCAACAAGTTCAAAACATTTTCTAATCACTCCATGTATTAACCTTTCGGTACCAGTCTGTCTGAAATACAGCAGACTGGTTGATCCTTTGCTTGACGTAACACAGACAGAAAACGAATCTCGCGGGTAATCAGAAAATATAATAACCCTCACACTTCCATCGGAACAAATATCAAAATCAATTTCAAATACTTTGGCAGCGCGAATCATGTCATGAAAAAGCCCTCCGGCATGGCATTCGGAGGGCTTAGAACTTGGGGTTACTTCACATGGCCTCGGGCCTCTCGACCCAACTTCTCACGAAGTGTAACTATTATGACTCACTTCTGTAACAGTCCACTAATTCATTTTTGTCATATAGCTCTTGGAGCAAGAATCTATCCGTTAGTTCAAGCTTACGAAACAATGTCATCCGACTCATATGAAGCAACCGGGCGTTATCATCCATCGTTCTCCCTTCTGGATCCAAATAAACAACCGAGACAACTTTCCTCAAATCGGAGGGCAACCTAGCAACGGCTCTATCAGTCTGCAAGGCCTCTTCCTCTGTGTAGTCAAAGGGAATGTCCACCCGAGGTGTTCTATCAATCCTGACGCCGATTTTTGGGCTCTTGACACCGGCTGCCTGACTGGTGAAGTACCATGATTGCCAGCGATTTAACCGATCAACAATTTCTGGAATTCTTGCCATGATTGACTCTTTCTAGCCTTGTGCAAGGTGTGCAGGGTTATGTGCAGGGTTTGTGCAGGGTTTGTGCAGGGTTTAAAAATAACTTTTCTCCGTTTTTTCAATAAGTTATATTTATATGTGCAGAGTGTGCAGGGGTTAAACGAAATTATTCGCGTATATACGCGCGCGTGGACGCGCCCGCGCCAGCGCCTACACGCAAGAGACTTTTCATTTTTAGGGCGCACACCCTGCACAGTGTCATCTTTCCCATTAAAAATCAATAAATTACAAAATTTCATACCCTGCACAGACCATGCACATCCGCCAGCACACCCTGCACAACTTTTTGGTTGTGCTATTCCCAGAAAAAGACGAAAAATGACAAAAATTCCAAACATCAGTACTCTCCAATGCGAAGATTTTTCGTGTTTTTAATAACTTTTAACTGAAATTCACGAACGTAGCACGCAATTTGATCATTTTCAGAATATGCCTTGTATTTATCTCTTGGACACTCAGGAAAGTAAATCGTCAACTGCCTCGAATCGAGCATCTCACCGTATGAATTCTCAACACTCAACTCATCAATCCTTTGTCCGGGAGCGAAAATTTTCACGCGCTTGCGAGCCGAAGGCATGAAATGGCCCAAGGCGATGCCGAAGTTGGTCATGTTTGGCAAAAAGCGCTCACCGTTTAACTTCGCCCACATTTGAAAGGCTTGATACAAGTGAATGATGGCCACAGGCCCCACCGGATATTCCGTATCCCCGTTTAACCAATCCTCAATGAAGCGGCGATCCGCGCTCACACCCATTCGAATTAGCTCTTGGTGCCCTTGAGTCTCCAACGGCTTCGTTGAGGGCGCAAAGTCCTGTAGCGGGTAGTCGAGAAGGGACTGGTAGAAGGCCTCCACACCCCCACTATTCGCCTCCGCCGCGAGTGCGTCAAAATACGCTTGAGGATGGCTTTCATTGACGATCACACACATATGACGTCGATCCATCATGTCCAGTAGTAAAGGTTGATCTTCGTTTGATAGAAAAACGAAGTTTGTCAAATTCGGCTCTTTCCACCCAGCAATGTTTTTCTCATTGAGTTGATGATAAAGGCCGGTAATCATGGTCTTTAACTGATTCTTTAAGATACGACGGTCAGCACTGGCCACCACTTCATCGCCCACGCAATAGAGCTTATGCGACAACCACGCGTTAAATGAAGACTGCAGCATAGCTTGATTGATCGTGTCGCTGTAAAGCGGTCCATAGATGCGCTGCATGATCTGTTCAAAGAACTGATTCTTACCCGTTCCTTGTCTGGATCCATAAAAGAGCAAACACGTGTGCATTTTGGCACCCGGGTGCTGCAGAGGATAAGCCAACCACTTCGTGACCCAGTCAAAAACATCATCGTCACGGCCACAAAGGTTGTATAGGTGCTCCACGATCAGGTGACAGGACTTACTCGCATCCGGCTTGATTGGCCAGCCCTGAAACATGTTGATGCAGCCCTCCGGCACCTTACCAGACGGAATGAACACCAGGTCTTCGTCTGTTGCCGATTTCCTCTTAGGTGACTCCAGCCACATATCGACTGCATTCTTACCCCACCAAGGGCGAAGTTTGTCTAATTTCACAAACTTGCATTTCTCATAATCCCAAACGTCATCGCGACCGTACATGAGCACATAACGCCCGCAGAGATAATCAATCGAAGCGCGACCGGTTTTCTTAGACTTACCATCATTGATTGGGTTCAGTTTGGAAGCGTCCAGTTGCTTTGCACAAACTTCTGTTCCTTCTTCCACTTCCAAGTCATTGAAATCGGTACCCTTACTTCCCTTAGTTGAAAAGACCGGAAAGACTACACAGCAGTTATGCTTTTTAGCAGCAGTTAGAGCTTTTGTTTTGCCAGCATTGGCAAAGTTGAGCTTATGCTCAATCTGTCTGCCATCCAACATGTATTTCACATATCCCGTGACGCTCTGAGAGCCGTCAATGCGAGCGTAACCCACAACGACTTCAATATCGCCATAGCGCTCAGTGTGGAAATACTGTTTTTTATCTTTGGAAGACGCGGAAATTTCAGGCTTTACCCCGAACTTTTCAAAGAACGCTCTGGCACGGATCAAAACATGGCGATCATCATCGCCAGCAATGACGATTTTCGCATCCGGCATCTTTGCACGGATCCCTGCGATCACTGGCTCAAGATTGCCGGCATTAAAGGCAACGATGACCGGGAGCTTTGTGGCATGGTGCACGCTGCAGCCCGTTGCGTACCCTTCAACAACATAGACTGTCTGTTGCGGATCCTGGCTCAAACTGCCAATTTTGAAATACGCCCCGACAATATCGGATCCGGTAAGAAAAATCTTATTGATACCATCCTCATTTTTTTCTGGAAGGATGGTTTGCATGCCAACCATCTTTCCTCGATACATGGGGATGATCATGTTTCCATGCAGAAAACGGGCGCCGTAGGGTTTTATCTTTTTATCGACACAGTATTTGAACGTGACCGGTACTTCGTCACGGCTTCGAACCCACATCCATTCAGCGGTTTGCGCTGCCTTCTGCGCTCGTTCACAAGCATCCTTTTGATTTCTGATTTGAGCCTGCTTTGCAAATTCTTTGGCTTCTTTTCGCTCTTCAGGTGTCCAATCGTGAGTGGAGGCCTTGATGATGTACTTTTCATCACGTATGCCAAAGGCGCCAGAATAGTAGGCTTTGCCAGACTTCGTGAAATTTTCATAAATGATGTACCAGGCGGACTTTTTATTCTTTTTTTGATCCGCCGGTTGAAATCGCTGAAACTTAGCCGTGCCAGCCTTCAGCTCATAGCCTGCCGGCACAAAGATGCCAACGGCTGCCATTTGGTCAACAATGTCTCTTAAATCGGATGCCATGCTCCACCCCAAACAATCCTAATAACCGAGTTGAGCCAAATAGCTCAAGTTAAATTGAGAGTTTTTTCTTGTTTTCAGAAGACGAAAATTGCCATTCGTTGCCGGTTGCCAATCCAAATAACCTTGACAAACCAATACTGATACAGCTTTGTAAAAGCTCGACTTCGAAATCCCCAATGCATCACGAACCTCAAGCGCTCTCGCGCTGCCATGGTTATCCACAAAATCGACTATTGGCTTATGCCAAACGGAAGGACGGCCAACGGATCTATTTCTTCTCATCGTCATCCTCCTTAACTTCGTAAATCGCAAAAGAGATCGCGAGGATCTTTTCAAGCTGTTTGTGAATCCGGTACGCCTGGCGTTTGAGCATTGCTTTTTCAGCCCCATCGATCTGACCATCACGAACGGAAAGCTCGTAGTCTTTAGAAAGTTCACCGAGTTCTTGCGTCAACCGGTTAAATTCCGTTAGAAGTTCAGACCGCTCGCGGATCCCTGCAGGAATCACTTCCAAAAAGACACCGCCGGATTGACGAGCCACCTCGTTCGCAAAGTGCTTAGTGCCGGAAAATTCCTGCATCAAAAGAGCATCTTCAACCGAAATGGATTGCCCTTTCTTTTCATAAATCCGATTCTTTAAAGCGTCATAGGTGTAACCCATAGCCGAAGCTATGGCTGCAAATCCACCGGGAAACGCTTTACACATCGCAATGTAAGTTGCCCTCATCATGAAGTCCCCCACCCTAAAACACGCCATGGTGTGGTTTACTCACTACCGTTTCATCGTTACGCTTGAAGTTAAGCAATTGGTCACGTGTGACCGCGCCCTTAGTCGCTTCTTCAATACGACTGGCGTAGTCGGTCTCACCGGTCCAGTCGGTGCGGGGCAGTCTTCCATTTCGTTCCCACCGATATATTGACTGATAGGAAATGCCGCAAGCTTTTCCGAGTTTGCGTATACCCACAATTGCGATTGCTTTTGAAATTAAGTTTTCTGTCATAGTGATAAAACTATAACTTAACGTTACTGATTTTTCAAGAAAAATATTACCCAAACTAATTGCTTTTACACTTACACTTTTGCAGCATGGAAGAACAAAAATTAGACATCTATAAACGACTAAACGAGGCGTGTGACGATCGTAACATTCAACCCTGGGGACGCAATCAGGTGTTACGAAAGGAGTTACATGTTAGCCAGCCTGCTGTAAGCAAGTGGCTTACGGGCAAGGGCTACCCGTCAATCGAAACTCTTGTCCAAATCGCTAAGTTTCTGCAGGTGAATGTTGAATGGTTAATAACGGGGCAAGGCCCCAAATCAATCAATGAGAGATATCCCTCCAAACAAATTGAGGAAATCGTTAATTTGCTTGAAAATCAACCAAAAGAAAAGCAAGACAAAGTATTAGCCTTCGTAAAACTATTTCTTTCTGAATAAACACCGTTCGAAAAATTATTATTTTTCGTTATGCAAAGACATCTAATTTTTTCAAAACAACTACCGAAAAATCATTCAGTTTTGTTCGGTTTCATTCGATTTTATTCGGCTTTACAAAAATAATAACTATTTTTTATTGATTTTATAATAACTATTGGTTATCATTCTTCCAAAATCACTTGGAGAGAATGATGTCTGTTATTTCTTACGATCCCAACTCTGCAGCAACGGTCAATGCACTGACCCAAGCCCACATCCTATCCGGACACATCGATGCCCTCATTGAAAAACTTCAACGCTCACGCGGTGAATTGAACGATTTCATCAAGTTGGCTTCGACCGGTGCAATCATCAGCGAATTGTCCGCACCGAAATTAAACGCTATTGAAGAAGCTGCTTACGCGCTTCGTGGCGCATCTGCTATCGGCAACGATGCCTACATGACAAGTTCGGCAATCAAAGCCTGCACCGAACACTACGCAAACTTCTGCCGCCTGGATCTGCCCAAGGCTGCTTAACCAACTAACGGCCCGGTTGCGGTTGATCCTCCGATATCAAATCCTTAACCGCCAAGAGGGAACCGGGCCACCTATTCAAAGGACGAAAAATGCTGAGCAATCAAGAAATCTGGATCGGATTCGTCAAACGAGTCTTTGCGACCAGTAGCAATCTGTCATCCGCAGCAAGGCGTTTACACAAAGGACATGATTTGATCTTTGGTCAAAATGTCGATCCTCAACCTGTAAAAGAACAAAAAGCTGAAGAAACTCCTGATTCGAAGAAAATTATTTCTTTGTTGGAGAACATACTCGAAGCGCTCAATAAGGATACAGACAAAGAAGTTAAGGCCGCGATTGAACTTGAACACGAAAGGGACAAGAACAATCAAATTGCGAACATCTTTCACAAGTGGCTCTATCACTCTGATAAGCACACTCTTGACGAACTCAACCTCTGGGTGGAAGCCTATGAGCGCTTCTTTGAAGTGATCGAAAAGAAGGAGGCTAAGAAACGGGCTTTAGATTCCCATTGATTTGTCCCTGCTCATCTTCAGTTGTGCCTTCAACTAAGGCTGAATAAAGAGTGAAGAGATACGTTGCATCGGCCTTTGCTGCCTGAGCAAACGGATCAATTGGTGAGTGTTTCTCCAAGTCTTTCTCTTTAGCTTTTTCGAAGTGTGGGAATGACAGTTTCCCTGATTGAAGAGCAGCAAGAATCAATTGAAAAGCCTGTTCATGAGTGAACTGAGATTTCTGATACATCTGATTTCTCCAGTGAGATTGATTAAAGAATGCTGTTTGGTTCCAGCCCTTTAATCCTCTCACAGGGAGAAACGAAACAAAAGCAAAAATGATGAACAAATTCGAAACCTCTAACTCCCGCCGGATGAGCATAACGGCATACTGCCGAGAACTCAAAAAGCTACTTGATTCGACAACGATGCCAGTTGCCAACGAAGTCTGCAAAAAACTGTGGACTGACTATCTCCGGTGTGGCATCTACCTTGATCCTGAATACATTGCTGCAGACATTGCCTGCGCCGAAGGTCACCTCACCAATCCCCCACCGGAACTTCCCGGTGAAGGCGTCGATCTCCAGCCCGGCAGTCAATGCCTCTTCTACCGGATGGGGCACAAAAAAGCCCTTGCGCTCGAAGAGACCGGCAAGCTTTTAAGTTCAAAAATGAGCCTGCAAGAAATGCTGCAGCACAAGATGAACTGTTTGACCATTTTGCGTGTCTTGTCGCGTTATTGCGATGCATTCAAGGAGAAAGCATGAACAGCATCAACCTTGAAGAAGTGCTCAGTTTGGAACTCGGCATGCCGAAAGCCGATTTCCTTTTGCATCCGGACTATGACACCCATCTCTTAATTTGGACCTGGGAATTTGAACCGGAGCAGTTTGCTTTAGTTGCCCGGCTAGTGACAAAGGGGCAAGTTATTCGCGCCTGGTCTGACACGGTACGCGACTACATTGACATGACACATGTTCGAAACTGGCTTTTAAGCAACTGCAGAGACTTCATGACATCCGAAATTCTCGCTAAGCAGCTGCAATACATAGCGTTCTACAAATACGAGCGCGCCCCGTTGGTTTGTAAAAAGTTTGTGTTGGTTTGATATGCCGAGAAGCAAAAAGCCCCGTCACCCTCACCGCAACAAACCCGGACGCGATTACACAAAACTTCGCCCGGAAGATTTGTCGTGGTTGCGTGACCGTTTTTCATCCATTGAGCTGAAAGTCGAATTGACGCTGCCACGCGGTGAATGCACAGACACAGATCTTTTCATGATTCGCGATTACGTCAACTGGGGCATCACTGCCGTCGCTGTTCGGACATGGTACACGGACGAAACCCGGCAACAAGTTTACGAAATGCTGCAGGCAGCGGCAATTAAAGTCGTCGACTTGCAGGTACGGGGTCGCAAAAACGGTATGCGATTTGTCTGCACCGCTGATGAACTGTCTGCAATCCGCAAAGCATTCGACTTTCTCGGGGATTTTATGAACAAGTCGCTGCATGAGTGCCCGGCACTCACGATTAGAGAATGGAATGCGATGCTGAGATGCAGCGCCAACGCCAAGTTAGGTCAGCCGGTTGAAATAGCGACAAAAGACTTAATTGCAGCCGTCAAACGGAGTTAGATATGAAGCAATCGAAAAAACAAACCATCTACGTTTCTTCACACCGGACAGATCGGCGTCTGGCGATGATAGCCAGGCACTATGGTGTGACACATCAACTCAATAAAACAATGGAAGAACTGTTTGAGCTTTTTATGGCAATCCTCAAACTGCGCTTAATGATCTTTCTCAATCGTGAGAAACAAGCGCATTTTGAACACCTGTATGAAGAAATGAGTGATGTCCGGATCATGCTCGATCAAATTGAAATTTTGAGTGGATCCGCAGCTCGCTGCAGAGAGATCCGGGAGAACAAGCTCGAACGTCAATTAACGAGGATCCAAGGAGAAACCAAATGACAATTGATGAACTCATACTCGAACTGCAGGAACTGAAAAATAACGGCACACTCGGCGACACCATTGTTGTAATGGCTGACGATGACGGCTATTCAATTCCAGTCACCGGAGCAGCATATTGGGATTCCGATGAAAGTAACGACTGCGAACCTTGCGTGGAGATAATCACAGAATGAACTGGCAATTACTGCAAAACGTTAAACCCAACACAGGCAAAATCATTCTGCTGCATGTTAAAGACTGCTGCTATTTTGCCCGGTTACTAAGACGCAAGGATGGCCAGGAAATCATGGCGGTTTCCTACACATTCAAACCGCTCTTGGATATCAAAAATGAGATGCTGCCAAGTTTCACTCTTGAACAGCTTTATCACTGGAAAGCTTACTGGTCACTCTACACAAAACCGTAAGGAGGCAACATGATTTTCGGCATAACCGATGAAGGCGTTCCCACTTCGAAAAAAGAAGAATACCTGATTGCCATCGTCGCCTTAAACAACGCTCGAACATTTATTGATGATGCACGGGATGCACTCCTAGGCAATGACAATGATCTCCGCGATCAACTGTGGCAAATGAGAAAGGAACTGCAGAAAGTAGTCAAAGACTTAGAACATGATTACAGAAAAGCTAGAGGTAAATAATGTCTTACCAACCAAGAAACATTGCAACAATGAACGACGAAGAACTTGTACGACGAAAGGATATTTTGTCGTACTTCAGGATTGCCGGATCGACATTTCATTACTGGCGAGTCAAGAAAAACTTTCCGAAACCCATTAACGGAAATGCGCCAACCCCCTACTGGAAGGCTGGAGATATTAAAGCATATCGACCGGGAAACTGAAACAGCAAGGGCCTCAAAAGAGGCCCCATTTAAATTAATTTTGGTTTTTCATCTCCCGCATTAAATGCAGTATTGCCTGAAGCGGTGTGTAAGGAACTTCTCCTGATCCAGTCTTTTTACCTAACACCGCCTTTGCTACTTGAGTAACAAACAATGTAGGTATCACTGCCAACAAAATGGCTATGACCACATATAAATAGCCAGCCTTGCGAACTGGAATCGCTAAATTGGCGTTGTACAAGATTTCATGAATAAACATGAAAAACACTACATAAAACGCCACGGCTAGAAGCAAAAGACCAACTGCAACCCACGGTCTCCAAGTTCTAAGCGTATTTCCATCCTCTATGTCATCTTTAATGTGATCAACAACCACACCAACCACAGAGTCATCAATATGCGAATCCCTATCTGAAGCTTCTGATGGCATTAGAACTTCAGAATCTGCTTCGGATTTTTTAGGTTCTTTGCTCATTTTCCACCACTTCTAGATAAGGCTTAAAGTAAATCCCTATTTCTCTATCGTCTAATGAAGCCAGAGGATCCGCCTTACTCCATGGTGATCCATCCAAATGAGACCAATTGGACAATGCTCCAGCGCTGTATTTTCCAAAAACTTCAATCGTCTTATTTATCACGTGAAGTTTTTCTTGCTCGCAATCTTGTTCAAACTGATTGGCCATTCCAACCGTTAAACGACCCTTATTTATATCATTAAAAGTCCTAGGGAACACTGGACCATACATCCATGCTTTAGGATGCTCGTCAGTTAGTCGCTCATCAAATTTTGCTAAAAACACACCATAGCAACAGTACAATAATTTTTGTACTTTTGTTTTATTTGCTGTAATGGCATGATCACGGCAATACTTAAGAATGTACGCCATGACATAAGAGCTTCTATATTCCATGTCGCCTCCTTAAGTTAAATTAAACCGCACCCACGACAAAACCACTTTTCAATAATAGAAAAGCGAACCGAGAACTGAAATATGAAATGTTGTTAGAAATATAACACTTGAACATAGAAAGCCAAATGGCTCTCCGCAACCTATTATTGCATAATATCGCAGTATTTATGGGAAAAAATGTTTGACATATAAGTAAAAAAACGCTACTTATCATCAAATCCAATTTGTACCAATATCGGTGCAATTAGAAATGCCGATCTTTTATCTATTTGATTTTTATAAAAATCCGATGCCGATCCCGGCACCAAAAACGCTTAAATAATCAGAAAATTGGTTATTTAAGCGTTTTTCTTTATGCGTCTCTCCCATACCATCAATTATCCCTTCGCGCGTTAGTATATCGAAGTTTTATGTCACCTTGTCTGTTTTTTTATGACAAACGGCGACGCGTTTGCACGGTCGCCGTTAAATGTACATTTGTTGTTATATTAAAAAGAACATCACAACAAAACATCAATTCAACTACTGATATATAGTTTTTTCCAACAGTTCCCTAACCAAAATGGAGGCTTTTGTGTCATGATCAACGCAATACTTCATGAGATCGCGATGCATTTGGTCTGTCAAATCCATGGAAAGGCGTTTCATTTTAACTTTTTCAACTGGCGCGCTCACCGATGAGCTTTTAACGACCTGAGCAGTCTCATGGACAACTTCCGCTCCTTGGCTCACCCATTCATCAACGGCTTGAGCTGTCGGTCTACGACCACCGAACAATACTTTTTTGCCACCACTCATTCGTTATCCTCCAATAATTGAAGCACTTCTTTGGCCAAGCGATTCACTTCACGCGATGCAAGGCTTCGCTTATCATCTTCAAACACAACGCGACCACTTGCCGCCGACTCGGCATAAACCACACGTTGAGCCAGCACAGCGTCCAAAATCGGCATTTCGAACTCTTCAAGAGCGTCCACAATGTCTCGGCCTATCGCTGTCTTGGCTATTTTTCGGTTGATGACAAATGCGGCTTTCAGTTCAGGACGGTAAATTTGCGCCTCTTTGATCAACTTCACGACTTCCTCAGCCGCCCAAACATCGTAAGGACTCGGCTGGACAGGAATTAAAACCAAATCAGAAGCCATCATGGCCGCTCGAGACAAATCCGTCACTCGCGGAGCGCCATCAATCACCACAATATCGCGACCAACACCGATGTCAGCGATCACTTTATGCAAATTCGGTTTTGGACAACTCACCACTGGGAAAAGCATGTCCGCATCGCCACGGCTCGCGAACCAGTCCAGTGATGACCCTTGGGGATCGGCATCGACCAATAAAACGGAATAACCCTTCTCATGCAAGGCCGCTGAGAGGTTGACCGAAATAGTCGTCTTTCCAACGCCACCTTTTTGATTGAGCACACTGATCACTTTCATAAAACATTGGCGCGAAACCTTTGTCTTTAGTCAAGGCCTAAAGCGCCTCCTCCTTCTTTTATTAATTTAAAAAGGCTGTTGTTATCGAACAAAGCTTACGTTTCCTTTTGATGTCGGCTCTTGCACCAATAAACATCCAATGAAATAAGCAAATGTACATTTCAGATTTCCCCCATATTACCAACATTTGAGCAAAAGCGCAGGGAATTTGTCATTGTCATTCATGTTATGAGTTACTTAAAACGACCTCCACCAATGGAGGGAAAAAAGAATTCGCTTTGTCTTGGCGCACTTTTGACAAACCACTATGAGTTTTAAATGACTTTGACTTATGCTGGTAACTCTTCACTTTCTCTACGGAAAGGAAACGATTACAATGGCTTAATTTTATTTTCAGAGAGCTTTTAAAGATGATGAAGCAATCGCTTTGGGCATTGGCTGCCGCTGCCCTATTTTCATTTATGGCAGTTTTTGTCAAGCTTTGCAGCGGGCACTTCGGTTCGCTAGAGCTTGTCTTTTATCGCTCCCTAATTGGCATTGTTACGATCGGACTGTTTGTCCGCTCTCAAGGCTTGAGTCTTCGCACGCCCTATCTTGGCGGCCACATCAAGCGAGCCGTTCTTGGCACCGCCTCTGTTGGATTATGGTTTTTCACCATCGGGCAAATGCCGCTCGGAACCAATATGACACTCATCTATACGACACCGCTTTTTATGGCTGCCAATTTCATCATCCTGGCCTTCATGCGTAAAGAAGCGGCTCCTTGGGGTGTCGTATTGGCCATTTTGTTTGGATTCACCGGCGTAACAACCGTTTTGCAACCATCCTTTGAGGCTGGCTACATGTGGCCGGCGTTAACCTGTCTTTTTGTCGCATTCATTGATCTCATCGTTTACTGGCAAATCAAGCAACTTGGCAGTCTCAAGGAACCTTCTTGGCGTATTGTGTTTTATTTTTCCATGTTTGGTGCTGTTTTCGGGATTTTAGGCAGCTACATCCTGGAAGACGGGATGCATATGCCGACAATGGAGTCCGGCGCATATTTGATCGGCATGGGCATTTGCGCGACACTCGGACAAATCTGCACCACTCGGTCGTACGCCTACGGCAACATGCTTCTGAGTTCGTGCCTTGGCTTTTCCGCCATTCCTTTTTCTGCGCTCGTCAGCTTCATTCTTTTCGGTGAAAATGTGCCACCGCTCGGACTTTTAGGTATGATGATGATCATTGTCGCGGGGATCTTTGCCACCATCTATACAAAACGTACAGAGGCTCAGAACAGGGCAAAAGAACAACGCGCCTAAAAACAACCACTTAATTTATCAAGGAAGACGAATCATGGCTGATCAAGAAAATCAAAAGCCGGTCGAACAGACGGCAGAACAACCGGCTCAACAAGCTCAACAACCCAATGTTTGGGTCTGTGACCCTGTCGGAGTCGCCCACTGCGATGTGAGCGACAAGGGCGTCATTTACACGGTCGCCTGGACGGACTTCATGGGATTGCAACACACGGCGAAAGTCAATCGCGAAGATTGCTTCTTTAACTTCGCCAGCGTATTGAAGACATTGGTCAAGGGTGGTTATCGCTACAACACCATGATCGCTCAAGCCCCCGCCATCATCCAACAGCGTTTGACCGCTTTCCGTCCGAGCCAAGATAGCGTGAAGAAGGCTTTAGACGCCGCTAAGAAGAAATAATCCTCTTTTTAGACTCACCAATCAAGAGCCTCCCGTCGCGGAGGCTTTTGCTTTTTTGAACAAAAAAGAGACGTTCTACGTTAAAGAACCAATTTTTAAGTGAACTTGAATTCGGATTTTCCCTCATCTTTGCTACAATCGAGCGATGTCGACAAAAAGGGCGTGGGATTGTTCATACCCTTTTTTAGGTTGTTAAATTGGGGTTCATTCTATGATTACAGATCAAATCGTTCATCAATGCCGTCTTCAAACCATCCGTGATGTCATTCGTTATGCGATGACAAAATTCAAAACACACAATATCTTCTGCGGCCATGGGTGCAGCACTCCTTATGAAGAGGCTTATTTTCTGGTTTTACGTTCCTTAAAGCTAGAGTTTGAAGATTTAGATCGCTTCTGGGACGCCCGATTATCCAACGATGAACTCAAGACTTTGTTAGAGCGAATCGAACGCCGTGCTGTTGATAAAGTCCCAACTCCTTATCTTTTAAATGAAGCCTGGTTGACAGACCACAGTTTTTATTGCGATGAACGGGTCATCATTCCCCGTTCTTTCATCGCGGAGCTGCTGCGAGATGAATTGGCCCCCTGGATTAAGGACATCGAAAACGTCCGCTCCGTGCTTGACTTATGCACGGGCTCGGGCTGTCTCGGCATTTTGGCGGCCGAAACTTTTCCGAATGCAGAAGTTGATTGCGTCGATATCTCCAAGGATGCCCTTGATGTCGCCAGAATCAACGTCGATCGCTATGAAATGCAGGACCGTATCAACCTCATTCAAAGCGATCTATTTAATGCTCTGGAAGGCAAAAAATACGATTTGATCATCAGCAATCCGCCGTATGTCACAACAGAAGCGATGAATAACTTGCCGGGCGAATATCGTCACGAACCGAGTCTTGCGTTAGGCGCCGGCGATGACGGTCTGGATATCGTGCGTCGCATTATCAGCGAATCAAAAGATCACCTGCACAATAAAGGCCTTTTGGTCGTTGAAGTCGGCGACGGACGTGAAGCTTGCGAAACAGCTTATCCAAAGATGCCTTTTACTTGGCTTGCCACCGAAGAAGAAGACTCGATGGTCTTTTTGTTAACGAAAGACGAATTGCCCTAATGTTACGACTTCTAGATGTCAGTTTAATGCGCGGCGTGCGAACCCTTTATTCGCACGCCACACTTTTGGCCAATCCCGGCGAACGAATCGGATTAGTCGGTGAAAACGGTTGTGGAAAGTCCAGTTTGATCGGCGCCATTTTAGGTGAAGTGCCGATTGAAGCCGGTGACATTCAAGCCCCCGCCATGGAAAATATCGGCTATGTCGCTCAAGATATCGACGCGGTCGATGAAGTGGCCATTGACTGGGTATTGTCTGGTCACGCACCGTTGATGGCTGCGCGACGGGCTTTGAAAAATGCTCAGACCGACATGGAGATTGCTACCGCTCATGCTCAATTGGCCGAACTCAATGAAGGTGCCATTGAAGCGCAAGCCAAAATCATTCTTCACGGTCTTGGATTCACAGAAGAAGCCACTGCTCACCGAGTCAAAGACTTTTCCGGCGGTTGGCGAAACCGTTTAGCATTGGCCCGGGCGCTTATGTGTCCGGCTGAACTGCTGCTACTTGACGAACCGACAAACCACCTTGACTTAGATAGTGTCATTTGGCTAGAAGCCTGGCTTAAAAGGCAACAAGCGACAACGATCATTATCAGCCATGATCGAGCTTTCTTAGACCGCACTGTCTCTACCATTTGGTCAATTGAGGACGGCACAATTCGTCGCTATAGCGGCAACTACAGCTCGTTTGAGTTGTTGCGCATTGAGCGGTTGCGCCAGATTGAAAGCGCTGCCAAAGCTTATGAACGGCAAAGCGCTCACTTGCAAAGCTTTATTGACCGTTTTCGCTACAAAGCGACAAAAGCACGCCAAGCTCAATCTCGAATCAAAATGTTGGAAAAACTGCAAGCCGTGGAACCGGTTCGTGCGGCTCGAGAATGGCGCTTTGAATTCCTAAAACCTGAACGATTGCCCGAACACTTGGTCGATGCGGAGTCTGTCAGCTTGGGTTATGGCGAAAAACAAGTTCTCTCTGACGTTTCCTTCTCGATTCGATCTGGAGAGCGCATCGGTGTTTTGGGGGTAAACGGCGCCGGCAAATCCACTCTCATTAAAGGAATTTGCAAGGAGTTACAACCGACAAACGGTGAATTTCGTTTTGGTCAAGGTCTGGCGATTGGTTACTTCGTTCAACACCAACTGGAACAATTGCGAGAAGATGAAACTCCTTTACAACATCTTCGTCGTCAAGCGCCAGATGAACGTGAACAAGTGCTTAGGGATTGGTTGGGGCGATTCAAATTTAGCGGAGATATGGTCAACGCGCCTGTCAAACCTTTCTCCGGAGGAGAAAAAGCCCGCTTAGCGCTCGCCCTGCTCGCCTGGGACAAGCCCAATTTGTTGGTTCTTGACGAGCCGACCAATCACTTGGATATGCAGACTCGCGAGGCGCTCACCATGGCGCTATCTTCCTTTGAGGGCTCGGTTTTACTTGTTTCGCACGACCGACACTTGTTGCAGGCAACCACTGACCGCCTTTTATTGGTTCATGACGGCAAGGTCAATGAATTTGACGGAGACTTGGATGATTATGCCAAGTTGGTGTTGGAGAACCGAAAAGCAAGCTTAACGGCTGAAAAGGCAAAAAGCGAGACGACTTCTGAAAACAGTGTCAATAAGAAAGAAGCTCGGCAGTTAGCCGCGCAAGAACGTCAGCGTATCGCCAATCTCAAAAGGCCGTTGCAAAAGGAATTAGCCAGCATCGAAAAAAAATTAACCCCCGCTTCCGACGAACTTAAAGCGTTGGATGCCCAATTGGCTGACTCCGAGTTTTATAACAACGGCAATCCCGACGAAGTCGCGACGACCCTGAAGCGCCGAGGAGAACTTGCCGCAGTGGTTGAAGAACTTGAAAGCCGATGGTTGGAATTGTCGGAAGCTATTGAGGCAATCCGATAAATCATATTGTCTATTTTTTAATTCTTAAGTTGCCCGATTTCGGGCAACTTTTTTATTTTTCAATCCAATTTGATCAACCCACCCTAGCCAACCAAAGTGCGGTAGATCGCTGATATAATGACTGCCGTTGAAACCTTTTGATTAATCAATCATGCCGTTTTTCTCCCACGTTGTAATGCCCGAAAAAGCCTTTGGTCGGTTTCTGTTGCTTTTCTCGCAATGTTTCGTTGTCTTATTGATCGCAGTAATTTCGATGACCGTTATGCGGGAGACGATGTATTGGCTTTTGATTCCAGGCCATGTTCCGGCCGAATTGATTCAACCTGACGACGTATGGCGAATGAGAGAGCTAGGGCTAAGATTTGATGCCCGAAGCGGAGCCATTTTGGCGATTCCACTCGTAGTGGTCGCCCTTGCCCTGTTCGCAATTAAGGCATTTTGGACAACCTGCGTTAAACTTTTTCACCTCTTGAGCGGTTTGGCTTACTTTGTTGTGATTGTTTTGGGGTTTGTCAATTACTTTTATATTCTGACTTTCCACAACGAAATCGATATCTTCGTTTTGAATTTTCTGCATGAAGAACCCTCTGCGGTGATGACGACTGTATGGCAAGACTATCCTCTTATCCGGGCCGTTTGCTTAAGTTTGGCACTGACAGCGTTATTGTGGTGGATTTCGGCTAAAGTATTCTCACTTTTAAGCCGCTTAAGCATTTGGAATCGTATCGGTTGGATCGGCGTGACAATATGGCTCGTCATCGGCGCTGTGCTTTTTGTTCTACTGGCTCGCGGCTCACTTACATCCCGGTATCCTTTGCGCAGAAACAATGCTCAAGTATCGGTTGTGCCGCAAATCAACACTCTGGTGCTGAATGCGCCGATGTGCCTGTATTACGCAATCCAGGATCGAAAACACTCAATGACATTTGCTCCTGTCTCCCAACAAGAAGGACTTGAGTTGATGAAAGCGGCCGACATTGGGGAACTTACCCAAACCACGCCCGCTAACAGAGCATTGTCTCAAATAAAACCCAATGTTGCGCTCTTTATCATGGAAAGCATGGGCTTTAACATGATGAGTTACGACAAGCAAGGAGAAGTCGACCTCCTGGGCGCTTTAAGGCCGCATTTTGAATCGGATTTCGTTTTTCGTCGATTTACATCGGCAGATCTTCACACCATTCAATCGGTCGCGCAACTGCTTTTTTTAAGTCCGGTATCTCAAATCAGCAGCTCTTCAATTCGTACGACCCCACTGCCGGGCACACCGTTTGAAGTCTATAAAAAAGCCGGGTACCGAACGGCGTTTGTAACATCGGGAACAACTGTTTGGGAAAATATGTCGGATTATCTTCCCATCCAATTTGTGGACGATGTCTATGATCAAACCAATCTGATGGATGCATACGGATTAACCGAAACCACTGAATGGGGGGGTCCTGATCACTATGCTTTTGATTTTGCCGCAAAACTTTTACGGGAAACTCAAGAGCCGCTTTTTGTCGTCGTCTTATCGACGACTAATCACCCGCCCTACCACGTGCCGGAGGGTTATAAGCCCTATCCTTTGCGTGTGCCGGAGGCAATCAATGCGAACTACGATCACCATTATGTTGAACAGAGTATTGATACGATCATGAAAACCTATCAATACAGCGCCGATGCACTGGGGCGGGCCATTTCGCAGATTAAAAGTGACAAAAAACATAACACGGTCATCGGCGCGACGGCGGATCACCGCATGCTCGGGATGAAGCCGATTATCTCTGAAGGACCGTTTAAGGACATCGCGGTGCCGTTTTATGTCTGGGCAAGCGACGCCGTAAAAAATGCGGTTTCCATCCATTACGATCCCTTGCGGGTTGGTTCCCATAAAGACGTATTCCCCACGCTTTACGCTTTGAGTCTATCGAATGCTCAATACCGAACGGTTGGCGGTCGCAACATGCTTGCGATGCATGATGATCCCAGACGAGCCTTTGGTTACAACATTTCCGCTTGGATTGACCAGCACGGCGTTTATACCTTTGGGGAACATATGCGTTTTTATCCTTGGAGCTCAGATGGCTCGGATTGGCTCTCTCGTTATAACGCCCCGCAAGAGGTCTCCGAAACAATGAAGACACGTCTTCGTGCTTATCCAAAATTGGATTTATGGCAAATCAATGAACGTGCTTGCGGACTACGACAGTAAAGGGAGACGAGCGGTTGGGTCTTTGTTGAAACATGGCTACGACACCTCACCTTCTGCATAAATTAGCCCTTGAACATTCTTAAGACGTGAATGCCGTTCGTTGAACGGCATCACAACTTAAACAAAAAAATAATCGAATATCAAAGGGGCTTTCGTTCTCAACAATGAGGTGCTGCTTCAGATTGACGATCTTTATTCACCAGGTCGTGATTTTTTGGTGATACGTCGGCGCAGGGAACGCTTTCTCCAATCGTTTCAGGTCATCTTTGGTAAGCTTAATCTGCTCAGCCATTGCATTTTCCCGAATATGTTTGAGACTGCCCGCCTTGGGAATCGCAAGTAAACCCGGCTGCGAGAGCACCCAGGACAGGGCGATTTGAGCGGCGGAAACATGATGCTGGCGCCCTATTTCCACCAATAACGGATGCTGAACTAACGCCCCCTCTCCTAATGGGGAATACGCAATGACCGGCATTTGCTGTTTTTGACACCAAGATTTAAGTTGAAAATCAATCGCTCGAAATCCCAAGTTATAGTGCAATTCATTGGCGGCGCAATGTTGGCCTTTAGGTTTTGAACAGAGTTCTTGCATGGCCGACAAATCAAAGTTGCTAACCCCCCAAGCTTTGATTCGCCCCTTTGCCTTAAGCTCTTCGAAGGCTTCAATCGTTTCTTCAATGGGATAAGAACCGGCCCAATGAAGAAGGTATAAATCAATTGTTTCCACACCCAGGCGATTTAGGCTTCTCTCGCAAGCTTGAAGCGTGCCACGATAACTCGCATTGGAAGGTAAAACTTTTGAAATCAGGTAGACCGCTTTTCTGCAGTCAGCAATTGCCTCGCCGACTAAATCTTCATTTCCATACATTTCTGCGGTATCCAACGTTCCCATTCCCAACTCAATCCCGGCTCTGATTGCCTCGATTTCCTGATTACGTTGATCCGCACAACGTCCTAATTGCCAGGTTCCCAAACCTAAAACCGGAGCGAACTGATTGGCGATAAGAACTTTTCTCATGGCATGATCCTCTCTGACGGAAAACGCTTGCATTTTGCAAGCGTTTTCAACTATTTCTGACCTGACTGAGTCGTTTGAGTGGACGGTTGCTCTTCAACCCACTCCGGAAACCACGAGTCCGGGTTATCAACCTGTTTACCCCAACCGACATAAATTGCAGCGGCAACGATCACAACAAACAGAATATTTAGAATTCGTCGAATCCATTTCTTAAGATTGTCCATTCTCAGCCTCCTCTTTTGCAGAGACAGACTCTGTATGAGAGGGTGGGGTTTCATCCGGCGCCAAACCTGCAAAATAGTGTGCCCAACCGCTCATGAACGCATAGTATTGCAGCCGAGAAATCGGCGCTTGTCCCTCGTGAGAGGCGCGAGCTAAATGCAAGAAAGCTTCCAGGAAGCGTTTGATCGCGCGCTCAATCACATCGCCTTCGCCTTCACCTTCATGCCGCAAGAGATGTTCCCGCAACTCATCTCCTGCCCACGTGACATGGCGATTAATGCGTTTATCCTTAATTTTGCCTTGTAAAATACCGAGGAAATCTTCATAAACCTCTCGAGCTTGGGCGTGTATGTCTTCGGCTTCAGCATGATGCGGTTCATGTAAATTGATCCAGTCACTAGTGGAAGCAGTGATTGCTAATTCCTCAAGAAGCTCCATCATGATGTCCGGATTGGAAACATCAATAAGGGGTAGTTCTTTACTGGGTTTAGATAGCTGACCGAATAAAGCCATGATTTAAATGTTCCTTTCAGTTGGTCTCGTGCACTACGCCATCGGGCAAAGGCAAAACACCAATTCCCTCTTCAATAAGTTCTTCAGCTTGTTCGGGTGTGCAACGCCCGTGGATAGTTCTTTGAGGTGCGGAGCCATAGTGAACGGCTCGAGCTTCCGAAGCAAAGCGATCCCCGACATACTCGCTGTTTTTAACCAAAGCGCGAGCCGCGCTGAGCGCTTTTTCCCTCAGCTCGGCCTGTATCTGCCTAACAGTATATTCAGCCTTGGATTTGTCGCGAGAGGCCATAATGTAAGACGCTGTCGGCAACCGTCTTATTTCTGTCGAGTTGCAACGGGGGCAGACAACCAAATGCTGTTTAATTTGCTCGTCCAAACTCTCGGACGAATCAAACCAACCCTCAAATTCGTGACCAAACTCACAAACGCAATTAAAAACTTTCACGTCGACATGACCAAAGAAATTGTATCTGCTCGCTATTTTAGCCGAATCTCAAACAGATACAGTGAATTCACAAGCCATTAATGCATGACGTTGTCGTCAAAGATGGAAATCTTTGAACTCAACGCTTTTGAGTTAAACGGCGTCGTCGTTGTTCAAATAGGCAAACCGCCGCGGCAGCGGACACATTGAGTGATTCACAGTCGTGATCAATCGGGATGTACAGCCGCTCATCGGTCACCGCCAAAGCCGCCTGACTCAATCCTTGTCCCTCGCTACCCATCATCCAAACCGTATGACCTGCCTCCCAACCCTCACTTAAGTACAAGTCGCTGCCACCTCGAGCATCAGCTGCCAAAATTCTTGCATCAAAAAGTTCTCTGAGCTCTTGAGGCTTCACATTCTCATATAGAGCCGCTGCAAAGTGCGCCCCCATGCCGGCCCGTAGCGCCTTGGGCGACCAAAAATGCGCGCATTCCGGGCTGGATGCGATTGAATGTACACCGCTAGCCACTGCCGTACGAATCAACGTGCCAATATTTCCCGGATCTTGGATGCCATCCAGGTACAGAACGTCGGTTGACATCGCGCGAGGCCTCTGAACGGTCGGCAATGAGATCTCGATCATGAGACCGGCTCCGTGCTCAACCGGACTGATGGCATCAAAGAGCAAGCTATCAAGCACAAATGCTTGCACTCCTTTTTGCAGGAATTTTTCTAGCAGTGCAGCTGCTTCATTATTTAGTCCTTTGGCACGCAATAAAACAGCCTGAACTTTGATGTCACGCTCCAGCGCGGTTTGCGCCAAATGAGCACCCTCAGCTAAAGTTGCCCGCTCGGCGCGGATGGCACGGGCGGACTGAGCCATCTTTTTCCAACGCTTGAATTTTGGATTGGACTCGCTTTGAATGGTTTGATAGGGCATTTTTTCTAAACTTTACAAGTTGGTCGCAAAAAGCGATTTTAGGGGTTCAAAAGTCATCCTGTGAATCGGCGTAGGACCCAATGTTTTCAGTCCTTGAAGATGCCTTGCCGTGCCATAACCCACATTGTGTTCGAAATCATATCCCGGGTACAAACTCGCATAACCGTGCATCAATTCATCACGGGCTGTTTTAGCAAGAATAGACGCCGCAGAAATAGCGGCTATCTTGTCATCGCCTTTAACAACAGCTTCACTCATCCAGGGCCATTTTGGCAACCTGTTGCCATCCACCTGAATGAAGTCAGGCTCAATTTTGAGCCCTTCGATCGCTCGACGCATAGCTAAAAATGTCGCTTGCAAAATATTGAACTGATCAATTTCCCCATTATCGGCTGAACCAATAGCCCAACATAAAGCGTGTTCTTTGATACAGGCAGCCAGCCGCCGGCGTTGTGGAGCGGATAATTTTTTGCTATCGCGCAACCCTGCGATCGGACAGAATGGGTCCAATATCACAGCAGCGGCAAAAACGGGACCAGCCAAGCACCCACGACCGACTTCGTCCACTCCAGCTACAAACCGACACTGAGAAGCTTGGAAAAGTTCAAAGTTTTGCTCAAACATGCATTTAACCACAAACGCCACGGATTGCCTGAGCAGCTAGTGAAGCGGTATCACGTAAAAGCGATTCATGAATAGCGTAGAAGCGGTCCATTAACTTCGAATCGTTTCTCTTTTGATAGGCTTCCCATAGGGCAAAAGCTAGAGGCTCGGGCTTGCAGTAATACTGCAAAAGCTCGGGCACCAAAGTTTCCCCGGCCAGGATGTTCGGCAAACTGACCCAGGGTGTAATGCCTTTTTTCAGCATCAATAGACCGGTAAGTCCCGGCATTGCATAACCGACAACCATCGGACGCTTGAAAAGCGCCGCCTCCAAGGTCGCGGTACCGGAAGCCACTAAAACAGCGTCCGAGGCCTGCATTACAGCATGACTGTTGCCTTCTATTAAACGGGTTGCCTTTTGCGCACGGGGATATCTGGTCAATAACGCGTTAATTTGAGCGCGGCGCGCTTCATCAGCGGCCGGAATTAAAAAAATCGCCCGACGGTCAAAATCCAAAACACGCTCGCATGCTTCAAGAAAGCGAGGTCCGCACCAAGCCACTTCAGCCTGACGCGAACCTGGCATCACAGCAAAGATTGGCCCCATTGAATCAATTTCCAAAGCTTCCCGAGCCTGAGCTTTGTCTGGATTTATAGGAATTTCCGCGGCCAACGGGTGACCGATATAGGTTGATTCGATGTGCGCATCATCCATGAGTTTCTTCTCAAACGGAAAAATGAGCAACATATGGTCAACCGCCCGCTTTATCGTATGAATGCGCTCGGGACGCCAAGCCCAAATCGATGGACAAACAAAATGAATTGTCTTGACTCCGCGTTCATGAAGGTACTCTTCAATCGCCAAATTAAAATCCGGAGCATCAACTCCGATAAATGCACGCGGCGCCGCCTTCAACACGCGCTGTTTCATCTCGGATCGAAGCCGCAACAAGGATGGAAGCTTTTTTAAAACTTCCACGTAGCCACGAACGGACAGAACACGGCTATGATGCCAAGGCTCAAGTCCGGCGGCAATCATCCGATCACCGCCAATCCCGAACATTGACTCATCCGGATACTGGGCCTTCACCTGAGGTAAAACTAATGAGGCGATGAAATCTCCGGACGTTTCACCGGCAAGCCAAGCCAATCCTTTTGCCATTGTTAACTCTTCGGACGGATAATGCCGCGCTGACTCGACTCAATAAAATCTCGCATGAGCTTAAGTTCTCGAGCCACCCGTTCATTATTGGCAATCAAAATATCCAACGCTTTGACGGCTTCAGCAATAGTGAGCCCGTCGCGGTAAATCATCTTGTAGGCAGCTTTAAAAGCGTTCAGCGCCTTCAAGTCATAACCCGCACGACGCAACCCAATAATATTCAAGCCATGCGGCTCACATGGATTACCGTTGCAAATGACAAACGGCGGGACATCCATGACCAAAATGCTACCTCCGCCGACCATTGCTCCCTCACCAATTCGACAAAATTGATGAACACCGGCCTGGCCACCAATTATCGCGCGATTGGCCACTGTCGTATGCCCAGCTAAGCCGACATTATTGGCCATGATCGTGTCATCGCCGATAATACAGTCATGCGCGATGTGGACATTAGCCATAAACAAATTGCGGCTACCCACAACAGTGATACCGTGATCCTGCACAGTACCCGTTGCAATGGTGACGTGTTCCCGAATGACATTGTCGTCACCGATCACCAGGCGCGTGTCTTCGCCTTGATACTTTTTATCCTGAGGTTCACAACCCACGCTTGCGTTGGGGAAAATGCGGTTTCTTTCGCCGATTTTTCACGGACAAAGTTCCTGATGGCCTTGTCCGTG
>ERZ779866.964-NODE-964-length-30712-cov-4.261082_pt1 | contig 30712 bp, 46 predicted proteins | sample MGYA00511248_ERZ779866 | MGnify/ENA primary metagenome ERZ779866 (study PRJEB29588, sample SAMEA2155758) | human gut metagenome | biome: human gut; feature: human-associated habitat; material: faeces | place: Denmark | collected 2008/2010 ... | reverse complement strand
ATAAATTTTTAATTTATATATTATGTTATAATCAAACAAATATTATTGTATAAATAATTCCTGATATAAAACATAATAGTGAAGTAAAAAGTAAACATGATATTGATCCTAAATAAAAAATATTTACACCGTTTGCAATCATATTTTCTCGTGTTGAATCCACATTTAAAGCAAAAAGGAGAAAGAATATGACATCAAATGATAGACCTGACGCAAATATAAATATAGAAATTTTATATTGTAATACATCAAGTGCAATAAAAATATTGCATGCCGTACCATTAACAAGAAATAAATATCGTGCCGCTTCTTTTAAAGAAGCAAGGGTATGCTCGTTAATAAACAGAGGTTCTTTTTTCTGTTTCACTTTTATTCTCCTTTTTCTTCTTTTGGCGTCAACGTCTCCCGCCAAAACAGTCTGGTGCGCCAACTGCTCGGAGAAGTTCACGCAGGCGCTGGATCGCGTCACCAACGTGGAACAGCTTCGGAACATCGTGGCGGATTATCAGGAATCCGTTCAGCAGACAATCCAGCAGGTGCGCATGGTGCAGCAGAATGTGGAGCAGTACGCCAACATGGTTCAGAACACCATTGGCCTGCCCGTGGAGATTTACGGGAAGGTTCACGGCACGTTCACGCGCCTGGCGAATCTGACTTCACAGCTTCAGACTTCGCGCGGCGATCTGTCGGCAATGGCCGGGATATTCCGGAACATCTACGCCGAATCGGACAAGATGGCCTCTCTGATGACTCTGCCGCTGGATGATCTGCAAAAGACCGTGGACAGATGGGGAGAGAATGTCGATCGCTCGGCGGAAGCCCTGTTCCAGCTTTCCGGCGAACAGCTCCGGGTCATGGTGACGGATACTCCGGCGCTGGAAGCGCATATTGATGAGCTGCTCTCCACTCCGGAAGGGCAGATGCAGGCGCTTGTGGCGGCAAACACTCTGGCAAGCATGCAGCTTCAGGAAAGCCGTCAGTTGCGGGAACTCATGGCAACCATGAGTCAGGCGCAGCTCTCCAGTCAGATGAAGGCCGAAAAAGAAGACCAGCTCTCAAAAGAGCAGTGGAGAAAGGCAACGAGTACAAGCTTACTGGAAGAACTATCTAAAACTGAACAAAGAAAAACTTTTTAAAAAGTCTTTCTTTGTGGCGTATTAGCAAGTTCTTCCAGAAGACTATCTTTTTTTTCTTCTTTTTCATTGCATGATGTAAGAGGAAAAATCATGAAAATACAAATTAAAATACTTATAATATTTTTCATCGGTATTGCCTTCTGTTTTATTATGATCGCAAATACAGCGCTTGCAAACGAAACAAGTATTGGAACATCAACGATTAATATCGTTGGCACATTTCAAGATGCAGTTTCCAACTGGGATACAATACTCAAAAGCTATACTCTTCGCCTTTTTGCTCTGCTGCTCATGATTGACATTGCCTGGATAGGGATACGTTTTGCTCTGGAACGACCGCAACTTACAGACCTTATCAAGCAGATTACCGTTACCATATTCTTTGCGGCAATATTCATCGCCGCAATCAATAACTACAAGGAATGGACGTGGCAGATAATATCCCAGTTTCAGGAAGTTGCCAAGCAACTGACTCCGGACTTCGTGGAGGAGTCATCCCCACTTAAAATCGGATTTCTTCTCTGTCTGAAAATCATGACTCATGTGTCTCTCATGAGTCCTATTGATTCTTTAGTATATGTTCTTTCGGCTCTTATCATACTGATATGTTTCGCCCTGTTGTCAGCACAGATAATATTCATCAAGTGTGAAGCCACAATTTCCATGGCCGCATCAATGATCCTGCTTGGGTTCGGTGGAGCGGGTTTTGCGAAGGAATATGCGATTAATGCCATACGTTACGTCATCGCAGTGGCCTTCAAGCTCTTTATCATCACTCTTCTGCTCGGCGTGGGAGCTAACTTCATCAATGCTATCAGCCTGAACGATTCCCCCACCTTTGAAGAGTTGTTCGTCATTATCGGCGCGGTCGTCGTGCTTCTGTCTCTGGCGACAAGTCTGCCGGATGTCTGCGCCGGAATCATCAACGGATCGCATGTCAGCAGCGGCATGGCCCTGGTCAGTACCGCCGGTTCTGTTGCCAGTATGGCCATTGGCGGAATGCTGGCCGGGGTTGGAGCCGTGGGCGCGGCAAAGACCGCCAGCACACTTGCCAGTGAAGAAGGACGCTCCGGACTCGGCAAGGCTCTGCATATGGGCAGGAGCCTGACGAAAGCCGGAATCCAGACGGCTATGGATATGCCCGGCCACCGGGCGCTGAAAACCATGTCGAACATGCACTCTCAACTTGCACAGTCACGCATGGATCGCGCGCAGGGAGAAAGAAAATGACGCAGGAACAGCACGCTGAAACGGATCAGGCGCGGGAAAACGCCCCGGCCATGCCGGAAGCTCCGAACATTTCATTTGAAGACGCCTGCGCGCTGCTCAAGCGGCATGGCCGTCTGGTCAGTGAAGACGACCTTGAACTGGTGGTGCTGGTGACGCTGCATAACGAGTTCATGCGCCTGACGCACGAGGATCTGACGGCCCACCGGAAAAGCGGCGAGGAACAGAACAGGAAGCACCAGACGGCACTCACGGAAATCATGAAACGCTCGGTGGAAGAAGTGCGGAAAAGCGTTGCGGCGGAAAAGGACGCTTTCATCTCGGCCGTGCGCTCCGCCGCGCTGGAAAACATTACCGCCCTGATCAGCCGGCACCAGAAAGACATGGCCGAACACCGGCAGGCCGTGCGCTTCTGCACCTTTCTCTGCTGCGCCTGCCTGGGGTTGACGGTTCTTGCTTTCATGAGGTGGCTATGAATACGGATTTCCTTGAATCCCTTGAATTCAATTTCGGGCCGGAAATCATGGCGGCATTTGCAGACCCCTCCGTGCTTGAAATCATGCTGAATGATGACGGGAAGGTCTGGATTGAACGCTTCGGGCGGGAAATGGAACAGCTCTCCCCGCTGAATCCTTCTCTGGCGTTGAACGTCTTCCAGCTTCTGGCCACGGGGAATCATGTCACCGTGGGAGAACACCGCCCGTCGCTCCAGGCGGCGCTTCCTCCGGAGAAATTCGGTGGAGCGCGCGTTCAGGGCTACCTGCCTCCGGTGGCGGACAGGCCCACGTTCTGCATCAGGAAGCGTCCGACGCGGGTGTTCACCCTGGCGGACTACGTTTCCGGCGGGATACTTTCGGAAAAAGGGGCCGACGTTCTGCGGGACGCCATTCTGGCGCATAGGAACATCGTGGTCGTGGGCGGCACGGGGAGCGGAAAAACAACCTTCGTGAACGCTCTCCAGCATGAACTTTTCCTGCTCTGCCCGCACGAACGTCAACTTGTTCTTGAAGATACGCGGGAAATCCAGAGCGACAATCCGAACACGGTCTATCTCACGGCAACGGACACGGTGACGCTGTCGGATTTGATTTTCGGGGCGCTGCGCTACCGCCCGGATCGCATCCATATCGGAGAAGTGCGCGACGGTGCCGCGCTCAACCTGCTCAAGGCATGGAATACCGGACACCCCGGCGGGATCGGGACATACCATGCCGACAGCGCGGAGGAAGCCCTGCCGCGCATGGAAGAGCTGGTTGAAGAAGCTACTCCCGCGCCCAAACAGCCGCTCATAGGCCGCGCTCTGGACGTAATCGTCTACATCACAAAAAGACCGGAAGGCCGCAGGGTGACGGACATTCTCGGCGTGAAGGGCTGGGATGCGAAAAACGGAGAATACAACATATTCAACCTGTTATAGGAGGTTCATGATGAAACGGCTTATTCCGCTTTTTCTTTTTGGAGTGACACTTCTTCCCTTCCCCGCTCTGGCCAGCGCGGGAATAACCGAGTTCGGCGGGCCGCTGCAAACCTTCGTGGATACCATCTGCGGGCCTGCGGGCAAGTTCATCGCCACTCTGGCCATAGCCTGCGTGGGCGTCTACTTCGCCATGAACCGGGCGGAGATGACGGATACCGCCAAGCAGGGGCTGGCCGTGATTTTTGCGATCTGCTGGATACCCTGGGCACCGACTGTGGTGGACAAGCTGTTCAGTTTCTCCGGCGCGATGCTGTAGGACTCTTATGCGACACGCGCCGATCCATCAATCGCTGCTCCGGGATGATCTTGTGCTGGGCGGGGAGCGAGATCCCGTGCTTTATGCGGGCGTCCTGGCGGTCATTATCTTTGTCAACGGCATGAGTCTGCCGGGCACGGCCCTCGCTCTGATTGTGTGGTTCGCAAGCCTTGCGGCACTGCGGCGCATGGCACGGGCCGATCCCATGATGAGCAGGGTGTGGATGCGCCATATCCGTCAGCAGTCTTATTACCCCGCACACTCCAGTCCCTGGATAAGGGACAAGGCGAAGAAGAAATGAACTCAGGCAAGAGTCATATGAGTCATGTGCAGGGCTCGGGGATGCACAAAGTCTTCGATCCTGTGTCTTTCTCCGGAAAAGGCTGCGGCGTCCAGTTCATAGGTTGTCTGGCAGTTCAGCCAGAACTCCGGAGTATTGCCGAAAAAGGCTGCAAGGCGGATTGCGGTATCCGTCGTAATACCGCGCTTTCCGCTGATGATGGCCTGAATGCGGCTCTGCGGCATTCCCGTGGCGGAAGCAAGCTGATTCTGGCTGATACCCAGAGGGTTCATAAACTCCTCATACAAAATTTCTCCCGGATGGATCGGAGACATACGTTCAAGGGATTCACTCATGGTTTCAGGCTCCTAATGGTAATCGATCAGTTCCACGTCAAAAGCGTCGTTATCATGCCAGACAAAACATACGCGCCACTGGTCATTAACGCGGATGCTGTATTGTCCTTTTCTGCCGCCTTTCAGAGCTTCCAGCCTGTTTCCGGGAGGAACACGGAGATCGAGCAGGCAGGTAGCGTTGTGAAGCAGCTTGAGCTTCCGAAGTGCCATGCGTGCAACTTCCGGTGAAAAATCCGGACTGCGGAAACCATTGAATATCTGCTCCGTTCGCTTATCAGAAAACGATTTAATCATATGCACAAGATAACACGAAAAACGTATAATTGCAACTATTATGTTCATTCAGGTTTTTCTCTATGGAGTAACCCATGCTGAATCTTCAGGAATTCCGCTCTATTGTAAAAGGCTTGCCGGACTTGCTGCCGTATGCCGCTCTGGTTGCGCCGGGAGTCGTGCTGAACAAGGACGGCTCCTTTCTGGGCGGCTGGGAATATCGCGGCCCGGACGTTGCCAGCAGCACACCGGAAGAACTGGCATGGCTCTCCGAGCGGATGAACACCGCGTTGCTCCAGCTCGGCTCCGGCTGGATGATCCATGTTGACTCCATAAGAAAGACAGAGGCGGAATATATGCCGGACGGCGCGTTTTCCGATCCGGTATCCCGCCTTGTCGACGAGCGCAGGCGCAGGTTCTTCGCCGGACGTCACTGCCTCCAGACAGTGACGTACCTTGTGGCTGCCTACAGGCCGAATTTCACACAGGACAAACTGGCCCGCATGGCCTCCGGGGAACTGGATGATCACCGGGCTGTGGAAAAGGCTCTGGCGACGTTTCAGGCAAACATGGACGCGCTGGAAGACGCTCTTTCCGCCGCTCTGCATGTCCAGCGGCTTGAAGAATATGATTTGCCCGACGGAAGGTTTTCCGCGCTGCTCTCGCATCTGCACTTTGACGCCACGGGCATTGTACAGCCGCTGCGGCTGCCGATGACGCCCATGTATCTCGATGCCCTCATCGGCGGAGAAGAACTTGTGGGCGGCATGATGCCGAAAATCGGGAACCAGTGGATCGGTGCGCTGTGCCTTGACGGTTTTCCGCAGGAAAGCTGGCCGGCCATGTTCAGTATGCTGGACTCCCTGCCCTATCCGTACCGTTTTTCAACCCGGTTCATTTTTCTGGATCAGTCCGCAGCACTGAAGGAACTGGATACATACCGGCGCACCTGGTCGCAAAAGGTGTTCCGCTTTATCGACACGGTTTTCAACAATGCGGGGGCGCGTCCGAACCGGGACGCGGCGAAGATGGTGGAAGACGCGGAACAGGCGATAGAGGAAGTGCAGATATAGGGGGGCAAGAGAAACGAGAATAGCGTTATTGGTCGGTTCGGCTTGACGAATGCTTGACTTTTGCTTGACTGATGCGGTCCCGGCGGTTGACCGGCCCCTGAAAAGAGCGAAAAGAACAAAATGAGAACGGAGGCCCTGGTCAAGGGTGTTCCCGCACGACAAATGAGAACAGAACAGCCCCGGCGCGTGTCAAAACTGACACAAAACCGGGGCTGTTTTTTTGTGTGGTGAGGCCGGGAGGCGGTTACTTTCCGATGACCGTCGGGCTGCTACTGGACGGGGTAGCCCGCTGCTCGTCAAATAGGGGTGGGAAATCCCCTTCGTCGTGGTCAGAACGACGCTTGCCTCGCTCGGCTTCCAGCCGGGCGAGTTGCTCTCGGAGGGCTCCATTTTCGCGTAGTAACTCCTCCTTTTCCCGCAACAGTTGTTCCTTCTCTCGGTAGAGTTTGCGTGTTTCCGAGGTCAGCTCTCTACGTTCCACTTCGAGGCATTCGATTTTCATTTCTGCTTTCTCTAAGCGAGCTTCTAGCTCTGCATAATATTGTTTTGCGGAGAGAGAATTTTTTTTGCGTGATGAATTTTCTACCGGAATAGTTCGGTCTAAATCATCACCTTTTAGCCAGTCTAGTGATGTGCCTGTCTTTTCCGCCACCTCTTTGAGAAAGTAATCATCGGGGACACGTTCTCCCCACTCGTAGCGGTAGATTGTTTGCATACTACAGCCCATCAGAGCGGCAAAATCCTTTGCACTACGCTTCCCACGCACATGTTTTAACCGCGAGGCAATATCTTCCATTCGTATAAACTTCCTTCACCCGAAGTTTATACCAAACATTATACCGAATATTTTACCTAACACAGTAGAATAACTTGAAATTACCGGAAATAACATTTTTTAAACATTATACCGGTTTTTCGTTGACTATTCGGTTTGAATTGGTCTAAATAAAACCACGGGCGGTTGAAAAATAACGTGATAAATCAGCCATAGCAGGCCGCCCCCATTTTAGCAATGGCAATATTTCCAAGCTCAAATGGAGGGATTCCATGAGCAAGTTGCAGCCTTACGGACGGGAACGCGCCGATTCCAAGCGAGAGATTCAGCGTCTTCTCGACTACAAGGGCAAGAATTTTGCGGACGTGGCGGAAGTGGCCGGAGTTACACCACAGACTGTCTCCGCTACTATGAACGGCTACAGGCACAGTCCGCGCGTCCTGAATGCGCTCCGCACTTTCGGGATTCCTGAGCAGCTTCTGCATGATCCACGCCGCATGGAACGCACGGCGTAGGGGGCGGGTATGGCCGTCAAGGAAGCCTATACAACGCGAGAATTGGCCGGGCTATTAGGCTTTTCGACCATTCGCAGCGTGTTGCTCCGCGCGGAGCGTGAAGGCTGGCAGTCCCGCCCGCGCAAGGGCCGTGGCGGCGGGAAGGAGTGGCTTGTCAGCTCCATGCCGGAAGCGACGCGGCGCGCCATCCAGACGGCGGAGGAACGCCGGGCGATAGAGGAAGAGGCGGCCCACAACGCGGTGCTTCCGGCCCCGTATGTGAAGGAAAGCGACGTTCCGGTCCCGATGAAGCGGGCCATCATGGACGACAAGCGCCGCTACAAGGCGCTGGCGAAGGCCGACCTGCTGGGGCTGTACATGGACTGGCAGGCGAAGTTCGGTTCCTCGGTGAAGCAGAAGCAAGCCTTCATTCTGGCGTACCAGTCCGGGACATGGAGCAAGGTGCTTATGGAGCTTGGCCCGCGCATCAGCTGGAAGACGCTAGAAAAATGGAAGCTGACGCTCCGGAGGAACGGCAGCGTGCTGATGCTTGTGGACAGGCGCGGCGTGGACCTCCGGGGGCGGAGCATGCTTACGGAGAAGCACCATGCCATCATCGAGGGGCAGGTGCTGCATCCCAACGCGCCGCAGATAGCGCAGTGCATGGATCGCATAGCGGCGCGCTGCCAGGCGGAAGGGCTGGCCGTTCCCTCGGGAGACACGGTGCGGCGCTACGTCAGACAGTACGAGCAAACCTGCTTCGACCAGTGGACGCTTTTCAGGGAAGGAAAGAAGGCATGGAACGACAAGTGCTGCCTTTCCATCCGGCGGAACTGGGAGCTTGTGGAAGTCGGGGAAGTGGTGATTGCCGACGGGCACACGCTGAATTTCGAGACCATCAACCCGGACACGGGCAAGCCCACGCGCATGACGCTGCTGCTGTTTCTGGACGGGAGAAGCGCCTGCCCGCTGGGCTGGGAAGTCATGGCGACGGAGAACGTGGCCTGCATAGCCAGCGCGTTCCGGCGGACCTGCATCGCGCTGGGGAAGTTCCCGCGCGTTGTCTACATCGACAACGGCAAGGCGTTCCGGGCGCGGTTCTTCAAGGGATGCGAGGACTTCAATCAGGCGGGGTTCCTTGGCCTGATACGGGACAAGGGCTGCACGGTAGCCACCAGCGGCCTGTATGACGACCTTGAATGCGACGTTATCCATGCCTGGGCCTATCACGGGCAATCCAAGCCGATAGAACGCTTTTTCGGGACGATGCACAGCCTTGAGGTGTTCACGCCGTCCTATACGGGCTGGGACATCGCCCACAAGCCCGCGCGGCTGCACCGGAACGAAAAGCTGCACCAGAAGCTGCATGAAAAGATGGGGGGCCGCCCGCTCACGCTGGAAGAGACGTTTTACGTCCTGTCCCTCTGGTTCAGCGCCTACGCGCAGCGCCCGAACCGCGTCCGGCATCTGCACGGGCGCACACCCGGCGAAGTGCTCATGGAAGGCCGTGGGCCGGGCGTGGATTTGGAAAAACTGACGCTGATGATGCTGCAAAAGGAGATACGCACCATCAGCAAGGACGGGATACGGCTTCACAACCGCCTGTACTGGGCACCGGAACTTCACAGCCGCCGCCATCCGGTACTGGTCCGCTGGGACTGGCAGCTCTCCCTGCATACGGTGTTTGTCTACGACACCAACGGGGAGTTCATCTGCGAAGCCCGCGACCGGGATCATTACCAGATCGCTTCCGGCATCCATCCTGCCGCGCGCGTACTGGGAACGCCGGAGCAGCAACAGAGCCTGTCGGAAGCGATCACGCTCAGAGCCGGACAATGGAAGGAAGCCTCGGCGGACATGAAGACCATCACATCGGGCCTGCTTCTGGAAGCCCGCCATCGCCAGTCCATAGGCGAGCAGATACGCACGCTTCCCCCCGCGCCGGAGCCCGTCAGAAAAGCTCCGACGCTCTCCGCCACGGAGAAGGCGGCCATCGAGGCGGCGAAAGCCGCCGGAGCGCAGGCCCGCGCGGAACTGGACGCCCCCGCCTACGAACCTTCCATTTTCAGGCGGTTCCCGGACGAACCGGCCCGATACGACTACCTGTTCACGGCCCTGCACGAGCGGGGCGCGGAACTGGTGCCGGAAGACGCGGCATTCATGGAATATTTCGAGAACACCCCGCAGTTCCAGCGCAATTTCAAGGCGCTGTACGAGGACAGGCTGGAACTGCTGCAATTCAGAAAAGGTCAATACATAGCGACGGCATAGGGAGGCTATATGCGAGACGTGATTATCCCCACAGACGCAACAGCGCGATTCAACACGGCAGTGGACGCCGTGGTGGACGCTGGGCGGGGAACCAGCGGATTCATCCTGGCACACGGACAGGCGGGGCGCGGCAAGTCCGTGGCGGCAGACCAATACCATTACCAGCGCGGCGGCGCGTATGTCCGGGTCTGGGAAGGCTGGACACAGGCGGCATTCCTCCAGCGCGTACTTTTCGAGGTACGTGGCAAGAACGGGGATTTGCCCCGCATGAGTGCCGACCGCTGCAAGCAATCCATTGTGGAACTTCTGGAACGGGATCGCAAGCCCGTTTTCGTGGACGAGGCAGACCGGCTGGCCATCGGGCGCATTGAAGACCTGCGGGACATTCTGGAAATGACCGGCGCGCCCATCATTCTGATAGGCGAAGAAGGCATTTTCGGGCTTCTTGCCGAGCGCCGTCGCGTATGGAGCCGCGTAGCCCATGAAGTGGAATTCGGCCCCATCAGCGCGGCGGAAGTGGCCATGTACGCCATGAAGGCGGCGGCGCTGGACATTCCGGCGGAACTCTGCGGGCGCATAGCGGAACGGGCGGAAGGCGACTTCCGACTGGTGCGCAACATGATGCTTCTGCTCGAAAAGGCGGCGAAGGCGGCGGAAAACTTCACGGTGGACGGGCCGATGCTGGACACCGTGCTTTCCGCGCATTCCTGGCGGCGCAAGTAGGAGGGAATATGGACACCCGCAAGAAAGTCAGCAAAGAGGCGGTGCGCGCGGCGCTGCAAGCCCTGGGCGAAGGCGGCAAGGAAATCAGCTATCGCCTTGTGTATGAGGCGCTGGGGCTGGAAAACGACGCGGAACAGGCCGTTGTCCGCAGCCGTATTTCCGACATGACGCGACACGGGGAAGTCAAACGGACGCGCACCGGCTGTTTTACCTACGATTTCAGGCACCGTCCCCGCGAGGCGAAGAGCTATGAAGCACTGTGGCGCTTTGTCCGTAAGGCCAAACCGGGCTGGTCATTGTCGGAATGCGCCATGATGACGCGCATTTCCTACACGCAGGCGCTCCGCTACTGCAACTGGCTGGCGGATGAAGGATTCATAGCGCGGGCGGGAAAGGACGAGCGCAACGCGGCCACATGGCGGGCCACGGTAAAGGCGGACAGAACCCCGGAAACGCCGTATCCGCCGCTGCGTGAAACGGACCCTTTCGCGCGGGAACGAGTGGCGGCGGCCACCATCGCGCGGCTTCTGCTCTGCGCCGACCCCTACGCGAAAAAGACGGCGCAAAGCATTACGGACGCCTGCAAGGTACTGCTGGCGCGGTTCGGAGAGAACCGCACGGAAAACGAGAACGGCGAAACCATGGAGGAATCTTCCTTATGAGTCAATGCTTTTACATCGCTCTTGGCTATCCCACATCGGAAGGCTTCATTCTTCTGTCTTTTTGGAAGGATGCGGAGGATGAATCCGCATCCCGCTTCATGAAAAACGGCACGTTCGATGTTGACCAATGGGATGCCGAACAAGTCCACATTGTTCTTGAACCCGGCGCGAACGCCCGCGCGGCATGGAAGCAGGCATGGAGCATGGTGCGGCGCTGGGCGCGGGAAGCGGGCTGCGGCTGGAAATTCCTGAACCGTGCGAGTGCGTAAGCCCCTGAATTTCAAAAAGGAGAAACATTATGCTGAAAGACGAACTCACAAGCATTCAGGCGGCCCTCGGAGAAGTGCAGGGGCACATTCGGGACGAGGACGTGGCGGAACTGGTACGGGGCTGCCGCCGTAATCTGGAAGCCGCCGCCGAACAGGCGGAGGCACTGGAAAACAACCTTCATGTGGTGAGCGTGGACTGGTCCACGGAGGAGGCGGAAATCGTCGTACCCGCTATGGAACTGCGGCTGGTCGCGCGGGGTATCAAGGTGTCTGGCGTGTTCCCGGCAAGGGCCATCCGGGAGGTGATGTAATGGCGAAGAAAGACAACTCGGAAGTGAAGGTCAGCGATTTGCGGCAGGCCGAAGGAGCAATGGCGGAATATGCCCGCCTTGCCGTGAAGCTCAAGGAGCTTGAAGTGGCGGAAGCCGACGAAAATCTGGCCGTCAAGACGAAGTACGAGGCGGAACGCGCCCCTGTGAAGGCGCGTAAGGATGCGCTGGAAGCCGCCCTGAAACGTTTTTCCCTCATGAACAGGACGGAAATTTTCGGGGAAAGGCAAAGCAGGGAACTGACGTTCGGCAGACTGGAGTTCAGGCGCTCCACCAAAACGGTGCAAATGAAGGGTATCGCGGCGGAAGAGACGCTGGCGAAGGTTGAGCTTCTGGGATTCACGGAGGCGGTGAACATCAGAAAAAGCCTCCGGCTTGAAGCAATGGAAAGCTGGACCGATGAAAAACTGGCCCTGGTCGGACGGCGGCGGGTTCAGTCGGAAACGTTCAGCGTCGTTCCCCATGAGGAAGTGAGCGTCTAGGAGGAAGGGGCATGGCCTGCAAACTGACGAAAACGGAGCGGAAAAAGCTGGGCGGACGCTTTGCGGAACTGCTGCTTTACCGGGCAAGCGCCAGGCCCTGCGACATGCCGGAACTTGCCTCGCGCAAGGACTGGGAGGAAGCGACGGCGTATGAGCGCACGGCGGTGGAATCCGGAATTGCGGAAGAGGCGCGGGGCATTCTGCTGAAAAGCGGATACCCGAAGGAACAAGTGGAGAAGGCAACACGCCATCTCATCAGGTACTAAGGGGAAAAGCATGACGAAAATCGAACTCATTGAAAAGTCTCTGGAAACGGCGCGCAATACGCATGGTCGCATCATGAGACCGTCCGACATGGACGTTGCTCTGAAAAGCCTGTGCGAAGTGGCCGCCGCCGAACTGCTTGGTGGAGGGGAAGTCCCGCTGCCCGGCCTCGGAAAGCTCAAGAGCAGGGATGTAGCTGCCCGCAAGGGGCGCAATCCGCGAACCGGGGAGACGCTGGATATTCCGGCACACAAGGCGGTGATGTTCGCCGCCTGCAAGGATTTGAAAGAGGCAATGAAGCCATAAAAGCGAAACCGCCCGCCCACTTCCAAGGGCGGCGCGGTCGCCCGGCGGTGGTGCGCAGGGCCTGATGAGCAGCCAATGAGCAAGAAAAGCAATCAGCGAGCCATTCCGGGATTGAACCCGGTACGAAAGGAATTAGAGGCCATTATCGGCATGGGTTATCACGGGTATCGCGTTTTTGAGGATTGGGTGGGCCTGATGTTTTATGCCTTTCAGCGAGACGACCCGCCCTATCTGGAAATCATGGGCGGCTACCGCAACACGGCCCCCATGGGCCAGCGGGAAGCGGATCATTTCGCCAGTGCCACGGCCTGCCTTCTGGACTACATGCGGGCAACAAATGAGGAAGCGCTTGGCCCGCTGTATGAGGAATACGCGGCGAACCATTACACAGGGCAGTATTTCACCCCGTCCACCGTGGCGCGGCTTATGGCCACGATAACGCACATAACGCCGCCGGAAACGGGCCGTTTCAAGGTTCTTGATCCGGCCTGCGGCGCGGGAGCCTGCCTGATAGCGGCGGCAAAGGAACAGACGTTCGAACAGAACGGACGGGCGATATTCGTAGGTCAGGACATAGACCTGAACTGCGCGCGCATGACGGCCCTGAACCTCATGTTTTTCAATCTGGATGGGATCGTGCTGTGGGGCAATCACCTTGCTTTAGAAGTACGCGAGGCATGGGAAACGCGCCGGAGTCTGGTCTGGGGCGGAAGTATCCGGCCCTGGGACAAAGAGCAGGCGGCACAATGGCTGCGCGGGCACTTTGCCGGGCCGGAAACGTCGCCAGCGCCGGAAAAGGCACACGCCGCGCGTGTCAAAACTGACACAAAAACAGGGCAAAAAATGGAGCAATTTTCGTTGTTCTGAAAGGAGGACACATGAAGAAACGCTTCGGGAAAAACAGGAAATGCAAACAGTGCGGCGGGGAGCCGGTGTGGCATGTAAGCCTGTTCGGACCGCTGGTAGGGCTGCGCTGCCCGGAATGCGACTTCACAAGAACAATGATGTTCACGTCCATGGCGAAGGCCCGGCAATACTGGAACCGCAGAAACAAGGGGTAGCAACATGAATTTCAAAGAAGCGATAGTGGAAATTCTTCTGGGCAGCGAAGAAGAATACGTTCAGGCAAGACAGGAAGTTGCCGGAAATCTCGACAGGTTGGCGGAGCTGCTCGGCCCGCGCATCAGGGAGTTGTCGCGGTTCCGGACGCAGCTTGACATTGAGGCCGTGCAACAGATGCAGGCGGCGGGAATAGATATGGAGCAGGCCGTCATGCTCCGGGTCAGCGCCAACATGGCCATGAGTAAGGCGCTGAACAAGTAAAAGACTCCATGACGCGAAACGGCCCCGCATGGGGCCGTCGCCGGAGCGTGGCGGCTCCGGCCTGATGATGCAGCCTGGAACGCACAGAGGGAAGAAAATATGGAACGAGACAGAATCATTGAAAGAATCCGCAAACTGCTGCGGTTGTCGCGCTCGGAAAATCCGTATGAAGCGGCACTGGCGGCTGAAAGAGTGCAGCGGATGCTTTCGGAATACAACCTGACGCTTGAGGGCATTGTGGATGAAGAGACGGAAAAAGCCCGGCAGATAAACCGCAAGACGCGCAAGGACCTTGAAGAATGGGCGCATATTCTCGCCGGTCGTACCGCAAGCGTGTTTGATTGCCAGTATTTCCATGACCCTAACACCGGGGAAACATCGTTTGTCGGCGTGGGGGCCGACCCGGAGGTGTGCGGTTGGATGTACGGGTATCTGTACAAGACGCTGCTGCGCCTTGCCTCCGAACACATGCACGGCCCGGCCCGCAGGCTCCGCAGCTCAAAGTCGAAACGGGAAGCCCGCAAATCTTTTCTTCTCGGTGCCGTGGGCGTCATCAATGATCGGATGGCCGCACAGAAAAAGAGGACGCCCGTTACTTCATGCGCGCTGGTGCCGGTCAAGGAAGGGCTTATTCGGGCCGCTATGCCGGATGACCTCAAGACGAACGAACTCCATATCGGCAAACTTCGTAAAAATGACCGATTGTGCGGGATGATAGCCGCCGAAGATATTCCCCTGTCCACGCCGGTCACGGGCGGGGAATACAGAAAGATTGCATGACTTGCGAAACGGCCCCGGCCTAACGAGCAGCCAAGGAGGAAAGCAACATGAGAGGAGCAATTTCGGATGAAGTTTTATCCATCGTGCGAGAGATGGTCAGTGTGAATACCGCAAACGTAACACTGCCGTCTAATGCCGTGGAGGCTATGATTAACCGGATAGACCATCAAGACAAAATGCTCCGTGCATATCGGGTTCTTGTCGCTTGCCACGACAATTACCTTTGTGAGGTGGATAAAACCACGGATGTGTCCGAACGCCTCCTCCGTCTGGAATCCGCGCGGGAAATCGTGGCCGAGTTGGAAATCTAGCGAAACGGCCCCATGTGGGCCGTTGTCGGAGCGTGGCGGCTCCGGCCTGATGAGCAGCCAAGAGATGAAACAATGACGGAAGTAATCCCGAAACTCCCGCACACGGAGCGGGATGGAAAAGTTTACATAGGCGAAGGAATACGGTTCGAGCGCATCCGGCGCATCACGGGCTATCTGGTGGGCACGGTGGACCGCTTCAACAACGCGAAACGGGCTGAGGTGGCAGACCGCGTGAAACATGCGTTCATGAGGTGAAGCCATGAGAAAGGACAACCGGAAATTCTGCGCGTCCATCAGCGTGCGCAACGGAGAAGAGCGCGCGAAGCTGGAGCTTTCCCCGGCCCCGCTGCATGGCGGACCGGAGGGCTTTTACCGCGTGCGGCTGGCCCGGCGCTGGCTGGATACGGAAGACGGCACACCGCGTTTCTTCGACAGGGACGGGATAGCTCGTCTGGCGGCGGAGCTTGCCCTGTGCGGACTGGAAACGCCCGCCACGGTTCCAAGTATTCCCTGTCCGTCCCGCGTGTCTGTGCGGCGCTGGAAAGACGGTTTTCCCGTGTATGACGGCACATGGACCAATACAGACCCCATCAGGGATTACACGGGACGATGGGTGGTCAATGTATCTCTGGACGGCAAGCGAGTATTCGTGCCTGTGGAAGATGTTTTTGTCGGAGGAGGGCGTCGTGGATAAGAGCAAGATGCGTCTTGGCCTGTATCGCAAGATAGAAATTGCCCGCAAGCAGCTTCCCCACATGGATGAGGAAGCCTTTCGGGCCTTGCTGCGTTCGGAGTTCGGGGTGGAAAGCCGCAAGGACATGAATATCCATCAGCTTTCCCGGCTGGTGCAGCTTTTCGCGGCACAGTACGGCGTGACCTATACCGCGCCCGTCAAAAGTCGGAACAGCCGCGTCACGCCGCACGGACGCCCGGACTGGATAGAAATCACGGATTCCATGCCGTATGCGCGGGAAAAGCGGCAGATTCTGGCGATATGGCACAAGCTGGGCTATTCCATGACCAGCCTTGATACGCGGGTCAAGCGTGCCTTTGGTGTGCATTGCTTTGTCTGGTTGCAAAATGGAGAACAAATATCCACGCTGCTTTCCGACCTGCAGTGCAGGGAAAAGGCTTTCGAGAAAAAACGGAAGGCCGAAGGCGGGGCCGGTGAATGAGGTTGATACCCTCCGGGCGCAGGTTCTTGAGCGTTACACGTCGATTTACGCCTTTTGCCGTGCGCATCCCGAACTGAAACGGGCCACGGTGTATCTGGTTTTGTCCGGGCGGTATCCGGGCAAATGGAGCTTTCAGGCGGCACGGATACGGGCCGCATTGACCGGGGCCGAAAAAGCGCCGGAAACGCCCGCGCCGGGAGTGACACGGGAAATTCTGGCGGAGACCTTGCAGAGCATACGGTGCGCCCATTGCCGCCGTTTGGACCGGCGGGAGTGCATGGCCTGCCGGGACCAGACGGAACGGGAAGGAAAGGAGCTGTTCGGCAGACTGTTTCAGGAGAAATGAGAATGAGAACACGGATACAGGAAATAGTGACGCTGACGAAGGAAGGCTGGCGGCCCTACGATGCCGAACCGGAACGGAGCGTATATGAAAAGCTCGGCTGCAATCATGCCCTGCGCGGGCAGAAACGCAAGCCGTTCTGGTTCGTGCGGGATGATGTTTTCTGCTGCATCGGCTGCGCGGATCATTGCACGCTGAAACGTCCGGCGGGTTTTCCTCTGCCGCTGCCCATCCGATATTCCGTGGTTCCGCCGGATCAACCTTTTACGCTGACGCCTCTGGAAATACTGGCCCGGCACGACATTCTGAATGTTCGGCAGGCGGCCTACTGCCTGAATGTCTCGGAACGGCAGATATATGACTACATCGCGGAGGGCAAGCTGGTGAAACTCAGGGACAACCCCGTTCGGGTCCGGGCGGCGGAGGTGAAGGAACTTCGCAAGGATTTTGACGAGTGACGCTTTGAAATTTGTTCGCATGGAACGCGCCCTTTCCGGGCATGGATCAGCCCGTCATGGCAGGATAGCCGTGACGGGCTGATTCGCGTCCGGCCTGTCGCCTCCCTTCCCCGCCGGATACCTGTCCGGCGGGGACACCCGGAACCAGACGCGGAAAGGAACGCGCATTCATGAAGAAGTTTCTCTGCAATCCCCGTTATCTGCTGGGACTGTTCCTGCTGTGCGGCATCGCGCTTCTGGCGGCGCTGCTGTTTTTCTCCCCTGTTCAGGGGCCTGTTGTGGCCTACAAGCTGGCGCTGGTCATGGTGGCGGCCATTGCGGGCATGGTGTTTGACTTTCTGGCGTTCCCGTATGCGCTGCCGTCCTCCTATCTGGACAGGGACTGGCGGGAAGACCCGGAAGCGGCGGGAGAGGACGGCCAGCCGGACTTTCCTGTCGCCACCGGGTATTTTCGTCCGTTCTGCACCGCTCTGCTGCGTCGCGCCGTCATCATCGCGGCCTTTGTGCTGGCCGTGGCGCTGGGGCTGTAGATATGCGGGATCGGCTCAAACGATATGCCCGCCTGCTGACGAAGTGGACCTGCAATGCTCTGGCGATTCTGAGCGTTGGGTTTCTTTTGGGCGCGGGCTGGCTGCTGGCGCTCCTGCTGTTTGCCAACCTGGCCCACGCTTCTGACGTGACGATCCCCCGCGCGGCGCAACAGTACCGGGCGACGCTTACACGCGCCGCCCACGCCACCTGGGGACTGGATGCTCCGGTGTCCGTCTTCGCGGCGCAGGTTCATACGGAAAGCTGGTGGCGGAACAACACGGTCTCCCATGTGGGAGCGCAGGGTCTGGCGCAGTTCATGCCGTCCACGGCGGCATGGCTGCCGGAAGTCGCCCCGGAGACGGGCAGGCCCGCGCCGTTCAATCCCGGCTGGAGCCTGCGGGCACTGTGTGTCTACGACAAGTGGCTGTGGGATCGCGTTGCCGGACGCGACGACTTTGAGCGTATGGCATTCACTTTGAGCGCCTACAACGGCGGCCTGGGCTGGGTGCAACGCGACAAACGCAAGGCTCGTAGCCAGGGGCTGGACGACCGGGTGTGGTTCCATGCCGTGGAGACTGTAAACGCCGGGCGCGGTCGGGCGGCCTTTGCCGAGAACCGCCAGTATCCGCGCCGCATCCTCAAGGAACGCCAGTACGCCTATGTCAAGGCGGGCTGGGGGCCGGGGATCGAGGACGGGGCACGGCCATGAAAACGGCTCTGTGGCTTCTGGTGGCGGCCCTGCTGTTTTCGGGACTGCTGGGACGCCTTGCCCATGTAAGCGGGCAACTTGACGCGGAGCGCGCCGCCCATGCCGTGACTGTGCGGGAATGCGAACGCTGGAAAACAGCGGCGGAAGCATACCGGGAGAATGCGGAAGCGCAGGCGGAAAATGCCCGTCTGTGTCTTGAACGGGAGACGAAAGCCACGCGGGACGCGGCGGAGCGCGCGGCCATCGTAAAGCAGTCCAGTCCGCGCGCCCGGACCGCCGAAGAAAAGGACAAGGTGGTGGACGATGAAACGCGCCGTCGCGCTGTTCTGCGCCTCAATCGTGATTTGTAGCTGCTGCGGCTGCGGCCCGAAACAGACCGCGCCGCTCATTCTCAATTTGCCTGACTGCCCGGCCCCGTCCGTTCCGGCCCTGCCGGAACTGGACGCGGCGGAGCCGCTGGACAGCCCGGAGAATCTTTCCCGCCTGCTGGAAAGAGACGACAGAATCCGGGTCTACATAGACGGCCTGAACGCGGCCCTGCGCTGTGAGCAGGCACGGGGGAATCATGGGAAATGAAGTAAACGCCGCCATAAGCGCGGCCCTGCCTCTTATAGAATCGCTGTTCGCGCTGGGCCTGCCCGGCATCATCCTGATGCTGGCGGCCATCCCGGCGCTGGTTATTGCCGTGGTGTTCATCCTGGACTATCGGCACGGCAAGCGGACGGAAATGCTGCTGGAAGCGTATCGCAACGACACGCAGGAACTTTTGCGTTCAATGGGCGAGAAGCACGAGGCCATCCTGCGGGAAATGAGCGAGAAGCACGAGGAAACGGCAGAATTTTACCGCAAGAACGTCACGCTGGTGAAGAACTATGAAAAAATGAACGATGCGCTGCAAGCGTTGGTTGTGAACAACACGCGGGCGACGGAACGCCTTACGACAATGATTGAAGCCACCATCAACAAGGTCATACGGAGATAGGCATGCTGGTAAAGGAGTACAGGAAAGCAAGGGAAGGACTGCGCCTGCGCCGCAAGGCGATTGACGCGGACATCTCGACCCGCAGGGAGGATATGCTGGCCGCGCTTTCGTTGACGCGCCAGAACGCCAGCCTGCAAGGCGAATACATCATGAGCCTGGCCATTGAACTGAACGAGCTTCTTCTGGAACTGAAAGGCGTGGATGACCAGATAGGGATTCTTTCCCGCGAACTGGACGGGTGAGGGGGAACCGCATGGGCAGGGAACACCCCACGGATACGCTGTGGCGGGCGCAGGAACTGTATTGCGTGGACCGGCTGAGTTATGCCGCCGTGGCGGAGGCCACGGGCGTTTCCGCGACCACACTCAAGGCGTGGGGCCAGAAATACGGCTGGGCGCGCCGCCGTGAGGAAATCGCACGGGCGGAAAGCGAGATACGGGTCAACATCATCAAGGGCCGCCAGAAGGCCATTGAGCAGCTTCTGGCCGCCGCCGACGCAAAGGAAGCGGCCCCCATGGCTTTTGCCGTATCCAGTCTGGAATCTCTGGCCCTGAAACGGCAGGAACTGGCCGCAGCCGGGAAAAATCCCGACGTATCGGCTGCCGTGCGGCGCAAGATCGCCACGCGGGCGGACGCCGTGGCCGCTCTGCGGGAAGCCGTGGAGCGCAAGCTGGGGCTGGCCCTTGCCGACCCGGACAAGATTTCCACGGCCACGGTGCAGGACGTGAAACGCTGCCTTGACCTTGTGGCGGAACTGGAAGCCGGACTGCCGAAAGAACCGGAAGACACGCGGAGCAAGGCGCTGTCGCCGGAAAATGCGCAGGCTATCCGGGAAATTCTGGGAACCAGCTAAACCGGAGAAAGACGCATGGCTCGGAACGACGTGTTTTTGCCATATCAAAAGGCATGGCTGGCGGACAAGGCCCCGGTCAAGGTAGTGGAGAAATCCCGTCGTATCGGGCTTACCTGGGCGCAGGCGCATGACGACACGCTGCTGGCGGCCACGAGCGGACGGTACGGTATGGATATTCTGTATATCTCGTTCAACCAGGACATGACGCGGGAATATATCGAAGCGTGCGCGGAATGGGCGAAGCGCCTTCAAGTCGTGGCTGGAAAGGTCAATGAGGACGTATTCAGGGACGGGGACGAGCGGGAAATCAAGGCTTTTCGCATCGACTTTGCCAGCGGGCGCAAGATTCTCGCGCTGTCGAACCGGCCTTCCAACCTGCGCGGCAAACAGGGGCGCGTCATCATAGATGAAGCGGCCTTTGTGGAAGACCTGCCGGAATTGCTCAAAGCCGCTCTTGCTCTACTCATGTGGGGCGGACAGGTCATCATCATTTCCACGCACAACGGAGCGGACAACCCGTTCAACCAGCTTGTGCAGGACGTGCGCGCCGGAGTGCTGCCTTACAGCCTGCACCGCATCACGCTGGACGACGCGCTGCGAGACGGCCTGTATCGCCGTATCTGCCAGGTGACGGAAAAGACATGGACGCCGGAAGCGGAAGAAGCCTGGCGAGCCGACCTTATCAAGACCTATGGCGACGGCGCGGACGAAGAACTTTTCTGCATTCCCCGGCAGTCGTCGGGAGCCTATCTGACCACGGCCATGATTGAAGCCTGCATGGAACCCGCCCCCGTGCTGACATGGACGCCGCCAGCCGACGACTTTGTGGACTGGCCGCTGCCCGTGGCGGAACGCTACACAAAAGGCTGGATAGCAGAACAGCTTGAACCTCTTCTTTCCGGCCTGCCGAAAGACCGGGCGCATTTCTGCGGCGTGGACTTCGGGCGTTCCGGCGACCTTTCCGTATTCTGGCCCGCGACGGAAGAACAGGATTTGCGCCTTGTGCCGCCCTTTGTGCTGGAACTGCGCAACTGCCCGCACAGAACGCAACAGCAGATTCTTTTTGCCATTCTGGACGGATTGCCGCGCTTTTCCGGCGTGTCTCTGGATGCGCGGGGCAACGGTTCGGCGCTGGCTGAAGCCGCCCGGCAGGAATACGGCCCGGCACAGGTGCGGGAGGTCATGATTTCCGAAGGCTGGTATCGGGAAACCATGCCGATGCTCAAGGCCGGAATAGAGGACAAGACGCTGATTCTGCCGAAAGACGCGGGCATTCTCTCGGATTTTCGCAGTCTTCGCGTGATGAAAGGCGTGGCCCGTGTGCCGGAACAAAGAACCAAAGACAAGACCGGCGGCAGGCATGGCGACAGCGCCGTGGCCTGTGCCATGATGCTGGACGCGCGGAAAGAGCTGGGAAGCGCGGAACCGTGGGAGTATGTGGGCATTCCCATGAGCGGCTTTGATTTGAACGGCTGGTAAAATCCTTCGCATGGTTCGCGCCCTTTCCGGGCATGGCCTCCGTTTTTCTGTCACCATGACAGGAAAACGGAGGTTTTTTTGTATGGCGGATGGGCTTTTTATGCCGGACGGCACGTTTCAGCCGTTCAGCGCGGCAGATTTGAGCACGGAGCTGGCGACGCGCCAGAACGCGGGCGTGTTTTTCGGGGAACTGGACGGCTGGCTGAACACCCTGCCGGATCCGGACCCGGTGCTGCGCAAACGCGGGGATGAGGCGGACGTGCTGCGGGAGCTGTCCGCCGACGATCAGGTGACGACGGCCATGCTCTCCCGCAAGAACAGGGTGTTGAACTGTCCGCACCTGTCGTTTCGCGCCGGAGCGCCGGAGGGCGAAACGCCAACGCCGGAAGCGGAGGAGCTGCACCGGCGTTTCATGCGGGACCTTGAGCGCGCCAACCTGCGCACAGTCATTACCGGGATGCTGGACGCTCCCTTTTACGGCTTCACGCCTCTGGAACTTGTCTGGCGCTTCGACGGGGACTGGTGGCATATCGTGGACATTGTGCCGAAGCCGTATCACTGGTTCCGGTTCGACAGCCGCAACAATCCCGTGTTCGTGGGGGAATACGGCCTGTTCTGCGCGGACCCGCGCCCTTTGCCCGCCGGAAAATTCGTTTTCGTCACTCATCATGCCACCTACGACAATCCCTACGGTCTCCGCCTGCTCTCCCGCTGCCTGTGGCCGGTGAGCTTCAAGCGCGGCGGTCTTACGTTCTACGCCCGTTTTGTGGAACGGCACGGTATGCCCTGGGTCGTTGGCGAGGCCCCGGCGCAGGCAAAAGAGCCGGAAAAGCGGGACATGGCGCGCGGGCTTTCGCGCATGGTGCAGGATGCCGTGGCCGTCATCCCGCACGGGGCGAACGTCAAGCTGGAAAGCGCGGGGCAGACGCAGGGCGCGCTGCATGAGGACTTTCTGGCACGGCAGGACAGGGCTATCAGCAAGGTGCTCATGGGGCAGACGCTGACCATTGAAACCGACGGCAAGAACAGTCTGGCGGCCACGGAAGCGCACAAGAGCGTAGCCGACGATCTGGCCGACGCGGACAAGGCCATGGTCACGGACGCCTGGAACGAAATTGCCTGGCTGTATGCCCAGGTCAACGCCGGGCCGGGCGTGCTGGCTCCGCTGGCCGAATATGACGAACCCGAAGATTTGAACGTGCAGGCGGACCTTGGCAAAAAAATCCGGGAAATGGGCGCGAAGTTCACGCGGGAATACTTCACCGGGCGTTTCGGCCTCAAGCCGGAGGAGTTCACGCTTGAGGATGAGGCAACACCAGAAGGAAACGCAAATTTCGCGGCCCCGGCGGGCGGAAAAAAGACCACGGCGGAAAGGGCGCAGGATCGTCTTGACGCGGCTATCGTGAAAATGCTGCCCGCCGCCCTGAAAAGCAGTCGTGCTTTTGTCACGCAAGTTGAGAACGAGATACGGGCGGCCAAAAGCTATGAGGAACTGGAAGAAGCCCTTGCGGCCCTGCTTTCGCCGTCCATGACGATGGATGCCCTGGAGAGTTTCCTTGCCCGCGCCATGACGGCGGCTGCCGGATACGGCGCGGCGTCTGTTCAGGCGGAGGGAGAAGAAGATGGCGAAAATCTCCGTTGAACTCCCTCCGTGGGAAATCATCGCGGAACCTGTGGCTCCGGACGCGGCCATTGAGTTCTGGAAGCAACGGGCGAAACTGACGGACGAGGAAGCCAAGGCGCTGGGCGAGGGAGTCAAGCACCGGGCATTTTACGTTACAGGGCTTGCCAAGCAAGACCTTGTGCAGCTTGTGAGCGACGGCATAGAGGAAGCCCTGAAAAACGGGGAAACGCTGGCTGACTTCAAGGCGCGGATCGCTACGGCCATACAGGCGCAGGGCTGGCATGATTACCGGGTGGAGAACATTTTCCGCACCAACATGCAAACAGCATACAGCGCCGGGCGCTACAAGAAAATGCAGGCCGTGAAGGCGTCGCGCCCCTACTGGCAATATATCGCGGTCATGGACAAGCGGGTGCGGCCTTCGCACGCCATTCTGCATGAAAAGGTTTACCCGGCGGACCACGAGTTCTGGGCCACCAACTATCCGCCCAACGGTTTTCGCTGCCGGTGCGGGGTACGCACGCTTTCCGCCCGGCAGGTGGAAAAACAGGGGCTGACCGTGGAAACGGAGATGCCCAAGGCGGACATGTGGACGGACCCCAAGACCGGGTATGAATACTTCGTGCATTTCCCCGGCGCGGACAAGGGATTCAAAAACAATCCGGGCAAGGACTGGGTACAGGCCGGGCTGGACCTGAAAAAGCACGGCATGGACACGGCCCCGCCGCCTCCCAAGAAAGAACCGCTGACGCAAAAGAAACTGGAAGCGGACATTGCCTCCGTAGATACGCTTATCAAGGCCGCCGGGGACAAGCAGGCCGTGGCAGAACTGGAAGCCAAGAAGGCCGAACTTCAGGAGCTTCTGGACAAGAAAAAGACGCAGGCCGCCAAAAAGAAGCTGAATGCCCAGAACAAGAAACTGGAGCAGCAGATCGGGGACTTTCCCGTCAAGACATACAGCGGGATATGGCAGGCCGACGTTACCACGGCGGACTGGACGGCGAAAGCCGGAAGCATTCAGGCCAAGAAAGTCTATTTTCAGGAAAAACTGGCTTTTGGAAGCCTGACGCCGGAAGAAACGGCGAAGTTCAAGGGGCTGTTGCAAGACCTGGAAGAGTTCGACGCCCAGGGGCAACAGCTCCATGAACTGCAAAAGAAGCAAAAAGATGTTCAGCAATCCTTGTCCAAACTCAAAAATGGTGGTAAAGAAGACCCTAACCCCTATTCCGAGGCGCGCAAGGATGCCGCCCTGTGGGCGCAGACGCCGCAGGAGGCGGATGCCGTGCTGCGGACAACCTGCGGCGAAGTGTGGCACAAGGCGTCCAAGGCGGAAAAGGATGCGCTGTACGCCTACACGCAAGGTTCCGGCGGCTTCAACCGCCCGCTTCGGGGGCATGACGGTTACTGGGGCAATTTCAAGGGCGTGGGCAAGGTTGACCTGAACAGTGAAGGCCGGGGCGCTGCCATACAACACATGACTAACGTCATCAACCGTTCGACGTATGACAGGGATATCTGGCTGCAACGAGGCGTTGAAACGGCGGAAGGCGCGGCAAGTTTTCTTGGTATTGACGTTCAAGAGTTATACACATTACCGCCTAAAAAACTGTACGAACGCTTAAAGGAAAGAGAACCGGTAGAACACGCTTTCATATCCTGTGGAAGTGCCAAGGGGCAAGGCTTCGGTGGCTATATTTTCCGTATTTACTGCCCCAAGGGCACCAAGATGATGTATGCCGAACCGTTCAGCCATTACGGTGCGGGGGGCAAACGCAAATGGGACGGCAAGAAAACGCAGACATCGTTCGGCTATGAGGACGAAACGATTATCCAACGCGGAACAAAATTTCGTGTAACGAAAGTGGAAAAAGTGGGCAGTAAGCTATCGTTCGAGATTGAAGTCATCGAACAGATTTAGGAAGGCATATAATGAGCGAAAAGAGACCAAGATGGGAAAGCGAATTATTAAGCCCGCAGCATATCAACCCGGTGGCGTGTGAGACCTGCAAGTTTCGGGCATCCATAGCGAGTGATGGAAGTCCGTTAGATAGATCAACCACCGGGATTTGCGAAATCTACGAATACCCGGAAAGCAAGCCAAATGACGTTTATTATGACGGCGCGGAATGCGAATTTTACGAAAAGGCGGACGACAGGCCGCTGGCGCTGATTCTTGGCGTGGCCGTGGGTGACGCGCTGGGCGTTCCGGTGGAGTTCAAAAAGCGCGGGACGTTCTATGTAACGGATATGCAGGGCTACGGCACGCACAACCAGCCCGCAGGAACATGGTCCGACGACACGTCTCTGACCTTGGCTTTGGCGGATAATCTGCTCGCAGGCGGAGACAGACCCGACCTTGAATGTATCGCGTGGGGCCTCACCGAATGGTATGATAACGCCGCCTATACGCCGCACGGTAAGGTGTTTGACGTGGGCAACGCGACTGCGGAAGCCATCAAGCGCCTGAAAAACGGCGTGGCCCCGGAGAAAGCCGGGGGCACGGGTGAACGGGATAACGGCAACGGTTCCCTCATGCGGATAGCGCCGCTGGCGTTCTATATGTTTGGAATACGGGAAGCGGAAGCGCGTTTTCGCATCGTCCGGGACGTTTCCTCCCTGACTCACGCCCACGAATGGTCTGTGGCGGCCTGCTATATTTACGTTGAAATGCTGAACAAGCTGCGCATGGGCCGCAAGAAAAAGGCCGCCTATACGGAACTGCGGGAAGACTTCGCGCGCGGCGTGCCGTTCATCAGCAAGGCGACACTGGGAAAGTTCGTCAGAATACTTGAGAATGACATAAGCACGCTGCCGGAAGAGGAAATACGGAGCAGCGGCTTTGTCATCGACACGCTGGAAGCCGCGTTCTGGTGTTTCATGACCACGGACAATTACAAGGATGCGGTGCTGAAAGCGGTCAACCTGGGCGACGATACCGACACCACGGGAGCGGTGACGGGCGCGCTGGCCGGGCTGGCCTACGGCCTGGACTCCATCCCGCAGGAATGGCGGGAACAACTGGCAGCGTATGATGAAGTCCGTCGTATAGCCGTGGCGATGCCACGCTGGGATTACTTCCGAAAAACCGCCTGAAAATAGTTCGCATAGAACGCGCCCTTTCCGGGCAAGGCCCCTGTTTTTCTGTCATGGTGACGGGAAACAGGGGCTTTTTGCATGGGCAAGGAAAAATGGATCGAGATAGCCCGGACAGGGACGTTTGAGGACAGCGCCGGAAGACTGCGAACCTTCACGGCGCGGGACCTGGACGCCATAGCCCGACGCTATGACCCGGCCAGACGGGACGCGCCGCTGACATTCGGGCATCCGGACAGCGACAGGGCTCCGGCCTACGGCTGGGTGGAAAAGCTGAAAAGCGAGGGCGGGCGGCTCTCCGCGAATTTCTCGCGAGTTCCCGAACAAGTGCGGGATTTGGTGGCGAAGGGGCACTACCGCCATGTGAGCATGAGCCTCATGCCCGACCTGGTGACGTTGCGACATGTGGCGCTTTTGGGCGCGGAACAGCCCGCCATTGACGGGCTGGCGGCGGTGGAATTTGCAGACGGCGGCGACGCCATAACCGTGGATTTTGCCACACAAAAGGAAGGAGACACCATGTCGGAAGATTTGCAGCGGGAAATCGGCGCTCTGAAAGAGCGGATCAAAAGCCTGGAAACCGAAAACGCGGCGCTCAAGCAACAGGCGCAAAGCCACAAGGAAGGCAAGGACAAGGCCGAAGCCGAAAAGGCCGCCGCACAGGAAAAGGCGGAAAAGGCCAGTGCCGATTTTGCCGCGTACCGGGGCAGGATTGAGGGCGAGCGCCGGGAAGCGCGCGTGGCGGAGCTGGTGAAGGCCGGGAAGGTGAAGCCCGCTGAAAAAGCGGGCGTGCTGGACTTTGCGGCAAAGCTGGCGGCTCAGGGCGGCACGGTGGACTTTGCGGCCCCGGACGGCGGGACGGAGAGCCTTTCCCTTGAAGAGCGCTATTTCCGCGACCTGGAAGCCCGGCCCGCCGATGAACGCGGCGCGGAGTTTTCCGCGCCTCCCGCTCATGCGGGCGGCCAGCAGGACAACATCAATCCCGCCGAACTGACGGCGAAACTGTAGGAGCATGACGTATGAATGAAGGATTTCTCGGCAAGCACGTCCTCTCCGGGGAACGGGCGGCCACGGGCGACCATCCCGTGGTGCTGCACCATCTGCCGCTTTCGGAAAAGGCGAAGAGCGCAGCCATTCCCGTGGGCACGGTCATGAAGCGGGTGGATGTCATGGGGGATGACGACGAAAGCGACACCGTGGTGGGTGCGGCATGGGAGCCGCTGCTTTCCACGGACGCGGCCACGGTGCTTCCCGTGGCTGTGGTGGATACGCCCTGCGACCCCACGGGCGAGAACGGGGAAAGCTCCGCGCTGTGCGTGGTGCATGGCGGCGTGAAGCATCGCGTCCTCAAAACCGGTGACGGAAAGGCGCTGACCGACGTGCAAATCGCGCAACTTGTGGAACATGGCATCTTTCCGGCCTAGTCCAAAAACGTCTAACAACAGGAAATATCTATGCTTGCGAATCTGAAAGGCATTTTTGCCCCGCAGGCGGTGGCGCAGTCGCTCAAGACGCTGCCGCCGCTGGAAAGCACCATCATGGACCGCTTTTTCAAGCAGCGCCCGACGCATCCCCTGTCCATGCTGGGCATTACGGACCTGAAAGCCGTGGTGCAGACCGTTCCCGTGGTACGCCGTGACGGCGTGCCCGTTCCTCTGGACAATGAATCCATCGAAACGCAGTTCTTCGCGCCCCTGCCCATCAAGGTTCAGGTTCCCGTGACGGCGGCGGAGCTGAACGATTTGCGCGTGCTGCTGGGCAACCAGGCGTCGCTTGAGGCGTGGCGTACGCGGAAGGTGGATCAGATACGGCAGGCCGTCCACGCGACCACCGAGGGCATGTGCGCGGGCGTGCTGACCACGGGCAAACTGGCCTGGCCGGTGCAGCTTCCGGGCGGACGCACGGAAAGTTACGGCATCGACTACGGCGCGCCCCTTGCCCATACCCTCGCCACGAAACTGACGGGCACGAGCAAACTTTCCGACGTGTACCGGCTGCTGCGGGCCATGCAGCAGGAAATCCGCATGGCGGGCATCGGCGGCAAGGTGGAGTTCCTGTGCGGCGAGGACGTGGCCGCCGTGTTCCTGGACATGGCGGAGAACTACCGCTCCACGGCGCAGGACGCGCCCATCGGCATCAAGCTGGGCGACGGCGAAGTACGCATCGGCAGTTACGTTATCCGCTTTATGGATGAAACGTACCCCGCGCCCGTGACCGGGGAATGGGTGCCCAAACTGGACGCCAAGACGCTGATGGGCGTGGCCGTGGATGTGCCGGGCACCATCTGGTACTGCGCCATTGATTCCATTTCCGCCAACAATGCCGCCGTTCCCCTGCACATTGTGCCGGTGAAGAGCGACGACGATTCCACCATTACCCTGATCGGCCAGGCCAAGCCTATGCCCGCAAGGTCTTCGCGGGCGGTCTGCAAATGCGTGGCGGTCGCGTAAGGAACAAACACGCCCTGTGCGCCCCGGAGAGGCGTTTTTCCCTCCGGGGCGGGGGTGAGGCCGGGAAAAACTTTTAGACTATTCTAAAACTATTCCAAAACGCGAAAAAAGGGCATGTGCATGATTCTGTGCGGGCGTGAACACATCGTTGACCTTCTCCATGCCGCCTATGTGGCGGCGTGCGAAAAGCAGAACCCCGGCATTGTGGAACGGACCATTGAAGCCGTTTCCGGGGAAATCGGGGACGCGCTTTCCTACCGCTATCCGCAGCCCTGGCCGTATGTGCCGGAAATCGTGCGTTACATCGCCGCTGTGACCAGCGCCTACCGCGTGGTGGAGGCCATCACATCCCTGGTGGATACAGAGGCCGCCAGCGACAATGAATGGCTCCCGCTCCAGAAGCAATGGAAATATGTCACCGATCTTCTGGATCAGATAGCGAAGGGCAAGCTGAGACTTCCCCTGGAAGAGACGAATCCCGACCGGGAGGAAGCCAGCGTGGCGGTGATAGCACCCAGGCCGTTTTTTGATTTGCGGGGGCTGTAATGTGCTGCCCCGTGTGCGGACACCGACTTTTTCTGGTGGTGACGGAAACGGGCGTTTTCCGGGTTTGCAAACATTGCGGCTACCGGGCGTGACGGAGAACGTATGGCGGTGAAAAACGGCGTTTCCCTGAACTGGGGCGGTTTTGACAAGGCTTTGGGCAAGGCCGCGCACAAGCTGGGCGATACGCAGGCGCTCATGGAATCCGTGGGCGACGCGCTCGTTTCCGGCACACTGAAACGCTTTGACGCGGAGGAAGACCCGACCGGGAAGAAATGGAAGCCTTCGGCGCGGGCATCGGCGGAAGGCGGCAAGACCCTGACGGACACGGCATTGCTCCGTCGTTCCATTGACTACGCGGCCACGCCGGACAAGGTCATGGTGGGCAGCAATCTGAAATATGCCCGGATTCACCAGAAAGGCGGCAAAACCGGGAAGGGACACAAGGTCAACATGCCCGCCCGTCCGTACCTGGGCGTTTCCAAAGACGACATGGAAGAAGTGAAAGAGACGCTGGCGGACTTTTTGAAAGGCGCGTTCAAACCGTAGGAGAGACCATGCAGGCATTTGCCATGGAAACCATCACGCGGGCGGCGCTGGCCGCCGGTCTGCCGGAAGGCCGCGTTATCGACCTTGTGAAGAAAGACAACCTGACCCTTGAACGGCCTCGCCTCGAAGTGCAGTTCATGCCGGAACAATACCGGCGCACGGGGCGCAAGCTGGCCCTGAACCGCACGAAAACGGAACAAATCCGCAAGCGCGAGCTGTACGAAGTGGAACTGACGGTAAACGTCAATGCGTTGGCCGACGACCGGGCCTGGCTGGAAGCGTTCAGCGTGGACTTTGTGGCGGCGCTGCCGCGCGGCGGGAACGACAGCAGGGGCAACTGGGTAAAGGTGCGGGCGCGGGAAGCAACGTTCGGCCGCCCGCCGGACAAGCGCGTGGGCGAGGAAGTCATGAAAGTTTTCGTCAAGGTGAACCGGCTTTTCGTGCTGACGTTCACCGGGCGGATCACCGGGGAGGAAACAGAAAAGCTGATTCCTTCCTTCACCATCAACTCGACATTTCAATAGGAGGCCAACATGGCTGCGAAAAAGAAGGCTACAGAAGAACAGAATGAACAGCAGGCCGCCGCGAAGCCCACGGAACAGGCCGTTCCCGCTCAGGAGGAAGGCCATGTTGAAGACGCGCGGGAAGAGACGCCGGAAGCGCCCACTGCTCCGGAAACGGATGTGGAGGCTCCGGCCCTGCAAAGCCTTTCCGAACTGGCGGCTCGCCACCGCGTTGCCTCGTGGCAGCAGGCGGCGCTTGTTCGTTTCATGGGCTGGGCGGACGGCAAAATGCTGACGGATGCCGAATACGGTGAAGCTCTGAAACAACTGGCGGCGCGCCACCTTGGCGGCGG
>ERZ779866.962-NODE-962-length-30722-cov-3.542929_pt1 | contig 30722 bp, 26 predicted proteins | sample MGYA00511248_ERZ779866 | MGnify/ENA primary metagenome ERZ779866 (study PRJEB29588, sample SAMEA2155758) | human gut metagenome | biome: human gut; feature: human-associated habitat; material: faeces | place: Denmark | collected 2008/2010 ... | reverse complement strand
GCGCTTCTGTGTAGTCTCTAACCTTATCATAATCATTAATAAATACTATTTATTCTTTGTTTGTATTCATTGGGTTGATTATTAAGGTGTCGTTCGTTGCTGTTGCAACCTGTTTTTCACCGTTAATTATTTGTTATCCACAGAGATATGGAATGCGATCTGCTGATGATTAAAATTGAAAAAGTAATTAATAAAAATGACCTTAAGGCATTTATCGCTTTTCCGTCATCACTTTATCCCGACGATCCAAACTGGATACCCCCTTTATTCATAGAACGCAACGAGCATTTGTCTGCGAAAAATCCGGGGACGGACCATATCATCTGGCAGGCGTGGGTGGCAAAAAAAGCGGGGCAGATAGTTGGGCGTATTACCGCGCAAATAGATACCTTGCACCGTGAGCGTTACGGTGAAGATACCGGTCATTTCGGCATGATTGACGCCATTGATGATCCGCAGGTTTTTGCCGCGTTGTTTGGCGCAGCGGAAGCGTGGTTGAAGTCACAAGGTGCAAGTAAGATCAGCGGTCCTTTCAGCCTGAATATCAATCAGGAAAGCGGATTACTGATTGAAGGTTTTGACACACCACCCTGTGCGATGATGCCACACGGCAAACCGTGGTATGCCGCGCATATTGAACAACTGGGTTATCACAAAGGCATTGATTTACTGGCGTGGTGGATGCAGCGAACCGATCTCACTTTCTCTCCGGCGCTAAAAAAACTGATGGATCAGGTGCGCAAAAAGGTGACCATTCGCTGCATCAATCGTCAGCGGTTTGCCGAAGAAATGCAGATCCTGCGTGAGATTTTCAACTCTGGCTGGCAGCACAACTGGGGATTTGTGCCGTTTACCGAACATGAATTCGCGACCATGGGCGATCAACTTAAATATCTGGTGCCGGACGATATGATCTATATCGCTGAGATTGATTCTGCACCCTGCGCGTTTATTGTCGGCTTGCCGAACATCAACGAGGCGATTGCCGATCTGAACGGATCGCTCTTTCCCTTCGGCTGGGCAAAATTGCTGTGGCGTTTGAAAGTCAGCGGTGTGCGAACTGCGCGAGTACCGCTGATGGGCGTGCGCGACGAGTATCAGTTCAGCCGCATCGGCCCGGTGATTGCGCTGTTATTGATTGAAGCCTTACGCGATCCGTTTGCCCGCCGGAAGATCGATGCGCTGGAGATGTCATGGATCCTCGAAACCAATACAGGCATGAATAACATGCTGGAACGCATTGGGGCGGAGCCGTACAAGCGTTACCGATTGTATGAAAAGCAGATTTAATACCAGCTAACTCAGGTTCATCTCCAGCGGCACCGCCGAGCGAATCAAATGGTGGCCTTCCAGCTCGATATCGTGGAGATTCTTTTTCACGGTCCGCACATGATCGCGTGCTGCGCGCTGGGCGACGTGCGGCAGCCGCTGCAACACCGCGTTGTAGATCCTCGCATGCTGGCGATCGATCTGCTTTTTTTGCTGTGGTCGATGGTAGAGATTATTTACGCTGGCAAACACTGAATTAAACATCAGATCGGTCAATGATTGCAGCGTAAACACCAGCACCTGATTGTGAGAAGCCTGACAAATGGCGAGATGGAAAGCGTGATCCAACTGCGCATGTTCGATCAGCGAAATCTCTTTGTTGTTCTCACTGGCGGCGAGCATTTTTTCATAACAGCGGGTTATCACAACAAAATCAGCCTGCGTTCCCAGCGTTGCCGCCAGCCTTGCCGATTCGCCCTCCAGTAATGCGCGAACGTCGAGCAGATCGTACAGCGTTCGCGGCTGCGTACTGAACAGATGGATCAGCGGGCTGGTGTCCTGCACCCGATTAAGCCGTGCGACACGAGAATCGCGACCCTGCGCCGTCTCAATAATCCCGCGCCCGCGCAGCACGGTCAGCCCTTCACGCAGTGCGGAGCGTGAGAAGCCGAGCTTTTCACACAGTCGACGTTCCGAGGGAAGTGGCTGACCGACCTTCAGTACGCCGTCGATAATTAACCGTTCGATACTCTCTGCAACCACTTCGCAAATAGGGCGACGTTCATCTTTCATTCCCGGACCTCGTGCACAGGTAGGACCAATTTTTCTGTTCTTAACTCGCAAAACACGCACATCACGTAAGTGATTATGTTACATCAATTTAACATTGAGTTAACCAAGGCAAGGTCACAGAGCTGGAAAAAAAATGGTCTGACCGGTAGCTAAAGAGATAGACGAAAACGAAAAGCCCGCTTAATAACTGTTCACAGAAGCAGCGCGCAAAAATCAGCTGCCACACAACACAACAAAGCGAAGCCTACTCATGAGCATCTTGTACGAAGAGCGTCTTGATGGCGCTTTACCCGATGTCGACCGCACATCGGTACTGATGGCACTGCGTGAGCATGTCCCTGGACTTGAGATCCTGCATACCGATGAGGAGATCATTCCTTACGAGTGTGACGGGTTGAGCGCGTATCGCACGCGTCCATTACTGGTTGTTCTGCCTAAGCAAATGGAACAGGTGACAGCGATTCTTGCTGTCTGCCATCGCCTGCGTGTACCGGTGGTGACCCGTGGTGCAGGCACCGGGCTTTCTGGTGGCGCGCTGCCGCTGGAAAAAGGTGTGTTGTTGGTGATGGCGCGCTTTAAAGAGATCCTCGACATTAACCCCGTTGGTCGCCGCGCGCGCGTGCAGCCAGGCGTGCGTAACCTGGCGATCTCCCAGGCCGTTGCACCGCATAATCTCTACTACGCACCGGACCCTTCCTCACAAATCGCCTGTTCCATTGGCGGCAATGTGGCGGAAAATGCCGGCGGCGTCCACTGCCTGAAATATGGTCTGACCGTACATAACCTGCTGAAAATTGAAGTGCAAACGCTGGACGGCGAGGCGCTGACGCTGGGATCGGACGCGCTGGATTCACCTGGTTTTGACCTGCTGGCGCTGTTCACCGGATCGGAAGGTATGCTCGGCGTGACCACCGAAGTGACGGTAAAACTGCTGCCGAAGCCGCCCGTGGCGCGGGTTCTGTTAGCCAGCTTTGACTCGGTAGAAAAAGCCGGACTTGCAGTTGGTGACATCATCGCCAATGGCATTATCCCCGGCGGGCTGGAGATGATGGATAACCTGTCGATCCGCGCGGCGGAAGATTTTATTCATGCCGGTTATCCCGTCGACGCCGAAGCAATTTTGTTATGCGAGCTGGACGGCGTGGAGTCTGACGTACAGGAAGACTGCGAGCGGGTTAACGACATCTTGTTGAAAGCGGGCGCGACTGACGTCCGTCTGGCACAGGACGAAGCAGAGCGCGTACGTTTCTGGGCCGGTCGCAAAAATGCGTTCCCGGCGGTAGGACGTATCTCCCCGGATTACTACTGCATGGATGGCACCATCCCGCGTCGCGCCCTGCCTGGCGTACTGGAAGGCATTGCCCGTTTATCGCAGCAATATGATTTACGTGTTGCCAACGTCTTTCATGCCGGAGATGGCAACATGCACCCGTTAATCCTTTTCGATGCCAACGAACCCGGTGAATTTGCCCGCGCGGAAGAGCTGGGTGGGAAGATCCTCGAACTCTGCGTTGAAGTTGGCGGCAGCATCAGTGGGGAACATGGCATCGGGCGAGAAAAAATCAATCAAATGTGCGCCCAGTTCAACAGCGATGAAATCACGACCTTCCATGCGGTCAAGGCGGCGTTTGACCCCGATGGTTTGCTGAACCCTGGGAAAAACATTCCCACGCTACACCGCTGTGCTGAATTTGGTGCCATGCATGTGCATCACGGTCATTTACCTTTCCCTGAACTGGAGCGTTTCTGATGCTACGCGAGTGTGATTACAGCCAGGCGCTGCTGGAGCAGGTGAATCAGGCAATTAGCGATAAAACGCCGCTGGTGATTCAGGGCAGCAATAGCAAAGCCTTTTTAGGTCGCCCTGTCACCGGGCAAACGCTGGATGTGCGTTGTCATCGCGGCATTGTTAATTACGACCCGACCGAGCTGGTGATAACCGCGCGTGCCGGAACGCCGCTGGTGGCGATTGAAGCGGCGCTGGAGAGCGCCGGGCAAATGCTTCCCTGCGAGCCGCCGCATTATGGTGAAGAAGCCACCTGGGGTGGGATGGTCGCCTGCGGGCTGGCGGGGCCGCGTCGCCCGTGGAGCGGTTCGGTCCGCGATTTTGTCCTCGGCACGCGCATCATTACCGGCGCTGGAAAACATCTGCGTTTTGGTGGCGAAGTGATGAAAAACGTTGCCGGATACGATCTCTCACGGTTAATGGCCGGAAGCTACGGTTGTCTTGGCGTGCTCACTGAAATCTCGATGAAAGTGTTACCGCGACCGCGCGCCTCCCTGAGCCTGCGTCGGGAAATCAGCCTGCAAGAAGCCATGAACGAAATCGCCCAGTGGCAACTCCAGCCGCTACCCATTAGTGGCTTATGTTACTTCGACAATGCGTTGTGGATCCGCCTTGAGGGCGGCGAAGGATCGGTAAAAGCGGCGCGTGAACTGCTGGGGGGCGAAGAGGTTGCGGGTCAGTTCTGGCAGCAATTGCGTGAACAACAACTGCCGTTCTTCTCGTTACCAGGTACCTTATGGCGCATTTCATTACCCAGCGATGCGCCGATGATGGATTTACCCGGCGAGCAACTGATCGACTGGGGCGGAGCGTTACGCTGGCTGAAATCGACAGCCGAGGACAATCAAATCCATCGCATCGCCCGCAACGCTGGCGGTCATGCGACCCGCTTTAGTGCCGGAGATGGTGGCTTTGCCCCGCTATCGGCTCCTTTATTCCGCTATCACCAGCAGCTTAAACAGCAGCTCGACCCTTGCGGCGTGTTTAACCCCGGTCGCATGTACGCGGAACTTTGAGGAGCAGGCTATGCAAACCCAATTAACTGAAGAGATGCGGCAGAACGCGCGCGCGCTGGAAGCCGACAGCATCCTGCGCGCCTGTGTTCACTGCGGATTTTGTACCGCAACCTGCCCAACCTATCAGCTTCTGGGCGATGAACTGGACGGGCCGCGCGGGCGCATCTATCTGATTAAACAGGTGCTGGAAGGCAACGAAGTCACGCTTAAAACACAGGAGCATCTCGATCGCTGCCTCACTTGCCGCAATTGTGAAACCACCTGTCCTTCTGGTGTGCGCTATCACAATTTGCTGGATATCGGGCGTGATATTGTCGAGCAGAAAGTGAAACGCCCACTGCCGGAGCGAATGCTGCGCGAAGGATTGCGCCAGGTAGTGCCGCGTCCGGCGGTCTTCCGTGCGCTGACGCTGGTAGGGCTGGTGCTGCGACCGTTTTTACCGGAACAGGTCAGAGCAAAACTGCCTGCTGAAACGGTGAAAGCTAAACCGCGTCCGCCGCTGCGCCATAAGCGTCGGGTTTTAATGCTGGAAGGCTGCGCCCAGCCTACGCTTTCGCCCAACACCAACGCGGCAACTGCGCGAGTGCTGGATCGTCTGGGGATCAGCGTCATGTCAGCTAACGAAGCAGGCTGTTGTGGCGCGGTGGACTATCATCTTAATGCGCAGGAGAAAGGGCTGGCACGGGCGCGCAATAATATTGATGCCTGGTGGCCCGCGATTGAAGCAGGTGCCGAGGCAATTTTGCAAACCGCCAGCGGTTGCGGCGCGTTTGTCAAAGAGTACGGGCAGATGCTGAAAAACGATGCGTTATATGCCGATAAAGCGCGTCAAGTCAGTGAACTGGCGGTCGATTTAGTCGAGCTTCTGCGCGAGGAACCGCTGGAAAAACTGGCAGTTCGCGGCGATAAAAAACTGGCCTTCCACTGCCCGTGTACCCTACAACATGCGCAAAAGCTGAACGGCGAAGTGGAAAAAGTGTTGCTTCGTCTTGGATTTACCTTAACGGACGTTCCCGACAGCCATCTGTGCTGCGGTTCAGCGGGAACATATGCGTTAACGCATCCCGATCTGGCACGCCAGCTGCGGGATAACAAAATGAATGCGCTGGAAAGCGGCAAACCGGAAATGATCGTCACCGCCAACATTGGTTGCCAGACGCATCTGGCGAGCGCCGGTCGTACCTCTGTGCGTCACTGGATTGAAATTGTAGAACAAGCCCTTGAAAAGGAATAAAAAAATGAAAACTAAAGTCATTCTTAGCCAGCAAATGGCGAGTGCAATTATTGCCGCAGGTCAGGAAGAGGCGCAGAAAAATAACTGGTCTGTTTCCATTGCTGTTGCCGATGACGGCGGTCATCTGCTGGCGTTAAGTCGCATGGACGATTGCGCGCCGATTGCGGCTTACATCTCCCAGGAGAAAGCGCGTACCGCCGCGCTGGGGCGTCGTGAAACTAAGGGCTATGAAGAGATGGTGAACAACGGACGTACCGCGTTCGTGACTGCGCCGTTACTGACGTCGCTGGAAGGTGGCGTACCGGTTGTTGTTGATGGGCAAATTATTGGTGCCGTGGGCGTTTCTGGTTTAACCGGAGCACAGGATGCGCAGGTCGCGAAAGCGGCAGCAGCGGTGTTGGCGAAATAAGCGAAAACGAGGAGATAAACAATGAGTCAAACCATAACCCAGGGCCGTTTACGCATTGACGCCAATTTTAAACGTTTTGTGGATGAAGAAGTTTTACCGGGAACAGGGCTGGACGCTGCGGCGTTCTGGCGCAATTTTGATGAAATCGTTCACGATCTGGCACCAGAAAATCGTCAGTTGCTGGCAGAACGCGATCGCATTCAGGCGGCGCTTGATGAGTGGCATCGCAGCAATCCGGGGCCGGTAAAAGATAAAGCGGCCTATAAATCTTTCCTGCGTGAACTGGGCTACCTGGTGCCGCAACCGGAGCGCGTGACGGTGGAAACCACGGGCATTGACAGCGAAATCACCAGTCAGGCGGGGCCACAGCTGGTGGTTCCGGCAATGAACGCCCGCTACGCGCTGAACGCGGCGAACGCTCGCTGGGGCTCACTGTACGATGCGTTATACGGCAGCGACATCATCCCGCAGGAAGGGGCGATGGTCAGCGGCTACGATCCGCAGCGTGGTGAGCAGGTTATCGCCTGGGTTCGGCGTTTCCTCGATGAATCTCTACCGCTGGAAAATGGCAGCTATCAGGATGTGGTGGCGTTTAAGGTGGTCGATAAACAATTACGCATCCAGTTGAAAAATGGTAAAGAAACCACGTTACGTACCCCGGCGCAGTTTGTCGGTTACCGTGGCGATGCCGCTGCGCTGACCTGCATTTTGCTGAAAAATAACGGCCTGCATATTGAACTGCAAATTGATGCCAACGGGCGGATTGGCAAAGACGATCCGGCGCACATCAACGATGTTATCGTCGAAGCGGCTATCAGTACCATTCTCGACTGCGAAGATTCGGTCGCGGCGGTTGATGCGGAAGATAAAATCCTGCTGTACCGCAATCTGCTGGGCCTGATGCAGGGGACTCTGCAAGAGAAAATGGAGAAAAACGGTCGACAAATCGTGCGTAAACTGAATGACGATCGTCATTACACCGCCGCCGATGGCTCTGAAATTTCTCTGCACGGACGCTCGCTGCTGTTTATCCGCAACGTGGGTCATTTGATGACCATTCCTGTGATTTGGGACAGCGAAGGCAATGAAATCCCGGAAGGCATTCTTGATGGCGTCATGACTGGCGCGATCGCCCTCTATGATTTAAAAGTGCAGAAAAACTCGCGCACTGGCAGCGTCTATATTGTGAAACCGAAAATGCACGGTCCGCAGGAAGTGGCGTTCGCCAACAAACTGTTTACCCGCATTGAGACAATGCTCGGTATGGCACCGAATACCCTGAAAATGGGCATTATGGATGAAGAACGTCGGACCTCGCTGAACTTGCGTAGCTGTATCGCTCAGGCGCGCAATCGCGTGGCGTTCATCAATACCGGTTTCCTCGACCGTACCGGCGATGAAATGCATTCGGTGATGGAAGCTGGCCCGATGCTGCGTAAAAACCAGATGAAATCGACGCCGTGGATCAAAGCCTACGAGCGTAATAACGTGCTTTCCGGTCTGTTCTGTGGGCTGCGCGGTAAAGCGCAAATTGGTAAAGGCATGTGGGCAATGCCGGACCTGATGGCAGACATGTACAGCCAGAAGGGCGACCAACTGCGTGCCGGGGCAAACACAGCCTGGGTTCCGTCACCAACCGCTGCTACGCTCCATGCGCTGCACTACCACCAAACCAACGTACAGAGCGTGCAAGCCAACATTGCCCAGACCGAGTTCAATGCTGAATTTGAACCGCTGCTGGACGATCTGCTGACTATTCCGGTGGCTGAAAACGCTAACTGGTCGGTGGAAGAGATCCAACAAGAGCTGGATAACAACGTGCAGGGGATTCTGGGGTACGTGGTGCGCTGGGTGGAGCAGGGGATTGGTTGTTCAAAAGTTCCGGATATTCACAATGTGGCGCTGATGGAAGACCGCGCAACGCTGCGTATCTCCAGCCAGCATATCGCCAACTGGTTACGTCACGGTATTCTGACCAAAGAACAGGTGCAGGCGTCGCTGGAGAATATGGCGAAAGTGGTTGATCAGCAAAACGCTGACGATCCGGCTTATCGTCCGATGGCGGGGAATTTCGCTAACTCGTGTGCTTTTAAAGCTGCCAGCGATTTAATCTTCCTCGGCGTGAAACAGCCAAACGGCTATACCGAACCGTTATTACACGCCTGGCGTTTACGCGAAAAAGAAAGTCATTAATAGCGTCAAAAAAAGCCCCGACAAGTTTTATTGTCGGGGCTATGATAGTAACTGCGGTAGTACATTTATCCCGGAAATAACCGGAGCGATTATCAGGGTTTAACAATATTAAATACCCGTAGCGCATTACTAGCGGGCCTATAACAACAATATGGACATCTTAACGATACTCTGCGCCTGCGTGTGCAGAACAGAAACCCTTACCCGATATACTTGTTATGCCAGAGGTAGCAATTGCGTTAGCGGCGTACTGTTGCTGTAAAGTATAACGCCTATATTTTACAGTTCAGTCCTCTTTTGCTTATTACAACCTTAAGTATATCAAGCATATAAAGATAATAAGAGACTGAACAATATGGTTACCTGGACCCAAATGTATATGCCGATGGGAGGACTGGGGCTATCCGCTCTGGTCGCCCTGATCCCGATAATATTCTTCTTCGTTGCACTCGCGGTATTACGTCTGAAAGGACATGTCGCTGGAGCAATAACCCTTATATTATCTATCCTGATTGCAATATTCGCCTTTAAAATGCCGATTGATATGGCTTTTGCTGCTGCGGGCTATGGCTTTATTTATGGATTATGGCCTATTGCGTGGATTATTGTCGCGGCGGTGTTCCTCTATAAATTAACCGTTGCCAGCGGTCAGTTCGATATTATCCGCAGCTCGGTTATCTCCATCACCGACGATCAGCGTTTGCAGGTGTTACTGATTGGTTTCTCCTTTGGTGCGTTACTGGAAGGAGCGGCTGGCTTTGGTGCGCCGGTGGCGATTACCGGTGCGCTGCTGGTGGGCCTGGGCTTCAAACCGTTATACGCGGCGGGGCTGTGTCTGATTGCCAACACTGCGCCAGTGGCGTTTGGTGCGTTGGGCGTGCCGATTCTGGTCGCCGGTCAGGTAACGGGAATCGATCCGTTCCACATTGGCGCAATGGCGGGACGTCAGTTACCGTTCCTGTCGGTTCTTGTGCCGTTCTGGCTGGTAGCAATGATGGACGGCTGGAAAGGGGTGAAAGAGACGTGGCCAGCGGCGCTGGTTGCTGGGGGAAGCTTTGCTGTCACTCAGTTCTTTACCTCTAACTATATTGGTCCGGAACTGCCGGATATTACTTCGGCGCTGGTGAGTATCGTCTCACTCGCTTTATTCCTTAAAGTCTGGCGGCCGAAAAATACCGAAACGGCAATCAGCATGGGGCAATCCGCAGGTGCGATGGTGGTAAATAAGCCATCTTCTGGCGGTCCCGTGCCTTCAGAATATAGTCTGGGGCAAATCATTCGTGCGTGGTCACCGTTTTTAATCTTAACGGTGCTGGTCACCATCTGGACCATGAAGCCGTTTAAAGCGTTATTTGCTCCGGGCGGCGCGTTTTATTCACTGGTGATTAATTTCCAGATCCCTCATTTGCATCAACAAGTGTTGAAAGCGGCACCCATTGTCGCTCAACCAACGCCAATGGATGCGGTGTTTAAATTCGACCCTCTCTCGGCTGGCGGCACCGCTATTTTTATTGCGGCGATTATCTCTATCTTCATCCTCGGCGTGGGCATCAAGAAAGGGATTGGCGTCTTTGCCGAAACGCTAATTAGTCTGAAGTGGCCGATATTGTCGATTGGCATGGTGCTGGCGTTCGCCTTCGTCACCAACTATTCCGGCATGTCCACCACGTTGGCGCTGGTACTGGCAGGTACAGGCGTGATGTTCCCGTTTTTCTCACCGTTCCTCGGCGGGCTGGGGGTATTCCTTACCGGCTCGGACACTTCTTCAAACGCCCTGTTTGGTTCACTGCAATCGACCACGGCACAGCAAATCAACGTCTCTGACACTCTGCTGGTGGCAGCAAATACCAGCGGCGGCGTAACTGGCAAGATGATCTCCCCGCAATCTATCGCCGTGGCCTGCGCCGCGACGGGCATGGTGGGCCGAGAATCTGAACTATTCCGCTACACCGTGAAGCACAGTCTGATTTTTGCCAGCGTTATCGGCGTTATCACGTTGTTGCAGGCGTATGTGTTTACTGGAATGTTGGTCTCGTAAATCAATAATGCCGGATGATCGTTAATATCATCCGGCTTCATTTACATTATTCTGTCTTATTAATTGAAAATTATTTCTCGCTTTATTATCCATGCGGCAATAATGTTTTGTGTTCAGATAACCTGCTAAATAATTAGGAGCGTGAGAACATCTATTTTTTTTATCACGCAAAACAAGTCTGTATTAATTATGTTCGCTTGATGAGCAAACACCGTTCTATCTGTTGCTTTTGCAATCTTAATCGTTAAAACTACCAACGAATTTATATAGTTGCGTTGTGAAATGTTGTTAATTTTTTGTTTATTGAAATTTCGTAAAAATAGCCAGCCAGACATCAAATAGGGGTTATTCTTATAAATTTCACCTGTTTTCTATCAATGATGTCGTTTTCTTAAGAATGGAGGAAATTATTAAAGAAGATAAAGCATAAAACTATTTCTCCCAGTTACGAATTTTTTAACATTGTTTTGTCACTTGCGTTATTAATGAATAAGAAATTTAAATATAAGAAATCGCTTTTAGCGGCTATTTTGAGTGCAACCCTGTTAGCCGGTTGTGATGGCGGTGGCTCCGGATCTTCCTCCGATACGCCGCCTGTAGATTCTGGAACAGGGTCTTTGCCGGAAGTGAAACCTGATCCAACACCAAACCCGGAGCCGACGCCTGAGCCAACGCCGGACCCAGAACCTACGCCGGAACCGACACCTGATCCTGAGCCAACACCAGAACCGGAGCCAGAACCTGTTCCTACGAAAACGGGTTATCTGACTCTGGGCGGAAGCCTGCGGGTAACTGGTGATATCACCTGTAATGATGAATCCAGCGATGGCTTTACCTTTACACCAGGCGACAAAGTCACCTGTGTGGCAGGGAACAACACGACAATTGCTACCTTCGACACCCAGTCAGAAGCTGCGCGTAGCCTGCGTGCGGTTGAAAAAGTGTCGTTTAGTCTTGAGGACGCGCAAGAACTGGCGGGTTCCGACAACAAGAAAAGCAATGCGCTCTCGCTGGTCACCTCCATGAACAGTTGCCCGGCGAATACAGAACAGGTGTGCCTGGAGTTCTCCTCGGTGATCGAGAGTAAACGTTTCGACTCGCTGTATAAGCAAATCGATCTGGCACCGGAAGAGTTCAAAAAGCTGGTCAATGAAGAGGTGGAAAACAATGCCGCGACCGATAAAGCGCCATCCACTCATACTTCACCGGTATCAGGGAAAAATAGAGCGCCTGAGCCTGGCTGAAGAGGAGCGTTCCACCGTTGCCGCGACCAACAAAAAAGCTGTCAGTGACGAAGCAAAGCAAGCTGTTGCTGAACCTGCTGTCAGTGCGCCAGTTGAGATACCGACTGCCGTGCGTCAGGCACTGGCGAAAGATCCGCAGAAAATTTTTAACTATATCCAGCTTACGCCTGTGCGTAAGGAGGGAATTGAGGCGCTGTTTGACCCGTGGTTAAGCCCTGTTCAGGCGCGGGCGTTATTACAACAACGTCCGGCGAAGGGCTGGGAAGATGTCGATCAGTTTCTTGCACAGCCGCTACTTGCTGACGTCGATGAGCGTACTAAAAAACAGCTAAAAACCGTCCTGAGCGTGGACAGCAATTACTTCTGGCTGCGTTCAGATATCACCGTGAATGAGATTGAACTGACGATGAACTCGTTAATTGTCCGCATGGGCCCACAACACTTTTCGGTTCTCTGGCATCAGACAGGAGAAAGTGAGTGAGTTCCATCCTTGAGATTTTTTTCCCGCTTTGCGCCGCTGATCCCATCCATTGGCAGCGCCGTACACCCGATGTGGAGCACGGTATCTGGTCTGACGTTGCTAACGAACAGCTCCAGCAATGGCTGCAAACTGATGCGATTCGACTCTACATTCCCGGCGAATGGATCAGCGTCTGGCAGGTTGAACTGCCTGTTGTCGCCCGCAAGCAGATACCGACTATTCTGCCCGCCTTACTGGAAGAAGAACTGAACCAGGATATCGATGAACTGCATTTCGCCCCGTTGAAAATCAATCAGCAACTGGCAACCGTAGCCGTGATTCACCAACAGCATATGCGCAACATTGCGCAGTGGTTGCAGGAAAACGGCATCACCCGCGCTACCGTCGCGCCGGACTGGATGTCCATTCCTTGTGGGTTTATGGCTGGCGATGCACAACGGGTTATCTGCCGCATCGATGAATGCCGGGGATGGAGCGCCGGGCGGGCGCTGGCTCCGGTCATGTTCCGCGCCCAGCTCAATGAGCAGAATTTACCGCTTTCGCTAACCGTAGTCGGCATTGCACCGGAAAAGCTATCAGCATGGGCTGGCGCAGACGCTGAACGCCTGACCGTTACAGCTCTGCCCGCCATTACCACTTATGGCGAACCGGAAGGGAACCTGCTGACAGGGCCGTGGCAGCCTCGCGTCAGCTACCGAAAACAGTGGGCGCGCTGGCGGGTGATGATTCTGCCGATATTGCTGATTCTGGTTGCGCTGGCAGTGGAGCGGGGCGTGACGTTATGGAGCGTCAGCGAACAGGTGGCGCAAAGCCGCACCCAGGCGGAGGAACAGTTCTTAACGTTGTTCCCGGAGCAGAAGCGGATTGTGAATTTACGCTCTCAGGTGACGATGGCGCTGAAAAAATATCGCCCACAGGCCGACGATACCCGGCTGCTCGCCGAGTTGTCAGCGATAGCCAGCACCCTGAAATCAGCGTCACTTTCCGACATCGAAATGCGTGGTTTCACCTTTGATCAAAAACGCCAGACGCTTCACCTCCAGTTGCGGGCTGCTAACTTTGCCAGTTTCGACAAACTGCGTAGTGCACTGGCAACCGATTATGTTGTGCAACAGGACGCATTACAGAAAGAGGGGGATGCGGTTTCCGGCGGCGTAACGTTGCGGAGGAAATAACATGTTACGCGATAAATTTATTCACTATTTTCAGCAATGGCGTGAACGCCAGTTAAGCCGTGGCGAACACTGGCTGGCACAACACCTGGCGGGGCGTTCTCCGCGTGAAAAGGGCATGTTACTGGCAGCGGTGGTGTTCCTGTTTAGCGTCGGATATTACGTCCTCATCTGGCAGCCGTTGAGCGAACGGATAGAACAACAGGAGACAATGTTGCAGCAACTGGTGGCGATGAACACCAGACTGAGGAGCGCCGCGCCGGATATTATGGCGGCGCGAAAATCCGCCACAACAACGCCTGCGCAGGTATCGCGGGTTATCAGTGACAGCGCTTCCGCGCACTCGGTAGTCATCAAGCGGATAGCCGAGCGTGGGGAGAATATTCAGGTCTGGATAGATCCGGTGGTGTTTAATGACCTGCTGAACTGGTTAAACGCGCTGGATGAAAAGTATGCGCTGCGGGTGACACAAATTGATGCCAGTGCTGCTGAGAAGACTGGGATGGTGAATGTGCAGCGGCTGGAGTTTGGACGGGGGTAAAGTATCAGGAGATTAGTATCAATAAAATTACTCTCGTTAACGTGGCGAGAGTAATTCCCCCAGACTTTATAAGCAAACTTTTTTCGTGAAGGTTATTGTCAGATCCAAAAGCAAAAACCCGCCTTGTGGGCGGGTTCTTAAGAATTAGTGGTGCCCGGACTCGGAATCGAACCAAGGACACGGGGATTTTCAATCCCCTGCTCTACCGACTGAGCTATCCGGGCAACGGGGCGCATTAAACCTGATTCGCCTCGTCTCGTCAATCAAATTTCTTCAATTTACTGCAGACTGCACAATCTATCATCACTTTGCCGCTATTGCACGCATTGTCAGGCAAACCAGGCGGTCCAGGCGGCGGAAAGCGGCATTGCCAGAAGGAGTGCTGGAAGCATGTTGACCACCGGGAACATTTTAATGCCACAGATGCGTAATCCGGTTGCCAGCAGCAATAAACCGCCTACGGCGCTGAAGTCTGCCATCATCGACGGTGTGGTCAGCGGTAATATCAGCGCGGCAGCCCACGCCAGCGTTAACTGGATGATCAGTAATGGGATACTAATTATCGACACCGCAATACCCAGCGAGCAGGCGAAGATCATCGCCGTAAAGAAATCAAGAAATGACTTGGCGATTAAAATACTCGGATCGCCGGTCATCCCTTCGTTCATCGCCCCGAAGATCCCGGTGCCGCTGGCGCAAAACAGGACAATAATCGCGACATAATTCTGAATAAAAGATTCATGCGCTGGCTTCTTACGTGAGTGACGAAACAGATTTTGTGCTTCGGTGACTGCTGTATTGACACCTTTCTCCAGCAAACAAATTTCGCCAATTAGAGCGCCAAGTAGCGTAGCTAAAACCATCGCTGGAAGGTTGGCACATTTCACCACCAGTAAAATACCAATCCCCAGCGATGCCAGACCAAAAATAGATGTCATGGAGACGCGGATACGTTCCGGTAAGCGTTGGCTGAGCAGTGCGCCGAGAACGCCGCCCAGTAATACTGCACTAGCGTTGATAAAAGGGCCGATGACCACAAGAGTTCCTGTTAACTGTATTGTTTGATTTTCTTATTATGACCGTTTGGTGCCGTCGATGGCTTGTTTGTTCGCAAAGTCCTGGCTTGCACGCTTTAGCGAAAGGTGCCATGATTGCGCGAATTTTCTCCTCTCTGTACGGAGTTTGCCCGATGCACGCCACCTCCTTACATTCTCTCGCTTATCGCCGTTTCGCGCGAAACGTTTCCCTTTCTATGTTACTGCTCATGCGGTGAAGTTAACGCACGCTCACTGCAGGACAACAGTAAAATCAGAGCGTTTCTGCTTTTACTGATGTCTGGCGGTCGGAGCTGGTGACCAGTTTGACCCATATCTCATGGGGCAGGGTTTTCCACCTTGTCCGGTATTCTTACTTCCCCGAAACGGGTTTGCGCTTATGAAATCAATGAATATTGCCGCCAGTAGTGATCTGGTATCCCGACTTTCTTCTCATCGTCGCGTGGTGGCGTTGGGAGATACTGATTTTACGGACGTCGCGGCAGTCGTCATTACCGCTGCGGATAGTCGCAGTGGCATTCTTGCGTTGCTTAAGCGCACCGGTTTTCATCTACCGGTGTTTTTGTATTCCGAACATGCTGTTGAATTACCTGCGGGCGTTACGGCGGTAATCAACGGCAACGAGCAGCAGTGGCTGGAGCTGGAATCCGCAGCCTGTCAGTATGAAGAGAATTTGCTGCCACCGTTTTATGACACGCTGACGCAGTACGTTGAGATGGGCAACAGCACCTTTGCTTGCCCTGGACATCAACATGGTGCGTTTTTTAAAAAGCATCCTGCCGGACGCCATTTTTACGATTTCTTTGGTGAGAACGTCTTTCGCGCCGATATGTGTAACGCTGACGTAAAATTGGGCGATCTGCTTATTCATGAAGGATCGGCGAAAGATGCGCAGAAATTCGCAGCCAAAGTCTTTCATGCCGATAAAACCTATTTTGTGCTGAACGGCACATCGGCAGCGAATAAAGTGGTGACGAATGCGCTGTTAACGCGTGGCGATCTGGTGCTCTTCGACCGTAACAACCATAAGTCGAATCATCACGGCGCGCTGATTCAGGCGGGGGCGACGCCGGTCTATCTGGAAGCTTCACGCAACCCGTTTGGTTTCATTGGCGGTATTGATGCGCACTGTTTTAATGAAGAGTATCTGCGCCAGCAAATTCGCGACGTTGCGCCAGAAAAAGCCGACCTGCCGCGCCCGTTTCGCCTGGCGATTATCCAGCTGGGAACCTATGACGGCACTGTCTACAACGCCCGTCAGGTGATCGATACCGTTGGGCATCTGTGTGATTACATTCTGTTTGATTCCGCGTGGGTCGGTTACGAACAATTTATCCCGATGATGGCGGATAGCTCGCCGCTGCTGTTAGAACTTAACGAAAACGATCCGGGGATTTTTGTGACCCAGTCGGTGCACAAACAGCAGGCTGGATTCTCACAGACGTCGCAGATCCATAAAAAAGATAACCATATCCGCGGACAGGCGCGTTTTTGCCCGCATAAGCGGTTGAATAACGCCTTTATGCTCCATGCTTCTACCAGCCCTTTCTATCCGCTGTTTGCTGCACTGGATGTTAACGCCAAAATTCATGAAGGGGAGAGTGGGCGTCGGCTGTGGGCTGAGTGCGTTGAGTTGGGTATTGAGTCGCGCAAGGCTATTCTTGCGCGCTGTAAGCTGTTCCGCCCGTTTATCCCGCCCGTTGTTGATGGCAAATTGTGGCAGGATTATCCGACATCTGTGTTAGCCAGCGACCGCCGTTTTTTCAGTTTTGAGCCGGGGGCGAAGTGGCACGGCTTTGAAGGATATGCCGCGGATCAGTATTTTGTTGATCCGTGCAAGCTGTTACTCACTACACCAGGTATCAATGCCGAAACTGGCGAATATAGCGACTTTGGCGTTCCGGCGACGATTCTGGCGCACTATCTGCGTGAGAACGGCATTGTGCCGGAGAAGTGCGATCTCAACTCCATTCTGTTCTTATTAACTCCGGCGGAAAGCCACGAGAAGCTGGCACAACTGGTGGCGATGCTGGCGCAATTTGAACAGCATATTGAGGATGACTCGCCGCTGGCTGAGGTGTTGCCGAGCGTTTATAACAAATATCCGGTGCGCTATCGCGACTACACCCTGCGCCAGTTGTGTCAGGAGATGCACGATCTGTATGTCAGTTTCGACGTCAAAGACCTACAAAAAGCGATGTTCCGCCAGCAGAGTTTCCCGTCAGTGGTGATGAACCCCCAGGATGCGCATAGCGCTTATATTCGCGGTGAAGTGGAGTTGGTGCGGATTCGTGATGCCGAAGGGCGAATTGCGGCAGAAGGGGCGTTGCCTTATCCACCTGGCGTGCTTTGCGTGGTACCCGGGGAAGTCTGGGGTGGGGCGGTTCAACGTTATTTCCTTGCACTGGAAGAAGGGGTGAATTTGTTGCCGGGATTTTCGCCGGAGCTGCAAGGTGTTTATAGCGAAACCGATGCGGATGGCATGAAACGGTTGTACGGTTATGTGTTGAAGTAAGAATAAAAAAAACGGGTCACCTTCTGGCGACCCGTTTTTCTTTGCGTAATTAGTGGCTAACCGTCTGTGTGCCTGTCGGGACACGAACGTGTTTATATTTGAACATCGCCATGAACGCGAAGGCCAGAACCACGGAGTAACCAGCGAAAATCAACCATACGGTCTGCCAGTCGGTAATGCCGTTTTGGGTGTACATCTCAACAACTTTACCGCTCACGATGCCGCCGAGGATACAGCCGAAGCCGTTAGTCATCATCAGGAACATCCCTTGTGCACTGGCGCGAATTGCCGGGCTAACTTCTTTTTCGACAAACACCGAACCAGAGATGTTGAAGAAGTCGAATGCGCAACCGTAAACGATCATCGACAGTACCAGCAGTACAGTACCGAACGGAGTCGGGTCGCCGTAAGCAAACAGCGCAAAACGCAGGATCCACGCCACAATACTGATCATCATTACGTTCTTAATACCGTAGCGGCTTAAGAAGAACGGGATGGTCAGAATGAACAGGGTTTCAGAGATCTGCGAAATCGACATGATGATTGACGCATGCTGCACAATAAAGCTGCTGGCAAACATCGGATCTTTGTCGAAGCTGTGCAGGAAGGTATTACCGAACATGTTGGTAATCTGCAGTTCCGCGCCCAGCAGCATTGAGAAGATAAAGAAGATTGCCATACGCTTGTTTTTAAACAGCGCGAATGCATCGAGGCCCAGCAGGGTTGTCCAGCTCTGATTCGCTTGCTGTTTAGCAACCGGAATATGCGGCAGAGTCAGGGTAAACAGAACCAGAATGGCGGAAAGTGCTGCGCCAATATACAGCTGCATGTGGCTTAATTCGAAGCCAGACAGGCTCACCACCCACATTGCCATGATAAAGCCGATGGTGCCCCAGATACGGATTGGCGGGAAGTCAGTAACGATATCCATCCCGGCATTTTGCAGGCGATAGTAAGAGATGGTGTTGATTAACCCAAGCGTTGGCATATAAGCAAACGAGTTAATCAATATCACAAGGAACATCGCCTCCGGTGTCGTGACCTGTGCCGCCATGAACAGCGTGATAGCGCCAATGGTGTGGCAAATGGCATATACCCATTTCGCACTTAACCATTTGTCGGCCACAATCCCCAGCAGCGCAGGCATAAAGACCGCGGCGATACCCAGTGAGCTATAAACTGCGCCAATAGAAGCACCGTCAAACTTCAGGGTAACAAACATATAGGAGCCGAGGGTCGTCAGCCAACTTCCCCACAGACAGAACTGCAGAAAAGAGAGGATTTTCAGCTGCAGCTTAAGATTCATGTTAATTTCCTCACATCGTGATGCGGATGAGTGTTTGAAAAAGCACATTTGACCGTGCGAGATGATGGGATTCTATCAACTTCGCGGACTGGTTTTTTGTTACCTGTGGCAAATAATTGCAAACATTCCCAATTTGCAAAACGAAATTGTGATGTGGATAACATTTTTGCCCCTGAGCATCGTCAGGGGCGGTTAATGGAATTATCGGCGGCGGTAGGATTTTTGCGCGGTATTCACTTTATAAAGATAACGGCGAGATTCCGCAGAGGGATGGCGGGTCGTCAGCGTCTGATAAACATCGCCCGGCGTCATGGTGTTAATAATATTGGCAGCCTGAATCTTATCATTCGAAAAGACTCGCAGCACGCTGCCTGCGCCGCCGTTATAGGCGGTGATGACGGCATAACGCCGCGATGTTGGGTTATCAATTCCGCCGAGATAAACATTGTTCAGCATCGCCAGATACGCGGTGCCGGTATCAATATTGCTGGCAGGATCAAACAAGAAACTGCGGCTCGGCGTGCCGGATTTCCCCTGCGAGCGGAACACATCTTTCCCGGCAGTATGTTGTACCACCTGCATTAATCCCAGCGCATCGGAACGGCTGACCGCATACGGGTTAAAGGAAGATTCGGTCTGCATAATTGCCAGAATCAGCGACTCATCAACGCCATATTTCCGTGACGCCTGGCGGACCATGCCGAGATATTTGTGCGCACGTTTATCAAGGTGGTTCGGTACCATGTTAATGGTGACGCTGTAGATGATACGCAGCCCGTTATTGCGGCTTTGCAGACGGTTTTTCAGCAGATAATCCGCGAAGTTGCTTGCGCGACCTTCCCAGCGAATCGGCTGCCCGGTGTTGTCCACCACCTGACCGTAAAGGAAAGGTTCTTTCGAAATCGTAATATCATCAACGTCGGAATAGAGATCGACCGAACTCGGATCGTCACCCATCAGCAACGTTTTGATAATTGCCCGGCGCAAATGCGCGGCAGGTTCTGTCCCGGCGATAGTTTCGATAGTAATCGTACCGTCATCGAAGTTGATGTGGCTGCGGGTCTGATATTGATCGGTGTATTTCACGTAGTCCTTAGGACCGGCGATCACCACCTCTTTGAATCCCCAGATGTTCTCAATATTGTGGGCAAATTGCCCCATCAGAATATCAAAACCGTTGGTATCTTTGACCCAGGCTTCGTTATAGGTATCGCCTTTTTTGGTCGTCGAACAGGAGATGAGCAACGGCGCAATCAAAGCCAGCGCGAGATATTTTTTCATCATTCCGGGTGCGTGTTGTGTTTGTTTTTATGCAAGTTGCCGGAGGCGTGCTCCGGCACTGTTTTTATTTTTTATCTTCCGGCGTATAGCCCTCGATATGCACCTCTTTACCCTCGAACAGGAAGTTGACCATCTCCTGCTCAAGCAGCTTGCGGTGCTCGGCATTCATCATGTTGAGTTTCTTTTCATTAATCAGCATGGTTTGCTTGTGCTGCCACTGCGCCCAGGCTTCTTTGGAGATCTCGTTATAGATGCGTTTTCCCAGCTCGCCGGGGTACAGCTGAAAATCCTGACCTTCTGCTTCACGTTGCAGGAAAGTACAAAAAATCGTTCTGCTCATAAATCATCCTCTTTATCGACTCACGCGCTAAACCGGCGCGCCAGTGCGTAACTGCTGTAACAAACGCTCCACGGGAGCCGCCAGGCCAACTGACGGCGGTTGCGCTAAGTTATACCAGAGCGCATTGCCTTCATCCATGCAGCCGGTGAATGACGACACGGGAAGCCACATAGGCACAATATCTAAGTGGAAATGGCTGAAGGTATGGCGAAACGCGGTCAGCTGCGTCAGGTTATCGGCAGCAATCTGCCGTTGCGCCAGCCAATGCCGCAAACTTTCTTCGTCGGCAAACTGCGGGAAACAGTATAAACCGCCCCACAATCCGCTCGGCGGACGCTGCGCCAGCAATACTTCATCTTCGTGCTGTAATAGCAAAAAGTAGCCGGTGCGCTCCGGCAGCGTCTGTTTCGGTTTTTTGCCCGGATAAAGCGACCAGCTATTGTTGGCGGCGGCAATACATCCGTTTTGTAGCGGACAGAGCGAACATTTCGGTTTCGAGCGCGTACAAATCATCGCGCCCAAATCCATCATCGCCTGATTAAACCGTTCCACGCCGACCGCGGGCGTCACCTGCTCGCTTAAACTCCATAATTTATTCTCGACCTCTTTTTTCCCAGGCCAGCCGCTTACAGCATAGCAGCGCGCCAGCACGCGTTTGACGTTACCGTCGAGAATCGGAAAGTGCTTACCCAGAGAAAGCGAGAGAATCGCGCCTGCGGTGGAACGCCCGACGCCCGGCAGTGCTGCAACTTCCTCAAAGGTTTCCGGGAATTTACCGCCGTGTAAGGTCGCCACTTGTTGTGCCGCTTTATGCAGATTGCGCGCGCGGGCGTAATAGCCAAGCCCGGTCCACAAGTGGAGAACTTCGTCGAGCGGCGCATTGGCGAGATCGGTCACCGTCGGGAAGCGCGCCATAAAGCGTTCAAAATAGGGGATAACGGTCGCAACCTGAGTTTGTTGCAACATCACTTCTGAGAGCCATACTTTGTAGGGCGTCTTGTCAATTTGCCAGGGCAGAGTTTTTCGCCCGTATTTATCGTACCAGTCCAGAACCTGGGCTGAAAATTGCGACGCTTGCATGGTCACCGAATTCACTGTTGTTGGGGGCAAGATTGCAGCACAGCGACGGCAGGGTGTAAACCGGAACTTTCCGCAGCCACGGCCTTATCATGCTTGCATCCGGCAACTAACTTTGGATAATGCCCGTTTTCAGAACACTTTCACAAGCGACTAAATCTTTATGAAAAACGACGTCATTTCACCGGAATTTGATGAAAACGGCCGCCCACTGCGCCGTATCCGTAGTTTTGTGCGCCGCCAGGGGCGACTGACCAAAGGCCAGGAACATGCGCTGGAAAACTACTGGCCGGTGATGGGCGTTGAGTTCAGCGAAGATATGCTGGATTTCCCCGCGCTTTTTGGCCGTGAAGCGCCGGTGACGCTTGAGATTGGTTTTGGCATGGGGGCGTCGCTGGTGGCAATGGCTAAAGATCGCCCCGAGCAGGACTTCCTCGGCATTGAAGTGCATTCACCGGGCGTTGGTGCGTGCCTGGCTTCTGCGTATGAAGAGGGCTTAAGCAACCTGCGCGTGATGTGTCACGATGCGGTTGAAGTGCTGCATAAAATGATTCCTGACAATTCATTGCGCATGGTGCAGCTCTTTTTCCCTGACCCGTGGCACAAAGCGCGCCATAATAAACGCCGTATCGTTCAGGTGCCGTTTGCCGAACTGGTAAAAAGCAAACTGCAGCTGGGGGGCGTATTCCATATGGCGACCGACTGGGAACCTTATGCGGAACATATGCTTGAAGTGATGTCTTCTATTGACGGTTATAAAAACCTGTCAGAGAGCAATGATTACGTACCGCGTCCGGCATCACGTCCAGTGACGAAATTTGAACAACGTGGTCATCGTCTTGGTCACGGAGTATGGGACTTAATGTTCGAGAGGGTGAAATAATGGCAAAGAACCGTAGCCGTCGTCTGCGTAAAAAAATGCACATCGACGAATTCCAGGAATTAGGATTTTCGGTGGCATGGCGATTCCCGGAAGGTACATCGGAAGAACAGATTGATAAAACCGTTGATGATTTTATTAACGAGGTCATCGAACCGAACAAACTGGCCTTTGACGGCAGCGGTTATCTGGCCTGGGAAGGTCTGATCTGCATGCAGGAAATCGGCAAATGCACCGAAGAACATCAGGCGATTGTGCGTAAGTGGCTGGAAGAGCGCAAACTGGATGAGGTACGCACCAGCGAACTTTTCGACGTTTGGTGGGACTAAGAAAGCATACGGGCGATGACAAATGCAAAACTGCCTGATGCGCTACGCTTATCATGCCTGGAAAGATGCACGATCGAGTAGGCGGGATAAGGTGTTTACGCCGCATCCGGCATGGAAAACGCGTACTTTGTTATCAATCTGGGGCCAGCAAATGCTGGCCTGATTTTTTCTTGAGGGAAGACTATGATGCGCAAAATGCTGCTGGCGGCAGCACTTTCAGTGACGGCAATGACCGCTCACGCCGACTACCAGTGCAGCGTCACGCCGCGTGACGATGTGATTGTCAGCCCGCAAACCGTGCAGGTGAAGGGCGAAAACGGCAATCTGGTGATCACGCCAGACGGCAACGTGATGTATAACGGTAAGCAATATTCCCTGAATGCCGCCCAGCGCGAGCAGGCGAAGGATTATCAGGCTGAACTACGCAGCACGCTGCCGTGGATTGATGAAGGCGCGAAAAGCCGCGTCGAAAAAGCCCGTATTGCGCTGGATAAAATTATCGTTCAGGAGATGGGCGAAAGCAGCAAAATGCGCAGCCGTCTGACCAAACTTGATGCGCAGCTGAAAGAGCAGATGAACCGCATTATCGAAACGCGCAGCGATGGCCTGACGTTTCACTATAAAGCCATTGATCAGGTTCGCGCCGAAGGCCAGCAATTAGTGAATCAGGCAATGGGTGGAATTTTACAGGACAGCATTAATGAAATGGGCGCGAAAGCGGTGTTGAAAAGCGGCGGTAACCCATTACAGAATGTGCTGGGAAGCCTGGGGGGGCTGCAATCCTCAATCCAAACCGAGTGGAAAAAGCAGGAAAAAGATTTCCAGCAGTTTGGCAAAGATGTTTGTAGCCGCGTTGTGACTCTGGAAGATAGCCGCAAAGCCCTGGTCGGGAATTTAAAATAATCCTCTATTTTAAGACGGCATAATACTTTTTTATGCCGTTTAATTCTTCGTTTTGTTACCTGCCTCTAACTTTGTAGATCTCCAAAATATATTCACGTTGTAAATTGTTTAACGTCAAATTTCCCATACAGAGCTAAGGGATAATGCGTAGCGTTCACGTAACTGGAGGAATGAAATGGAGTTTTTCAAAAAGACGGCACTTGCCGCACTGGTTATGGGTTTTAGTGGTGCAGCATTGGCATTACCCAATATCACCATTTTAGCAACCGGCGGGACCATTGCCGGTGGTGGTGACTCCGCAACCAAATCTAACTACACAGCGGGTAAAGTTGGCGTAGAAAATCTGGTTAATGCGGTGCCGCAACTGAAGGACATTGCGAACGTTAAAGGCGAGCAGGTAGTGAATATCGGCTCCCAGGACATGAACGATAATGTCTGGCTGACACTGGCGAAAAAAATTAACACCGACTGCGATAAGACCGACGGCTTCGTCATTACCCACGGTACCGACACGATGGAAGAAACTGCTTACTTCCTCGACCTGACGGTGAAATGCGACAAACCGGTGGTGATGGTCGGCGCAATGCGTCCGTCCACGTCTATGAGCGCAGACGGTCCATTCAACCTGTATAACGCGGTAGTGACCGCAGCTGATAAAGCCTCCGCCAACCGTGGCGTGCTGGTAGTGATGAATGACACCGTGCTTGATGGCCGTGACGTCACCAAAACCAACACCACCGACGTAGCGACCTTCAAGTCTGTTAACTACGGTCCTCTGGGTTACATTCACAACGGTAAGATTGACTACCAGCGTACCCCGGCACGTAAGCATACCAGCGACACGCCATTCGATGTCTCTAAGCTGAATGAACTGCCGAAAGTCGGCATTGTTTATAACTACGCTAACGCATCCGATCTTCCGGCTAAAGCACTGGTAGATGCGGGCTATGATGGCATCGTTAGCGCTGGTGTGGGTAACGGCAACCTGTATAAATCTGTGTTCGACACGCTGGCGACCGCCGCGAAAAACGGTACTGCAGTCGTGCGTTCTTCCCGCGTACCGACGGGCGCTACCACTCAGGATGCCGAAGTGGATGATGCGAAATACGGCTTCGTCGCCTCTGGCACGCTGAACCCGCAAAAAGCGCGCGTTCTGCTGCAACTGGCTCTGACGCAAACCAAAGATCCGCAGCAGATCCAGCAGATCTTCAATCAGTACTAATCACCTCGCCCCGGTATCGTGCCGGGGCTTTTTCACTTCAGACTTACGTCCATTGCCAATTTTCATTACCCTAATGATAATCACCGGAATAAATTATTCCGCGTGAGGTTTTTCGGGTGAAAAAGCAATGGATTGTTGGCACGGCACTGCTTATGTTGATGACTGGTAATGCCTGGGCAGATGGCGAACCGCCAACTGAAAATATCTTAAAAGATCAATTCAAAAAGCAGTATCACGGCATTCTCAAGCTTGATGCTATCACCTTAAAAAATCTTGATGCTAAGGGTAATCAGGCCACCTGGTCAGCGGAAGGCGATGTCTCTTCCAGTGACGATCTCTATACCTGGGTCGGTCAGTTGGCAGATTACGAACTGCTCGAACAGACCTGGACGAAAGATAAACCGGTAAAATTCTCGGCGATGTTAACCAGTAAAGGAACGCCCGCGTCTGGCTGGTCGGTGAACTTTTACTCTTTTCAGGCGGCAGCCAGCGATCGTGGGCGGGTGGTCGACGATATCAAAACGAATAATAAATATCTGATCGTGAATAGCGAAGATTTCAATTATCGCTTTAGTCAGCTTGAATCTGCGTTGAATACCCAGAAGAACTCGATTCCTGCGCTGGAAAAGGAAGTGAAAGCGCTTGATAAGCAAATGGTGGCGGCGCAGAAAGCAGCGGATGCATATTGGGGAAAAGATGCAAACGGTAAGCAAATGACCCGCGAAGAAGCCTTTAAAAAAATTCACCAACAGCGTGATGAGTTTAATAAACAGAACGATAGCGAGGCGTTCGCGGTTAAATATGACAAAGAGGTTTATCAACCGGCGATTGCGGCATGTCATAAACAGAGTGAAGAGTGTTATGAAGTGCCGATTCAGCAGAAACGAGATTTCGATATCAACGAACAACGGCGACAGACTTTTCTGCAATCACAAAAACTTAGCCGTAAATTGCAGGATGACTGGGTAACGCTCGAAAAAGGGCAATATCCTTTAACGATGAAAGTTTCAGAAATAAACAGTAAAAAAGTCGCGATTTTGATGAAGATTGACGATATCAACCAGGCTAATGAACGCTGGAAAAAAGATACCGAACAACTGCGGCGCAATGGGGTGATTAAGTAAGTTTGATATAGTGCACGATTTGTAGCAGGATGCGGCGTTGACCCCGCATCCGGCAATCAACGTCTGATGCGACGCTTGCGCGTCTTATCAGACCTACAACCGTTGCCACATGTAGGCTGGATAAGGCGTTCACGCCGCATCCGGCAATACAAGTTTACTCAGCCAGAAAAAGCTCCAGCAGCGAATTTAAAAACAGCTTCCCATGTTCCGTTATCTGCCAGTAATCCGCACATTCGGTGAGATAACCCTGGGCAATCGCCTCGTCTAACTGTGGGCGAATCACATCTTCGCAAAGCCCGGTATACGCAATAAACTCCACGCGCGGCGCGGCCTCCAGCAGACGGAAGCGATTCATAAAGAACTCAAACGGCTTATCTGCGGCTTCGACATCACGCTGGCTTTCCAGATACCTTCCTTGCATAAAACCACGCGGATGACGCGTTTTAGTGGTACGCAGAATGCGCCCATCCGGGAAGGTCACTTTGCCGTGCGCGCCGCAGCCAATACCGATGTAGTCGCCAAAGCGCCAGTAGTTGAGATTGTGCTGGCACTGATAACTGGGTTTGGCGTAAGCGGAAGTTTCATATTGCTGATAACCCGCTGCGGTTAATAACTGATGCCCCTGTTCGAAAATATCCCACAGCGCGTCATCGTCCGGCAGCACCGGTGGTCGCGAACCAAACAGCGTATTGGGTTCGATGGTCAGTTGATACCAGGAAAGATGCGGCGGATTCAGTTCAATGGCCTGGCGTAGATCGCCAAGCGCCTCTTCCAGTGATTGATCCGGTAGTCCATGCATCAAATCAAGGTTAAAGCTACGTAACCCTAAACCGCTCGCCAGCTTTGCCGCTCGTTTCGCTTCTTGCGGGCCATGAATGCGCCCGAGTCGTTTCAGCTTTTCTTCGCTAAAACTCTGCACACCAATAGAGATGCGGTTCACACCAGCACGCTGATAATCGACAAAGCGATCCGCTTCTACCGTGCCTGGGTTCGCTTCCATAGTAATTTCTGCATCCGCTGCCAGCGGCAAACGCGCACGCACGCCGTCCAGCAGCGTTTGCATCGCCGGGCCGGAAAGCAGGCTCGGCGTACCACCGCCAATAAAGATTGTCTTTACTTCACGGCCCTGAGCGTAAGCCACATCGTTGTCCAGATCGTTAAGCAGATGCTGAACATAATCGTCGTGCGGCACTTCTCCTTTCAACGCGTGAGAGTTGAAATCGCAGTACGGGCATTTCTGCACGCACCACGGGATGTGAATGTAGAGACTCAGCGGCGGTAATTTAACCATTACGTAAAGCGTCCAGCAGCAGTTTCAATGCCTGACCACGGTGGGAAATGGCGCTCTTTTCTTCGCGGGTCAGTTCGGCGGCGGTTTTCCCTTCGGAAGGTACGAAGAAGATTGGATCATAACCAAAGCCACCAGTGCCCGCTGGTTCACGAGTAATCACGCCCGGCCAGCTACCGTGGCATACCAGCGGAGTCGGATCTTCCGCGTGACGCAGATATACCAGCACGCAGTGGAAACGCGCCTGACGTTGGTCATCCGGTACGTCTTTCAGTGTTTCCAGCAGTTTTTGCAGATTCTTTAGATCGGTCGCGTCTTCACCGGAATAACGCGCGGAGTAAATGCCCGGCGCGCCGCCAAGCACATCTACCGCCAGACCAGAGTCGTCGGCAATTGCCGGTAAACCGGTCACTTTTGCCGCATGGCGCGCTTTCAGAATCGCGTTTTCGATAAAGGTCAGGCCGGTTTCTTCAGCGGAATCTACGCCGAGGTCTGTTTGGGCCACGATATCAAGACCGAAGTCGCTAAGCAGCGACGCCAGCTCACGCACTTTACCGGCATTGCCGGTTGCGAGGACAACTTTTTGCATAGGATACCTAATTAATTAACGCCGCGATTTCTGGCGGGATTTGTTGCGGATTAATGATTTTAATTTGTTTGTGGCGGCCAAGTTCGCCTTTTTCAATCACCACCTGGCTTTTGGCAACCCGGAATTGCTTACCGAGAAACTTCACCAGATGACTGTTGGCCTGACCGTCAACCGGCGGCGCGGTAATGGCGACTTTAACTTCGTCGCCATGTAAACCGACAATAGAATCACGGCTGGCTTTCGGCTGAATATAGAGCCGTAAAACCAGACCGTCATCATTAACTGTTACGGCACTCATAACGCCATCCACAGCCCCGGCAGCAGCATGTTTCCGGTTGCCTGTAATACTTCTGCGACACCCATATTGATGACATACAGCAGCAGAACGAGGATCATCGGCGAGAAATCAATCCCACCCATTGCCGGTAGCAGGCGGCGAATCGGGCGCAGCAGCGGATCGGCCAGCTGAATCAGCACGTATTCAATCGGACTACGACCCTGGCTTACCCAGCTCATAATCGCCATCACCAGCAGGACCCAGAAAATCAGCAGGCCGATGGTTTTCAGCAGAATCAGTAAACCGGCAATCCAGATGATTGGCAGGAAGGTCACCACTTTAAACAGCACGATGGCTTTGATAAAACTGAGAATGTACGCAACCAGCAGCGAGGCGCTATCAATGGGACCCATTGCCGGAATAACGCGGCGCAGTGGCCCGATAATTGGCTGTGTTACCTTCACTACAAACTGTGAGAAGGGGTTGTAAAAATCACAATGAGCCCACTGCATCCAGATGCGTAATAACAGCACCATGGTATACAGCTCAATGACCGTTGAAAGCAGGAAAGTCAACGTATTCATGGCGTTCCTTTAATTCCTTATTTTTTAGAGTAATCACGCGCACCAAAAATTGCAGTGCCGATACGAACCATCGTGCTACCTGCCGCAATGGCGGCTTCCATATCGTCCGACATTCCCAGAGAGAGCGTGTCGATATGCGGGTAGCGCGTTTTCAGTCCGGCAAATGCTACAGCCATTTGGCGTGCAACTTCAAACTGCCTTACATATTCTGACTCAGGCGCAGGGATTGCCATCAGCCCGCGCAGACGTAAACGCGGTAGTTCAGCGACCGCCGCTGCCAGCTCGTCCAGTTCTGCCAGTTGAATCCCGGACTTACTGTTTTCATCACTAATATTAATTTGAATCAGTACGTTAAGAGGGGGAAGTTCTGCCGGGCGCTGATCGTTGAGGCGGGTAGCAATGCGCAAACGGTCGATGGTATGACACCAGTCGAAATGCTCTGCCACCAGGCGGCTTTTATTAGACTGCAACGGGCCAATAAAATGCCATTCTAATCCTGTTACGCCCAGTTCCTGAAAGTGGCGAATTTTATCTACCCCTTCCTGAACGTAGTTTTCCCCGAACGCCCTCTGACCGCAGGCATAGGCCTCCTCGCAGGCCTCGACGGGAAAGGTCTTCCCGACGGCAATGAGCCTGACGGAGCCCGCAGGCCTGCCCGCCGCACGCTCCGCGGCCGCAAGTTCACCCCGCACCCGTTCCAGTCGTTCGGGCAGTCCCGGCTTGAGTTCGCTCACGATGCATTCTCCTGAAAGCTGTTCGAAGGAAAGGCGTCCTTCGTGCGCAACGACAGTCTAGCAAGGGCGGCGGCACATCGGCATCGCACGAAGATTGACGATTTCTTGACCTCCGTCAAATTTTCAAATGCATCATTTTTCGGATTTGATCCTCTCGAAGCCCCCTCCGAACAGCCGTCCCCGCCGTTCTGACGCAAACGCAGCTCACGCTGTCTTTTACGCAAAGTGAAGCCCGGAGCGGATTTGCGCAGGCGCACAACTTGCGACACACTGCATCATTTCATGATCCTGCAAAGACACGAAATCAACCATCAAAACAAATCTTTCACTTACTCTTCAACAAGATAGCAAGAATAAAAGACAAGTGGATCACGCCAGAAGATCACGAATCGATACGCAACAGACAGACTCAAAGTACACTGACTTTACGACGACAGCATCGTTCAAGTGTTACGTTCAAGCAAATTCAGGAGTACCAGCATGTCGACCGCCGCAGTCCTTTCCGACTTTTTCACCGCAGCCCTGAGAGAGGCTCGTTCCGAACGCCCTGCCAGCCTTGCAAGCCGCATTCCCGCGCTCGACGAACTGACGGAGGGCGGCTTTCCCGTGAACGCCCTGACCGAGCTTTTCATTCCGCACGCCGGCATCGGAGAGGTCCGCATGCTGCTTCCCGCTCTGGCATCCCAGAAGCACGTCACCTGGGTGCTGCCCTGCGACTCGGAGGCGGCTCCCTACGCGCCCGCACTTGCCGACGCCGGCCTCGATCTTGACCGACAGCTCTTTTCCATTCCCTCTACGCCTGAAGAGGCCTTCTGGTGCGCGGAACAGGCCGCCGCCAGCGGAGAAACCTCGGCCGTCGTCGTCTGGCTCAATCCGCTCGTTCACGGGAAGGACGGTGCGGCCCTCGCAAGGCTCGACATGGCCGCGCACTCGACGGGCACGACGATCTTCCTCATCCGCCCCTCGAGCATGGCCTGCACGCCGTCCCCTGCCGAACTCCGTCTGATGCTACGGCCGGGCAGGGCCGGCACCGTACACGTTCG
>ERZ779866.954-NODE-954-length-30870-cov-5.363589_pt1 | contig 30870 bp, 41 predicted proteins | sample MGYA00511248_ERZ779866 | MGnify/ENA primary metagenome ERZ779866 (study PRJEB29588, sample SAMEA2155758) | human gut metagenome | biome: human gut; feature: human-associated habitat; material: faeces | place: Denmark | collected 2008/2010 ... | reverse complement strand
CTTCAAATATTATATTGGTTGTTTCCTGAAAAACTGTAATTACGGCTGATAAATGCCCCTTCAGATCATCTTTGTTTAATTTCATAAAAAACACTTCCTTATTTTTTTGTTTACATTTTAATTTCGTTATGATATAATTATCATACAGATTTTTATACTTATTAATTCGTATATGTATATTATAATTCAGTTTAATTAGTTTGTCAATAAGATTTTAAGAAATAAATTCAGAATACTTAATAATTTAGTAAAAGGTTACAATAATATAGGAGGTTCTTATGTTTTATGACCAATTAAAACAAGCTTGTAAAGATAATAATACTTCTATAACTGCCGTTTTAAAGAAAATTGGCATAGGAACAGCAAACGGAACCTATTGGAAAAACGGTTCATCACCATCTTCTGATATTGTAATTCAGTTATCTGAATTTTTAAATGTAAGTACTGATTTTTTATTAAAAGGCAAAAAAAGTTCAATACAAGATAATTTATCAGAAGATGAGAAACGATTATTAAATATGTATTCGCAATTAACAGACATTGAAAAAGGTGAGATATTAGGAGAATTGAAAACCATTACAAAGGGTAGGGGAGAATGAGAATTAATTCCAATGATTATTATTTGATAAGCATTATATTTATTCGAGATGATCAAAGTCATTGAGAATTTCTTCTAATTCTCTTAGAAGCATGAAATAAATCCATCTTCCGTTATTTTCATCTTCAAATATTATATTGGTTGTTTCCTGAAAAACTGTAATTACGGCTGATAAATGTCCCTTCAGATCGTTTGTGTTTAATTTCATAAAATACACTTCCTTATTTTTTTGTTTACATTTTAATTTTGTTATGATATAATCATAACAGATTCGATTTTTTATATTATAATTCTGATTTATAGAATTGTCAATAGAAATCAAGAAATAAAATTCCGATTTTCAGAATATTGTATATTGTAACCAGATGAGGTGTTAATTTTTTATGTTTTATGACCAATTAAACGAACTTTGTATTAAAGAAAAAATTACTCCAACTAAATTTGTGACGGAAATCTTACATCTAAGCTCATCAAAAGTTACAGCTTGGAAAAATGGTTCAATTCCGAAATATGAAATTTTAGATTTGATAGCAAAACACTTTGATGTTACAATTGGTTATTTATTTGATGGCAAAGAAAAAAATTCGATACAAGATAATTTATCAGAAGATGAGAAACGATTATTAAATATGTATTCACTGTTAACTGATATTGAAAAAGGTGAAATATTAGGAGAAATGAAAAACATAACAAAGGGTAGGGGAGAATGAGAATTTTTCACTGCCTTTTTTATTCGCCATTGGCGAATTCATTGGCGAATTATAAAAATAAAAGAGGAAGTTTTTAAAACTTCCTCTAATTAATTTCTTATCCCTTTACCGCCCCACATAACATAAATTTCATAATTATTATGACCTAAGTCCTTCCACTTTATAGTGAAATTTCCCCATTTACTAACTTCTTCGTCAGTATCTCCATTCTTCTTCCACTCATTAACTGCTGCCCTTACATCATACATTGCAGCTTCTCCAATTTCAATTGCAGTAGTATAATAAAATAAAGGAGGATATTTTTCCTGAGAGATATAATAATCCATATCTGAAATAAATGGTGATGGTACATTCCATGAATATCCCCATATATCCGCACTGTCATCAAAGTAAATATGCTCTTCAGGTATTCCGTATATCCTCGCCTGATAGATTATACAATCGTTTGCATACTTCTTTATTCCCGACATCGTGCTTGTGTCGTATTTACTTATATCCGGCTTCTTTATCGTTTGGGGGCGTTCAATCTCCGGAGGAGGGTTAAGAGCCATATAAAGCTTTGCGCTCCAGATTGCGTCATAAAGGTCGATAACGCTGTCATCAGAGTTTGTGTTCATCATGAAATCTTCAAACGTATCGGATACCGGAACAGAAGCATACTTATTCTCGTTTTTCGTCATAAATTTTCTGGCTATTTCAATGGTGTCGTATAGCTCTATCTTGTGATCCAGATCGGCGTCACCCTGACGTCCTATCTTTACATCGGTAACGAACGTCTTATACTCTCCTATTGTCCCGTTCTCTGTTTCCATTGAGAAATTCACGTCGAAGCTGATTTCATAGTCAAAGGTTTCTCCGTTGTATATGGAGGGCGTTTCCTTGAATGTTATATCCGATTTATCCGTTACATCAATCCCATTGTAGGTTACAACTATTCCGCTTGAATCGAACGTCTTATTTTCTGAAAAGTAGTACTTCTTCATCAGCGTCGTATCAACGCAAAGCCCCTCGTCGTTTGTTGTTGTAACAATAGGTTCTGTGGTAAACGGGACGGTTGTAGTTACTTCTTCTGTTGTAACTTCGCTCTGCGGTATGGTGGTTACAAGCGTTGTAGTAGTTTCCAATGTTTCTGCCGGAATAAATATTACTTCGGTTACAGCAGTAGTAACGGCTGCTTCCTCAGTCGGCTGTTCGCTTTCTTCAGCAGATACCGCAAAGGCAGCGCAGATTATTGCAATTAAAGCTGTGATAATAAACAAATTGATTTTTTTCATTTCTTTCCCTCCATATCTATGAAATAATTATATCATGTTATCAATTAATTGTCAATTATTGTCAGAGTAAAGCGATTCTGTAAGTTGCTTTATATAACGGTCACAATTGAACTCCATTTCTTCGTAAATATATTCGCTGCAATGCTGTAAAACATAATCAATGCATTCCTTCAGATTGCCGTCAGGGTTTTCTTCTTCGTAATCTTCAATCGTTGAGCGAATATAGTGACTGTATTCTTCATTAAACCGTTCAATTGCAGGTTCAGCTTCACGATCCTCCCATTTCTTTTCAATATACTGCTCCATAAGCTTTTCAGATTCGGTTTCCTTACCGATTGGGTTAAGACTTACCATATCTTCAATCATGCATGAAAGATATGTTTCAAGATTCAGGTCAAGCTCATAAGCCTTTTCACGTAATACCTCAAGCTTAAAATCGTCAAATTCTAAAAACATTTCCTGTGTCATAATAATTTCCTCCTTATTCGCCATTGGCGAATTTTTTAAAATAATCTGAATGAAGCTGTATTAAACAATGCAAAAGCTATTCCGGATATACCGTTCAATATATTCTGAATCATATCCGGCGCAAACATTACAAGCGTTATAAAGCCTGCTGCTATCACTATTGATATGAATCCTGTCAAACTAAATCCAACAGTAAAGAACATTGATATAAAGGCAAATCCACACATAAGAAGAATAAAACTTCCGATGACTTTAATCAGTCCTGAAAAAATTCCGTTGGTTATCGTCATGACAAAAAAGAATAATATAATAATCGTACCGATCGAGTAAATCAAAAGCTTGGCTGTAAGCTTTAACGGCAGAAGCAAAAGTTTAAGCAATAACATGTATATCCTCCGTTCAATTCGCCGTTGGCGAATTTATTTATACTTGACATTCTGATTTAGTAATGGTATAATGTAAATGAAAAAAGGTGACTGCGATAAGCGGTTCATCCCTCTAATGTATAGTTATAAAATAACCGCTACATTTTGGTCGATGGGGCGGCTATTTTCTTTTATTGCAATTGCTAAGCTTGACTATTTCAATAATTATCAATATTAATGTAAGTATTTCCATAGTACCCATAGCAATCACCTCGTTTCCGAGGGAAAAGAATTAAACCGCCTACCGTTTTATGCAATCACCTTAATGGTAATTATATCATAAACGGTATATATTTGTCAATTGAAGTCTTTTTTGCTGAAAGACTTCTTTTTTATTCGCCGTTGGCGAATTTTTAATTATAATGGTATAATAAAAGTGAAATAATATGACATCGATAAGCGGTTTTCTCATAATGATTGAATAAAGGAATATACCGCCACCATATGGACGTGAGGGTTAAACCATTATGCTTTTTGTTCTTCTATAAAGCTTCTAAATTGTTTAAAAACTTGTCTTTCAAGCTGAGATTGTAAAAAACATGAATGTCCATATTTATTTAAAAAATCTTGTTCTCTTTTATATAAAATTTCCATTCTATCTGCTCTTTTTTTCGCTGAAGTTATTGAAATATTGCATAGTTTTTTTATATTTTTAGGATCATGAATATTTAATCCCCAAAGAACACATGCAGGCGCTAAAATATCAATTGCAAATCTTTCAGCTTCATATTCGTATTCTGGTTTGTCCTGAATATGCTTCATAACAATATGTCCAACTTCGTGCATAATAGTATACCTTTTTTGAGGAATTGGACAATCAGGTACAATAATATGATAAGAATTATCTTTTAATACTGAATATCCTCTTTCATTACTTGCTTTTTGTGTGTTCGTATCCTTATGCACCTTTATATTTAAATATTTGAGTATTGGTTTAATATCTACTGGTAACGAAGATATAGACACATCAATTAATAACGACCAGCTGGCGTCACGAGCATTTTTATAAGATTGATAATTCAAAAAATCACCTCTATATTATTATACACAAAGGTGATTAAATATATTAAAATCTATTAAAAATCTGTATCTTCTGGAAGATTTTCTATTCTTTCTAATTCTTCGGCAGTCAATTCAGTTTTTCTAAATTTACCGTCAGATGATCGAGCAATTTTAATTGCAACAGTCTTTTGATTTTCTTTTATTTGTTTTTGCCTGTATAATTCTTCTAATTTACCAATTAATTTTAGCTGTTCTCTTTCATTGAATTTCTGAAATACTTCTAACATTTCAAGCTCATTTTCAGATAAATTATCTGTTGGTGAGCTTTTTTCTGTTCCGGTAAGTAAAATATCAAGAGATATATTAAGTTCTTTAGCAATTTTAGGTAGCAATTCTGTACTTATGTTTCCATTTTTCCATGCATTCATAGCACTTCTGCTGTTAGTAAACTTATCTAATAAGGATGTAACTGTGGTATTTTTATTTTCACATAAATCTATTAATCTATTAAAAATTGGCGCAAATAAATCTGATTTTTGTAATCTTTTAGCCATAAATATGCACACCTTTCACAAAATACCAATAATAGAACTATCAAATATTAACAAAGCTCTAAAAATAGTTCCAAATGTATTGACAAATTCTAAAATTAGAACTATAATATACACATGCGAATCAAACAAGTAATAATAAGCCGTATGATAATTATATCATAATGGAATTAAAATGTAAATAAATAAGGAAGTGTATTTTATGAAATTAAACACAGACGATCTTAAGGGACATTTATCAGCCGTAATTACCATTTTTAAGGAAACAACCAATATAATATTTGAAGATGAAAATAATGGTAGATTAATTTATTTCATGCTTATTCGGGAATTAGAAGAAATATTAAAAGATTTTGATAATCTTGAAAATAATATTACATTAACATATTAATATCATTTAAGAATGCCTGAAATCCAGGCATTTTTTTTATTCGCCATTGGCGAATAAAAAAAGAAGTCTTTCAGCAGAAAAGACTTCAATTGACAAATATATACTGTTTATGATATAATTGCTATTAAGGTGATTGCATAAAACGGTAGGCGGTTTCTCCCGACAAGGGAGGTGATAGCTATGGTTACATACGAAGGACTTTTTATGTTCGTTAGTATTTTAATCAGCACTATCTCTCTTTGTTATGTGATATTTCACGATAACAAGAAATAATTTCTTTTAAATAAAAGAAACACCGCCCGTCCTCCCAAGATTGGCAGTGTTTCTTAACACCAAGATTTTGGAGAAACCGCTTATCGCAGTCACCTTTTTCATGTACATTATACCATTACTAAATCAGAATGTCAAGTACCGTTATAATTCTCTGTCATCATCGCCGGAACGATGATTTTGAGGATTGGATATATATTGAATCTTACTTTTGAGTTTTCTATTTTCATTTTCTAAAGCTGAAATATGATTTTTCAGCTTTTCGTTTTCTTTAGTCTGTTCTGCTATTTTCTGTTCTAATTGATTTATACGTAGATTAAGTTTATTGTTATCTTCAGAAATGCGGGTCCAGCTATCCATAAACATACGGAATTGTGTAATTGTTTGCAGCATATCATGCTGCTGCGAATTAAAAGTGCGTATCCTATTTTCTTCTTCTGTATAACGCCTTTCAACTGTGTTTATTTCTTTCTTCAATAATTCCCGTAGATCCTTGTAATGAGTACCATCTATTTCCTTTACTACACCAATAAGCTGTATGGGGTTTAAACAAGAAGGACATATACCATACTGCGATAATTTTCCATGTTCAGTAACTTGTTCAAATGGGAATTTTCTTTTAGTAATTTCCAAAAACTCAAAAGGGGTTATTTTGTATCGTTTTGCTGTTCGTGCAGCCCGTATTTTAAAATATTTCATTTTTAAGGATTCCTTTTTTCAAATGTCTCATAATCATAATAAGAGATTTCTTCATCAAAATAAATATCAAAAGCATTTTCAACATCAGATAGCCAACTTGCCGGAAGCTTTGGCAAATCTCCGTTTTTTACAGCAAATGCAAGGCATTCAAGTATGGATTTCATACCTAATGAAAATTCGTGATCTTTATCACGTAATAGAAAAACCACTTGTTCAAAACAATTATCACAATGTATTCGGTTGGATTTAATTACTTTTGCTCTGTTGAAAAAAATCTTCTTATGATTAAATTTATTCATAATATATCTCCATTCTACCGTAATAAACCAATGTAAAGATTACACGCCAATTCGCCAATGGCGAATTATCACAAACTATTTATCCTTTCGATTATAGTTTCAGTTAACATTTCAATGTTGTTATTTTCATTAAAATCATAATAAAGGTAATTGCCCAATGTAGGCATAATTTCTTCTACATTAACATCGTCAAGTTTAACTATAAACCATCCCATTGACTTTTTTATCATATTTGATATGATATTTTCTAATTCAAACTGTGAAAAGTTTGAATCAATAATTTCCTTACTTAAAAATAAAATTGCCAAATCACTTTCATTAATGCCGGAGCATATAGAACGAGTTATATTGTCGCCAAATTCTATACTTTTTTTGTCAATCCATAGGTTTATACCATAGTTTTCAAGCTTATCAGTTATAGAATAAACTATTTTTTTATTAGCATGACTATACGATACAAACAATTTTTTTCGTTTATAGTTTACAGAAGAATTATAACCCAATTCTTTTAATGCACTTTCTTCAGAAAACAAAAAAGTATTCTTGAATATCAATTCTATATGCCGCTTGTCAATATTTGCAGGTATATACTTTACATTAAATCTTCTTCCGGTTCTGATATCGTTAAAAAATTCATCAATACCTTTTTCAGAAACTATTTTTACCTTAGATTTTGTTATAATTTCATTTATTTTATCTGAATTTTCCGATACGTCCTCAAGACAAATATATGCGCATAAATCATATGGATTATTTGAAACAAACAGCGTAACCGCTCCGTCAATAGTTACTGCTCTGTTTAATCTGTATATCAATTCAATATAATAGTTTCTTTTTCCATATGGGATTTCTATCGTCCATTTAGCATTCATTGTATTTGTACTCCTTTTTAATATAACAGCTCTATCTGAATAATTTACAAATACCATATCAGCAGATATTAATGTTTCCAGCCTGAATGCATACCACTCAAATTCACGTAATCTGTTATCAATAACAGGAAATTTATTGAACGGCAGAATAACATAATCATTTTTTCTTGCTGTATTGTTATATTGATTATAAATTTCTAATAAAGCTATATCGCTAATCATAATTACCTCCATTCTACCATAATAAACCAATTTTGTAAAGATTACACGCCAATTCGCCAATGGCGAACCGGCGTACAGCATATCAGATTTCCATATCGTTTTCACGATTGTTTGAAGCTCTTTGTTTTGTTTGTTCCTGCTGTTTTTCAGTATTGTCAAGGTTTAAAAGCAATGCAAGCTCAGTTTGACGTTCAAGCTTGTCCTTCAATTCCTGTTCCTGCGGGAACGGTTTCGTAAGCTCGGTTTTTGAATTCTCTATCTGCCTTTTAAGGGCTTCAATTCTGTCCTTACAACGGACTATTCTATCCTCAATATTATTCAGCGCGTTATTGATTTTGGTTATATTTCCTCCTTCGCTTTCGCTCATTATAATACTGACGCTTGATTTTCCCTTTATATAAAGATTAACTTTTCCAGCGCTGTCGGTATATACATCAAGCTTAAAGCCCTTGTATTCGCCTATGGTAACAGCATTGTTTTTGTTTCCTATTGCCGATTGTATTGCAGCTTTAATCAAGGCTGCTCCGGCTTCCTTTCTGTCTGTAAGCGTTCTTCCGTTTACAGTCATAGGGCTGAAAGCTTCATGCCCTTCGCTGTCGTGTTCGATTGGATAATCCGCTAACGCTTTTCTGTCCGCCTCCATATTCTTAAGCTCTGAAATTTCATTTGCAAGCTCTTGAGGAAGCTTTACATGAACGGCGTCCTCAAGCCTGTAATGTATATTCATAAATTCAGACTTTATCATCTGAAGCTTTGAAATCTCTATATCGAGTTCCATTTTTTCCTTGATATGAGGATTTGCAATGCAAAGGGCTTTTACCTCCGCGTAACTGAGCGTTGATTCGTCAATATCGTCGCAGTTTCTTGCCGGGGTTTTTGAAGTCATGATCTGTGAGATAAACCGCTGCTTATTCTCAAGCGTCTGGAATAAATATGCGTCAAAGGTGTCCTTAGTTACATATCTGAAGAGCTGCACCTTTTTATTTTCGTTTCCTTGTCTTACCATACGCCCGCGGCGCTGCTCCATATCACGAGGTTTCCAAGGACAATCTAAATCATGGGAAGCAATCAGCTTGTTCTGCACGTTCGTGCCTGCCCCCATTTTTGAAGTAGAACCGATCAGAATCCGAACGTCCCCGTTACGAACCTTTTCAAAAAGCTTTTCCTTTGCCTCCTTTGTTTTGGCCGAATGAATAAACGCTATTTCTTCCTGAGGTACGCCCATATTAATCAGCTTGGAACGTATATCGTCATAGATATTGAATTTTGAGACTGGACATCCGTCTGCACATTTAAGCCCCAGAGCTGAATGAGCTTCGGCAGCACCTGGTAAATCGAAAAGGTGTTGAAATTGTCCAGCCACTCCTCCGGCGTGTCAGGAATGGAGGGGTCGGCGTGCTTCGCCATGACGTAGGCTATTAGCTGGAAGATATCTGATCCAGTGCTTTCAAAAGGGACTCGTCCTTCGGCTGTTCTCGGATGATTTCTTCAATTTCAGCGAGAATATTGATATTTACGTGGTATTCTTCCTCTTCGCGCTTTCTTGCGGCAGGTCTTTCCAAATACCCATAATTGTTCAAAAACAGGAGACACTCCCTCGCTATGCGGAAATCATTTGCACCGTCCGTGCAGTTCGGCCATCCAATCAGCGTGATCTCACCGGCACGGTACCAAAGGATGAAGTTCACATAGTCCTGCAGCGCCGCCTTTGCTCCCGACAATGGGATGACAATGCGGACAAGTTCATCCGGCGTAATGTATCCCTGCATCTGATCCAATTTCGTCAGTTCACACAAAATCTCCAGTATCAGCTTTAACGGGTGCAGCAGCAGCCCGGCAGTGTACCAACGGCTGCATTCGTCCTCGCTTTGAATTTGAGGGTTCGGCAAACGCAGCGTTTGAATTGTGATTGCGGCAAACTCAGTCTGGGAGGTGTCGCGGTCAGCCACTTTACGCCCAAACTCCGTCAGTTGGATGCGGCCGGATCGGTCATTTGGAATCAGCCCCACCGCACGCCAATACTGGCTACTGTTACGGATGATGTTGCGCTCCCCGGTGCGCCCTCCAAGGTTCACCTTGATGGAATCCGAAACATCATTTGACAGTTCAAGTATCTCCTTTGCAAATTCCGGGGAACTGTATTTCAGATTCTGCCCCAGCAATTCCAGCTTTCTCATGCGGCACAGGACACCCAGGAGAATGACGGGATCGTTCAGCCGTTCCGTGCATTGAAGGCTTCTTTGAATTTGAGAGAGCATTTTAATGCCCTTTCATAAGTACTTACAAAAACGGCGGATTTTTTAAGTCTGTTTTCGCAGATTTCTGAAAGTTTGTATATGTGTACAAGTTTTAATATTTGTGTTGGTGCAAGATTATTGCTCTCTGTCTATTAGGAAAAAATGTGGAGATATTTTAGGAGAGGTACGGTATGAAAGTGAAAAGTTTGGAGGGTTGTATAAAAATATGCATAACTATGATGGCGTAACAGATGGGAGATTTTCGGTGGCTGTATTGAAAACAATGAAACGCCGAGAGAATGTATTATCCGTGAGTGTAACGAAGAGTTAGGAATTGATGATATTGATTTTAAATATATTGGTTTAATGAAATTTCTTATGATGCCTGACTATTTTTCTTCTGAGGAACGCATTGAATATGGTGGTTTGTATGGTGTTACTCTCGAAAATGTGAGTGTTGAAGAAATCTATCGGCATATTAATGACCGTGACGAAATAGTCAAAATTGCACTTTACAGAAATGTTAAGGATAAAGAGCCTATTGATGAAAAGCTGTTGGAGTATTATTTGTGAGGATAATCAATGAAACCATTTCTTATAATATATTTTTCGGGTGTAGGTAATACGAAAGCTGTTGCCGAGCATATAAAAATTTGTGCAAATAAAACATCGACAGAAATTTACTCTATGGAAAAGATACCTGTTGATTTTTCCATAGACAACCACTCTGCTATAATTATTGGTACGCCTACATATCACTCCGAGCCTGCAAAGCCGCTGATGAAATTTCTTGAAATCATAACCGCTGACAGAAAAATTCCTGCGTTTATTTTTACAACATGCGGTCTTTATTCGGAAAACTGTCTGCGTATTCTTGCAAAGGAATGTCTGAAGCATAAAATTGTTCCTATACATTCAGCAAGCTATCGTTGTTCCGCAACAGACGGAATGCTGCTTACACCATTTATGGATTGCTGGTTTAAGGATGAAAAGGATTTGCAAGCGAAAATAAAAAGTGATTTCAGCACTTTTATAAGCAAGCTGAAATCACATTCAAGGGCTGATATTCCGAAATCAAAGTGGTACGCACCGCTGAATTATCCAAATAAAATGCTTGGCAAAGCTACAACTTTCCAGATATATCTTCATAAGGACAGATGTGTTAATTGCGGCAAGTGTGAAAGAAATTGTCCTCAAGGTGCGATTGCCGAAATTAACGGGTATCCTGTAATCAACAAGGCAAAATGTATGAATTGCTACCGCTGTATTCATCATTGTCCTAAACTGGCGTTGTCTTTGTTTAAGAATAAAACTGTGGAAAAAGTTTGGAGGAACTGAAATGCCAAAAATAATGATATGCGGATTAAACGGTGCAGGAAAAAGTACATTGGGCAAGGCGCTTGCCGATAAAACAGGCTGGACATTTAAAGATGTCGAGGATTACTATTTTCCGAAAACCGACCCGTCGTATCCTTATGCAGTACAGCGCACCGAGGAAGAAATTGTAAAACTGCTACATAATGATTTGTGTCAAAATGATAATATAATTTTTGCAGGAGTAAGAGGAAATTACAGTCCCGAAATTGCCGCTATCTTTACTCACGCAGTATTTGTTAGCGTTCCCAAAGAAATCAGAATGGAGCGTGTCCGTAAACGTGCTTTCGATAAATTCGGAGACAGGGTTTTACAGGGCGGGGATTTATATGAAAGAGAAAATGCGTTTTACGATATAATCGAAAAACGAACAGACGAGACAATAATTAATTGGCTTGAAACGCTGAATATCCCTGTTATTACAGTTGATGGAAGAAAAGTAGTTGAGGAAAATGTGAAGTGTATTTTGGAGGAACTTGTATTATGACAGACAAAGTGAATTTTTCTGAAATAACGCCTTGCGGTGGAAACTGTGGCGGTTGTAAGCATTTTATATCTGGAGATTGTATAGGCTGCTTGAAGAACGGCGGAGAGTGTATAAGTATGTGGCAGAACGGCTGTGATATTTTTCGTTGTTGCAAGAAGCATAATGCAAAATTCTGTGGTCTTTGCAGCGAATTTCCGTGGGATTGGCTTGTCAATAAAATGAGCGAATGGGATAAGAATGCCATTGAACATTTAAAAGAACTCGCTGAAAGCTATAAAAATATATGGTGATGAAAATGGATGTAGGATATAAAATTGCAGATGGTCGCTTTTCATTGCGTTCAGCGGCTTTGATAATTAAGGATAACAAGCTGCTTGCTTGTAAAAATGATAATTACGATTGCTTTTATACCTTGGGCGGTGGGATAAATCTGAACGAGGCTTCAACTGATGCTGTATTAAGGGATCTCAGAGAAGAAACAGGTTACGAATTTGAAATTGACAGGCTTGTTTTTATTCAAGAGCGTTATTATTCCTTAAAAGATTGTCGTCAACACGAGGTTGTGTTCTTCTATCTGATGAAGAATGTTGATGTAAACATTGACAACGGCACCAAAACCGACCAGCAAAGTGAGCATTTACATTGGCTGCCTATTGATGAATTGGACATAACAAATCTTGTTCCTGCGTTCTTGAAAACAGCGCTGAAAAAACATACCTAATGCTGATACTGAAAATTACGCAGAAATACAGCGGCGATGATGAAATGATACCGTTCCATTATTATGACATCATAAGAAAAACCGACAGAGTAACTGTCGGCAAAATCAGTATCCGTAGCGGTAACAATTTTCATTCATATTATAACGGACATATAGGCTATGAGGTTTTCAAGTAATATCGTGGCAATGATTATGCTTACAAATCAAGCCTTATGGTACTTGATGTTGTACGATTTCACAGTATGGAATTTATTTATCTGACTTGTGATGAGAGTAATATTGCTTCATATAAAACTATTGAAAAGATTGGTGCGGAGCTTGTAGAGATTTGCGATGTGCCCAAGAAGTATTTCGGTTGGAGTGAAGTATGGAGAGCCAAAGGGTTTATAAATTCTATTTGAATTAAAACAAAATCAATAAAGGATAAAACAACGATGGATAATTACAAGCAGTTAATAATTATCAAAGGCGAACCTAAAGATGATATTATACGGTGCTATTATGACAAAGTAAAGAAAAAGCAGGCTGTTGTTTTCAACAATAACCCTACTACATATTACTTACTATAGTTACAACAATGTTAAATGGTTGGATAGTATAGGTGAACTAGATAAGAGTAATTATAAATTCTTTCTGAAGACAGGCCAACAATTATTTGACATTGTTAAAATTATTGAATTTAGCGATAGTTATACCAGTTATATTCGTGTCTTTTTTAAAAATGGTTGTTTTAAGAGTTACAAAGTCAGCGATTTGGATATTAAAAAGAATATGGTTGTCTCTCCAAAGGTCAAAAATCTAATTGAGTATTTTTCCCGAATTGTAGATATCACAGGATTAAAGGCAGATGATGGTACTAATATTCTTAAAGCAAAGTTTGAAAAGCTTAATTTTATTAGTGATGATACTGTTTTAGCGAAATATCTTAACTCTTCGTCTTCTTCAATCAGACGTGAAAAAGACTGTATCATTTTTCCGTTTGGCTGTAACGCAAGCCAAATAGCTGCTGTAAGAAATGCGCTTGTAAATCAAATCAGCGTTATTGAAGGTCCTCCCGGAACGGGTAAAACGCAGACTATTTTGAATATTATTGCTAATATTGTAATGCGTGGTTATACCGTTGCGATTGTATCCAATAACAACTCTGCAACGGACAATGTTTTTGAAAAGCTGCAAAAATATCATTATGATTATATAGCGGCACAGTTAGGCAGCGATGAAAACAAAAAGGCTTTTATTCAAAATAAACAGCAGAAATATCCTGATTTTACATCTGACAAGATGGGAGACTTCAGTAAAAATGAACTTTCTTCTTATATTAAAAATTGCGAAAACAAGATTACTACGCTTTTTGAAACACAAAATAAGATTGCTGAGTTGAAGCATACTCTATCTGCGTTGAGACTGGAAAAAGAATATTTTGATGAATATTTTAATACTACTCATTCAGAAAAAAGCATTTTCAGGCGAAAAGATAAGTTGTCATTGGACAAAATACTCACTATATGGAATGAACTGCAAACTTATATTGAAAGTGAAAAATCTATCAGTTTTTGGTACAAAATCAAATCAATTCTGCTTTATGGTATTGCAAATTTTGACGTTTATAATTATCCTACAGAGGAGATTATTGAACAGTTAAAAAAGATTTTTTATGAAATTAAGATTTCGGAAATGGAAAATGTAATTCAACAGCTTGAAAAATATCTTTCCGAAAACAATATATCAAATTTAATTTCGCAATTAACAAATAAATCAAATCAATTGTTAAAGGCATACCTTGCCGATAAATATAGTACACGCTCGGAGCGTCCTACATTTGATGCAGACGATTTATGGAAAAGAAGTTCTGCTTTTCTGAAAGAATACCCTGTAATTTTAAGTACAACGTTTTCTGCGACAAGCAGTTTGAAAAATATAATTTACGATTATGTCATTGTAGATGAAGCGTCACAGGTCGATTTAACGACAGGTGTTCTTGCAATGTCATGTGCCAAGAATATGGTAATTGTAGGTGATTTGAAGCAACTCCCTAATGTTGTGCCTGAAGATGTAAGAAAAACAATTGCCCAATTATCAATCGGTAATAACATAGCTTTAAATTATCGCTATGAAGAAAACAGCTTACTTTCTTCGATGTGCAAAACCTATGAAAATATTTCCCGAACCCTTCTTCGCGAGCATTATCGTTGTCATCCAAAAATCATCGGTTTCTGCAATCAAAAATTTTATAATAATCAATTAGTTATTATGACACAGGATAATGGCGAAAGTGATGTGCTGAAAGCCTATATTACAGTAGAGGGCAATCACGCACGAGGTCATTTTAATCAACGTCAGATTGATGAAATAACCAACAATATTCTTCCTGAACTTAATTCAAGTGATGTAGGTATCATTGCACCATATAAAGACCAAACATCTGCGCTTGCCGAAGAAATTACAGGGCAGATTGATATTTCAACAGTACACAAATTTCAAGGCAGAGAAAAAGATGATATTATCATATCGACAGTAGATAATGAGATAACGGAATTTACTGACAATCCAAATATGCTTAATGTTGCAGTATCACGAGCGAAGAAAAGGATGAGAATAGTGGTTTCTGATAGCGAAAAGAACGGCAGAACAAACATTGGAGATTTAATAAAATACATTCAATATAATAATTTTGAAATTAAGCATAGCGAAATCAATTCCGTATTTGATATGCTTTATAAGTGCTATGAAGAAAAACGAAAGAGTTTCTGAAAAAGCACAAGCGAATTTCAGAATACGATTCCGAAAATCTTATGTATGCGCTTATAAAAGATTTGCTGAAAAATGAAGCTTTTTCAAAGCTTGATGTAATATCACAACAGCCGCTTAATTCTTTAATTTGCAATTTTCATAAGCTATCAGATGAAGAAGCTGCTTATGCCAAAAATCCATTGACGCATATTGATTTTTTAATATTCAGTACTATTGATAAATCTCCTATGTTGGCGATTGAGGTTGACGGTTATGCTTATCATAATGACAATATTAAGCAAAGCCAACGTGATAAACTGAAGGATTCCGTTTTGGAAAAATACAATATCCCTCTTATTCGATTTAGCACAACTGGAAGTATGGAGAAAGAAAAGTTGGAAAAGAGGCTTATGGAACTGATTTAAGAACTGTGGTATTTATAACATCATATCAAATTAACAATAAAACAATTTAAGAGTAGTGGAAAGGATTATTATGAAAGATAACAACAAACTAAAAAGTATAGTTTTTTTCTTTGATAGCAGCATGATTGACGAATTCTCTTATGGTGATGTTGTTTTTGAAAATATTATCAAAGGTAGAGAAATCACTTTAAACTCCAGTAAAATAATATTTTCCAGAGGAGATATTGTAAATAAAGCCGCATATAATGACATCAATCCATTTGTTATAAAAGATGATTTGTGCACAATTACAAAAATAAATAAGTCGTTTTCAGATTATTTATATGTGTGTATACTTGAGGACATAGAGCAACAAATAGCAATTAAGATAGATTCCAGATTGAAAGACACTTTTTTCGGCTTATGTTGGTATGACATCAATAGACATACAATCGACTGACTCAAGAAAGCAATTTTGGAAAATGCTCATACGAGAATTCAGCGTAGAATATAAAACTATAACATATTTTGGATGCGAAAGCGAAGGCACTTCTTTTGATGTTTCTACTGCTGAATCATACGAACTACGTAATAAGTAATTTGTATCGCATTCTTCAAAAGGTAATGGCGTTATATTATCTAAGATTTTAGTTAACGGATTTTCGCTACCGCTCTTCATTAAGTACCATATTAATTCTTTTTTGGATTGTTCTAACCGTTTTAATATTTCATACAAATCATTGCCTAGTACTTGTAAAACACATATCTAGCTACGGACTCTGAACTTATCTCATATACATATATATTTAATTTGTAACATAACTCTATAAGTAAAGCATACAGTGATTGAGCGGTTTTACCAAGGCTTTTTCCGTATAAATGTTTTATAGTATCATCAAAATCATTCTAATCTAAATCGCGACCAAAGTTTTGAAGTAATGTTAATTCTAAAACATCATTTTTGCTATAACTAAACCTATTATATCTGGCATATTTATAAAAAGCTTCTAACATTGATAGCATTGCTTTGCATTTAGCATCTAATTTTAGAGAAGCGTGTTCCGATATAAATTCATACATTGCCATATGCTTATGGCTGTATAGTAATCTATCTGTTTTTTCTTTATCTACAGGGCTTTCCTTATAAACTATGAGTTCAATTAAAATTTTTAGTATTCTTTCAAAACCTTGTGACGCTTGGTACAATGAAGTAAAAATGTAATCAGTCGAAGCAAACTTTCCTTCTTTGGCAATATATACACGATTAATATCTTCTACAGCTTTCCAAATTTCAACACCTGATATACCTAACTCCTTAACGAGAGCAAAGTTCATCTCCATTATGCCACGATCAGAATCGCCTTTACCATCTATCTCTTCAAGCTGATCAATAGATTTAATAAAACTTGATTGTCTAGTGGAGAACATTATTTTTCTACCGATACAAACCTATACTTTGAGGATGAATTATGCTGCGATTTTGAAACTGACGAATGTGATAGCGAAGATTGATGTTTTTAATAATGTCTCGAAATTGAAATTAAAACGGAGGCTTTATGAAAGTAATAGTTTTCGACATAGGCGGAACGCTTATGGAATACAAGAATATGCCGCTTTCGTGGCTGGATTTCTACAAGGACGGTTTCCGTTATGTCTGCAACAAACTTTCGCTGAACATAATCGAAAATGATATAGACAAGTCATTTGAGGTGCTGAAAAGCTATAATCCCCGCATCAATCCTCTTGAGGTTGATGTTACTCCCAAAGTGATTTTCAGCGAGGCTACGTCTCATTGGCAGGGCGAATTTATACTTTCCGATGTCATAAATAAGTTTTATGAGTCGATGAATCTGACAGCTTATATTTATCCCGAAACTCTTGATTTCTTGGACAAGCTTAAAGCAGAGGGCTACAAAATAGCGGCTCTTACCGATGTAGCAATCGGAATGCCCGATGAACTGCACAAGAGCTATTTCCCCGAACTGCTGCCCTATTTCGATATGTATGTTTCCTCAATCTCTTGCGGTTATCGTAAGCCTAACCCGAAAGGACTTTCGGATATTGCGGAGAATTTTGGCGTTGTACCTTCAGAAATGATTATGATTGGCGATGAGGAAAAGGATATTAAAACTGCAAAGAGGTTTGGCTGTAAATCCGTTCTGATTTACCGACGGGACAAAAATGCTAATTTCGGGCAGGATTATACGGTTACGGATTTGAATAAACTTTGGGAGATGATGAAATGAAATACGTACTTTTACACGGAATGGGACAGAATGCTTCAAGCTGGGATAAAACAATATCCTTATTATCTGATGACACAGAAACGGTCTGTCCTGAATTGAGTGATTTTTTTACCGAAGGAAACTGTTTTTATAATAAAATGTATGCTGCCTTTTGTGATTATTGTAATAATTTTTCTGAACTGTTAAATCTGTGTGGACTTTCTCTCGGTGCAGTTCTTGCACTGAATTATGCTATTGACTTTCCGAAAAAAGTAAATTCTCTTATTCTTATTGCACCGCAGTATGATATGCCGAAATTCCTGCTTAAAGTACAGAATGTGCTGTTTAAATTTATGCCTGAAAGTCAGTTTAAGGATATTGGACTTACGAAAAAGGATTTTATTACGCTTACAAATTCAATGGCTGATATGGACTTTACAAACGGTCTTGATAAGGTGACTTGTCCTGTGCTTATTCTATGTGGAGAAAAGGACAATGTGAATAAAAAAGCAGCAATAAAGCTTGCTGAAAAGTTGCCAAACGCAAAATTTGCTACGATTGAAAATTCAGGTCACGAGGTTAATATTGATAATCCACAGGGGTTAGCTAAAGTTACGGGGGAATTATAATGGACATAAACTTTTGCACTGAGTGCAGTAAGCCGCTTACATATAAGTCAATCGGTGATGAGGGAGAGCAGAAATATTGCGAATGCTACAACAAGTTCTATTTTGATACCCCTGCAAGCTGCGTGCTTGTGGCAATCATCAATGAAAATAATCAAGTGCTATTGCTGAAACAGAATTATATCTCTGCAAAGAATTACACGCTCTGCTCCGGATATTTGAAAAAGGGTGATACACTTGAAGAAACCGTTGCCCGTTAGGTGCTTGAGAAAACAGGACAGCGTGTGATTTCCTGTGAGTATGTGCAGAGCTATTATTTCGCACCGAAAAATCTGATTATGACAGGCTTTATAGCTTATGTCAAGGCGAGCGAATTCGATAGCTCCAACGAGGTTGACGGTCTTATGTGGGTTGATTTGGATAAGGCTGTGACTATGGTTGAGAGGGAGAATAATTATTCCGGTGAACATCTGGACAATTGTATAAAGCTGATAAAATCAAAGGAGGATTAAAAATGGCAACACAGGTTTACACATTCAAAATCACATACGCAGACTGTGACAACAGGATATGGCGAACTGCTGCGGTTTCGTCAAACTACACACTTGCCGAGCTTGGCTATATGGTGCTCGCAACCTTTGATACAATGGCGTATCATTTATTTGAAATGAAGTACAAAAACGTAACCTTTTCCTTGATCGAAGAAGATTTCGAGGATTTGCTTTATGATAAAGATGAAGCCTACGATTTAATGTACTCTTATAAAATCGGCAGCCGCCGTCTTGACCTTAAAGTTGGTGATGTTATCGAAATGACTTATGATTTGGGTTGCGACCAGACCTTTATTATAGAGCTTCTCGAAATCAGCGATATGCCCAGAGGTCACGGTCATGCTTATCCGAAAATTCTTGACGGTGCAGGTCGGGGTATTGTTGATGATGTGCCTGCGTTCGAGCTGCTTGAAGCGATAAAGAAAACAGATGAGGACGGACATTCTGAGATTTATTATTCGAGCAGTTGTTCTAATAATGCTCCTGAATGGGATTACAGAAATTATAGAGTCGATTGGGACAATGCACTGCTTAAAGGCATAATTGAACGAATTCGTGATGGGTATGAAAATTATGAAGATGATGAATATTAATATAGTTGATAAAATTCGAGAAGTACTTGAAATGACAAATAGCGAAAGCACTGCTTATTATAATAGGGAAAGCGACGAGATTGTCTGGGTGTTCGAGTAAATGGATAATGATACGAAACTGCTTGACGAGATAGAGGATAACTTCGATAAAATATATCGCATTGCCGACTCAGTATGATATTGACGAATATTCTATAATGAAAGAGTTTGCTTATTCCTGCGGCAATACCGAAATTGCCAGTGAGCTTTGCCTTTGCTTGAAAGGCAGCGGTGCATTCCGCCGCTTTAAAGATAAGGTGACATATCTTGGAATACGAGAAGAATGGAGATAATGCATACAGGAAAATTACCGAAGAGTGGTGTGCTGACAATAAACTCATATCTATATAAGAAAAATGAGCTATATGCTTGATTTGTGATTTTAAAAACACATAACGGAGGAACAGATATATCATGGGTGAAATCAGAAGAGTTGAAGTTGACGAGTTTTGGGCTGATTCTACAATTATAGAGGCAGGAGATTTTATATATACAAGCTATTGTATGAAAAACAAGGGACAGTCTATCGAAAATCAGATTAATGGTGCTTTTGATGTGCTTGAAGAAAGATTAAGCAAGGTTGGTTCGACATTGGAGTCTGTCATTCAAATGGACTGTCCGTTCAGAGATATTCAGGATTTAAGCGTTTTAGCTCCTATTATCAAAACGAGATTTAATGGTAAATATCCAGCCAGAAAGGCATTTGAAACAAATTTTTTAAGAGATGGCATTTGTTTTTAGATTGACGCTGTGGCATATAAGGGGAAAAGCAATGGATAGGTCTTATATGAATATTGTGATTGCCGAAAAGAAATAATTTATTGTCAATATGATAAATGCTCGTACTAACGAGTGCGGCATTGCTAATAAAAATGAACAGCGATTTTGATTATCGCTGTTCAATATGGATTTTAAAAATGGAGAGTGTATAATATAATACGGGACTGTCTCTTTTAGATTTAAGCGACAGTCCCGTTTTTATCGAATTATGGCTGCTTTGGTGGTGTGACCATATGTGGGAGGTTTACAGTGGTAGAAAAATCACAATGCCCAAGCCATTCCTGTATTTGCTTCATCGCCATACCGTTCGCAAGCAAAAGAGAAGCGCAACTATGCCCCAACACCCCGAAAAGACACTACTCAGAAATTATTTCGCAGCTATCAACAGTAACCGCAAATTTGTTATGTGTATGAGGGATTCTTTCATTTAAATAATGTAAATGAAAACCAAAAGGTACACAGATAAGATAAAAGTCAATCAGATTGTTGCCGTGAACAACAATCTTTTTCAGCATTGAGTTATAAACCTCAAAGCTGGTTATATCCACATCTTTAGTACGATTTATCTGTTCAATATATGCTTTTATTCCGTCAAGCTGTTTTCGATGAAAGGCGTCAATATCCTTATTATTCGAGATCTGAGTGGTAAGCTTGTTTATTTCAGCGTCATATATATCAACCTGTGTCTTTAAATCATCCTTTGAGATAATGCCTTCAAGCATTAAGTCGATGGCATTGTGCTTTTTCCTTAAAATACTGTCAATCTTATCCTGAATGGGCTTTGTATCTATTGCCGCAGATGTTCGCTGCATAGTTTTTATGTCATCCAACAGCTGCTCTGTGATACACGTTCTTTCGTTTTGTACGTACTTCAAAACATATTTCATACAGGTATTTAAAAAATTTTCAGTTATAAATTTGTTATCGCAGCCAACCTCAATTCCATTGACATTCATTTTCTTTATAGTACCGTATTTAGAACGATTAATGCAGCTGCTATGCCAATAATGCTGAGAGTATTTCCTGCCCTCCCTTGATTTACTTCCTCGTTTTTCAAGCAATTCTTTGGCAGCATATTAAGGGACAAACTTTAATACAAAAACAGCCTTCCGATTTGGAGGGCTGTTTTTGTATCTATGCCCGGAAAGCCTGATAGCATGGGCCTTTCCGGGTTTTTGCTGTTTTCCGTGGTCTTGGTAATACAGCTCGCCAGCGGGCCTGACTTTGGTATGGCGGCATGGTAAGCGCTTGGAAGCTCACTTTTGCACCCCCCCTCCGACCCATGCCCAAAATTCCTTCATAATGAAATCCTCCATTTCTTTTTTGATATTGCAAAAGGCCGCTTACCGGTCAGGTAAACAGCCCTCTGTCTCAAAGTTATATTTGTTTTGGCAGCGCTTCCCATAGCCTCATGTCTTCCTGCCCAAGGGACCAGATGGCGATGCCTCGTAGCTCCCAGCGATAGGCTGCTTCATTGGTCCAATAGACCAGCGAGTCCACATCCTGATAATACAGAATAGAAAAGCCGTCAGTGTCGCCAAGAAACATCCTCGACACCCAGACATTGATGTCCTTTGGTGTCACTGTAACCGAGTAGAGCTTTCTTCCACATCGGAAGTCAGCGTAGCCGCCGCTAAAGCCGCTGACCGTGGCCGTAAAGTGCAAGGTATAGGAGTTACTGGAATAGACTCTGACCTTATTTCCACGAATGCGCATCTCAATAGTGTACATGTTGGGATCGGTGCGCAGGTCTGCATCGCTGGTCTTGGAGAAGCTGGTCTTGGAGAAGCTGGTCGCATAGCTGCCAAGAAGCGTGGAACCGTTGTAAAGCTCCACCTGCTGGGTATCGTAATTTAAGCAGCAGAACAGACTGCCGCAGAAGATACCGGCCCTGCCGCCACCGTCCGCAGGAAAGGCAAGCCTTGCACGAAGATGGATATCATCAAAGCCGCTGTACAGCCATGCAAGCTGACCTTCGCCTTCCAGCTGGGAGTAAGGCCTGCTGGTATCGCCATAAGGCAGGGACTCTTGCCATACATCCCATTCGCCGGAGAGCGTGGTCCAGTAGCTGGACGGGAGAATAGTATCGTCACGGAAATCCTCGTACCAAATCAGTGCCGAGTCCGGTTTTCTGCGCAGCATTTCGCAGGTCAGCTTGAAGCCTTTATCCGGCTGGCAGGGATTACCGTCCACATCAATAAACTGCCTTGGAGAGAGCGTGAACTGCGCCTTGCCACAGGCCTCGTACAAGGTTAGCGCCCACGTCGGCAAGCTGAGAGACGCCCTTGCCAAAGGCAGATACCAGACCGGAGATGATCTGCGGCACGGCCTTTACAATTTCCACAATGATGGTCGGCAGGTTTTTAATCAGCGAAATCAAAAGCTGCACACCGGCCTGCACGATTTGCGGGATACTGTTTATCAGCGCATTTACGATGGAGCCGATGATTTGCGGGATTGCCGCCACGATTGCCGTAATAATATCCGGCAGCGCAGATACCAACGAGGTCAAAAGCTGAATGCCTGCGTCGATAATCTGCGGAATGGCTCTAATCACAAAATCTACGATAGCCAGAATGATGGAAGGGAGTGCCTCAATCAAAATCGGGATTGTGGTCAGCAGTCCCTCAGCAAGGCCCATAATCAGCTGCAAGGCTGCATCCAAAATCATCGGTAGGTTTTCAATCAGACCCTGCACTATGGTGATAATTGCCTGCACCGCAGCCGGAATGAGCTGAGGCAAAGCAGAGCCGATGCCTTCCACCAAGGAAACCACAAGCTGTACAGCAGCCTCCACCAGAAGCGGCAGGTTATCAATCAGGGTCTGCACAATGGTCATAATGGCGCTGACTGCGGCACCGCCTTCTTCGGCAGGGATACGGTCTAAGTTCTCAAGTTCACGGATGTCGTTTGTGCTCATCCAGCCGTTCTGTCTGCCGATGGCGTAACCGTTCATACGGCTTTGGTAATCGCCACGGAGCAGTCCGTCCACATTGAACTTGATAAAATAAGCAGCCTTCTCGGAATGGGAAACCAGCGCTCGAATCATCGATTGCTCCCACCTAACGAGCCAAGGCTCCAAGGTGTATTTCACAAATTCCAAAGACTGCTGCTCAATATTAGAAAAGTTCGACTTCTCCAGATCGCCAACCATGTGAGGCGGGATACGGAAAATTCGAGCAATTTCATTGATTTGGAATTTCCTCGTTTCGAGGAATTGGGCCTGTTCCGGTGAAATGGAGATAGGCGTGTATTTCATGCCTTCTTCCAGAACAGCTACTTTATTTGCGTTGCCGCTGCCGCCAAAGGTGGACTGCCAGCTTTCACGCACACGCTGTGGGTCTTTGATGGTGCCAGGATGTTCCAAGATGCCGCCCGGTGTAGCACCGTTGGCGAAGAACTTCGCACCATATTCCTCACAGGCGATTGCCATGCCGATAGCGTTTTTTGCCATCGCAATGGGACTGTAGCCGACGAGACCGTCAAAGCCGAGGCCCGGAATATGCAGCACATCGGAAGGCTGCAGGATAACGGCAGTATCCTTATTTCGGATTGCTTCGTCCTGACCACGGTAGTAGGTGTAGTAGAGCTGGCCATGTTCGTCACGGTCAACCACCATACAGTTTGGCATCAGCGGGTACAGAGCCACAACTTCACCTTTGCCGTTGCGGATGATTTGCGCATAGGCGTTGCCCCACAAAAGCAGGTGCGTCATGAGTGTTTCCCTGAATACGAAAGAGGTCATTTCAGGATTCGGCTCATCATGAAGCAGCGCATACAGCGGATGGTCGATGGCTTTTTCTTTGCCACCGGTGTCGGTGTAGCGATACAGATGCAGCGGAAGACCAGCCACAGCCTCTGCCAAGATACGCACACAGGAATACACTGCGGTCATCTGCATAGCAGAGCGCTCAGTCACCGCTTTGCCGGAGGTGGAATTGCCAAATAGAAAACGATAGGCGCTTCCGGCAGTTGCATTGGTAGGCTTGTCTCTGGCCTTAAATATTCCAGATAAAATTCCCATAGGAAATCACGCTCCCTTCTAAAAATGGGTATAAGAAAAGCACCTACCGTTTCCGATAGATGCTTAGCCTTAATGAGTTGTACTTTCCCTTAAACAGGTGTTTGTTTTAAGGGAAACGATGATGGTGTAAGGGAATCGGTCCCTTTTATATTTAGGACAGCAGCCAATCAATCAGGTATAAGGATTTGATACCATCGTAGGAATTGATATAGTTTCTGTCCATTGACAATACGATTTTTTCGTAGTTGTCGGGAATCATGCGCAGCGGTCTAAGTTCTCGCTCACGAGTCTCCGGCGACTGCATGCTTTCTGTTACTTGGATATACAGCTTATCATTTGGTTTCTCTGCAACAAAGTCAATTTCTGTTTCACCGACTTTACCGATATACACACGGTAGTCACGTCGGATTAGTTCCAAGAACACGATGTTTTCGATGATGTGGCCTCGGTCTGCATCACGGTAGCCGAGAAGCATGTTACGGAAGCCCATATCAATAATGTAGTTCTTTCCTAATGTTTTCAGCAGCTGTTTACCTTTTACATCGTATCTTCCCACAGAGTAGAAGATAAATGCACTGCGCAGCATAGCGATATATTTATCTACCGTTTTGCCTGCAACATTCTTTCCTTTACCGGTCTGAATGTCTCCCTCGTTAGACAGCACGTTTCCGATGCTATTTGGAGAGGTGATACTTCCGATATTGGAGCAAAGGAACAGCATGATTTTCTGCAACATTCCCTGATCTGCTTGATTGTTTCGCTGAAGAATATCACGCAGCACAACAGTGGAATAGATACCTTCCAGTGCTTGATTGCTTCGTGCTTCGTTGAACTGATATTCTCTCAGAATCGGCATACCACCAAACTGTAAGTATCTTTGGAACTTTTCTTCTACTGTAACAGATGGTGCAAACTCGTAGAAGGTTAGGAATTCCTTGAAAGATAATGGCAGCATACGGATTTCTACATATCTGCCGGAAAGCAGTGTGGAAAATTCCGTGGAAAGCAAATATGCATTGGAGCCGGTGATGTAGATATCCACATCAAAATCAAGACGGAAGGACTCGATAGCTTTTTCCCAATGCTTTACGGCCTGAAGTTCATCGAAGATCAAGTAGGTCTTTCCACTTTTTGGAATACGCTCACTGACATAGTCGTAGAAAGCGAGATAGTCAGAGAGATTACGATAACGCAGCGACTCCAGATTCATGTGGATGATGTTAGCGTTAGGTACTCCATTGTCGGTCAGATGTTGATGAAACAAGTCCAGCAGTGATGACTTTCCGCATCTGCGGATACCGGTTACAATCTTGACCAGATCCACATCTCTATTCTGAATGAGCTTATTTAAATACTCAGGGCGATTTATAAGTTCAGCCATGATGCACCTCCTAATTTTCTTATCTATATTATACTCGAAAATCCGAAAAAGTCAATAGTTTCAAACTTGTAAGTCCGAAACTTCAAAAATAATTTAAATTTTCGACTTGTTACGACATAAAAATCGGAGGGCGATGCATTTTCATATCCTCATTTCAGAAATTCCATATTTCATTTTAGCGGACGAACTTGAAATAAAGAAGCAAAAAGTATGCTTTTATTTCATTTTTAACCGAAGCAGGACAGATTATACTCATATAAACAGAATACCTCGCTCATCATATACAGAAGCGCCAGTGTTTATGCCACAGTGGATCGCACGGTCAAGACCCATAATCGTGGCCACGGCACCGTCGATTTTCTCTGTAGATTTTTCTTTGTCGGCCTTGATGTTTCTGGCAGGGTCTGTACGGATGAAGATGTTGTCCATCATCCAGCGCAGCACCGGATGTCCTCCGTGAGCGATTTTCTGCTCCAAGGTCAGCTTCATCAGTTCTTTGGTCGGAGGAGACATATCCTTAAAGCCCTGACCAAAAGGCACCACCGTAAAGCCCATGCCCTCCAAGTTCTGCACCATTTGTACAGCGCCCCAGCGGTCAAAGGCGATTTCACGAATGTTGTATTTTTCGCCCAGCTGCTCGATGAACTTTTCGATGTAACCGTAATGGACCACATTGCCCTCGGTGGTTTGCAGGAAGCCTTGTCGCTCCCAAACATCGTAAGGAACATGGTCACGGCGCACTCGCAGCTCCAGCGTATCTTCCGGTATCCAGAAGTACGGAAGGACCACATATTTGTCATCCTTGTCCAGTGGCGGGAACACCAATACAAAAGCCGTGATGTCTGTGGTGGAGGACAAGTCCAATCCACCGTAGCATACACGGCCTCGTAGGGATTCTTCAGTTACTTTGAAAGCGCAGGCGTCCCATTTGTCCATTGGCATCCAGCGGATTGCCTGCTTGACCCATTGATTGAGTCTGAGCTGCCTGAAGGCGTTTTCTTCGGCAGGGTTTTGCTGGGCCGATTCGCAAGCGGCCTGTACTTTATCGATGCCAACCGTAATGCCAAGGGAGGGATTCGCTTTCTTACAGACCTCCGGGTCTGTCCAGTCATCCTCCTCGGCAGCGCCATAGATAACCGGATAGAAGGTCGGGTCAATTTTTCGACCTTCGAGGATATCCTTTGCCTTCTGGTGGGTTTCGTAGCAGATGGAGTTGGTGTTGGTACCGGCAGTGGTGATCAGGAAATACAGAGGCTGCATTCTGGCGTCACCGGAGCCTTTGGTCATAACATCAAAGAGTTTTCTATTCGGCTGCGTGTGCAGCTCATCAAATACCACACCGTGGATATTGAAGCCGTGCTTACTGTATGCCTCTGCCGACAGCACCTGATAGAAGCTGTTGGTCGGCTGGTAGACGATACGCTTCTGGGAGGCCAGAATTTTTACACGGCGATTCAGCGCAGGACACATACGCACCATATCAGCAGCCACGTCAAAAACGATGGTTGCCTGCTGGCGGTCAGCTGCACAGCCATAGACCTCGGCACGTTCCTCACCGTCGCCGCAGGTAAGCAAAAGGGCCACCGCAGCGGCAAGCTCGGACTTGCCCATCTTCTTAGGAATTTCCACATAGGCTGTCGTGAATTGTCGATAACCGTTGGGTTTGATGGTGCCGAAGATGTCTCGGATAATGCGCTCCTGCCAGTCAATCAGCTCAAAAGGCTTACCGGCCCATGTGCCTTTGGTGTGGCAGAGGCATTCTATAAAATTGACTGCGTAATCCGCCAATTTTTTATTGTAGGTGGAGTCCGCAGACATGAACTTCGTCAGTGTGTAGTTTTCAAGTTTTCGCAATTGCCGCTTCCTCCTTTCAAAAGGGCATAAAAAATACAGCCCGTCGGCTGCACTACGAGAGAAAGAGCCATCCGGCTCAATCCCTGCTTTATTGGGTTTTTAGTAATTGTTGCTGTGAAGCAGAAGCTCTACGGCAAGTTCTGTATCCGGGTCCGCAGGTTTCACATCCCAGCCTCGGTCGTAATTGCATACGATTCTGCCGTTGCGCTTTAACATCAGCTTGCTAACCTTGCCGCCGTTAATGCCGAACTCCGATGGGCCGTCGTAAACCTTCATCCAGTAATGAAAAATGCTGTCGTAGACCTTAAGTGCGCCTTCTTTCCACATTGTGCGTTCCTCCTTACTGGCGAGTCATGCGGATCGCCGGGATTCTGGCTCTCTGGTTGGTCTGCCAATCGGTGTAGTTGGCGTTCACCTCGGTGATGCCGTTTTCCTGCAGTCACTCGGCGATGGCGTCAATGTCCTCGTCCCAGATGACCTCGTTGAAATCAATCAGGTCGTTGCCTGCGTCGATGCTCTTGCGATAAGCCCAGAACATGGTGCCGTTGATTCCGTAATCCTTCAGGCTTCCGGCCTGCTCTGCTATGGCTCTTTCAAAAAGTTCAATTTTCTTCATGGTGTTGTTCCTCCGTAAAATGTGTTTTCCCTTTCGGTAGTACACATATTCGCTCTAAAAGCACATAATAGCAAGTCATTTCTGCGATATAAATCGTAGAATACTGCACGATGTTTTGCCGGTGATTTTGTGTATATTATTTCGACACTTTTCGACAAACATCGATGCCGTAGACCACATTCAGACCAGAGCCGTTATCCCAATGCACCATGATGGAGCCGGTATCATCCACGCCCCAGACGGTACCAAGCGTACCCACCGGAGGAGCCTGTGCATCGTCCATCTGGACCAGCTCCACACGGGTACCGGCAGGATACTGGCTGCGGATTTGTTCGACTACTGCTTTATTCGGAAACTTCATCGCAGGCCACCTCCTTCTTGGCACCGCTTTTGAAAGCGGAAGATCCGGTCAGATTCTTCAGGAGAATCTTGCGCTCTGTTTTGTATTCTGCACCGATGAAGCCAAGGCGCAGGAGGAAGCAGCGGAAGGCGTACTTATCATTGTCCACCGGCTTCTCCGTTGCGCTGGAGCGCTTCATGTTTCGGGCCATTTCGCAGAGCTTGCAGACAAAGGTATCGTAGGCCTTCACGCTGTCCGCATCCGGTTGGCCGGGAAACCAAGGAAAGGAAACCTTTGTATCGGTAATCTCCAGCGGCAGGTCGTCCGTACCCAGCGCCTTGCAGATCAGGCTGTGCTTTGCAGCGATGATGTTTTTCAGGGTTTCCAAGTTGGCGTCGTCGAAAAGGCTGCGAGGCATGGAAATGCAGATGCCGGTGATTTCATCTTCCGAGGAATCCTCGGCAGTTGCTTCAGAAACCTCAATGCCTTCCGGCTGATAGCCAGCGCTCTCCAGAGCGTCTTTCAGCTGCTGCAGGGATTCTGCGTCCAAGCCATCCGGCACTTCCAGATTACCTTCTCTGGTGACGGTGTAGTCGCCAATTTTGTAAGCGTAGATAGGTGTCTTCATGTAGACTGCCTTTTCGCCGGTCAGTTCGCTGATGGCCTTGACCAGAGGCTTGCGGTCGGTTGAGTTCAAAGTAATGTTCATAGGGAAATCCTCCTTTAAATTTGGTACTACATATATCACTCTAAAGGCACAAAATAGCAAGTCATATTTGAGATATAAATGTACCAATTCTGCGCCCTTAGAGTGTGCGTAGATTACCAATTATGCCGAGGCGATTTCCTCATAGCTGTAGGTCAAACCATCACGGACCACAGTGACACCGACAGAGGAGCCGACCTGTTCAATGTAGCGCTTCACAATCACATCGCAGAACTTTTCGTCCAACTCAATGGTGTAGCAGATGCGGTTTGTCTGCTGGCAGGCAATCAGCGTGGAGCCACTGCCACCAAACGGGTCAAGCACCAGCGAGTTTGCCATGCTGGAGTTCATGATAGGATATGCCAGAAGTGGGATCGGCTTCATGGTCGGATGGTCACCGTTTTTCTTAGGCTTATCAAATTCCCAGATGGTGGTTTCCTTGCGGCCTGTGTACCACTGATGCTTACCGGCTTTCTTCCAGCCGAACAGCACAGGCTCATGCTGCCACAGGTCACCGGCTTTGGAGAAGGTCGGCTTCTGAAGTTCTGCCTCCACATCAAAATCGTCATCATGGACGCCTTTCTTGGTATCCTCACGGAACAGGGCCTCAAGCTCCGCTGGCTCGAAGCCGGTGAGAGAAACATCGAAGTCGGTGCCTTGCAGATCAGCGATTAACAGAGCCAACTTGTCGTTGTCCCATTCGCCGCTGATTTTATTGAGGGCCACATTCAGCGCTTTTTCCTTTTCTTCGGAAAGCTCCACGACCACGCAGTCCACTTCGGTCATGCCCATGTCGATGAGAACTTTCAAACGCTGGTGACCACCAACGACACGGCCAGTGGTCTTGTTCCAGATGACTGGCTCCACATAGCCGAACTGCTCAATGGAGCGTTTCAGCTTTTCATATTCCTTGTCGCCGGGTTTCAAATCCTTACGAGGATTATAGTCGGCAGGCAGAAGGTCGGCTGTATTTTTCTTCTCAATCAGCATATTTTCTCACCGCCTTTTCCAGCTCCTTGGTCTTGTCTACATTCTCCCAAGCGCCTTTATAACCGTTGAAGTGGCCATAGGCAGTGGTCTCGGAGAAGTAGGGACTGCGCAGGTGCAACAGAGAAATGATTGCAGCGGGACGCAGGTCGAAAACCTCCATCACAGCCTTGTGGATAATGTCCACATCGACCTTTTCAGTGCCGAAGGTCTCAATCTCAACGGCAGTAGGCTCGGCCTTGCCAATGGCATAGGAGATGACTACCTGACATCTGTCTGCCAGCCATGCGCCTACGATATTACGGGCAATGACTCTGGCCATGTAAGCGCCGGAGCGGTCAACCTTGGTAGCGTCTTTGCCGGAGAAGGCACCGCCGCCGTGGGCAGCAAGACCACCGTAGGTATCCACCATCA
>ERZ779866.948-NODE-948-length-30984-cov-4.603026_pt1 | contig 30984 bp, 29 predicted proteins | sample MGYA00511248_ERZ779866 | MGnify/ENA primary metagenome ERZ779866 (study PRJEB29588, sample SAMEA2155758) | human gut metagenome | biome: human gut; feature: human-associated habitat; material: faeces | place: Denmark | collected 2008/2010 ... | reverse complement strand
CGTTGGTCATTGCAAAACTCCTTAATCCTTAAAAATGGAGTAAAAGTTAATAAAAAAGTAAAAAAATCAAAACGCTAGTGTTAGTGACCTTCATGAGCCTGACCAATGTAAACCAAGGTCAGCATCATCATAATGAAGGCTTGTAAGATAACAATTAACACGTGGAAGAGCCACCAGCAGATCCCTGCCACAGCGTGTCCGAATACACCGAAGATGCTCAGGCCATCAAAACCGACCCAAAGACTACCCAACAGTGCAATCAAGAAGAACAACAATTCCCCTGCGTACATATTACCGAACAACCGCATGCCCAAAGAGACGCACTTGGCTAAATATTCAATAATATTCAACGCAAAATTAAACGGCCAAAGCAAAGGATAATTGCCGAACGGAGCCACAAAAAGCTCACGGCTGAATCCGCCGACACCCTTAATCTTAATGCCGTAATAAATCATGAGGAACAGCACGCCCACAGAAATACCCATCGTGCCGTTTAAATCGGCCGTGGGCAGCGGACGCAAGTAATGAATACCAAACCAACCAGCGATCATCGGCAATAAATCCACCGGGATCAAGTCAATGGCATTCATCAAAACTACCCAAACAAACACCGTCAACGCCAACGGAGCGATGAATGTACGATCGCCGTGGACAATGGATTTCGCTTGTTCATTCACGAATTCGACGAGCATCTCAACGGCGCACTGCCATTTACCGGGCACGCCAGAGGTGGCTTTCTTTGCTCCCTTATACATAAGAAAGAGCGCGCAAGCCATCATCAAAATCGAGAAAACAATCGTATCCATGTTGATCACAGAGAAATCAATAATAGATGACTGCTCAGTGGTCGACAGGTGATGAAGGTGGTGAGTAATATACTCGGTAGCGGTGAGAGCTTCAGCTGCCATGTTTATTCTCGGGTTAGAAGTCCCAAAAAGGAACAATTTAAGACCACAATAACCGAAGCGATCATTGCGGGCCAAATCAAGTCCTCATACAACATCACAATCAAGCATAACAACAGCGCAATTGCGATGATCTTAACGAACTCGCCAATAAAGAAGAAAAGCGGTGAAATTGAAGGACTTAGTCTAACTAAGACACTCAAATTCAACGCAAATAAAGCATTCGGCACCCAGCAAGCACAGCCCGCCAGAAATGCCGAAAGAGCCGCACTCCCCCCTCCGAACAGAGCGGAAACTACAGCAACTCCAATAGTGGCAACGATTTGCAGAAGTACTATTTTCTTCATAAAAGTCAGTAGTCACCCTACAAACCATTATTCTGCGCGAATTATACGATAGGTTACCTATAGAAACAAGGGTTTACACCAATGTTTTAACCGTGTAAACCCTTAATCCTATCGGACATATTTTTGAGCTTTAAATTATTCAAATTCCCCAAAATGCGCAATGATGCCGTCAAACTGATCTAAATCGGAAAACTCAATAATCAATTTTCCCTTACCCTTTTGATTGGAGTTGATCTTCACAGTCGTACCTAAGAAGTTAGACAGATCTTCTTCAAGCTTTAAGGTATCGGCATCCTTACGAATTTTCTTAGCTGACTTACCTTTATTCTGTTTTTTCTGCGCCATCGTTGCAACCAGTGTTTCAACTTGGCGAACCGACAACCCCTTTTTCACAATCTCATTGGCTACGGCAACTTGCATGGCCGGCTCCAAACTAAGCAAAGCCCTGGCATGCCCCATGGTGATTTCATTAGCCATGAGTCTGTCTTGAACCGGTTTAGCCAAATTTAGCAAGCGCAAAAGATTGGTGGTTGCAGTACGGCTTCGTCCAATTGCCTGAGATGCACTTTCATGAGTCATATGAAACTCATCGAGCAGTCTTTGAATCCCGGCCGCTTCTTCCAAGGGATTTAAATCCTCACGCTGAATATTCTCAATCAAGGCCCAGGCTAAAGCCTTTTCATCAGAAATTTTGCGAATAAGTACAGGAACTTTCTTTAAACCAGCTAACTTTGAGGCTTGGTATCTTCGCTCGCCAGCAATAATTTCATAACGATTTTTTGCGATAGGACGAACTAAGATGGGAGAAATCAGCCCTTGCTCTTTGATTGACTGAGCCAATTCCTCAAGTGAGTCCTTGTCCATTCGTGTACGCGGCTGATATTCGCCCGGCTGAATCTGTTCAATAGCCAGCTCAGAACTACTATCACCTTTAGCATCAGACAAAGTGATTACAGCCTCTTCTTTTTTTCCGAGCAAAGCATCCAACCCCTTGCCCAAGCCGCTTCTTTTCTTAGTCACCATTCTTATTTCTCCTTGCTTTGCTTCTTATATTTGCGCATGCGCTTTAAAAACTCCGCACCAAACTCCTGATACGCTTTCGCGCCCTTGCTGGACTTGTCATACAAAACGCCGGGTAAACCGTAACTAGGAGCCTCAGCCAAACGAACATTACGAGGAATCACTGTTTTAAAGACCTTATCCCCGAAGTACTCTTTGAGCTGTTCGCTTACCTGCTGCTGTAAAGTCACTCTCGGATCAAACATCACTCTAAGCAAACCGATTAAAGTCAAATCTGGGTTTTTAGCTGCCTGTATTCTTCTCACAGAACCGATTAAATCGGTAAGCCCTTCCATTGCAAAGTATTCACATTGCATAGGAACAATGACCCCACGTGCAGAGCACAAAGCATTAATAGTAAGCATGGATAAAGAAGGCGGACAGTCAATAATTACAAAATCGTAATTATCATTCTGATCTTTAAGGATGTTTTTGAGCCGTTCGTCTCTGTCTTTTAATTGAACTAATTCAACCTCAGCTCCTGCCAACTCTCTGTTTGCCGGCAAAATATCATATCCTGCCTCTTCAGCATGAACGACTACTTGATCAAAAGAGGCCTGCCCAAACAGCAAGGGATAAACAGTTTCTGTGATTGAGTCCTTGCTAACTCCACTGCCCGTCGTTGCATTTCCTTGAGGATCTAAATCGATAAGAAGAACTCTCTGTTTCAATTTAGCCAAAGCGGCTGAAAGATTAACAGCTGTGGTTGTTTTGCCAACACCACCCTTCTGGTTAGCCACACAAAAAGTTAAAGCCATTTTCTACCCTCTAAACCTTCGGCATTGAAAGCCACAGCTCTGTGAACCCTTGCCAGAGAATGGAAATACCAATGCACAGTAAAATAAATGCAAATACACGAGATAATGCGTCAGCACCCGTTGCTCCAACTGCCTGACTTACTCGATCGCAATACCGATAACAAACAAAAACCGTAAGCAAAGTCGCCACTGCAGCCAAGAGGCAGCCCACTAAGTGAGCGGTCCCCTGCCCGATCATCCCGGTACCTATAGCTGTCGAAACGGCAATCATTCCTGGCCCCATAGTCAAAGGCAAAGTAATCGGATAAAAAGCCATTGATAACAACTTTTTCCGTGACTTCGGAGGCTCAATAGAGGCATTATCTGATTCATCATGAGCAGCCTCATTCAAAGCTTTCCAACCAGCTGATATCAAGACCAAACCGCCACCAACCCGCAATACCCCCATTGAGATTCCAAAAAAACTCAATATTAAGTGTCCGGCAAACAAGCTTATAAGCATAATGATCAACGAATAAAAAACAATCCGATTAACCATCATCTTCCTTGTTTCCTGATCTATATTCGGCGTCAATGCCAAGAAAAACATTGCCCCGCCAAATGGATTTAAAACCGGAATAAAAGAAGCAAAAGCGAACAAAAAGGTACTTAATACTTGATCGACCACATTCAGCCTCACCAAGATAGCAAAAAATCAACCAAGTGCATTTTTACACATGACAGCCAAAAAATCTCTCACCCAAATCAAATTTTTAAATTTGTTTCAAACTACGTCACAAAAAAACATCGAAAATAATTCACGTTTCACATGAAACATAACAACAAGATTATTTATTTAAATATTTTACTTATTTGCACATTTCTTAGGCAGTTATAATAACTTGAATTATCATTTTAAGTTTTTTTTTATTTCGTTTAATTTTCAAATAGTTAAATATTGTTTGCTTAATTATTAGGCATTTTGAATCTAGTGCCAAATATCTAAATGGATAAATTATCATTGGGGATAATAACAATATTGCGATTTTCTTCTAAAAACGGGACCTGAATAGGCAAAACAGAATATTTGAAATTATTTTCAATTTGCTGAAGTTCGTCAGTTGGATATTGTCCTTTGAGAGCCAACCAAAAACCATCCGGTTTTAAAAGATGTTTTGACAATTTGATAAATAAAGATAATGATGCAAAAGCTCTAGATGAAATCAAATCAAAATTATCAGCATGTACATTTTCCACTCGATCATGTAGCACAGTGACATTGTTTAATTTAAGTGTCAAAGCAACTTGCGTTAAAAACGCCGTCTTCTTACCGACAGTATCGATCAATGTAAATGAGCAATCTGGAAAAATAATAGCCATTGGAATCGCAGGCAATCCCCCGCCGGAACCAACATCTAGTAGCCTACACCCCGGCTTAATATATTTTTGAAAAACAGATACGGCCGCCAATGAATCTAATATATGATGAGTCAAGATATCATCTTTATTCGTTAGCGAGGTTAAATTGAATGTCTTATTCCATTTAAATAACAACGAAGCAAAGAGATCCAACTTCTCCTTTTGTTCATCAGTTATATTTAGAGACAGTCGCTTTAACCCTTCAGAAAAGCGTTTATCATCGAGAAAGACGGCCATATTAACCCTATTCAGAAATATATTTACGAGACTTTATAAAAATTAATAATAAACTGATAGCAGCCGGAGTAACTCCGCTAATTCTTCCTGCCTGCCCAATTGTTTCCGGACGATGAAGTTTCAACTTTTGTCTAACCTCAAAAGACAAACCTTTGACTTTATCATAGTCAAAATCAACAGGAATTTTTGTCGTCTCATGTTCCAAAAGCTTTGCAACTTCTTCTTTCTGCCGATTAATATAGCCGGAATACTTAGCTGAAATTTCAATCTGCTCAACCTCAGAATCCGTCAAAGCTATACCATCGGATATCAACGAACCATCCTGCTTCTTTAAATTAATTAATGTTTCATGTGAAACATTCGGTCGGGACAATAAGTTAAACAGAGAATATTCTCTTTCAATCTTATTTCCCAATATACGGACTGATTCATCTTCACTTATTAATCCCGGGTACACCCAGGTTGATTTAAGTCGTTGTAACTCTTTCTCAATAGCTTCACGCTTCTTATTAAAGAATTCCCAACGTACATCATCTACCAACCCGAGCTTTCTGCCAATCTCTGTTAACCGCTCATCAGCATTATCTTCTCTAAGACTTAATCGATACTCCGCTCTGGATGTAAACATTCGATAAGGCTCAGTTACGCCTTTAGTAATTAAATCATCCACCATGACACCTAAATAGGCCTGATCACGTCTTGGCACCCAAAGTTCCTGTCCCTTAACTTGTAAAGCTGCATTCAAACCAGCCAGCAACCCTTGAGCAGCCGCCTCCTCATAACCCGTTGTACCATTAATCTGACCAGCAAAAAACAGACCATCAATCTGTTTAGTCTCCAATGAGGTTTTTAATTCTCTCGGATCGTAATAATCATATTCAATAGCATATGCCGGGCGAATGAAGTGAGCATTTTCAAGACCGGGAATTGTGTGCATAAATGCTATCTGAACATCGAACGGCAAACTTGATGAAATTCCATTCGGATAATAAACATGCGTATTCAGCCCTTCAGGCTCCAAAAATACATGATGCGATGTTTTATCTGCGAAACGAACAACTTTATCTTCAATTGAAGGACAATAGCGAGGTCCAATCCCCTCAATAATTCCGGAGAACATTGGAGAGCGATCTAAATTAGCACGAATAATGTCATGCGTCTCCGTATTTGTATTTGTTATCCAACAAGGAACTTGCTCAGGATGCGTAATTTGTGGCTCAAGCATTGAAAAACTCGGAATAGGATCCAAATCACCCAACTGACGCTCACATTTTGAAAAATCAATCGTCCTACCATCAATTCTCGCCGGAGTCCCCGTTTTCAATCTTCCCTTAGGTAATCCCAGATCGATTAACTTTTGCGCTAATTTTATGCTTGCAGGATCCCCTACCCGTCCAGCAGGATAGTGTTCTAAACCAATATGAATCAACCCATGCAAGAATGTTCCCGCAGTTATTACAACCGTTTTCGAATAGATTCGAACATTTGTCTGCGTAACAACACCAACCGCCCTGCCATTCTCAACAATTAAATCATCAACTCCTTGTTGAAATACCCACAAATTTTCCTGTTTCTCAATTCTTTTTCTCATCGCGACGCGATATAACTCTCGATCAATTTGAGCGCGAGTTGCACGAACAGCCGGTCCTTTTGAACTATTTAAAATTCTGAATTGAATGCCTGACTCATCCGTAACTTGAGCCATTGCACCGCCCATCGCATCCAGTTCTTTTACCAAATGACTTTTTCCAATACCACCAATCGATGGATTACATGACAATTGACCTATTGTCTCTACATTATGAGTGATCAATAATGTCTTACATCCCATTCTCGCTGCTGCAAGACATGCCTCAGCCCCTGCATGACCACAACCAACAACAATCACATCATATCTAATCGGATAATCCATTTTTTCCTCGTTTCACGTGGAACAAAATAGAGTGACACTCAATTTTATTCAATAAAATCAATTACTTACCTATGCAAAAACGACTAAAAATCATCCCAAGCAAGTCATCGGGCGTCGTTTCGCCAATTATGGTACCCAACTCTTCATTGCACAGCCTTAATTCTTCGGCCAGCAAATCCAACGGCGGTTCATGACAATCAACAAATTGGTTAGCCAAACGAAGATGTTCATAAGCCGCATTCAAAGCTTCTAAATGCCGTTCTCTCGCCAGGAAAGTTGATTCGGGTTTATTTTCCCAACCAATGATCGACATCAATCTTTCTTTTAATGCCTCTATACCTTCCCCTGTTTTGGCTGAAATAGCTATTGCCTGCTCAGAGATTCCGTGTACTTCTTTTAAATCACACTTATTAAACACCTGGATAACAGGAACACCTGCCTGCACCCGCTTCATTACCTTTTCTAGTGTTTTTTGTCCCTCTTCATCGGTATTTTCATTAGTTGCATCAATTAGATGCAAAACTATATCTGCACCCTCTACCGCCTTAAGTGTGCGCTCTATACCAATCGCTTCAACTTTATCCTCTGTATCTCTGACCCCTGCCGTATCAACCAGTCTCAAAGCGATTCCATCCAAATTGATCTCATTTTCTATTTTGTCGCGAGTCGTTCCGGCCACTTCGGTAACAATAGCTATATCTTCACCGCTCAAACAGTTCATTAAACTCGATTTACCGACATTCGGGCTACCAACCAAAACAGCAGTAACACCTTCCCGCAATATTGAACCTTGCTGAGATTGATGCATTAGCTGTTCAAAATCTTTCGTGATTTTTTTCATTCTTTCCCGAGCATGAGTACTTTCAATGAAGTCAATTTCTTCCTCGGGAAAATCTAAAATTGCCTCAATCAAAGCTCTCAACTCTATGACTTGATCACCAATCTGATGAATGCAATGAGAAAAATCACCATTGAGTGAACGTGATGCAGCCCTAGCCGCACCCTCAGTAGTGGCATCAATAAGATCAGCAACAGCCTCAGCTTGAGACAAATCCATCCGACCGTTCAGAAAAGCTCGTTTAGTGAACTCACCGGGCTCAGCCAGTCTCAAACCAGACGCCCTTCCCTGAGCCAAGACCTCGCGCAAAAGCAGCCTCATAACCACGGGACCACCGTGAGCCTGAAGTTCCAATACAGACTCTCCGGTATAGGATCTTGGAGCAGGAAAATATATAGCTAATCCTTCGTCAATCAAACGACCATGAGAGTCGTTAAACGCACAGTAGTGAGCGTAACGGGGTTTTAAGTGCTCATCATTTCCAAAAAAACTTTTGATGAAATTGGAAATAAAAGCATCCTCCCCGGACAGACGAATGATGCCTACCCCTCCTCTACCTGAAGCAGTAGCGATAGCAGCAATTGGATCTCGATCAGAATATACAGGCATAGGGACCTCTAAAAAATATGGTCAATTATCGCACCGTAAAGCATGCTTTCTTCGACTTATAAGCATAAATTTTGCTACATTTCCGATGAGTTTAAATATTGTCATTAATCGGTTATGTCGCTTAAAAACACTGAACCTTCGTTCCTGGGCAATGCCCTTATTGGAGCTTGCTGCGCCATCGGCGCTTCCGTTCCCCTCTCGGCTTATATTGCCTCCTTTATTGGCGAGACATATCAAATTCGAGTATGGGTATACGGGCTTACATTGCTATGGGTTATCTCAGGAGCCATAACGATTTTCTTTAAAACCTATCGTTCCGAACATAAAGGGCTTTCATTGCGCTTTATATTCCTATGGTTTCTTTCGGTTTGGCTTTGGCCTCTGCTCATTATTTTCGGTCAAAAACGGGATTAAAAAAGGGGCATTTCAAGCCCCTTTTTGATGATGTATCCCAAACCTTCTTAGGATATGGTTCTCTTTCTTCTTTCTTCCTCTATTTGTTTATTGACATACCATTGTTGCCAAATAGACAGCACGTTATTGGTCAACCAATAAAGAACCAAACCGGAGGCAAAGAAGAAGAACATCACCCCGAAGACGATCGGCATGATCATCATGACCTTAGCTTGCGTCGGATCAGTGGGACGCGGGCTAAGCTTCATCTGAATGATCATGGTTGCAACCATCAGCAAAGGAAGGATTAAATAGGGATCAGGACTGGCGAGGTCATTGACCCAGAGCAGCCAATTAGCACCACGCAATTCCACCGTAGCCAACAACACCCAGTACAAAGCCAAAAATACCGGGATTTGCAGCAAGATCGGGAAGCAACCGCCTGCCGGATTAATCTTTTCACGACGATACAATTCCATCATCGCCTGATTAAGAGCCTGCTTATCATTTCCGTATTTTTCTTGGATAGCTTTCATACGCGGGGCAACATCACGCATACGAGCCATGGACTTATAACCGGCAGCAGAGATCGGATACAAAATGGCCTTAACCAAAACTGTAAGCAAAACAATAGCCCAACCCCAGTTGCCAACCAAGCCTTGCAAGAAAGCCAGCAACCAATAAATCGGTTTTGCCAAGAACGTCAGCCAACCGTAATCCACTACCAAGTCAAGATTCGGTGCAATGTATTCCAAACGACGCTGATCTTGAGGACCCACATAAAGCGTGCTGTCGATGGCTTTTTGAGCACCAGGAGCAACCTCTCCCATCGAAACGATAGAACCGATGGCAAAGAGATGTTTATCGAGTTGGCGCGTGTAAAGTTCACGACTCCCCTCTTGTTGAGGAACCCAAGCAGTCAAGAAGTAATGTTGCAGCATTGCAATCCAACCTTCCGTAGCTTGAGTCGGTAAACCTGAATCGTTATCAGCAATAGAGCTGAAGTCAATCTTTTGGAACTTTTCAGATTCTGTATAGGCAGCCGGTCCCGTGAACGTATTGTAGAAAGCGCTGTCGCTGGCAACTTTACCGTCGTCACGCGTCAATTGCATGTAAACAGACGGAGAAATCGCAACGTTGCCCTTATTGACGACTTGATGTTTTACGTCGATTCCATAATGACCGCGATGAAACACATAGGTCTTAATAAGTTCCACATTGCCTTGCGTGGCCGCAAAACGAACTTCCAACGTATCCTTCCCCTCTTGCATCGTCAGCACGTCGCTGATTAAGCGGAAAGAGGTGCGATGGTTCGGGAAGTTTCCTCCGACCAAACCGGTTTCAGCTTTGTAGACATGCTGAGCAGAGGTATCAAATAAGACAACGTTACCGATCTCTTGCTCTTTATCTTCGGAGGAGCCAAAAATCAGACCGGGCAAACCGCGGGTTTTCCAATCAGGTGTTTGGCGTTCTTTCAAGAGCTCAGCCTTAGCAACCGAAGCACCATTTGCATCAAAAGTAATCTTGAACAAATCGGTCGTAACTTCCACCGGCTTTGTAATGGTTACATTGACTTCAGAAGCAACAGCCTGGCTGCCGGTCGTTGCAACCGGAGCGTTGACATCAGACGGAGCATTACCTTCGGCCACTTGTTCTTGAACCGGTGCCGGGGTACCGAAGAAGGACGGATTTCCATTGCGAACCTGCCATGCATCCCAGAGCATGAAAAGTCCCAATAAGAAAATCATCCACAAAAAAGCACGTTGTATTTCGCGTCCCATATGGACTCTCTTATCTATCGTTAAAATTGTGAAAAATCAGCTGTTATGTCTCCAGGGAAACCATCTGAATGATTCTGGTACAGGATCATATCCATAGCCTCCCCAAGGGTTGCATCGTACAATACGCGCAAGCATCAGCCAACTTCCCCTAAGTGCTCCGAATCGTTGAATAGCCTCTATCGAGTACTGCGAACAAGTCGGTTGGAAGCGACATTCCCTGCCCATCCAAGGTGACAAAGTAACCTGATACAACTTAATGATCGCGATCAGTACCTTTGACAGACCTTCCACTGTTACTTCCCCGATAAGAAACTTTGGACATAAAAAATCCAAATAGCTTCTCAATATCGTTTCGGATCAAAATTTTTCTTGCCGTTTTAGTCAGGCCGTTCGAATGACAAGCCGGCAATTTACACTTCAGACGAAAATTAATATCTAAACCAAAATTTCGATCTTTCAGTGATTCTGCAATAGCTACACGACTCTTTCTGGCCTTTTCCCTCAAGAGCCGCTTAACCAAAGCTCTTTCTACCGACAAATGCGCGTTTTGTTTACCGACAGTAAAACCAAAACGAACTTGACCGACCTGATCGGTTTTCAGAGCCGAAACTGTAAAAAAATCCGAATAGGCTCGGATCAGCTTCTCTTTATTTGCAGACAAAACCGCCCCGAACTCCGTTGATTTTATCAAACGGACACTTCGAGGCAGCCCATTCGGTTTATTAACCGCAACATTCACGGCTAACGTCCGCCGTGAGACTCTCTAACAATTAGAGAGCGAGAACGTGACGACCCTTGGCGCGACGAGCAGCCAGGACACGACGACCGCCCTTGGTGCGACTGCGAACCAAGAAGCCATGCGTACGAGCACGCTTGACCTTAGACGGTTGATAGGTACGTTTGGTAGCCATGACGACAAATCCTTAAAAAGTATTTGATATTTAAAATCTAACAGAGATCACTATTACGGATCTCGCGTCACAGATCGACATCCCTACCCAAAAGCGAGAAAGAGCACTTCGGATCCGTGAAAAACATGGTATTACACATCAAAAGCCTATGTTTTGTCAAGTTTTTTTGTCATTTTTACCCCAACCATCACTAGATCAGGATCTTTTAATTTTGTTAGTAGTAAAAACACTAGGTTTAGATAAAAAAATTTTTTATCCAATATTTAGTGTTTTTTCAAAAAATATAAAAACATTTTGAGTTATCCACAATTTTGTGCCTATTTTTTAAGCAATAGCGGAAAAACGAACCTATTTTTTATCAGTACAATGAGGGAAAGCTTCCGATGTTTCTGGAGGCTTTTTCGTTTACGTGAACAGTTGCTACCGTGGAAATAAAATCCTAACCAACTGTTTTTAATGACTTTTTAAATTAATCTAGCAATAGATTTTGAAAGAAATTTACATGGCAAGAAACTTGGTTTTCAATAAACCTTGAAAATAGCCGAATGGCTTCATTGATGACAATTTGAATACCTTAACGGTGTTTCTATTTATGTTTTTTGCCCGTTGTTTTTTATAAATCGGATTAATCCGATACTTTTTTCCAAAGAGTACTTTTATGAGTTTCTGGGAACAGTGTTTAACTCAATTAGCCAGCATTATCAACCAACAGGATTTTGAACGTTGGATTGCAACTCTTGTATGTATCAACTGGGACGAAAAGAATAAAACCCTCATTTTAGGTCACAAGACGTTGCAGGCTATTGAGACAATTGAAAAAAATTTCAGCCCAGCCATCGCTTCTGTCGCATCCTCCATTGCCCATGATGCTGTTACCGTGCAGTACCATCAGACCGAAGGCAGAGTGGATTACCCACAGGAAGCATTACCTCTTGTTCCTGAGGATAATGTCTCGTCATCTGGCGCTTCGGCAGCCAGTAACAATGCATACGCGTGCGGTCTTCGCGAACAGCAGACTTTCGAAAACTTTGTAGCCGGTTCCTCCAACCAATTGGCTTATGTTGCCGCTAAAAGCGTGGGAGACAACCCCGGTAAAAATTACAATCCGCTCTTTATCTATGGTGGTGTAGGTTTGGGGAAAACTCACCTGATGCATGCTGTAGGTAATCAGATGCTTAAAAATAATCCCAATGCACGGGTACTTTGCGTTGGCACACAGACTTTCATTAATGATTTCACGACTGCGGTGCGTGAAAATAATTACGCACCCTTTGATCACAAGTACCAAAACTTAGACGCTTTATTTATTGATGATATCCAGTACCTTGGAGGAAAGCGGCAAATTCAGCAAAAACTTTTTGAAGTTTTTGAAAAATTGGTCCCTCATGGAAAACAGATCATTTTTACGAGCGATACGTATGCCAAAAGCTTAAAAGATATGGATGAGCGATTGATTTCTCGTTTCAGTTCCGGCTTATTTGTGGAAGTTGAGCCTCCGGAACTTGAAACTCGTGTCGCCATTTTGCAAAAGAAATCTTTTGCCCAACATTTTGATCTGCCTGACGATGTCGCCTACTTTATTGCTCGTCATTTAAAGAGTAACGTTCGGGAGCTTGAGGGGGCTTTAAATTGTGTTATTGCTTTCTCTAAGTTCAGCAACGAAGGACGAGTAACCGTTGATAAAGCCCGAGAAGCTTTACAGGGTATGTTGGTTGCCTCGACTGCACAATTGACTGTAGAGCGTATTCAAGGCGTTGTCGCTGAGTACTACAAAATCTCGCTGGCAGAGATGTATTCAAAAACCCGCGTAAAGAAAATAGCGATTCCGCGACAAGTTGCCATGTATCTTTGCAAGGAATTAACAAAAAGCAGTTTGGCTGAAATCGGGGATCGTTTCGGTAAACGTGACCATACTACGGTTTTACATGGCGTGAAAAAAATAACTGAAGTCAGAGCCAAAGACAAAGACTTGAATTATCAAATTCACGTTCTAGAACAAATGCTTAAAAACTAAAGCATTTAACAGAAATCTAACCTCCCAATTCATAATAAAATTCACTAAAATTGGGAGGTTAAACGGGAGACTTCCATCTTCTGAATCGGTTTATTGTTTAATAAGGATAAGGGAATGCTAATCATCAAGAGTCCGCGGGAAGCTTTCGCAACTCCGGTCCAAGTTGTCAGCGGTATTGTGGGTAAGCAACGGCAAACATTACCTATTTTGTCAAATATCTTAATTTCCAAAGTGGGTACCCGCGTTGACTTTACTGCTACGGATTTGGATATCGAGATTAAGACCTTCGCTGATATCGGAGCAGAGGGTCCTGATATCAGTGTGACGGTTGATGCTGCAAAGTTGCAAAGCCTGATCAGCGCTTTAAATCATGGCTCTGAAGTGACTTTATCTCAACCCAGTCAATCAGATCCGACCGTGGAATTAAAACAGGGCAAGAGCACCTTTAAACTCAATACGCTGCCCGCAGATGAATTTCCCAATCGTCCTGTCACGGAATTTAGCCAAACATTGACTATTCCTGCCAATCAGTTGCGTCACTTGCTTCAATTGGTTCATTTTTCAATGGCCCAGCAGGACATCCGTTATTTCTTAAACGGTATGTTACTGTCCGTTCAGGGTGATGTTATTCGTGTTGTTACCACTGACGGTCACCGTCTGGCTTACTGTGAAGGTAAGTTGGAAACGCCTTTGTCGGAAAACATTCAATGCATTGTGCCTCGCCGTACAGTGATGGAAATGCTGCGATTAATTCCCGATACCGAAGAAGCAATTAATATTGCTGTTTCCACTGCTGAAATTCGCATTACCTGGGGCAATATCACCCTGTCTTCAAAACTGGTTGAAGGAAAGTTCCCGGACTATAACCGCGTTATTCCGGTAAACAACACAAATATTTTTGTGATCAAGCGCGATGTATTGTTAGGTGCCCTGAAACGCACGGCGATCTTGGCCAACGCAAAGCTTCGCGGTGTTAAGTGGGAACTGAAAAATAATGCTTTGACGATTCAGAGCACAAACTCCGATCAAGAAGAAGCAAAGGATGTGCTTGATATCGATTACAACGGCATTGACATTGAAATCGGCTTCAACTTACTGTACTTGCAAGATGTTTTAAATAATCTTCGCAGCGAAGAAGTTCAGTTTGCTTTACACAACAACACCGGTGCAATGCTTATCACAATGCCGGATAACTCTTCGTTTAAATATGTTGTGATGCCGATGCGCACCTAATGGACGCGATATTGTCCAGCTCCATACTTCACACCCGCTCTGAATGCCTTCGGAGCGGGTGTAGTGATAATTAAGAGGTCGGTTTTTTATACGAATACCACGATTTTTTTGAGAGTAAAGAGAAAAAAGTTATGAGCGAAGTTGAAAAAAATACTAGTGTGAATAATGACTATGGCGCTTCCGCTATCGTCGTGTTGGAGGGGTTGGAAGCTGTTCGCAAACGTCCCGGTATGTACATCGGTGACACTGCTGACGGCTCCGGGTTGCATCACCTCATCTATGAAGTCGTGGACAATTCTATTGACGAAGCGTTGGCCGGATATGCTAATGAGATTATTGTCACATTACACACAGACGGTTCCGTTTCAATCGAAGACAATGGTCGTGGCATTCCGACTGATGTCAAAATGGACGATAAACACGAACCTAAACGCAGTGCCGCTGAAATTGCCTTAACCGAACTGCATGCCGGAGGTAAGTTCTCTGAAAACAGCTACAAAATCTCCGGTGGCTTGCACGGTGTAGGCGTCTCCTGTGTCAACGCGCTTTCTACCTGGCTTAAGTTAACGGTTTATCGTGATCATCGTGCACATTTTCTTGAGTTTGAACGCGGAAAATTAATTAATAGAAAGACCGAACTCATTCAAACTGTCAATGGTCCCGTGGAAATTTCCCCCATGATTGATTTAGGGGAAACGGATAAGCAGGGAACTTTAGTTCACTTTTATCCCGACAAAGAGATCTTTACCGACATTACGTTCAGCTTTGAAAGATTGTCTCAGCGCCTGCGTGAACTGTCATTTTTAAATTCCGGCGTCAACATTTTATTGCTTGACCAAAGAACGGGGAAGGAAGAACGGTTCCATGCTCAAGGAGGGGTTCGTGGTTTTGTTGAGTTCATCAATCAAAACCGTGTGGTTTTGCATAAAACGCCTTTCTATGCATTAAAAACCGTTGAGTCTCAAGGTGTCCCTGTTACAGTTGAAGTCTCTATGCAATGGAACGACACCTATAACGAACGTTTGACCGCCTACACCAATAACATTCCTCAAAAGGACGGCGGCACTCACGTTACGGGCTTAAGAAGTGCCATGACGAGAGTGATAAAGAACTATATTTCGAAGGAAGGATTGGATAAAAAACTGAAAAATGACATTGACGGCGAGGATATGCGGGAAGGTTTAACCTGCATTCTGTCAGTGAAAGTTCCTCAACCGAAATTCAGTTCTCAAACCAAAGATAAGCTCGTTTCCAGTGAAGTGCGTCCCGCTGTTGAGGATGTCATCAATACGGAATTGGCGGCCTTTTTGGATGAAAATCCCAATGAAGCTCACGCCATTTGCGAAAAAATTGTCGCAGCCTCAAGAGCTCGCGAAGCGGCTCGAAAAGCACGTGACATGAGCAGAAAATCTGTTTTAATGTCAGGTTCTCTTCCGGGAAAACTTGCCGATTGCCAGGAAAAAAATCCGGCTCTCAGTGAATTATTCCTAGTGGAAGGGGACTCAGCTGGCGGCTCTGCAAAAACTGGAAGAAACCGTAAGAACCAAGCTATTCTTCCGTTACGAGGAAAGATCTTAAACGTCGAAAAGGCTTCTCACGAAAAGTTATTGGACAGTGAGCAAATCAGAACACTGGCCTTAGCTTTAGGGTGCAGCATTGGCAAAGATTTTGATATTGAAAAGCTTCGTTATCACCGTATCATCATCATGACAGATGCGGACGTTGACGGTGCTCACATTTCTACTTTGCTGCTGACATTCTTCTACCGACAAATGACTCCTTTGATTGAAAAGGGGTACGTCTATATTGCACAGCCGCCTCTTTATAAGATCACGGTAAATAAGAAAGATATTTACGTGAAGGATGATCATGAATACAACAAAATCATCCTTGAAATTGCCTTAAAGGATGCTGAGCTCTACAGAAATCAACAAGATTTTGAAAGCGGAAACAAGATCTGGGGAACTGAGCTTGAAAACTTAGCCAACAGCTATATTCAAAGCGCTGAAGTTCTTCAAAGGTTAAGTTTGATTATTGATCGCTCGGTGTTGCTTGCTGTTACTGCCGGCGTCAAAATCAATTTGGACAGCTTGGCAAATGCTGAAGAGTCTGCAAAAGCTTTAATGGCTCAGATTCGAGATAAGCATGTTAAGGTCATTGCCAAACAGGATGAAGAAAACCATCGTGTGTACTTGGCCATTGAAAGAATGGTTTATGGAAACGTCCGCCATTCACGAATGGATGCTCACTTCTTAAATACCGCTGATTATGCACTGCTGACTCAGACGGCACAAACGCTTCAGGGCATTGTTCAGGAAGGGGCGCGTGTGGTTCGTGGCAATAAGTCCAAACAGGTGAAGAATTTTGAGGAAGCTGTTCAGTGGCTGATGAATGAAGCAAGTTCTGGATTAACGCGTCAGCGTTATAAAGGGCTGGGGGAAATGAAAGACACGCAGCTTGCGGAAACGACCATGCAACCCGAAAATCGACGTCTGCTGAGAGTACGTTTGGAGGATGCTGCCAGTGCGGATAACGTATTCTCCATGCTGATGGGCGACAATGTGGAACCCAGAAGACGATTTATCGAAGATAACGCATTGTTCGTCAATAACATTGACATTTAATATACTGACGGGAGAAAGAATTTCTCCCGTTTTCTTTAAGGATCGACACTATGCCCGAGATTAAACACGAAAAGTTAGTCGTTGCAGTTTCAAGTCGAGCGTTGTTTGATTTAGAAACCGAGCATAAGATTTTTGAAGATCAGGGAATTGAAGCCTATAGAAATTATCAGCTGGAACATGTCAGAACTCCGCTTAACCCCGGAGTGGCCTTTCCTTTCGTCAGACGCCTATTGAGTTTGAACGAATATTTTCCGAAAGAGGAGGAGCCATTTAGGGTCATTGTTCTTTCCAGAAACAGTCCGGAATCAGGTCAAAGATTTTTTAACTCCTGTAAGTACTACAAACTGCCGATCCGAGGGGGAGCTTTTACATCCGGTCAACCGACTTTTCCTTACATGAAAGCCTACGGTGCTTCGCTATTTTTAAGCGCCAACAGCAAAAGTGTCATTGAAGCGACTCAGATGGGCTATCCGGCTGGGTTGGTACTGCCTTCTCAAGCTAAAGATGACCTGGCAGACAAGGGATTAAGAATCGCCTTCGATTTTGACGGTGTCGTTATTGATGATGACAGTGAGAAACAGTACAAAAAATCCGGTCTAGAGGGTTTTCAGGACTATGAGAGTCGGCATGTCGATTCCCCGCATAATGCAGGACCTCTGACAGAATTATTTAAAAAATTGGCCTACTTCCAACAACTTGATATGCAGCGACGAGGAAAAGAAGACCCTTACTACCAACCGGTTATTCGAATATCAATCGTCACCGCCAGAGGGGCTCCCAGTGAAGAACGCCTGATTACTACACTGAAAAGCTGGGGAATGAACGCCGCAGAACTCTTTTTGATGGATGGAATGCCCAAACAGTTTGTTTTGGAGCAATTACGGCCTCATATTTTCTTTGATGATCAAATTCAACACTTGCAATCGGCGGCTCATGCTGTACCAAGTGTACTTATTCCTTTTGGAGTAACCAAAGAAAGTTCTGTCCGCACATTATTAAATCAAGAGCCTAAATAATTTTATCCACAAACTTATCCACCGTTTTGATGGACGTACAACCCCTGTATTTACAGGGGTTTGTTATTTAAAACTCATTATTCTGAGAATTACTTTGATAATAAAAAACCTTTAAAAATCAATTAGTTGTCAAAAACTATCAGAATACTGAGGTTTATTATTTTTCATTATTGATAACAACAACTTACTATCTTCTCCACGATTTATTCACAAAGTTATCCACTTTTTATTGAGAAGTACAAAAAGCAGTGAGAAACAGATACAAAGCAGAAAAGGAGATAAGACATTATTGAATGTCTTTTTTTATATTAATTTAATAATCATAGTAATAAGCAACGATTTTTCTGTGGATAAGTCGTTTTTGTTTTTATTAATCAATAATTTATTGTGTTAATTTTGAGTTGGAAATGTAGGTGAATAATTTGGATACTTTGTGTTGAAAAACGTGGATAACTTTTTTTAAAACTTCTAATTTTTCAGTTATTCACAAAATTTAAAAAATATCCACAGGGTAATCCAAAAGTTATCCACAAGACAGTTAAAAGATGTTAACTTTAAACCGTCTTTACCTACTGCTAAGTGTTGAATAGTCTATACTGAACCAATACACACTGAGGTTATTTAATCATGCGCGTGAAATCAATTTTTTTATGTTTTTCAGCCTTAACTCTTGGAGTAACGGCTTTGAGCGGCTGTGTGCCCGTTTTGATTGGTGGGGCAGTGGGAACGACAGCTTTTGTGACTACTGATCGTCGTACGACCGGTGCACAAATGGCTGATGAAGTAATGGAAAAGAGAATTCATTATGAAATCAGTCAGGCGATCCCCAATAACTTACATTTGACAGTCACTTCTTATAACCGTCGTGTTTTGTTGACGGGGGAGGTAGGAAGCGAAAGTGATAAATTGACCGCTCAACGCGTCGCTCAAAATAGCCTTGAAGTGAGCGCTGTGGTTAATGAATTGATGGTTGGTCCTGTGACTTCTGTATCACAAAGAATGTCAGACTCAACTTTAGCGGGTAAGGTCAGAACGCAATTGGTCACTACCTCGGGAGTCTCATTAAATCAAATGAAAGTGACCGTAGATCGGGGCATTGTGTATTTGATGGGACTGGTTACTCAGCAAGAGGCTCAAAAAGCAGCGAATATCGCTTCTCGAGTACCCGGAGTGAAGTCTGTGGTGACGGCTTTCCAAGTATTGACTGAAGCTGAAGTTCAGGAAAGATTGAAACTTGTTTCAAACCAAGAACCTCCGCAGCAATCTTATACGACGACTAATAACGTAACGATTCAGTCAACGGATACTTCGTCAACAGAAGTCCGTCTGCAGTAAATTTTAGTGGTCAAAAAGCGCCGTGCGTTCGTTATTACTATCTTTTTGGATGCCTGTAGCGCTTTTTGCGCTTTGGTGGTTGGCCTCGGCATTTGCCTGGGTCAACCCTTATCTTTTGCCACGCCCTGAGGCCGTTTATCAGGCTTTTATTGAGCTTTTAAAAGACGGAACCCTTTTTGAGCATATCGGAGCAAGCCTAGGTCGAGCTTTTGGCGGTTATATTGCTGCTGCTTTATTAGCTTTACCGATGGGGTACTTCTTTGCCAAATACGAAACCTTGCACATTCAGTCTCGATTGATTCTCGAGAGCTTGAGAATGATTCCGCCATTGTCCCTGATCCCTCTTTTGATCCTTTGGTTGGGTATTGGTGAGGTTGCAAAGCTGACGATTGTGCTGTTGGCAAGCTTTTTTCCCATCTACCTCAATGCCTACAGCGGTTTTAAGCAATTGGATTACCGTTATGGTGAACTTGCTAAAACGCTCAATTTAAGTACGTTGGAAAAAATTCGACATATTGAATTTCCCGGTGCTTTACCATCTGTGTTTACAGGACTTCGTTTGGGATTCGGCTACAGTTGGCGAGCCCTTGTCAGTGCTGAGTTGATTGCAGCCTCATCCGGTTTGGGTTACTTGATTTCAGACGCATCGGAAATGGCTAGGACCGATCAGGTATTTGTCGGGATTTTAATGATTGCGATCCTTGGAATTATCGGTGATGTTTTATTTCAAATGGGATTGCGCAAGGTTGCCCCATGGAGTGTCAGATGAGTGCGGTCAGTATTCAGAATCTCTTCTTCAAATACCCGGGGCATGAGGATTGGATATTAAATAATTTCTCACTTGAACTCCAAAAGCACCACGTTTTGGCTGTTATTGGCAAAAGCGGGTGTGGAAAAAGTACTTTAGTACGACTTATTTCGGGCCTTTTATCGCCTACAGAGGGCAAAATAAGCATAGACCCTTCACTGCGTGTAGGAGTGGTTTTCCAAGATCCACGTTTATTACCCTGGAAAACAGTTTTTCAAAATGTTGCTTTACCGATCCGCAATGAATCGGTTAAACAGCAAAAAAAGGTTGTAGGGGAAGTCTTGGAGCTTGTCGGACTGACACATGCAGAGAATTATTATCCCGCTGAATTGTCAGGAGGAATGGCTCAAAGGGCAGCATTGGCCCGGGCGTTAGTTCAGTCTCCGGAAGTTCTTCTTATGGATGAACCGTTTGGAGCTCTGGATGCGATCACCCGTGCACAAATCCAAGTGGATTTTGAGGCTATACAACAGCGCAAAAAAATGACTGTAGTTCTCATTACTCACGAAGTCAATGAGGCTGTTCGGTTAGCTGATGAAGTGATGGTTTTAGCCGATTCAACCGTCAAGGAGACTCTGCATATTGATTTAGCTCACCCACGAGCAGTCACAGACATGAATGTGGTGCATTACGCAGCGAAGGTTTTAGAACTTTTAACTCACTCATAAAGAGGCAGAAAATGAAATTAAAGAAAGTGCTGATGGTTTCAGCTATGGTTTTAGCCGGCTCTTGGGCTGCTCTCTCTCAGGCTGCTACTGAACAAATTAACATTGCCTATGTTAAGTCCCCGTTTAATCTGCAAAATATCGTCATGAAGCAAAATCAATTGCTTGAAAAAGAGTTTCAAAAGGACGGTATTAAGATCAATTGGGTTTCTATCAATTCCGGTGCTCAGCAGGCTCAAGCCATGGCAGCCGGCTCACTGGATGTCAGCGCTGTTATGAATACGGCTTCTTTGTTGATGGCAAACGGTGCAGGCAATAAGGTTTATGTCGCTACCGGCGTTGCCCGTGCGACACAAGTCTTTGCTGTCGTGGGTAAGCCCGGCCCTCAAATGAAAATTGAGGATTTGAAGGGTAAAAAAGTTGCTGGCCCCAAGGGAACGGCTTTGCACCAAGTTTTAGTGGCGGCACTGAAATCCAAAGGAATGAGCATCAATGATGTGCAATTTCTTCAAATGGATCCGGGTAAGGCTCACGCTGCCGTAGTCGCAGGACACGTGGATGCGGGCTTGTTGGCTGCCGGTTTGATTATTAAAGCAAACGCTGCCGGTGCGAAAACTATCGTGACGGCAGATGGATACGTTAATCCGTTGCTGGTGATGGCTGTCAGCGAAAAATTTGCCAAAGAAAATCCCGCCTTACTTGAACGCATAGTGAAGGTTCATCGCGACGCTAAAAAGTGGATCGATAACAACTACGATAAAGCCATTGCCATGGGAGCTAAAGAGGAAGGCGTCAGTATCGAAGATGCTAAGAAGTTAGCTCAGTGGAGCCACTATTTTGACATCATTACCGACAAGGACATGGAAAGTCTGAAGATTGACCAAGCCTTTTTACTTGAAAACGGCATGATGAAAAACAAAGTGGATACTGATAAGTTAGTTTTGCCGATGGCTCGTCGGTAATACTCGGACAAGATTCGTTGAAGTTTTTAACTTCAACGAATCATTGTGCGAACCAACGCAAATAAGCGTGAATTAAAGCACCAACGGTTAGGCTTAATGCAAACAAAACCTCAAGCTTGACCGTTGAAAATAACGTCTCATTAAGTTCATAGCCGCTTTTATTTGATAATTCCTGCGGCAGTTTCCAAGCCTTCAAAAGCGTTATAAATACCAACAGGTACGGATACCGGTGCCAATCCATTGCCACAATGCAGATGATGAGTGCATAGGGAACGAAAAGCATTAAGCGGTAAGCCGTAATTGTCCATTCTCTGCCGAGAACAACAGCCATGGTGTAACGATTAATAGATTCGTCGTGCTCTCTGTCACGAAAATTATTAACGCATAATACCGCAGAGGCAATTAATCCCAAGGCACACCCCACAATGAGGATAGTGACAGAAATATCCTTGACTTGTAAGTAATAGGTTCCGATTGCAGCCACCAAACCGAAAAATAAAAATACAACGATTTCCCCGTACGGAGAATACGCAATAGGGCGAGGTCCTCCCATGTAAAGATAAGCCGCTGCGATACTCGATAGGGTGATCAATAAGAAGAACCAATGAGTAAGGTAGATAAAGTAAATCGTAATCGAAAGCCCGATGATGGAGGCGATTCCTATTCCCCATTCAACTTCTTTGATACTGAGCAGACCCAGTGAGGTAGCTCTCGGAAGACCTTTTCGGTTACTTCTTTCCGCTTTTCGCTTTGTGTAGCCCGAATCATTTTCCATGTTGGTAATAGCCTGCATAACAATGGCTAACAGAGCTGTCAGCAGGGCTGTTAATGGTACGAAAACTCCGGTGTCTGACAAACAGACTGCCAGCGAGGCAAGAACAGGAGCGACCGCTACCCCAAAGGTTTTCGGTCGAATAGCGAGCAACCAGGCTTTTATGGAATGCGAAGCAATGTTTTCAGGATCATTCATCAAAGTACAACCTTGACCATAGGATGGTGGGTCAATGCCATGTAGATAGAGTCGAGCTGCTCACGGCTGGTTGCGTGCACAACAATATTTAAAGCCTCGTAACGACCTTCTTTGCTCGGACGTCGGGCAATAGTTTCCGGGTTGAACAACGGATCAAATTCCTTGATTAAAGAACCAATCGTAGGGGCAAACAAAGGATCTGCAAACCCCATGACTTTAATAGGGAAATCACACGGAAATTGGAGTAACTCTTTTTCTTGCATTTTCATTTTTTATTGTAAGCCGACAATGGCTTTTAACCGTTGAAGCTGGCGGCGCCAAAAGTTTGATTTTTGTACATCATGCAAGGCAATCAGTTTGCTTTTAGCGACAACTTTTTTATTGAATGAGACGGTGATTTCACCGAGCACATCACCTTCTTTTATTGGGGCAACTAAGGGATCCAATCGCGTTACGGTGGCAGAAAATCCCTTAACTCCCTTTTGTAAAATAGCATCCCTCGGTAAAGTGACATAAACATTTTCACTGACACCCACTCTAACTTTTCCGTTATCAGTTAGCTCAACAGGGATACGTTCAATGGTTTGTGCGGCCGGATACAGCAACAGTGTTTTGTAATTATCCGCACCCCAATTAACGAGTCTCATTGTGTCTTCGGTATTTTGATTGTTGCTGCTGCTACCCAATACAACGGCCATTAACTCTCTGGAAAAGCGAGTGTCCCCCTCAAGATAATCTCGAGAATAGTAAATAACACTGCTCCAATTTTTCATCTGAAAATGAGACCGATGCATCCCTCTGATGGCATCGGTGCGCCAGAGAAAGCTATTGCTGTTGTTGTGATTCAGAACACCATTATTGATTGTTTTGATTGTCCAGAACTCGTTTAATTCCGGGCAGTCATTTAATAAGGCATTGGCCAAAATTAAGGTGTCACGAGCGCTTGTATATTGATTGGGATTGTTTGTTCCGATTAAGGACGCGTAATGCGTATTTTTCATGCCAAGAGCCTTGGCATGCTCATTCATTTTTTCAATAAATTTGTCAGTTGTCTGATAAATGCCTTCGGCAAGAGCAACAGCGGCATCATTGGCTCCGATGACAGCAATTGCTTTTTGCAATTCAGACACGGAAATGGTTTGATTGGGTTCGAGGTAGTAACGAGTTGCATTCAAAGGCGGAATAGACAGAGCGTCATTATTTACTGTGATGGCAGCGGTACGGGCTATTGCTTTCTCTTCAATTGCTTTTTCTGAAGTGTACAAAACCATTAACAGCACACTGTCACCGGGGTTGACTCGCAAATCAGCATTTTTATCAGTTAATGTTGTATTCGTTAAGTGATCAACAAGAATCCAGGACTGTGACTTTAATTGGGGAATGTCTGCAGCCTGGACAGGGATTAAAAGACTGAACCAACAAAAAAATAGAATCAGAAACTGTTTTATCATTCGTGAAAAGTCGTTCGAAAGCTCTTTTTCTTTATTTTAGAATAAGCGAGTAATTTTAAAGGCTTTTTTGGATTTTTTTACGTATTGAACATATTTTTTGTTCAGATTTTAAATTGTGAATTTATGAAGATGGATAGCTGTCTTTTCAACCGCATAAAGTTTGAATGTGTTGAATGCACCGGCTCGACTAATACAGACTTATTACAGAGGGTTAAACAGGAGGGGTTGGAAAAGATCGTAGTCCGAAGGGCACTGTCTCAAACGAATGGCAGAGGTACCCGAGGGCGTACCTGGGATGGAAGTCGTAACTGTTTAATGTTTTCTGTCGCCATCCCCATCGGAAAAGATCTCCGTGTCATTTCGGCAATCACTTTAGTCATCGGAGCAAATATTGTTTTAGCACTCAATAAGTGCGGAGTCGACGCAAAAATTAAATGGCCGAACGATATTTTGCTCAATGGTAAGAAGCTGGCGGGTATTTTGGTTGAGGCAGCTAAAGCTCCCACAGAAGACTATGTCTTGGTGGTAGGTGTGGGCTTTAATTTGAGAAAAAACAGTAATCCGACAAGTTATGGTTCAGCGGGGTTGTCAGATGTATTGGGAGACGATTTACTCGATGAAAATTATTGGCTGAAGCTTTTAATTGAAAGTATTTTGAAGGCTGCCGATGAAATTAAGTCTGAAGGGCTAACGCGAGTAAAAGCACTCTGGGATACAATAGCGGCTTATAAAAACCAAACGGTTTATATCTACGAAGAAAACCATACCGTTTACGAAGCAGAAGTAATCGGTATTGATGATGACGGCAGGCTGCTGGTTCGATGCGGTTCCACAGAAAAGGCTTTACTTTCGGGGACGATCAGCATACGGTTAAAAAATGAATCTACTGATTGATTTAGGAAATACGGCCTTAAAATGGGCGACATCGCAGGATCCGGAGTCTCCTCACACTTTGGTGCATGGCGGTTCTCATCATTTCTCAGAAAAGCTTTTATCTGCTCTAAAAGAGCAGTCTTTTGATCGGGTTTACGGTTGTTCCGTTGCCTCCCGAGATCTCACCTTGTCTGTAACTCGTTTAATTGAGTCTCTTGGTTCAGAAGTGAAGTGGCTGAAGGCGCAGGACCGTTTTGACGGTGATTTTTCACTGCTTAACTCTTATAAAACACCGACTCAATTAGGTTCAGATCGGTGGCACGCGGCGCTGGGAGCATGTTTTTTTATGCCATCCCGTCCTCTTCTGGTTGTTCATGTCGGTACTGCTACCACCGTGGATTGCGTCTTTCCTCGTGGTGAAGAAATGGTTTTCGCCGGAGGTCGTATCGCTCCGGGTGTCGTTTTAATGAGAGACAGTTTGGTTACCGGGACTGCAACTTTACCTAAAGCTGATGGCAATTATGCGGATTTTCCGACCGATACAATGACCGGCATTGTGACAGGAATAGTTGACTGCCAACTGGGGTTGATTGAAAGGGGAATGCGTGTCATGCATGAGCATGGATTTGAACCAACCCTCGTGCTGGCCGGCGGTGCAGTCAGTCGATTTGCTCCTTACTTGAAAAAGGAATTTCCCAATAGTGTGATTAAACATAATTTGGTGCTCAGAGGTTTGGCGCTTCGCTCGGATTGGGACAATTAGAGATGAGAAATTTTGCGATTATTCTCTGTCTGATTTGTGCGGGTTATTACGGCTGGGAATCTTTTGAGCAGTGGCTTGTTGAGTCTGATCCACAGGTTCGAAACGGTAAAGAAGCCGTGCGCAGTGAGGTTTTTCCAGAGGCAATGTCGAATATTGTGCCGATCACTAACTTATCAGAGCACATAAAACAGCAAAGAGAGCAAGCGGCGTTAAGAGAGCAGAAACGTCAAGAGGAATTGCGTTTACAAAAAGAACTCCAGGAGAAAAAGGATGCGGAACAGGCGCCGAAACCGATTCCTGTGCCGGTGCAGAAACCTGAAGAAATTACAGAGGAATCGCAGAACATATGTTGGCGCATAGGCCCTGTATCCAATAAATCGTTACCGGCAATCAATCGTTCTATAGAGTCTGCCAAGCTATTGGAGAACGTGCGGGTTGAAGCAGTATTGTCTTCGGATTCATTTATTGTTTTCATTATTCCGACAACGACCCAAAGGGGAGCTCAGGCTCTTGCGAATCAAGTACGAAAACAGGGTTATCGCAGCGCTTATGTTATTTCGGAAGGACCACTGTTGAACGCTGTTCAATTAGGTCGTTTCTCAGAAGAGGCTCAAGCTCAGAAGTTTTTTGAAGAAGCTAAGGATCGGCTGAAGATGAGAGATTTACGACTTACTCGCCAGATCGGAAAGCCGACGGATAAGGTCAATCTGATTTTTACGTCTTTATCAGATAAGCAAACAGACACACTCAAAGGGCTTGCCCGCCGACACGGACAAACCCTCCGGGAGTGTGAGTTTTAAAAAAGAGCTGTTAAGCGGCTGGCGATGAGCTCAGCGGCATGATCGGCCTTTTGTCTAAGGATCTGAAGTTTTTCCGGGTTGGATTTTCTTTGTTGAACTCCCCAGATAGATTCCGGAAAGTGTGAATCATCCCGATAACGGGCAATGATGTGCCAATGAAGGTGGGGAACCATATTACCGAATTGTGCCCAATTCACCTTGTCAGGTTGCATCGCTTCCCGAAGAGCTTTTTCAACAGTCAATAATACTTTTTCCAGATGTGTCCGATCTTCATCGGTCAGGTCCGACATTTCTGAAATATGACTGTTCCAAATCACACGGAAGTAGCCCGGAAAGTTCGGGTCACTTACCCGAATAACCCTTAATGAATTGTTTTTCCAAATAACATTTTCAGATTCGGGGTGACATAACACACAATTATTTGTCATTTTCAACCTTACGTTAGTGAATTGGTCGGTAGTAAGAACCGGTTTTAACAGGATCGCCGGCGATGAGTTCCACACCGCCTGCGCCATCATCAATTAATTGGTAATCCCATTTTTTACGGCCGCTGGAATCCTCCAGCCATGCGGATATCGGCCAGTCCAACTCATCCAAATTATTATTGATGTAGTCTTGGGCTTCCAAAACTGTAGCGAAATTTTCAACAAAATCGCCGTAGTCCACCATAACTTCTGTTACAACGTCTCTTCTCATTGAGCATTTCCTGCAAAACGATGAATGGCACTGGCGATGACCGCTGTCAGCTTCTTGGTGTATTCAATATCTAATGATTCATCCGGAGCATGGGCATTGGATTGAGGACCAAGTACACCTGTCAGGATAAAACCACTTTGCGGGAAAAGTTCCTCGAAGCTGTTGATGATGGGAATCGAACCGCCTTGACCGAGGAAAACAGCCTCCTTACCAAAAATTTCTTTAGCTGCATCATCAAACAGATTTTCGATTTCTTCCGAGTTACCCTTCGCGGACCAGCCGGGATGATTTTCCGGATATTGCCATGTTACCTGGCAGCCGTAAGGAATATTTTTGGTCAATGCCTCAGCAATATCTTTTTCGGCCGATTCAAAATCAATATCCGGCGGTAAGCGCATAGACACGCGAAGTGCTACAGAGCTTTGAATGACGTTGCCGGCATCTTCAATTCTGGGCAAGCCGTCCAATCCGGTAATTGTTAAAGCCGGCTTCCAAGTTTCTTGGATCAGAATTTCATGGTTGGTAAAACATTTGGTGGAAACACCGGGTAAAAGCGGCGCATGATTCCAAGCCAAGTCTCCCAAAATGTCGCTGGCTTTTTTCAACTGTTGCACGCGTCTTTGAGGGATTTGAGCGTAGCAGGAAGTGATTCTGACAAAACCGGACATGGGATCATGGAGTCGGGCGATCAGCCCTTGGGCAATGGCGAAAGGATCGGGCACCATGCCGGAATATGTACCGGAGTGCACACCGTAGTGCATGCTCTGCACGCGCAGCGTTCCGGAAATCACGCCGCGTACAGAAGTGCTCAACCAGACGTGTTCATAATCACCGCAATGATTATCCAAAATAATAAAAAACTTCGGCTGTCCAAATTTTTCTTTTAATTTACCCAGGAAATAGGGTAAATCATTGGAACCGGATTCTTCCTGGGTTTCAAAAATACCGATGATTCTCGGATGTGCCAGTTTCAATGCTTTCAATGCATGGACGGCAGTGATCATTGAGAAAAGGCTGTAGCCGTCGTCAGCGGCTCCGCGGCCATAAAGTTTCCCGTCTCTGACAACCGGAGTCCAGGGGCCAAGACCTTCACTCCAGCCTCCTGCTTCAGGTTGTTTATCAAGATGACCATAGAACACAACACTTTCTTCACACTCACAGAGTGTGGCAGGGATATCCACCAAAAGACAAGGAGTCTTTCCTTTTTCCTTGATGATTTCAACAGCAGCCTCGGGAATATTTTTATTAATCCAATTTTTCCCCAACTCACAACACTGATCCAGATACCCGTGACTTTCCCACAGTCTGTCGTATGCGGTGGATTTCGCGGGGATTTGAATATATTGCATTAAGGCCGGTTGAGCCTCATTTTCCCAAAATTGATTAACAGTTTTCAGTAATGACATTATTTGCTCCTAGGGGTTTTGAATAGGTACTAATTTTTTACCTAAAAGATTCCCCATTTTCAGTGCTTGATCAGAAGCTTCATCCTTCGAGGAAAATTCTCCGATAAGCACCCTGTATAAATTTCCATCCTGTCGAACAGTAACGATTTGTCCGATTTGCGACTGGAGAGTGTTCGCGTAATTTCTGGCATTTTCTTCAGAACCGAAAGCGCCGGCTTGCACACTCCAGAAACCAGACGAAGTTTGGGTGGCAACGGAAGACAAATCCACTTCGGTGCTGACCATTTCATTTTGTGCTGCCTCCGTCAGATTGACTGCTCCGCTAAGGTCTTCGGAAGCTTCTGTCAGGGTTAACGAAGTGGTATTCGACGGTTCCAGCGTAATGACACCGGGCGAAGCGGGTTGAGTTTGAGTCGTAGGCTGGGACTGAACGCTATTTTGTTCGTCTCGTTTTTCTTTGATTGTTTTTGCAACGCTTGCAGCAGTGCCGATTACACTGGCAATGGCTACGATATCTGCGCTATTTTCTGCGATTTTACTGTCGTCAATAAGCTGAATCAGACCACCGGAGGTACCCGGCAGTCTTCCGCTTTTGATGTCAGCCATACGGATGCGCTCGACTTTGACCGGAGCGGTTCCATTTTTGACATAGCCGAGTTTACTGGCAGCGGCATACGATAAATCAATGATGCGGTTATCAACAAAAGGACCGCGGTCATTGACTCTGACAATAACGCTTCGACCGTTTTTCAGGTTTGTGACTTTGGCGTAGCTCGGCAGTTCCATGGTCTTGTGCGCCGCAGTCATTGCGTACATGTTATAAGTTTCGCCTGTTGACGTTTTTCGTCCGTGAAATTTTTTTCCATACCAGGAAGCGGTCCCTCTTTGTGTCATCGGTTGATCTCCGGTGACAGGAACGTAACGTTTTCCCCCAACCACGTAAGGTTTATTTGCACCCCTATGCGGCGCTTCATATTTTGGAGTGGCATTGGGAAGATTGCTGAAATCGGAGCCGGCAAAAAATCCAGAGGGAGGACCGTCGTCTTTGTAATAGCCGCCTCCGCCGGAACATGCCGTCAGCAGAGCGACAGGTATCAGTACGGCTAGAGCGGTGAAGATAGGACGCTTTTGCATGATTTTTTAAAATATCAACAGTGAATTGATTATTGCCCAAGTGTTAGGTAAAAGCAACGAGCGATACATGTTATTACCTTTGATAAGGCGGGCAGAATCTGTAGTGAAAGACAGCGGACTTCTTTTTTGCCCCTAAAAAGAGAAGAAAATCATTAAAATTCCCAGATTAACGGTGATTTTTATCAAAATGACACCGAGAAAATTTTAGTTGTAAAACGCAAAGATTATCCGTTTACTTTGGAAACTTTTTATGTCGCTGGCTCTTGAAGATATTCGCCGAATCGCCAATCTGAGTCATCTGGAATTAAATGATGATGAAGCTGTGCGTATGCAAGGGGAATTAAACAATATTTTCAAAATGATTGAACGAATCCAGGCCGTTGATACCGAAGGGGTGGAGCCGATGCCGCATCCCCATGACGGCTCACAACGTCTGCGCGAAGACATTGTGCGTGAGGTTAACGACCGGGAAAACAACATGAAGAATGCTCCCGAACAGGCTGAAGGTCATTTCTTGGTACCGCAGGTGATTGAATAATGGCAAACGAACTTTTTCATGCTTCCGTCGTGCAGTTAAGCGATAAGCTTGCCCGCAAGGAAGTTTCGGCAGTAGAACTGGCCCAAGCGTTTTTGGACCGAATCGAGCAACATAAAGATCTCAATGCTTATCTGGATGTGCGTCCGGAGGCAACATTGCAGCAGGCAAAGCTTGCCGATGAGCGTATCGCTCGCGGTGAAGCGACTCGCTTGACCGGAATTCCCATTGCCCATAAGGATCTTTTCGTTACGAAGGAATGGGCAACCACCGCTGCCAGTAAGATGCTTGAAGGTTATATGAGTCCCTTCAATGCCACGGTGGTTGAGAATTTGAATCGAGCCGGAATGGTTTGTCTCGGCAAGCTCAATTGCGATGAATTCGCCATGGGAGGCAGTAATGAAACCAGTTATTACGGACCGGCCGTCAACCCCTGGAGCAAGAATGAAAAGCTGGTTGCCGGCGGTTCTTCCGGCGGTTCTGCCGCTGCGGTTGCTGCCAATATCTGTGCCGGTGCCACCGGAACAGATACCGGCGGGTCAATCCGCCAA
>ERZ779866.940-NODE-940-length-31118-cov-14.974600_pt1 | contig 31118 bp, 34 predicted proteins | sample MGYA00511248_ERZ779866 | MGnify/ENA primary metagenome ERZ779866 (study PRJEB29588, sample SAMEA2155758) | human gut metagenome | biome: human gut; feature: human-associated habitat; material: faeces | place: Denmark | collected 2008/2010 ... | reverse complement strand
AAAGGGATGGTCGTTGATGTCCTCAAAGGCATCGGCAATCTCCTCTGGCGGATAGTCCTGCCAGTCCCGGCCCTTGACGATATGGTGTACCGTGCGGTAGCAGGTAGAAAACCGCTCGTATGCCGAACGGTATTTTGTAGTCACGCCGGACACCTCCACAAACCGTCCATCCTCCAGAAACCACAGTTCCCGGATACAGGCGGCATCCACCTGGGTAGAATGACTTTGGACCGTTTTTTGGTAAATACAGCACCCCCGCTGGGGAAACAATTCCGGCCCGTAATAGTCCAGGGCGCACGCATGGCTGCCAGAAGTCTGGTAGGCAAGGACGCTTTCCCCACGATAGCGCACACCCTGCGCCACAAGCTCCAGGTCCAATCTGGAAAGCGCCCGTTTCCGTTCCTTTTTATCAGGGAACAGGTGCAGATACGCTGTCCGAATGGCATTACAGATTTCTTTTTCTCTGAACATCTCATTTCCTCCGCTTTTTCTTTACATACAGGACGTGCCCCTCAACCACATGGGCGCACTTTTTGATTTTGAGCTCCCGGCGCTGCTGGCTGAGTAAGGCGGCCTGATAGCCGTCCTCGGTGAGAAACAGCCGCATTTCATCGCCGGGGCTGCCGTAGGAGCCGGAACGCAGGACGGAAAATTCGATCATCCAGCGGGTACTGTCCCGAAACCGCTCCACGGCAAGAATGTTGTGTCCTTTCAGCTCGCGGGCTGAAATATCCCTCATAGGCAACTCCTCTCTCAGCGTTCATGCTGTTGCTGGCGCTTGCGCTGCCACTGTTCCAGCAGCTTGATGATGGTCTCCTGCATCCGCTGGGGCGTATAGCTCCGGGGGAAATATTTGCGCAGGGTGTCGCTGGTGAAGGTGATCTTGTCCAGGTCGCTTTTCTTTTCCTCGCCCATAATGACCCGCATCATGTCGAGGGTCAGGTGGCCCTCCTGGCTGTACTTTTTCAGCCGCTGGGCCTGGGAGAGCGACGGCGTGGCCTGTTCGCTGTCCATCGCGTCCAGCAAATCCACCTGTTCCTCTTTTTTGAGGAAGGACAGCTCGTAGGCCGGATTGAAGGCGATTTTCTTCTCGTCCACCATGTCCAGCAGTTCGGGAATTAGCTCGGTGAGGCGTATATAACGAAAAATCTGGTTTTTACTCTGGCCGACCTGTTCAGCCAATACCTCGCTCGACTTCTTCCCAAAATCGTTCCCAACTTGGGAACAATTTTCTTTGGACGGTCTGCCAGCTTGTCGCTTCATAGCTTCCAGCTTCATCTTGTAGGCAAAAGCCCTTTCACTGGGGAGCAGGCTTTCCCGCTGCAAATTGCTGTCAACCATGATGATGGTGGCCTGGTCATCGTCCAGGTCGCGGACAATCACCGGCATGGTTTCTTTACCCGCCAGCTCGCTAGCTCGGTGCCGCCGGTGCCCGGCAACCAGCTCATAGCCGCCATTAGGGTCCGGGCGGGCAATGGCCGGGACCAGTACGCCGTACTGCCGGATGCTGTCGGCGGTCTCCATCATGGCCTCATCGTCCTTGACCTTAAAGGGGTGATCCTTGAATGGGTGCAGCTCCGACAAGGGAATTTCCATGACTTTTTCACGCTGGGCGTCGGCGCGGCTTTCCTCGGTGGAAAACAGGTCATCGACTGAGGCCAGCTCTACTTTTTTCGCGCTGCTTTTCAAGTTTTATCACCTCCCGCGTCAGATTTTTATAGGCTTCCGCCACCTTGCCGCCGGGGTCATGTGCGAAGATGCTCTTGCCCTCGGCGCTGATCTCCTTGGCTCGAACCGAGTGGGGAATCTCGGTGCCGAACACCTTGATTTTGCTGCCGTAGGTCTCCCGCAGCAGGGCGGCGATCTCTTTGGCAAAGTTGGTGCGGTTGTCCACCATCGTCAGCAGAATACCGTCGATCTGGAGCTTGGGATTTAACTGCCGCTTGACCTTGTTGATGGTGGACAGCAGCTGTTCCAGGCCCTTGGCGGGCAGATACTCCGCCTGGACGGGGACTATGATCCTGTTGGCGGCGGCCAGCGCGTTGACCGTGAGCATTCCCAGGGAGGGTTGGCAGTCGATGAGGATATGGGAATACTGTCCCTTCACCGTGTCCAGATACTGCCGCAGAATCGTCTCGCGGCTCATGGCATTCACCAGGGATACCTCCATGCCGGAGAGCTGGATGTCGGCAGGCATCAGGTCCACGCCCTCCGGGTGGTGCAGGATGCCCTCGCCGGGTTTGATCGGCTCGTCCATGAGAATACGGCCCATCGCATCGGACAGGGTAAAGGGCAGCTTGTCCGGCTGCGGGTTGCCCAGGCTGATGGTGAGGCTGGCCTGCGGGTCAGCATCCACCAGCAGCACCTTCTTTCCGGCCTGCGCCAGCCCGATGCCTAAGTTGGCGCAGGTAGTCGTTTTGCCGACGCCGCCCTTCTGGTTGGCAACGGCGATGATTTGTGGGTTCAATGACTTCACCTCATTTCTGATTGGGTGTTGTCATGTGCCTGCATAACAGCCCTGGAAACAACAAAAGCCGCCACTTAAAACAAGTGACGGCTTCGCTTAAATCCAATATTCTGTTGTGTTTGGAATCAAAAGGTTTTGAGTTCCTTTCTGCTATTCATTTGTCGTTAATGAAACACCTCCTGCAATTCGACTTATTTCAGTATGATTTTTCGGTTTGGAAAAGGATGAAAAAATCAGACTGAAAACCTCAAAACCCTTGATCCTACGGGGCTTTTCCGGTTTGTCGTAATTATACCGTAAGGGCACACCTTCGCCACGCTGGCATTGCAGAATGGCGTGGACGTCAAAACCCTGTCCCAGATGCTGGGCCATTTCTCCTCTGGATTCACGCTGGACACCTACACCCACGTCACAGACCGGATGCAGGAGCAGGCGGCGGAGAAGATCGGAAATTTCATGGAGATGGCAATGTAGAGAGGCGTCCAATGTTTCCAAATCGTCTGGCTCCGTTCATCGGTTAATGGGTCAGATAATGGGTCAAAGTTAAAAACAGCAACAAAAAATCCTCTGAAATCACTGATTTCAGAGGATTTTTGGTCCGAGTGGCGGGATTTGAACCCACGGCCTCATGGACCCGAATTAACATCGTAAATTCTATTGCGGGCAAATGTGTCTAATTGAGAAGGATAAGCTCCATTTTGCCCAGTAGATTTGTCCTTTGGATATAAGTAAATCTAATTCGTCTATTCTGTAATGGGTCAGATAATGGGTCAAAGAACGCAAAAGCATGATATTATTTGAAGGAACATTTTTTACCAAAGTTGCACTTTGCTTAGTGGCGGAGGTTGCCGCATGCGGAAATTTTATTTAAGAGGGAAAGGAGAGCTCATGAGAACTTTGCTGCACAAATGCCTTTATAATAATATTGAGGATGAGCATCAGCTGGCACCGCGATTTTGTATCAATATCCAAGGTGGTAGTGGCATCATTGACTAGCAGAAAGTGATAACCGTCGATCTTTGCCAGACGAGAGGTGGGGGATACCGTAAAAGTCACAATTTTGGCCCCTTTTGCCTGGGCAATCTGTGCCACACGGACCACTTGTTCTGTTTCCCCGCTGAGAGATCCCAAAAAAACCATATCATTTTCTGTTAAATTTTCTGCCTGAATATAGGCGATGTGAGTGTCGTGATAGATGGTCACATGGCGGGACAGGGAGAGTAGGTGCCGTGCCGCATACTCAAAGACAATGCTGGTAAGTCCCTTAGCAAAAAAATGAATCTGGGTATTCTGGTGCATGAAGGATGCGATCTCCTCTACCATAGAGAGATCTATGCCCCGTGCTGTTCGTTCAATATCAGAGAGCTCCTCTCGGAGAAGATCTTCCAGAGAATGGGCGGAATAGACATTTCCTACGGATTGCTCTCTGGAGAGCATTTCCCGAAGAAAAAACTTCAAATGACTATATCCCGCCAGATTTAGTTTTTTGCACAGACGGATAATCGTTGTTGTGGACATGAAGGTATTTTTAGCAAGCTCCTGAATGGACATATTGCAGACGGCTTGCTTGTTGGCGTTGATGTATCGGAGCAGTTCCAGCTCCAAAGAACTGAGAGAACTGATGATATCCGGCGAAAAGCTTTGAAACATAGGGAGCGCCTCCCGGTACAGAATGATGTAACCATCATAGCACAGCACGAATAACAATGCAAACACGGCTGTCAAATCCTGAAGAAATAAATGTAAAAATTAGGAAAATAGGCTGAAAATGTAATTTGTTCCGTGGGATGTAACAAATTACGAGAGCTGTTTCTTCGTTACCAAAGGTAGTAAATATATAGAAAAGAGGAAAATGATGTGCTACCATCACTTCAAAGAAAGCCCAAATACTGGTGAGGTGCAGGTCAATGAAGAAAAATAAGGCAGTAATTGTAGGAGGCGGTTCTACCTGGACGCCTGGCCTTTTGATGAGTCTATGTCAGAAGAAAGATGAATTTCCGCTGGAAGAGCTGCGGATGTTCGATATTGATGCTGACCGTCAAGCAGCGATTGGCAGGTATGCTGAGGTATTGTTTCGTGAACGTTATCCCGAGCTGAAGTTCTTCTGGACGACGGATAAAGAGGTCGCCTATCGTGACGTGGATTTTGTATTTTGCCAGATCCGGACAGGAGGCTTTGCCATGCGGATTCTGGATGAGCAGATTCCTCTGGCTCACGGCGTAGTGGGACAGGAGACCTGCGGAGCCGGCGGTTTTGCCTATGGCCTGCGGTCTATTCCGGATATGATCGAAATTGTCAGGGATGCCAGGCGGTACGGTAGTGACCCCTGGATTCTCAATTACACCAATCCGGCTGCTATTGTGGCGGTGGCCCTTGAGCGGGTGTTCCCGGGGGACAAAAAGATCATCAATATGTGTGATCAGCCGGTCAACCTCCTTCAGTCCTTTGCTAAAGTGCTGGGGATTGACCGTCGTGAGATTCGACCGGAGTATATCGGACTCAATCACTTCGGGTGGTTTACCAAGCTGGAGGGCCAGAACGGAGAGGATCTTCTGCCTACCCTGCGGGAAAAAATCCTGTCGAATGGGTTTCTTCCTGCGGATGCGGCGGAGCGGGACAAGTCCTGGCTGGATACCTATGCTATGGTACAGACTATTATGCGGGACTTCCCGGATTACGCCCCCAATACATATCTCCAATACTATCTCTATCCCGAGGAAGTGGTGGCCCGGTTGGACCCCACCCACACCAGGACCGAGGAGGTCAAGCGTGGCCGGGAAAAGCGGGTTTTTACCGAATGTAAGCGGGTAGCGGAGACGGGAACGGCGGAAGGCTCCTGCATTGCCAGAAGCGAGGTCCATGCGGACATGATCGTGGAGGTGGCTGCCAGTATCGCTGGAAATAAGGGTGACCCCTTCATCATGATCGTTCCCAATGACGGCGTTATAGATAACTTCAATCAGGATGCTATGGTGGAGTGCCTGGCCCATGTGGATGGCCAGGGGGTCCACCCGGTGCCCTACGGAACCATAGACTCCTTTATGAAGGGCTTGATGGAGGGACAGTACGCCTATGAGCAGCTGACAGTAGATGCCTACTTTGAACGCTCCTATAAGAAGGCGCTCCAGGCATTGACTTTAAACCGGACATTGGTAGATGCCCAGAAAGCTAGGGCGGTGCTGGACGATCTGATGGATGCCAATGAGAAATGGTGGCCGCAGCTGGTATGAAACTGATTATCAACGCCGATGATTTCGGCCTGACCCCGGCAGTGACCCGGGGAATCTACGACGCTATGACACGTGGGGTAGTGACCTCCACCACCATGATGGTGAATGCCTGGGCGGCGGAGTATGCGGGGACCCTGGTCCAGGAAAACCCGGAGTTGGCAGTGGGGCTGCACATCAATGTCAGCCTGGGGACGCCTCTGACGGACTGCCCCAGCCTGATCCGAGAGGGGCACTTTATCAAGCCGGCAGTCTTGGGCAGCGACGATACATATAAAGAAGAGGAGTTAGCCCAGGAAGTCTGGGCGCAATATGAGTGCTTTGTTGCCTTGGCAGGCCGGGAGCCCACCCATCTGGATTCCCACCTGTATACCCATCAGAAGTTCTCCAAGGTGCGCCGGGCGGTGCTGGCTCTGGCGGAGGAGCGGGGACTTCCCGTACGGGATGCGGATACTTCTCTTTGGAAAGCACCCTCTTTTGAAGGTAATTTCAAGGTGCTGCCGGGGGAAGGTACGCCGGAGCTGATGGAGAAGTTTCGGCGGCTGGCGGAAGCTCTGGGAAAGAAGTCCTGCGCGGAGCTGATGGTCCACCCGGCTTGGGCGGACGAGCTGCTTTTGCGCAACTCCAGTTATTCCCTCCAGCGGCTGTGTGAGCACAGTGTGCTGACGAGCGTGGATGCGGCGGACTGTTTGCGGCGGCTGGCAATTACGCCGGCCAGTTTCAGGGAGTGTGAGAGAAGATAAATGGCGGACATCATATTACAGGATATTGTTAAGATCTACGGGGCCCAGACCAAGAAAAAGGGGCTGTTCCGAAAGAAGACAGAGACGGTACCCCAGAAGCGGGCGGTGGACGGTGTGACGCTGACTATCCCTCACGGGAGCTTTACCGTCCTGGTAGGGCCCTCAGGTTGCGGCAAGACCACCATGCTGCGGATGATTGCCGGTCTGGAAGAGATCACCGCTGGAAAGATTCTGATGGGGGACATCGACATCACCAATCTGGACCCCGGCGACAGGGGACTGGCCATGGTATTTCAGAACTATGCGCTCTACCCTCATATGACCGTTCGGGAAAATATCGAGTTTGGCCTGGTGAACGCCAGAATCCCCAAATTTGAGATCAAGGAGCGGGTGGATCACGCACTGGAGATCGTGGGATTGACGGAACTGGGGCAGAGGCGTCCCGGCAAGATGTCTGGCGGACAGCGGCAGCGGGTAGCACTGGCCAGAGCCATCTCCAAACTGCCGGAATGTTTCCTGATGGATGAACCACTGTCCAATCTGGATGCTAAGCTGCGCAGCGATATGCGCACGGAACTGATCCAGCTCCACCAGCAGCTCAAGTCCACTTTTATCTATGTGACCCATGACCAGATCGAGGCCATGACCATGGGTACCAACATTGTGGTTATGAATGAAGGAAGGATCATGCAGCAGGGGACGCCTACTGAGATCCATAATGATCCGAACTGCGTTTTTGTGGCCCAGTTTGTTGGAGATCCAGGCATGAATATCATTCCTTGTTCCAGTGGTCATCAAATCGGCTTCCGGCCCAGAGATGTTGAGTTTGACTGCGGAGAGAGTTCCTCGGACTGTGTGGTGGTTCGGATGGGCATCCGCAGCTTTGAGAATCACGGCTCTGAGTTTTTGTATCTGTTGGATACGGACCGTGGGAAGGTGTTTGTCAAGGAGCTGTCCAAGACCCTGCGTCCCATGGAGCAGACGTTGGTATTCCGTATCCACAGAGAGGATCTGTATGTATTTGACGAGGCGGGCAGCCGCGTCCGTGACAGGGGGGAGATCGAGAAAGCCTATGGAGCATTTAAGAGAGATTGGGAAACGGTATAACCAACTGTGTGATGAAATCGACCGGCGAAAGGCGGATCTTCGCTTGACTCGGGGCCCTGAGCGAACGGAGGCAAAGGAGCGTCTGGCGGAAAGCCGCCGACAGCTGAAGGTCTTTGCCGCCTCTCTTCAGGGGGAAGAACTGCGGGCTTATCGCGATTATCGCGCTGTCCGCAGGGAGATTCGCCGCTGCGAGATCCTCCGGAAGTACGACCGCCTGGAGAGCAAGGTATTCCATAAAATCAATCCCGCCTATATCTACATGATTCCTGCCGCTTTTGGTGCCCTGTTTTTTACGCTCCTGCCCTTTCTATTTATGATTGTAGGGGCGTTCTTCAAGCTGGATCTGGTGGATATCAAAAGTTCACGGTTTGTAGGCTGGTGGAACTTTGAAATGATCTTCACCCGTGATGATGAGTTCATCCGGGCTATCTGGAATACCATCTTCTTCGCAGTGGTGACGGTATTCCTGCTGATGATCGTCACGGTGCTGATGGCCTCCTGGCTGGCAAAGAATACGAAGATCCACAACCTGGCCCAGACCATGGTGTTCACCCCTCACATCTCCTCCATGGTGGCTGTGGCCATCCTATGGGTGCTGATGCTGGACCCAGTGGGCATTATCAACCAGATCCTGGCGGTGTTTGGGATCCAGGGTCCCAACTGGCTGATGGACACCAGGACATCCCTGATCTCGGTGGCCATCGTGACGGTGTGGAAATCCATCGGCTACTACTCACTGATCATCATTGCGGGACTCCAGTCCCTGCCGGTGGATGTGTATGAGGCGGCAAAGCTGGACAAGGCCAGCCGTTGGACCATCCTGCGGAAGATCACCCTGCCGCTGCTGACGCCTACGCTTTCCTTCGTATTTATCATGAAATTCATCAACGCATTTAAATCCTTTGCGGCCATTGACGTGATGACTCAGGGCGGGCCTCAGGGCTCCAGCATGGTGCTGGGCTACTGGATCTACACAGCGGGTCGGGTGAAGTTCAACTACGGCTTTGCTATGGCGGGAGCCATTGTTATGACGATCATGGTGGCGGCCTTTACCCTGTTGGCCAACAAGGGCTTTAAAAATAGGGAGGGGGAGTAGTGTGACACAGCAGCAAAAATCGGCCTTTACCAAAGCCTATTACCCCAAAGAGATTAAGGATAAAGAAAAGTTTCTCCTCTGGGTCCGGGTGAAGCACCGCCTCCTCTACTGCCTGAAGATCATCAATTATCTGCTGCTTATTGCTGTGGGACTGATGTTTGTCTACCCCTTTGCCTGGATGGCGTCCATGTCCCTGCGGCCCCTGGTGGACGCATTGTCTTTTGATCCCGGTATCTGGGTGGCGGAGCCACAGTGGAGCAATTACTTATACGCCTGGAACCAGGCCCAGATCGCCCACTATGTGGGCAACTCGGTGAAATATTCCATCCTGGTGATGGGCCTGCAGTACTTTACCATCATCCCCGCTGCCTACGGTTTTGCCACTATGGAATTTAAAGGAAAGACTTTCCTATGGTCCACAAAATTCCTGGGGATGATGCTGCCGGCAGAGGCCACGCTGATCCCAGTGTACTTCTTTTACAGCAAGCTGGGACTGGTGGACACCTGGGGCGGCTTGATCCTGCCCTCGCTGTTCTCCATGTTCGGCATTTATATGTTTATGGGGGCCTTCAAGTCTATTCCGCGGGAGATTCTGGAGGCGGCGCGAATGGACAAGGCGAAAAACCGCACCATCATGCTGAAGATCATGGTTCCCATGATCTCTCCTGTATTGGTCACTCACCTCATCACATCTTTTATCAGCAATTGGAATGAGTATTATTGGGTGCTGGTGATGACCAACAGTCAGACCATCCGGACGCTGCCGGTAGCCCTGCGGGGCCTGCTGCAGGCGGAGGAGGGGGTGCCTGAGTGGAATGTGGCCATGGCGGGCACGATGATCCAGTTAGCGCCTATCCTGCTGATGTACATCTTTGCCAGCGGCAAGATCAAAACAGCAATGGTAGGGAATAGAAAGGTCAAAGTCAAATAAACAGAGGGAAAAGGAGAAAAGGTTATGAAGCGAATCAACAAATGGCTGTCTCTGCTGCTGGTTCTGGCTATGGTGCTGGCCCTGGCGGCCTGCGGCGGCAACAACAATGCACCGGCAGACAACGGCAGCAATGACGCGGTGAACCAGACTGAAGGGAACGACCAGCCCGACTCCCAGACCGGTGAGGAGAATTCCGGCACAGAAGCCACAGATGTGCATCAGGATTTGTATCCGGATCAGGACTGGGACATCCTGACGGCGAAGTATGAGGCGCCGGTGGGCATCACCATGTGGATCCCCAACTCCGCCACCTCCTCCATGGGCGCTGGAATCCAGGCCCTGGCCGACGCCTTCAATGCCCAGCAGGCGGAGGAGCATCCCGGCAAGAACATTACTGTTACTGTGGAGTTCCAGGATAAGTCCAGCACCCTCAATGAGAAGCTCCAGGCGGCTATCCTGGCGGGCAACAACCCGGTGATCTCCGCTGTGGGCGTCTCCTCTGTGCCCCTCTATGAGGCCCGTTCCCTGGATCTGCGGAACGTGTTTACCTATGAGGAGCTTCAGGGTCAGGTACAGGGTATGCTCCAGTACTCCCTGTACAACGGCAAGTTTATGCTCAACCCCTATTTCCCCAGCGCCAGCAACATCCTCATCGTCAACAAGACTCTGATGGAGTCCAAGGGCGTGGAACTGCCCACCGCCCAGTCCATCATGGAGGACCCCGAGGGCTCCGACTGGACCTGGGAAACTTTCCGGGAGGCAGCCAAGGCGGCCACTGATGCGGATAATGGTGTTTACGGCTTTGCCACCAACTCCCTGGATCCCGTGGGTATGATGTTCCAGCAGGGCGGCGCGCTGTACAACAGCGACGTGACGGAGCTCATGTTCGTGGACGACGACCGTTTTGCCAAGGGCCTGGAGTTCTGGCGCTCCCTGGTGACCGACGGCAGCATGATCAACCCCAACTCCCGAGCCAACCACGGCAGCATCATTGTCTCCGAGTTCTATGAGCAGAAGGTGGGCATGATTTACAGCACCTCCTCCAACATCGTCAAGTTCACCGAGGAGGCCGAGAAGGGCGGCTACGAGATCGCGGTGCTGCCCTTCCCCAAGGAGACCCAGTTCTACACCAACCAGGGCGGTTCCGGCATCATCATCCTTGACAACCGGCCTGCAGAGGAGATGGAGGCCGCCGCGGAGTTCCTGCGTTGGCTCAACCAGCCGGAGAACGTCTCCCAGATGTGTGCTGCCAGCGGTTATTTGCCTCTGGTGTCCTCCGCCATGGATGTGGACCCCTTAAAGACCGCTTATGAGGAGACTCCTCTGATGAAGGACGCCGCCGATTTCATGAATTTCGGTATCCAGTCCCCCCAGGGCAAGGCCAAGGCCGCCTGCGACAAGGCTGTCAATGATTACAGCAAGCTTATCTGGTCTGAGATCGACACACCCATTGAGGATATTGTGGAGCAGGTAACAGAAAAGGCCCAGTTTGAGATCGAGGCAAACCAGTAATGAAAAAGGAACAGGGAAGGGTGACCTTTTCTGTGGTGGGTTTAGGTGGGCGCGCAAGCGCCTACCTAAACGCATTGCAGGAGATGTATCCCGATGACCATACAGTGGTGGCTGCGGCGGAGCCTGACCGGGAAAAACGGCTGCGGCTTCAGCAGACCTACCATATCCCGGATGACCGGCTCTTTGAAAGCGACCTCCAGTTTATGGCGCAGCCCCGTCTGTCCGACGTGGCCATTATCGGCACTCAGGATGCCCTCCACTTCCGGGAGGCCGAGGCGCTTTTGGAAAAGGGCTACGACCTGATTTTGGAAAAGCCGGTGGCCACCAGTCTGGAGCAGCTGCGCCAGCTGCTGCGCCTGGCTCGACGCTATCCACAGCAAATGGTAGCGGTATGCCATGTCCTGCGCCATACCCGCTTTTTCCAGGAAATTCGGGACATCATCTCCTCCGGACGGTTTGGCCCGGTAATCTCCATCCAGCACAATGAAAATATCGGCTATTATCACTATGCCAACAGCTATGTCCGGGGCGCCTGGAACGACAGCCGGACCAGCGGTCCTTTGATGCTGACCAAAAGTTGCCACGACATGGATATCCTCCTCTACCTGCTGGGGGACAAGCATGGAAGCCGCCTCTGCTCCCTGGGAGAGCTGACAGTATTTCGTCGGGAGAACTTTGATCCTGAGACGATGGCAGAGCAGTGTGTGGACTGCCCTCAGCAGGACACCTGCCCCTATTCGGCGGTGCGGATCTTTCAAAGCGGGAAGATCAAGTCTATTGTTTTTGATCTCTCCAGTGTGGAGAAGATCCGGGAAAACCTGGGTACCAGTCCCTATGGCCGCTGCGTGTATTGCTGCGGGAACAATGTGGCGGATCACCAGTCCACAGCCCTCTCCTTTGACGGCGGAGTGACGGCGGTCTTTAACCTCTCCGCCTTTACGGCCAAGGTGAACCGCTCCCTGAAGGTGATGTGTCAGTTCGGGGAGATACGGGCGGCAGAAAAGCCCTATCTCATTGAGACCACAGATTTCCGAACAGATGAGACTGTCTGCCGGGAACTGGACATCCGGGAACGGGGCCACGGCGGCGGGGACAAGGGATTTGTCCGGGACTTTATGGAAAGTTATCTGCGGGGCGCACCCTTTACGTCGACCTTGGAGGACTCTATAGAGGCCCATGCCATGGCGCTGCTGGCGGAGGAGTCCCGCAGGGAGGGCGGAATGCCCAAGGATGTAAAACAAGTAATGGAGTGGCTGAACGGATGAAGAAAGAGACCTGGGAGATCGCGCCTAAGTCCAAGCGCCTGGGGGCATGGATCATAGACGGCGGGATCGTGTTCCTGCTGTGGTATTTCCTGACGGAGGGGGATCTGCGGCAAGTGAACGACCTGCTGGCAGTATTGGACCCAGTCCGGGACGGTTCGCTGGATACCTTTGTCCAAGCCCTTTTTCAGATGGGGACAAAATTCCTGCTTAAGTGGCTCTTCTGCCAGACGCTGTACTACTGCTTGGTGCCCGCCCTTCTGGGCCGTGGTAAGACGGTGGGAAAGCTGCTCTTCCGCCTGAGCTTGGTGGATTACGATACAGGCCAGGAACTGTCACCCTCCCGGCTGGTTCTCCGGGAATTTGTTGGGAGAAGCTTGATGGAAACGCTGCTGGTGCTCCCTGGGATCGTCAGTCTGGGTATGGTGCTGTTGTCATCTGAGGGCAGGAGCCTCCGGGACCGGATAGCGGCCTCCGTAGTGATTGAGGACGGGAGCCATTGGTATGAGACCTGAAATCCGGAAGATAGGGGAGAAGGAACTTGCGGCGGCAGTGGCCTTTGCCAACCGGCAGTTTGGCCTGGACTTTTACCGCCTGCAGCCCAAGCTCTACCGTTGTAATGGTAGCGGGGCCAGCTATGGATGCTATGTGGAGGATTCCCTTGCGGGGATGCTTTCCGTGTATCCCTGTGAATACAAGGGACTTCGCTGCCTGAGTGCGGGAACGGTGTGTACGGCCCCGGAGTTCCGGGGCTGTGGGATCATGAGCCGCCTCTTTGGCTATTTGGAAGAGGCGGTTTTTCCCGATTATGACCTTTTGACTCTGGCAGGGAAGCGGGAGCGGTATGAGCACTTTGGATTTGCTAAGGCGCTCTGCTTCCCGCAGTATCAGCTCTCACGCAAGGGCGATGACAGGGATATTATTATCTGCCCGGTGGAGGATCAGAGGGAAGAAGATGTCCTGGCGGAGCTGTGTGACCGGTATGGAAACGGTGTGACACGGCGGCCAGGCAGTGTTACTTACACTTTAAACGGGGCAGGCCACACCCTGTATTTGCTGCGGAGAGGGGAAGCGGTGTCTTATGCTGCCTGCAGGACAGAGCAGTTTTTGATCGTAGAGTACGGGGGCTCGTTACCGCTGATGGATGCGGCAGCGGCGTTGGCCCGCCTGTGGCAGCGGGAGACGGTGTTTCTGCTGGGACGGTATAATTGCCTGGAGCCGGAGCTTCTGAGAATCTGCGATGGGTACTTCCTCCGCAGCCACGGGAATATTCGGATCAATCATCCAGCCAAGGTGGCGGCGGCGCTGGAGGGAGAAGAGAGCGTGGGCCTGTCACGGAGCCCCCTGCCGCTGGAGGAGACATACAGCCTTTTGAACTGGGACAGCGGCCGGCCGCCGGTCCTGCGGATTCCCTCAAGCCTTGTGTATCTGGATGGTATATGAACATGGAACGGAAGAAGTTAGTTTATATTAACATTGATGGTTTTTCCTACTCCTACTTGGAACAAATACTAAAGAGGGGAGAAACGGGGCCTTTTCAGAGGCTGCTGGCGAAGGGAATGCTGTTTACCAACCTACACAGCGGCCTTATTTCCATTACCAATCCCATGCAGAGCGCTATCCTGTGCGGCGCATGGAGCAACCGTACTCACAATTTTTATCAGCACTATGACTGGAATGCAGGCTGCGTGGTCAAGCATAAGCGCACCTTTGATGCAGAAAATGTGGCGGATGTGTTCATCAAACAGGGGAAAACAGCGGTTTCCATCCACCAGTTCATGCTGGAAAACAACCCTTGCCGGGCAGGTGAAAAGAGCTGCGCCTATATCACTTGTCCTCAGGAGCACAGCAATTCTTTTCAGCGCTTTGTGCTCCTGGACCGGATTGTTCAGGGTTTAGCAGTTGATTCCGGTGGGAAGGAACTGACCTATGCAGAATTTCCTGATTTTCTGGCATTATATGTGGACGACATCGACTCTCTGGGGCACAACAACGCTTATGAGGAGTATCCAAAGCGCAGCCGTTTTGAGGAGCGGCAGCAGGATATCCAGCAGCGCCTTGACAGTATTGGATGGGAGCTGCTCCGGTTTGTGGAGCTATGTCAGGAGAGAGGGCTGTGGGATCAGCTGGTCATTTTGGTTACCACCGACCATGGCATGACACCTTTCTGGGGGGAGAGCAGGCTTTCTGATCTGGTAAGGCGGCTGCGGGAAGCCGGGATTCAGGTGGACACACCGGAGTCGAGAAATGAAAGGACGCGGGTGATAGCGCTGCCCTATACCATCGAGCTCTCCCTCTACGGCGCACCGGATCTCACCGAAGTGGAGCGGCAGACCGTGGAGCGGGTTTGCAGAGATACAGAATATGTACAGCGTGTATTTGATAAAGAAGAGATGACCATGCAGTACGGGATGGATTCCCGAGGACCGGATTTTCTTCTTTCTCCTCGCTATGGGGACCATTTTTACCATAGAGATATTCCAGAGGATACCTTTGGGGCCAGCCACGACTCACTTGACGAGACATCTCAGCATATTTTCGGACTGTTGCTGGGAGATGGCGTACATGCGGGAACTTCCTATGAAAAACCGGTAACATCCATTGACCTTTTGCCCACTATACTGGCGGGGCAGTTTGGCTATTCCATGGCTGACAGTACAGGCAGAGTGTATACAGATTGGTTTTGAAGAGAAAGAGGAGAGAAGATGAAGAAAGTACGTTTTATATTGACGGTGATGCTGGTCGTGATAGTATTTTTTTGTATGGCGAGCGGCGCGTCAGCAGCTCCGTTTCAAAATTCAAAGGATTTGCACAAAGCACACGAAAACAATGCAGCAGGTAGTCCGATTTACAATAATCAGATTGTTTCTGTTGAAGGAATAGTAACCGTTCCAACGGGCGTTTGGCACGATAATGCCAATTACTTCTCCATCGTAACTGAAAAAGATAGCTATCGTTTTGCTGGCGGCATTGCAGTGTTTTCCCCCGGAGAGAGTTTGCCGCAATTGGCAATAGGGGATAAGGTCATTGTGACGGGACGTCTGTCAAACGATGGGATATTCATCAGATTCAGGAACAACAGTAATTGTCCCCCAAAGCAGTGAAGATATTATAAAAATCGGAAGCGGATATTCTCTGCCTGATGCTTTCCCATTATATACGGATCCTGAATATGAAGAGGTTGAGAAAGACTTGGGATATCGCTTTGAGGGAATGCCTGTCCGTATTTTGGGAATTGTTCATGAATATGATAACGAAGGAACATTGCGTGGCTTTTGGGTAGATGGTAGCAGAGATGGATGCTATACTGACGGATTAGGCGCAATGAATGTAAAGGTATATGATTATTCTCAAATAGATATTAGCGGTATTTCTGAAGGAGATTGGGTGGTTGTTGAAGGTGTTCTGTTTCAAAGCGATACGTCTTCACCCTATACTTCGGGGTATTATATTCGGCCAACAAAGCAGGGCGATATTAAAAAGATATTGCCTTCAACGGAAATACTGCTGTCCGAGGCAATGCGAAAAGACGCAAATGGTGTGCCTGTGTTGCTGGGAAAAGATATTACTGTCCGTGGAATTGCCACAGTTGCATCTGGGGTATGGAATAGTGCATCTAATGCGTTCACAGTAGTTACGCCGACTCCAGAGCCGGGCCTTGATCCGGTTTATCCGGAAGGAGCCCTATATGTATATAACGCTGGTATAATGCAGCCAGTGATTGATATTGGAGATGAGGTGACTATTTCTGGTGTTGTCAGTGTAAACGGATATGATATGGGGATGCCTGCAATTATTCCCAATACTATGTCTATTATTAGCAATGATAATGCCGCTTTACGGGAGAAAATGATTCGGAGCGATGTTGGCTATTCAGAACTTGCGTCTATTGAAGGAATGCCGGTGAAGATGCAGGGAAGGGTATATAACCTTGACAATACCGGAGTAACGCGAGGCTTTTCAATTGATGCCAGTAGCGATCATAATTGGACAGATAAAAATGGAATGATAAGCGTAAAGTTTTATGATTATTCCGGCATCGATATCTCAAATCTATCAGAGGGCGACTTGGTGACATTGAGGGGAGTTTTACAGAAGAACGATAGCGAAGCGCCGTACACCTCTGGATATTTCCTGCGTCCAAGTAATCAGGGGGATATCGTCAAGAGATCAGATCATCAACGGAGGACGGTATATATCCATTTGGATGCATTCCGAAACGATTATGTAGGCCGGCCTGGATGGGATACTTCGAATCTTGATGCGCTGATCTCAACGGGAACGAGATGCACAAACAGTTATGGTGAATACGTAAGTATGACCACTGCCAATATGACGACATTGGTAACCGGAGCTCATACTGCAACACACAATGTTCCAGCTTTGGCATTTTATGATAAGGCGACAGACCGCAGGGTTCGAAATCTCCAAAATTATGACGTTGCAACTATTGGTGAAGTGTTTCAAGATGCGGGATTAATTACGGCCTCGGTTAAGCAAAGAAAATTACAGAACCGAGGGGCGGATTATATGTTGGATGGCGGAACAATCACGCAAACCAGAGACGATGCAATTAATCTAATTATGAATGAAGATCCCGATTTGCTGGTAGTCTTGTTTAACGAAACAGATAGCGTTGCCCATAAAAATGGAACAGATAGCGTGGAGATCAAGGAAACTGTAGAAGCTGTAGATGATGCAATCGGAAGTATTATTGCTGCACTGGATGAAAAAGGGGTGCTTGATAATACCAATATTGTAATCGCCTCAGACCATGGCATGAGCAATGTGAATGTTAATTTGACACAGCAGTTAAATGCCGCATTGCAGAGCACAGGGATACCTTTTGAAAATGCTGTGGTCGATATTGGCCCGTTTGGACGAGACACGAAAGTTATTTATAATCTCAGCAGCGGCGCAGCCCAAATTTATATGCGGCAACCATTGACAGTTTCAGAAGAAGCTCGACTACTTGAGGCTTTGAGTGGCATAGATGGTGTGGCTTCTGTATATAGCAGAGAACAACTCGATATGATGAATACACCTGATAATTTAGGAGATTGGGTAGTTGACTGCGCTCCCGGATATGCCTTTTCTACCTCAGCAGCAGAGCATGGATCACAAGCGCAGCAGCAAACATTCCTTTTGTTTTCTGGGCCTGGTATCCAACAGAATCTTCAATATATGCAATCGTGCATGAATGTTGATATTGTACCTACGTTGTATTATCTGAACAATTTGCCAATACCATCAACGGTTGATGGGGAAGTTTTATATGACATTTTAGTTGGATGACATCTATAACCAGTTTGACACATGATTAGTGATCACTAGCTGCAAATATCAGTTAAGTATATGAGGGACAATCACTGGCAATATTTTGCCTGGAATTGTCCCTCGTATATTTTAAAATAATCAGATGTAGTTGTGAAACTGAAATAGAAACAAAGGGTTATCTTGATTGAACTAAAAAAACAGCATTATGGCAAAGCTTGTTGGCCGGAAAGGACGTAAATGAGCAGATATTTTTTGCGAGGCACACCTCTAGGTGAACTGGAGAAGATCATGATCAAGACGCCGCACTTGCGTTCGCCTGAGATGACGATCCTCACAGATCCGCTTCCCCACGTAGCGGAAGGATGGGACTGTGCCTTTTGCGAAAAGTCTTTACGAAAGCACTGTACCATACCGCGATGCCCTTATATACGTGAGCGACTGGACCAGCAGTTGGTGACATACCAACAGCTGGTCTTTCAATTTCTCCAAGTCCAGGGAAGCGGCTGTTTAGTGACTCGCGTTCGAACGCTGCCTATCAATGAGACAGGCTGTGTATTTCTGGATGAGCAGCATCAGCGGCGGGTGTCGGAGCAGCTGACTGCCACCGTGCAGCGTGGAATCCTGGTGCGCTCCTCCTGCTGGCTGGCGGTGGTTTTTCTGCTGGCATCGAAGTCAGCCCTGTGGAGCTGGGACACTTCGTACTTTGGGAATAGATCGAACAAAAGTCCGCCCGGTCCCCTGGATATCCAGAGCTATGCCATCTATCAGGCGGCTAGGAGTTTGCAAAGCGGGAAAAGGAGCTTGAACACTGCGGATCTGATGGATCCTGAACTGGTAAGCGATACGACGTTTCGACTAATCCTGGATAGTGCTATGATCCACCAGTATGGAGCAGCGGTGTTTCCAAGACCCTGGGAGATTGGGCTGTAATAGTGGCGACGAAGATACCAAAACAAAAAAATTGGCGGTATGAGAACATGCAGATCGTTACTCATTAACTGAAAGGAGCCTCGTTTATGAGTCGAAAGTCCATAAAACAATTGAAAAATACACAACTCAAGCCCACTTCCAATGATAAGAAGGCGGGCCTGTTTTATTCAGAATTGGAAATAGGCAGACGGACCAGGCCGGTAGGCCGGGTGACCTATGCCGGTGGCGAGGAGAAGGCCTTTACAGATCCGCAGACGTACCTGGACACCCTCCGGGAGGAGTTGCCCTATCGGGACATCACAGGTTTCCGCCATGAAACGCTGACTAACGACCCGTCTGTTCAAAAAGCAGTAGACGATATCCTGTTGGACTTCTCCGGTGAAGGAAATCCCAGGCGGGAGTGCAGCTATGGCCTGACCGATGCCGGGAAACAGGCCCTGCAAAATGCCGCTGATCCCAGCCTGCCCCACACCTATGCCTGGTTTATGATGACAGACTGCAATACCCCGCAGGAGAGTATCCACCGGAACCTAACGCTGGAGGAGGCTGTACAGATCTATCAAAACAGTCATCATCCTGAGAAGCGCATCGGGGTGACGAAGGATGGAATCGCAACGGTAGACATCGTCCATATGGCTGACGGAGAGCAGCAGTTCTTTGAGGATCACCTCAGACTGGATCGTTTCATAAATGACCCGGTAGTTGCAAAGGCGGCAGCCCTGCTGCAGCATCAGCTGCAACAGTCTGGCGTCGGACAAGACATAATGATGGGAGGGATATAGTATGCAGGCGGTACCCAAAGAGTGGCTGGACTTCCTCAGAGAGCAATTTCCACCAGGGTCAAGAATCAAGCTCAATAAAATGAAGGATCCCTATGCTCCGCTGGAGCCGGGAAGCACCGGCACACTGAATTATATCGACGATGCGGGCCAGTTCCATATGAAGTGGGACAACGGCAGTGCTCTAGCGTTGATCATTGGCGAAGACCGATTTCAGATTATGCCCCCGGAGCCACAGACACTCAAGTTTTATATGCCCCTCACCGCCCAACTCTATTGCTACGATGGCTGGGGGGATCTAGAGGGGTACGGCAACGACCTGGATGGGCGTGACCTGAGGGATTATCAGTCATGTATCCACGAAGCTCTTCTTGAAAATCAGCTTCCGGAGGAAAAAGGCCGCGGCCTGATGCGTTGGTACGACAAGCAGGACGGAGTAAACACGAAAGTCCAATCCGTGGTGTTTGATGTAGAGAGCAGGGATGGGCAGCTTTGGGGCGTAGCCGAATGCAAGGTATTAGCAGAACTTCTGCCTGAGGAAAAAGAAGCATTGGCTGAGTATATCTCCGGCCAGGCTTCGGATGGCTGGGGTGAGGGATTCGAGCAGCGGGCTATCAAGCTGGGTGAAGGCGAACTGTATGTGAGTCTTTGGAACTCCAGCAGCTGGAGCATCCAGACGGAAGAAGAAAAATTTTCGCCGGATTCTCTCACCCGTCTGCCGGACCTCTGCTGGTCCATCCTGCCCAGTGACGGATCACTGATCTGCATCAAGCGAGGGGAGAGCGGGTATTTTCTTAGTGACTGGAACACCCGCAATCCTGATATGAACCGAAGACTAGCCGACAGCATAAACCAGAGGCGTGGCATTACGCCCGCTCAGGAGCAGGCCATGCTCACCGGCAGCATGTGCGGATGGGATGTTCCGGGAGCGGACCCAAAGTGGTATGCAGACCATGAAAATCACCAGGAGCCGAGAGAGATGCAGACGATAAAAAACGAACTTATTCCTTGATGATTCCGATATAGAAGGGTTCTGCAGGTATATTCTGGCGGTACAGGACTGGAAACCGAAAGAATTCATACGCTGCCGTCGCGGGGTGAAAATTGCCGCAAAATATCGGGGAAATTATTGGATTTCATAAACTTGTCGTAATTATGAGAGTCATATTGCGCTATTTTGAATAGCGGTAGCCACCATTTGGAAAACATAATCTCAGATTTCCACTGAGAGGAGCTGGATTCCTGAATGTAATGGTCGCGGATAAGGCGAAACAGCTCTTTATTCTTTCCTTTTCCGGGTATTACCATAGCCGCCGCTACCAGCGGATGGCAGTGCCCTTGGGCGAGAGCGGATACCATCGACGCCCTATGCGCGCTGGAGGAATACTTGAAAAGCACGTAATAATGCCAGACCTGCAGGATGGTATCCGGATATTCGGTATCAACTTTTCCTTGCTTGCGGCGCAGAGCGTCTAGATAAGGTCCCCGGTCCGTGGCCTTCTCCAGCAGCACATCCAGCAACCTATAAGTATGGCTAGACAATGTAACATCCTCAAAAACCATTTTAAGAAGGAGGAAAAAAAGAAAGTCGGCAATATCTGATACGAGTAGATGATTTTCGCTGATTTGTCTGACGAGAAGGCTCAACAACGCTCTGAGCTGAGAAATGCGCCCATCCCGAATGCAACAGGACATATACTTTTTGAGAGCAAAAAAGTCGGCCAAGTCCAGACTTTGAGCAGTGCCCGAGAACTGCAGCTTAGGAAATTCCTGGTAGAGCTCGCTGAGATAGGCCGGCTGCGAGGTGTGTACGCTGTGCAGGGATTCCGTTTTGTTGCCATTTATCCTAAGCCGGTACTGGTTCAGAATACCCTGGACAGCGGGGAAAAGGGCGGCAAGGTCACTCTCTGCGTCGCTGAAAAAGGTGAGATCGTCCACATATCGGACATACCCGACAGGGTGGGGGAGGGAGGCCAACATCTGACGGATCTCCTCATCAACTGCCAGCATGCAGAGCTCCGCAGCGATATGGGAGGAAAATGTCCCTGCAGGAATTCCCTTGGTCTGATTATTGTTGATACGCTGATGGAAGTGGTCCAGGAATCGGAAGTAGCGGAGATCGGCTCCAAGAGTTGAAAAGGGGGGCTTTGCAGCCATTTTTTCAAAGTTATGGGTATACAAGTTGGGGAAGAAGGATTCAATATCCATTTTAAGGGAATAGAGGTAATCTGCCTCTGCGGCCAGCATCCTCCGCTTGTTCTCCGATAAAACGGCGGAACTATTGATCTTGTTGTTTTTGGTGGTGAAAGTCCCTGCTACGGCCCAGTCCTCATCGCCCTCATAGGAATAGAGGAGAAAGGCGTCTTCAAAGACCAAATAGGAGTTGGAGTTTGCCACGAAGTGATGGTTGGCGGGATCAACGTACAGCTCCTCAAACAGCGGAGAAAACAGGGAGAGTGTATTGTACATAAAAGCCAGATAGTGCAGCAAGTTTGGAATCTGCATTTCCCGGAGGCTCTTATTTTTCTTGAAATCAAAATAACTTAGGGCTTCTACGCCGGGAAGCCGGATATAGGGGGGAGAGGTGATATAGCGCCAGTCTATAATGAAATCATCTGTGTCCTGCTGAAACTCCCGAACATGATGAAGATTGATTTCATCAAAAATGCTGTCAAGACTGTCAGCCAGTTCGTCAATATCAAGAAGATCGGGAAGCTCTGCATACCAAAGACCTTTGAGCAACAGACGGGCGTTTTCCCGATAGTTGAGATGATTCAGATCAACCATAAAATTAGACCCCTCCTTTATACGACATATATCGCAATTATAGCATAGCTTTTCAACTGACGGAACTAATAAAAATGACTGGAGGGAAACATTTGAGCAAAGTATTTACCATATATGTGAGTCCCCTGGAGATGGACAGTACGAAAGGGCGGCTAATTGACCTTCCCATGGATCAGGACGCCCTGGAAACGCTTCTCTGTGAGATGGGGACCGACTTTCCCTTGTATGTAGAGGCATCAGACTACTGCGGGCGGAATTACCTGGCGGGCCATCTGCCGGAGGATATGGAACCTTCAGAGTTCAACCTGCTGGCCCGGAAATTGGCGGAGTTTTCTCCCTGTCAGGAGATCGCCTTCGAGGGCCTTGTTCGCATGGATCTGGACAAGGGGATAGCTGAGCTGCCCCTTTGCCGGCTCATTGACCTTGTCAACAGCGCAGACTGCTGCCATGTGGCCCCGGCAGTCCGAAACGACGAACAGCTTGGCCGCTTCTATGTGGACAATGATTTTTCTGTCATACCACCAAACTTGCCGGAAGAAGTGTACCCGCTTCTGGATTATGGGGCCATTGGCCGCAAGGCCAGGATGGAAGAAGGCGGCGTATTTACCTCCGGTGGATATGTGGTGCAGCACAGCGACCTGGACATCAGCTATTCTCGTAGCCAACGCCCACAACAGATGGAGGCGGCGCAATGAAGCACAGCCTCTTTTCTCTCCTGAACGGTATGGAAATGAACAAGACAGAGCACGAGTGGCTGGAGCGGCGATTTGACAATATGACCGCCAAGGAGGAACTGCTGTTCCGCGGCGCCATGCTCCTGGAGCATCCGAAGACGATAGAAGAAATCATCCGTGTCCTGCAGGGGCTGGACCACTATCAGATCTACTATGGAGCGGACTGCGACGCAAAGTTGGGGGCCTTTGTCATGGAGCATATCCATATCCCCAGGCCGGAAGCCCGGGACTATCTGTCCCCGGAAAGCGTGGGGGCGGCCTATCGGGCCGGCGGCGCAGGCTGCTTTATCGGGGGCCATTATGTGGAGCGCATGGCCCCCGACAGGCCGCTTCCTGAGTGTGTACCCACAACGGACCTTCCGGCGGCAGGCGACTACGCCATCCGGATCAGGCTGGTCAGCCGCGATGACCGAGAGGGTGTCTGGGTCGGATTTCCCGACGACGGCGAGTACACGGATTCCGAACTGCCGGATGAGCTGCTTCTGACGCTGGATGCGCTGCATGCGGAGACCATCGAGCAGTGCATAGCGGTGGATGTGGATTGCTGTCTGCCTCAGATCACCGATATCCTCTCACAATACGATTCTGCCGGCGACCTGATTCGCCACGCCATCGACTTGGGCTATGTCTGGGCGGAAAGAGGCCAGGGCGAACCCTACTGGATGGAAAAGTGGCAGGCAGCTATGGAGCTGGAGGACTGCCACCGGCTGGGCCTGGCGCTGGATCTGGCCCAGAACCTTCACAACTACGAATTTATACCCCGGGGGACGGATCGTAGAGCATTGGGCCTGGAACTGGCCATCCGCAACGGCGTCCTGGGCAAGGATGAACTTCTCAGACGCCGTTTCGATTCTCAGGCGTACATACAGGACCATATGGAACGGTTTGACTTCCATGAGGTGGGAAATGGCTGTATCGCACGAAGCGGACCGACGCTTGCCTATGAATACGACCATAGGAAAAAACCATTTGCGCTGACATTATGAAGAATCAAGGGCCGTCTATTCTGAAAAGGGCAGACGGCCCTTTTTGCGTGTCAGGCGGTCCGGAAAGGAGCATGAAATGACCAACAAGGAACTGGAGGACCACCTGCGCACGACCTGCCCCGGTCGGAAAAACAGCCGTCGGAGCGCCGAGCTGGAGGCGGAACTGAACATCAGCGGCAATGAGCTGCGTCGCCGGATCAATCGCCTGCGCCGGGATACCGTTCCCATCGGCAGCAGCCGGGACGGATACTTCTATGCAATCACCGCCGGCGAGGTGTACGCCACCATCGGCCAGCTGACAGACATCGCTCTTGGCCTGCAGGCAGCGATCAATGGCCTTGAGTCCGCATTGGATCGGTTTGGAGAAAAAGGAGTCGTATCCTCTGACTGAGGAGTCACGCACCGCCCGCCCCTTTATGCCATGGGTGGGAGGAAAGGGAAAACTGAAGGAGATCATCTACCAGGTGTTTCCGCCGGACGTGAGCCGTTTTGCGGACCACTTTGGCGGCAGCGGAGCCATGCTGCTGGGCTTACCCCCTAAAGCAGACCGGCTGGATGTGTACAACGATTTCGACGCAGAGCTGACCAATCTTTTCCTCTGTGTGCGGGACCGCCTGCTGGCACTGACGGAGGAGCTGAAGATCTTTCCCATCCAGTCGGAAGCGGAGTATGCCATGCTGCGGGATATGCTGAAACGGCGCCAGCCCATCCCGGACTTCACTCAGGATGAACTGCGGGCAGCCCGAAGCATCCTTTCGCCGGAGCAGTACCAGGAGGTGCGGGAGATCCTCATGGGGAGGACTCGGTTCTGGAACGTCCGCAGAGCCGCCGCCTATTTCAAGGTGATCCGCTACAGCTACAGCGGCACCGGCAACAGCTTTGGCGTCCACAAGGTGAATCTCAGCGGCGCGCTGGAGCTGATGGAGGCCGCCTCCCAACGGCTGGAGGGCGTGCCCATCACCAATCGGGACTGCTGCCATTCCATCAAGCTCAATGACAGTCCTTATACCCTCCACTACTGCGATCCGCCCTATTATCAGGCGGAGGACAAGTACCGGGTGGACTTCACCTGGGAGGACCATCTGAGGCTGCATGAGGCGCTTTGTCACTGCAAGGGCTACGCGGTGGTCTCCTACAACTACGATCCCGTTGTCACGGATCTGTACCGGGATTTTTATATCCTCCGCTTTGACCGCAAGAATTCTCTGGCCAGGACAAAGGGCGCGGTCTATACGGAGGCCATTATCACCAACTTTGATCCCCGGCCGGTGGTGGACTACAACATCCGGCAGATGTCTATGTTCAACCGCTGGGACAGCCATCAGGCGGAGGGGGCGCTGGAACTGGTACACCAGCCGGAAAAACCGCTGCGGCTGTGGACAGGGCCATGAGAAGCAGGCGTTTACAGATGAGGAAGGAGAAATAACATGAACAATACCTATCTCTACCGGGGCTCTTTTGCCAATGCCCGTTCCAGCAATGAGGCTGCACTCTGGCGGGCCAGCCATCAGGCAAATATTGCCTGCAAAAAAGCCATCGAGGCATGTATCCGGCAGAAGTTCGACGGGATGCATCTGCCAGAAGACAGCGCCCGGGAAGTACTGCGGGCGTTTGGATTCAAACGGGTGAATTGGGTGCTGGCCAATACCATACGGGAGAAAAGCTGGGATGGACGGTTCAGCTGGGAGAATAAGGACTGGAGCCGCCGTATCCCGATCCCGGATGACCCGAGCCACAACCTGGAATTCGTGGTGGGATCCCATCCGGCGGTATTGAACGGTTTTGTGGACCAGGTGCGGCAGGCCTACCAGGCGCTGGATCTCTTTGGTCCCCAGCACTGCCAGCCCGACTCCCTCACGGAGCTGGACTATGAGGGAAAGGTACTGGTACTGAGTCCGGATACCCTGAAGGAGGCGTGCTGGTCCCAGCAGAACCAGCTCTGGTACGCCCACGACGGATTCGGCTGCCAACCCCACGCCATCGGGCGATCTGTCCGCTGTACCTGCCTGGGGGACGGAGAGACCACGCGCTGGAATCGTGTGGACTTCGTTGGTGTGTTGAAGGAGGAGCTCCTGCCGGAGTGGGCCAAGGAGCGGCTGGAGCAGCTTGCCGGCACAGAGCGGCAGGAAAACACCGCCAGCCACGGTGAAGAAATGCGGATGCTGTAAGTAAAAACAGCGCATCAAGGAAAAGGAGGACCAGAAAACTATGAAAATTGACTTGTTGGAGCGACGGGAAACAGATCCCGCGGTGATCCCCAAGGCGGCGCTGGCTCAGGGGGAGCTGCTGGGGTATGAAAAGCTGGAGGTCTATATCCAGCCGCTGTCCGCTGTGGTGCTGCCGGGCCGTATGACGGCGCTGGAACTGCTGCGGGCGGCGGAGGGCTTGTGGGAAGTGAGCCGCACCCTGCTGGAAATACTGGAGGACGCCTGCGGCCCCTGCGAGGAATGCCAGGATGAATGTCCCATGGCGGCCTATAACGGCGGACCTCTGGTGCGGGTGGAGCCATCGGCTTTGGAGGAAGCGGGGATCTCCCCTCAGCAGAAGCTGTGCTGCGTAGGAGATCCCACCTGCAGAGCAGTCCACGTGATGCCCTCCGAGTACCGGCACGATCTGTCGGATGTACCCCAGCGATCTTTGATCTGGCTGAAGAATGCAGGGCTGTGTCTGGATCAGCTCAATGACTTCCTCATGGAGGAGACCGTGCTCTATGGGGACGATACCTGACCTCACAGTGAAGCGGAGAGGGATCTGCCCATGAGGGAAACGGGTTGGGCCCGGGCGCCTCCCGTGAGCGCATCCCCGGCACAGCAGAACTTTTTCATTCATAATAGAAAGGACAGCACACCATGGATACCTATACCAACTACGCAAAAGACAACCAGGGGAAGCATAAGCGCCTTCTCCTGTACATCGCCCTGGGCGCGATCTTTCTGACAGCCTGCGTTATTGCGGGCTTTTTTCTTTTCCCGGCGGAGGAGCCGACGGAAGACGTGCCCAGTGGGATCATCTATGACCTGGACGCGGTGACCGGCGGCTGGGAGTCTCTCAGCGAGGAGGAGATCACCGAGGCCCTCAACAACAAGGTGGCGGAGGGGATGATCAACATCTCCATGAATACTGCCCCTGTGTTTGCCAATGGGCAGGACAAGGGAAACCTCATGATCGTCAATGAGCTGGTCAACACCTATCCCCAGCGTGTGGAGCTCTACCGCAACGATACGGAGGAACTGATTTATACCTCAGACGCTATCCCTGTGGGCAGCAAGATCGCTGAGGCAGCTCTGGACGTGGATCTGGAGGCGGGCGTATACGAATGCACCGCCATGTTCCATTCCCTGGACCCTGATACAGGTGCGGTGCTGGGAACTGCCGGCGCCGTTGTCACCCTGACGATTCAGGCGTAACACAATTAATTTTGATAATGAAAAGGAGAATGTACTGTATGAAGAAAATGAACCGACTGTTTGCCCTTGCCATGGCCCTGTGCCTGGCCTTTGCCATGATGACCGTCGCCTCCGCCTCCAATGAGGCCACCAGCTCCGGCGGCTCCGCCACCTCCCAGGTGACCCTCAGCTCTACTGCGGACGGCTCCCTGGATGGCGACCCCGCCGCTACCGCCATGTCCGTCACCGTCCCCACCGTTCTGCCTATCGCAGTGGGTACCGACGGTAAGGTGACCACCGCCACTGACGCGGAGATCGTCAACAACAGCTACGGCGCTGTTAAGGTGAGCTCCGTAAGCATTCAGGCGGCCCAGGATTGGAAGCTCACCGCCTTCGGCGATCCCTCCACGCTAGCCGGCGCCAAGGTGGACAGCAATCAGGTGGGCTTCGCCATGACCATCGGCGGCGGCCAGCAGCTGGCCACCGTGGCCGGTTCCACCGCCTCCCAGGATCTGCTGACCTCCGCTGTTGAGGGCTGCTACATGACCGGCAGCGGCGATCAGGTGGGCAACCGCGTGGCCATCGACTACGATGCCATCGTGACCCCTGTCTCCAACGCGGTCACCAATACTGGCGTGGCCAGCGTACTCTTTGTGGTGGAGTGGGACATCTAAAAAAGTATCCTTTTTCTATTTCCAGCTGGGAGGATACAAAGTAATGTAAGAATTCGTTGCCAATGCACACAATATGTAATACTATTGATGTGCAGGGAGGTGCGGAGATGGATATGAATATAATATTTCCGGTGGGGCCGAAAGAAGATGTCCATATACTGCCACGTGAAAGGATACAGGAGGACACAGATCGACTTCTGACCGATTTTGCTGCGGATTACAGGAAAATGGCGGAGTGATTCCGGCCAAGGAAAAGAATGTAGACCTCTCGTGTGATTATCTCTGTATTATGTACATACTATGTGTTGACAATGCATGTGCAAAACACTATAATATAGTGGAAAGGAGATGATGGCATGGCGTCTACGAGTATTACCTTCCGCATGGATGAGGAGCTGAAAAAGAACCTGGAGAAGACCTGTCAGGAACTGGGAATGTCGGTGACGACAGCCTTTACGATCTTCGCCAAGAAGATGTGCCGTGAGCAGCGGATCCCCTTCGAGGTGTCTGTGGATCCGTTCTATTCTGAGAGCAACCGGCAGGCCCTGTTGGACAGTGTCCGTCAGGCAGAACAGGGGAAGCTGACAGCGAAGGGCATAGATGAGCTTGAGGCGATGGCCGATGGGTAATTTTCTATTTACCGACAGGGCATGGGAGGACTATCTATACTGGCAGACCCAGGACAAAAAGACGCTCAAGCGGATCAATCAGCTGCTGCAGGATATTGACAGGAACGGCCATGAGGGGATCGGAAAACCGGAGGCTCTGCGAAATGAGCTGAGTGGCTGGTGGAGCAGGCGGATCGATTCCTGTCACCGGCTGGTCTATCGGATCGAGTCAGACAAGATCATCATTGCCCAGTGCAGGACCCATTATGAACTATAAGGGCCGGAGATACTACGACCGGCCACCGCACAGAAGCAAAATAATCGCATGAACAAAGGACGCCGCAGGCAATCAGCCTGCGGCGTCCTTCTGCGATCAAGGAGGAATTGCATGAAGAAACAAAAACGAATCGTCACGCTGCTGCTGGCGTTGGCCCTGACACTGGGGCTGGCGACCGTGGCGTCAGCAGCCACCGTCCGGGATTTTCCGGATTATGACAGCGGCGCGTGGTATGCGGACGCGGTCCGTTCCGCTGTGGAGGACGGCCTGCTCCGAGGGGATGACAAGGGGCTCCTCCGACCCGACGGATACCTGACTCGGGCGGAGATGGCAGCCATCGTCAACCGTTCCTTCGGTACTTACCAGAAGGCGGATATAACTAACTACAGGGACGTGAAGCCCGGCGCATGGTACTACGAGGATGTGGCCATGGCTGTCCACATGGGGACCTACAACGGCACCAGTACCTCCACCATGGACCCGGACGAGCCCATCACCCGTCAGGAGGCCATGACCGTGGTGGCCCGGGCCCTCCAGCTGGATCTGGAGGATCACGAAAAGACCAGCCTCTCCCGGTTCCGGGACCGCGCGGACGTCTCCGCCTGGGCCCTGCCCTATGTCCGGGCCATGGTGGGTTCCGATTATATCCACGGCAATGAGAAGCGGGAGCTGGCTCCCCAGGACAACATCACCCGGGCGGAATTTGCCCAGATCTTCCACAACATCATCCAGGAATATATCGTAAAGGAAGGGACCTATACCGGGGACCGCTCCGGGAATCTGCTGGTGCGGATGGATGAGGTGACCCTGGAGGACATGTACATTGATGGCGACCTCATCATCGGCTGCGGTGCGGTAGACGGCACAGTTACCCTGGACAATGTCACCGTATCGGGCCGGATCGTGGTCTGGGGCGGCGGCACAGAAGCTGTCTGGATGAATAACGGCACCCGCACGGATGAGCTTATCGTCTGCCGGGTAGATGGTCCGGTAAAAGTCATCTTTGATAAGGATTCCACTCTGGCTGTACACGATACGATCAAGGTGGAGATCACACCGCGGGCGGAGGAGTTCCCGGAAACCGAGGTCATTTTTTATGACATTTCCGATATCCTGGATGCCATCGGGGATCTCAACGATATCGTCAGCGGCAGCGAGATCCATGTGTCCATGGACGCGGATCTGCTGGCGTTGGTGGGACAGACGGATATCGACTGCCGAATCGACAACAACAGCGCCAGGGATACCTATGAGATCACCATTACCCGGGACGATACCGGCGAGACGCTGGTGGAGCCGTTTACCCTGGGCCCGGGTCATGTGCTGGACCGACTGACCCTGGCGGAGCCCCTGCCCATGGGCGATTATCCCTGTACTGCCACAGTGGCCCGGCAGGACCAGTCAGGTCGTATGGAGGTGAGCCTCACGCTCCATGTGGCCTATCTGTGGGCGAAGTAAAGGAGGCGTGGTATGAGACACAGAATCTTATCCGCAGCCCTGGCCCTGACCATGGCGCTGGCCCTCTTTTCTTCTGCATCCGCAGCGGAGGTGCAGCGCCATGAGGTGCCGGTGACATTGACGGTGGTCAATACGGAGCGGAAGATCTCCGTTACCGTCCCTGCTGCACTGCCGGTGTCCCTGGTGGACGGGGATGTGGTCACGGCCACCAATGCGGCCATCACCAACCAGGCCCAGACCGGGAGTATTCGAGTTACCGGCGTATCGGTCTTTCCCGCAGAGTATGCCATTGGCGATTATACGAATTTTTCCGGTGGGCGGGGGACCATCGCGCTCTCCCTGAACGGCTGCCCCACCAGAGGAGAGGGCCTCCTGACGCTGGAACCGGATGGATTCCCTGCAATCCCGGCGGGCCGGAGCCTTGCCATCCAGTATGACGCCAAGGTAGCCCCGGAGGAGAAGCCTGACGCCGTCACTGCCGCGACGGTGGTGTTCACCATTGCGGCTGCAGAGTAACCAGAGGAGGTTATATCATGAGAAAAGTCAATAAACTGCTGGCCTGCATTCTGGTGCTGGCCATGTATCTGTCCATGGCGTCCGTAGCCCACGCGGCGGTCGTTAGCAATACTGCTTCCAGCTGGAACAGCTCCTATTATTGTGTTTCCTGTGGAAGGCGGTTGTCCCTGGATTTTGATGAGCAAACCAGTTGGGGGCATCAGCGAGGATGGGTATGTACCAACAGCGCATGTGACTACTACATCAATGGTACAGGCAGCATCACCCAGAACCAGAGACTTCAATATACGATCAATGGACCTCATCAATATGACGGGAGCGGAACATGTTTTTGCGGCTACTATGATAGTAGCCAGGCATC
>ERZ779866.938-NODE-938-length-31162-cov-3.881634_pt1 | contig 31162 bp, 30 predicted proteins | sample MGYA00511248_ERZ779866 | MGnify/ENA primary metagenome ERZ779866 (study PRJEB29588, sample SAMEA2155758) | human gut metagenome | biome: human gut; feature: human-associated habitat; material: faeces | place: Denmark | collected 2008/2010 ... | reverse complement strand
CGGCGAGTGCCGCCGTACCGAACGCGCCGATTCATTCGGGGCGTGAGTATCAAATGACATGGGGTCCCCATTGTGCCTGAACAATGGGGTAAAACAACAGCTCAAAATGTCCGATTTATGGGACTGTTATTTGTTGACAGTTTTTTGTTTTCGGTGATATAATCATATCATAATATATAAAAAGAGGTTTAATACTATGTTTTGTTACCAATGCGGCAAGGAGATAAAACCAAACTGGAAATTCTGTATGCACTGCGGCGCAAAGCTGGAGGATGAGATGAACTCTTTTCCCCACGAAATGCGTCCCGATTTCGGCGGCATAGATTTTGAAAAGATAAAAAATCAATCTGTTCCCGAGGGCAAGACATCCGATTTTGAGCCCGCGAAAAAGGCTGAACAGACCGAAAGACTTTTTGACAGGAAGTTCGAAGAGCCTGTTTCTGCCCCTGCTGTTGAAAAGACCGATCTTTCCGACATAGACTGGGACAAAATCGCCGATGATCTCAACAATTTTGACGACGAGCCCAAGTCGGCCGAACAGCCGCAGGAGGAGAAAAAATCATCTCTCCGCCCCAATTCCCAAAACTTTCTCAAAAACTTTATCGTAAAAACCGACAACAGATGCCTTATAAAAAACGGCAAAATGGAGATATGCACCGAGCGAAACGGTGAGGACACAGGCATATCCCGAAACCCCAGAGACCATATTTACGGCATTATGTCGATACACGAAAAGCTGCCCCGTGAAAGCGGCGATGTCTGTTGCGGCGGAAACCGCTATGTGGGCGATGTGGCCTGCGGTCTCGACTACATAACCTGCTACGCCCTCGACAAAAACGGCATATACTACATCAAAAACGGTCGTCTTTTCTACAAAAATGACAGCGACACACGCTATATCGGCAGCTATCCCAACGCTTTTGAGCTTTTATACCACGAAAACACCAATCAGATCGAGGTAAGATGCTTTGAATCCCTCATGCAGGTGGGTTGGAACGAGCACCGCGACGAGTGCGGCTATATGTACGAAGCCTGTTACGATGTCTACAATGTGGAATACAAGAGCGTATTTGTAAACGCCGTGAGATAAGAGGAGTAAAATTATGATTTTCACAATTCCCGACTTTGAAGAGGACAAACAGGAGCAGTCTTTGCCCTGCGTACCTCCCACTCTCTATGACTTTGACGAGATTTGCGATGTGAGATATGTCAAAAAATCCCTCGTCAAAAACGGCAGAATGGATGTCTGCCTTGAGAAAAACGGCAAAAAATATCCTTTCACAGACCCTATGAACCACATCTATTCAGAAATCAATATATCCAAAAAGGGCGGAGAGGAGATTCTCCACGGCATAAACTGCTTTGCCCCCTTTGAAAACGGTCTGTTTTATGTAAAAAATCTCCGCCTTTTCCGCATGGACAAGGGCGGCATCACCGATATCGGTGACGCCGACGGGGTTTTTGATATGATATACCACAAAAAGCAGGGGATTTTGGAGCTTTGCCGCTTTGTCTCCCTCTTTGAGCGTCTGTCCGACGAGCACCGTTCTCTTTCCGGCGGTCTTTTGCAGGGGCGCTACAATGTCTACGAGGTGAACACCGAAAAGGAGTTTATAAAAATCAATCCTTGACATACCCCCTTGCGGGTGATATAATCACAATATACGGATGTCGGTTCGCCGTGCGATAATATGGAATGGGGTGCGATTCCCCAACAGTCCTGCTGCCGTGATGATTTAGTTTTTCCCCTCTATGCCACTGATGAAAATCGGGAAGGCGGGGAAAAATGCCTGAAATCTCAGTCGGAATACATGCCGATATCTAACCAAATAAGGTCACAGGTCATGGCTTTTGGTTGATATTGGAATGGACGCGTCTTCCGATTTTTAGCTCAGTCATGTATGTGGCTGAGCTTTTTTTACATTTCAGGAGGATGTAATTTGGTATGAACACAAGAGAAAAAAGAATTTTCGCCCTTTCGCTTTTGCCCTTTATGACCCTCGTTATGAGCGGCAGGGCAGAGGCAATGCACATCGCCGAGGGAATGCTTTCCCCCATGTGGGCGGTGTTTTGGATAGCCGTTTCACTGCCCTTTGTGGTGATTGCCGCAATTTCCATCAAGAAAAAACTCACGGAAAACCCCAAGCTCATCGTGCTTTTGGCCCTTTCGGGCGCCTTTGCCTTTGTGCTTTCGGCGCTTAAAATACCGTCGGTGAATGGCAGCTGCTCTCACCCCACGGGCGTCGGCCTCGGCGCGGTGCTCTTCGGCCCGTTTGCCATGGCCCTCATTTCACTCATCGTGCTTTTGTTCCAGGCTCTGTTTCTCGCCCACGGCGGACTTACAACCATCGGCGCAAACACCTTTTCCATGGGCATCGCAGGGCCCTTTGTATCGTGGGCGGTATATAAGGTGTGCAGAAAATCAAAGCTTTCCCCCTCGGTTTCGGTGTTTTTCGCCGCGTTTTTAGGTGATCTTGTCACATATATGGTGACATCACTCCAGCTGGCGGCGGCTTTCCCCGAAAACGGCAGCTTTATGGCGTCCCTTACGAAATTCCTCGGCATTTTCGCCGTGACACAGCTGCCTTTGGCCGTGGCGGAGGGACTGCTCACCGTGGTAATATTCTCGGTTTTGGAGAAATACAGCACATCGGAGCTCAGAGAGCTCAGAATTTTGGAGGCTTAATATGAAGCTTTGGCAGAAAAATCTGATACTTATCGCCCTTGTGGTGCTTCTCGCCGCCTTTCCGCTTTTTTACGCCAAGGACGCCGAGTTTGCAGGGGCTGACGGACTTGCGGGTGATGCAATAAGCGAGATAAACCCCGACTATGAGCCGTGGTTTTCCCCCATATTTGAGCCAAAAAGCGGCGAGATAGAGTCGCTGCTCTTTGCCCTTCAGGCGGCAATCGGCGCAGGAATCATCGGTTTTATCACCGGCCGCATGACAAAGAAGGCACAGTAATGTTTTCCCAAAAATACACCATAGACAGCGTATCCCCCGGGCAAAAGCTTTTGCTCGGGGGCTCTGCGCTTATATTGTCCCTTGTTTTGCCCTCGTATCTTGCCAGGGTGTTTATAGCGGTATTCATGAGCTTTTTGGCGGTAAAGCTTTCAAAAGAGAGGGCAGGGGTTTATTTTGCCCTGTTTTCCGCCCCTGTTTTCTTTGCCCTCGTGACATTTTTTGCCCTTTCTCTTAGCTTTTCACCGGAAAACGCCGTTTTTTCCGCAGGTTTTCTGCATATGAGCCGTGACGGAATGAAAAGCGGAGGGGAGGTTTTTTTCCGCACGGTGTCTGCCGCCGCATCGGCTCTCTTTATAGCCTTTACGGTGAGTTTTCCATATCTTATGAGGGTTTTGCGCCGCTTAAAGCTGCCCCATTTTGTGGTGGCGCTTTTTGAGATGACCTTTCGGTTTATATTTGTGCTCAAAGACGAGGCGGTCAAGATAGAGACGGCGCAGAAGTGCCGCATGGGTTACAAAGACGGCAAAACCGCCCTGCGCTCTGTGGGGCTTTTGGCGTCAAATCTGTTTATTCTGAGCTACAAAAAGTGCGACAGGATATATAATTCTCTGCTTTCCAGGGGATACTGCGGAGTTTTTCCCGCCGTCGAGAGGGAATATCCCTTTTCTGTGCCCCTGTTTTGCCTTGAAATCCTGCTGATTTTTATAAGCCTTGCTGTTTTCATTTTGGAAAGGAGATTTTTATGGAGCTTTTGAGATGCGAAAACCTCGCCTTTGACTACGGCGGAGGAGAGGTGCTGAAAAACATATCCCTCTCCTTTGAAAAGGGGCAGGTGACGGCGGTTTTGGGGGAAAACGGCGCGGGAAAATCGACGCTTTTTCTCTGTCTCAACGGAGTTTTAAAGAAAACTCGCGGCGAGATATATTTTGAGGACAAGCCCCTTGACTTCAAGGGCAAGGGGCGAGACAACCCCGTCTTTAAGATAGGCATTGTCTTTCAGAACCCCGACGATCAGCTTTTCTGCGAGTCGGTCTTTGACGACATCGCCTTCGGCGTTTTGAACAAGGGAATAAAGGGAAAGGAAGCCGAAAAAGCCGTCCTCGACGCCGCCGAGAGATTAGGTATAACCGAGCTGTTAAGCCGCCCTGTCCACGCTCTGAGCTACGGACAGAAAAAGAGGGTTGCCATAGCGGGAGTTCTTGCCATGGGGTGCAGTCTTCTTATTTTGGACGAGCCGACGGCAGGTCTCGACCCCAAAGGGGCATCGGAGCTTTTAAATCTTATAAAAACATTAAAAAAAGAGGGAAAAACCGTAATAATTTCCACTCACGACATTGACAGCCTGCCCGATATGTGCGACTATATATATGTGATGCAAAAAGGGGAAATTGTTTCCCGTGGAACATGCCGTGAGGTACTGTGGAACGAGCCCCTTTTGAAAAGGGCAAACCTCGCCCCTCCGAAAATTGTAGAGCTTTTCTCCCTGCTGGAAAAGAGAGGAATACAGGCAGAAAGAGCCATGACGGCGGCGGAGGGAGCACTCAGCATAGAAAGGCTTTTGACAAGATGAAAGATTTCGCAGTAGTTGGGGGCAAGGCTCTAAGGTGCGGCTACACCACAGGCACGGTGTTCACCGCCGCCGCCTGCCTTGCCATAGAGGGTTTTTGCAGGAAAACCGCCCCCGATTTTATAGATATAGAGCTTCCCTCGGGGGATAGTGCAAGGCTTTATCCGAATAGCTTTGAGCTTACGGAAAACGGAGCCGTCTGCTCTGTGATAAAAGACGCAGGAGACGACCCCGATGTGACAAACGGCGCCGCCATGTTTGCAAAAGTGACGGCGGAGGGCGAAGGGGTAGCTCTCACAGGGGGCGAGGGCATAGGCATCGTCACCCGTGACGGTCTCAAGATAAAAAAGGGCGAATACGCCATAAACCCCGTTCCCCGTCAGATGATTGAGAGAAATGCCGCCGCCTTTATGGCAAAGCACGGCATAAAGGGCATTAAAATCGAGCTTTTCTGCCCCGAAGGCAGGGAGATAGCCAAAAGCACCTTCAATTCCCGTCTGGGGATAGAGGGTGGCATATCGGTTTTGGGTACGACGGGCATTGTCACCCCCATGAGCGACGAGGCTCTCATGGAGACCACCCATATGCTCATCGACAGCCATTTTCAAAATGGCAAAAAGGTTCTGCTTTTAACCCCCGGGGAATACGGCGAGGATTTTTGCCGCAATGTCCTCAAAATAGACATGGAGAGGGCGATAAAATGCTCCAATTTTATAGGCGACGCCATAGATTACGGACTTTACAGGGGTTTTGAAAATATCCTCATAATCGGACACATGGGCAAGCTGATAAAGCTTTCGGGGGGAATCACCAACACCCACTCCAAAACCGCCGACTGCCGAATGGAGCTGATTGCCCTTTTCGCCGCCCTTTCGGGAGCGGACACAGAGCTTTTGAACTCCATAATGGGCTGCATTTCGGCAGAGCAGGCCTTTGATTTGCTTTACGATACACCTTATTATAATAATACCTTGAAAATCGCCGCCGAGCGCACCGCCTTTTATTTGAATCACCGCATAAAGGGCAGGGCAAAATGGGGAGTTCTCATGTTCTGCGGCAGACACATACTGAAAACAGAGGGTGCAGACGCGCTTTTAGATAAAATAGGAGAGGAAATATGACAGGAAAATTTTACGCAGTTGGGGTGGGCCCCGGAGACAAGGAGCTTTTGACCTTTAAGGCGGCGAGAGTTATCAAAGAGGCGGACATCATCGTCCTGCCCGAAAGCGGCTCCGACCGCAATATGGCATTTGAGATAGCCGAGGATTTTATAGGGGACAAGCCCTGTCTCTCTGTAAAAATGCCCATGACAAAGGATAAAGAGCTTTTGGAAAAGAGCCACACCGAGGCGGCAGAGAGCATAGCCAAGGAGCTTAAAAGCGGCAAGTCGGCGGTATTTCTGACGATTGGAGACCCTGCCGTTTACAGCACGGTCATGTATGTCTTTAAAAAGCTTCAAAATATGGGCTTTGACTGCGATATGGTGCCCGGTGTGCCGTCTTTCTGCGCCGTGGCGGCGGCACTCAAAACCACCCTTTGCGAGCGTGACGAAATGCTCCACATAGTGCCCGCCACATTTAAAAATAACGAGGAGCTCATGTCCCTTTCGGGAAATCTCGTCCTTATGAAGTCGGGCAAGGCATTTAAAGAGGTAAAAGAGGCTTTTAAGGACATGAACGCCTCGGCGGTGGAGAGGGCGTCTCAGAAAGACGAAAGAGTTTTTGCCTGTCTTGCCGACGCACCCGATGAGTTTGGCTATTTCACCACCGTGCTTGTAAAGAGATAGGAGGATTTTATGGTATATTTTGTTGGAGCGGGCGCCGGCGACAAGGAGCTCATAACCGTAAAGGGCAAGAGACTGCTTGAAAACGCCGACATGATAATTTACGCAGGGTCGCTGGTCAACGCCGAGCTTTTGGAGTACGCCAAAGAGGGCTGCGAGATACTCAACAGCGCGTACATGACATTAGATGATGTGTCCAACGCCTACAAAAGGGCGGAAAAAGAGGGCAAAACGGTGGTGAGACTCCACACAGGAGACCCCTCCATATTCGGCGCCATAAGGGAGCAGATGGATTTTCTCAAAAAAGAGGGCATAGAATTTGAGTGCGTGCCGGGGGTCAGCTCATTTTTGGCGGCGGCTGCCGCCCTCAAGGCGGAATACACCCTGCCCGATGTGACACAGACTGTGATTCTCACCCGAATGGAGGGCAGAACCCCTGTGCCCGAAAGGGAGAAGATAGGTCTTTTGGCGTCTCACGGCGCAACCATGATAATCTTCCTCTCTGTAAACATGATAGAAAGGCTCAAAGAGGAGCTTGCGCCCTATTACGGCGAGGACTGCCCCGTGGCTGTCGTATACAAGGCCAGCTGGAAAGACGAGCTGATTGTAAAAGGCACACTTTCCGATATTGCCCAAAAGGTCAAGGAAAAGGGCATAAACAAGACGGCTCTCGTCCTTGTGGGCAGATTTTTGGGGGACGAATACTCCCTTTCCAAGCTTTATGACAAACATTTTGAGACAGAGTTCAGAAAGGCGGAAAAATGAGCCTTCAGCTTGTAAGCATAAGCCACAAGACGGCGTCTTTGGAGCTTCGCCGGCTTTTCTCCTTTACGGACGATGAAAAGCGTGAGTTTTTAAAGGCGGCTAAGAGTAACGGCATTGAGGAGTGCGTCCTCATTTCCACCTGCAACCGCACCGAGGTGTATATACATTCTAATCTTTCCGAGCGAAAGGGCTTTGAAACCGTGCAGAAGCTTTTGGAGCAAAAGGCGGAGGGCCGTGAGTGCGGCAGCATCTTCCGCTTTTACAGCGGAGACAGGGTGATAAGCCATCTCTTTGAGGTTGCGGCAGGTCTCGACTCGCTGATTGTGGGCGAAGATCAGATTTTGGGTCAGGTCAAGGAGGGGTATGAGCTGGCGTTTGGGTTTGGCGCCACAGGCTACACCCTAAACACCCTTTTCCGCTACGCCGTGACGGCGGCAAAAAGGGTAAAGACCGACACCGACCTTTCAAAAACCCCTGTTTCCACCGCCACTATCGCGGTGAAAGCCGCCGAAAACCACATCGGCGATCTTGAGGGCAAAAATATAATGGTCATAGGCGCCACGGGAAAAATAGGCTCTATTGTTGTGAAAAACCTTGTGTATACGGGAAAAAGCACTGTTTTCGCCGTAGGGCGAGACCTTTCCCACGCACCCGAGGGCACAATTCCCGTAAAATACGACGAGAGATACGACTATATCGATAAATGTGACGCCGTCATAAGCGCCACCGCAAGCCCTCACTATACGGTGACAAAGGGCGAGGTGCAGAAAAGGCTCATAACCGACAAAAAGCGCGCCTTTGTAGACCTTGCCGTCCCTGCCGACATCGAAATGAGCATAGGCACACTTAAAGGCTGCGCCGTGTTCACTCTCGACGATTTCGGCAGAATTGCCCGGGAAAACAACGCCAAAAAGCTGGAAATGGCGGAGAGCGCCCGAATGATTTTGGAAAAATATCAGGACGAGTGCAAAAACCGACTGATTTTCCGCCGTTTTGAGGGGGATATGCTGGCTTTAAAGGAGATATTTTTAAAGGACTGCGAGAGGAAAAACGCCGAAAAAGCCTTTGAAAAGTTCTTTTTCCGTGTGAGGGAGAGCGCAAAGCCCGAGGCTTTTGAGGGTTTTATGGAGTGCGTCAGGCTTTCAAACGAATACAAAAAGGAGAGATAGCATGTTTCCCCTGTTTGTCGATTTAACGGGCAGAAAATGCCTTGTCATCGGGGCAGGCAAGACTGCCGAGCGCCGCTGCCGAGTCCTTTCGGAATACGGCGGTGATATCTATGTATATTCAAAGGAATATTCCCCCTATTTTGAAGGTCTTTTTGAGCAAAAAAGGGCGGAAAAATTAGAAAAGCTCGACCTTGACGGCGGCTGGTTTTTAGCCGTAGCCGCCACGGGCGACAGAGATTTCAACGATAAAATCATTTCGGAGTGCGAAAAGCGAAATATTTTTGTGTCGTCGGTGACGAGAGGGGGAAATTTCCTCTTTCCATCGGCGGTAAAAAGAGGTAAAATATCAATAGGGATATCGGCGGGAGGCTCTTCGCCCTCGCTAACTAAAATACTGAGGCAGGAGATAGAAAAAACCCTGCCCCAGAACATCGGAGAGATATCCTCTTTTATGGAAAAGCACAGAGAGACCTTGAAGGCTCTGCCCTTTGAAAAGGTCTATGACATATACTGCGCCCTCAAATCGGGGGAAAAGACGGGAGGTCTTTATGACAGAGATAAAAATAGGCACGAGGAAGAGCCTTCTTGCCCTGACTCAGACCGAGATTGCAGCGGAAAAGATAAAAGGGCTCTTTGAAAACGCCCATGTAGAGCTTGAAAAGATAAGTACAAAGGGAGACGAAAGGCTGGACAGAGAGCTTAAAAGCTTTGGCGGCAAGGGTGTTTTCACCCGTGAGCTTGAAGACAGACTGCTCTCTAAAGAAATAGCCATGGCTGTCCACAGCGCAAAGGATATGCCGACGAGATTAGATGAAGGGCTCCGCCTTGCCGCCGCCGTAGAGAGGGCGGATATTTCCGAGGTTTTCGTCACACTCACAGGCACTAAGCTCAAGGATATGCCCCATGGCTCGGTCATCGGCACGGGCAGCCTTCGCCGTGAGATACAGATAAAGGGTATAAACCCCCATGTGCAGATAAAATCCATAAGGGGAAATGTCCAGACCAGGATAAATAAGCTCAAAGAGGGGGGCTACGACGGCATAATTCTTGCAAAGGCGGGGCTTGACCGCCTTATGGCTCTGCCCCAGAGGGTAAAGGACGAATGGGGACTTGACGCAGTCTTTGACGGCATAAAAACCGAGGTGCTTTCTCCCGAGATTTTCATGCCTGCGCCCTGTCAGGGCATTTTGGCTGTCGAGACGGCAGACAGTACATATGACGAGATTCCCGAGATTTTTGAAGGTCTTAACGATACCGATTCGTGGCATATGCTCCTTGCAGAGCGCGGTTTTCTCATGGGAGCCGAGGCAGGCTGCAACGCCCCTGCCGCCGCATATTCCTATGTGGAAAACGGCAGGCTGACCCTTTACGCCATGTTTGCCCGTGAGGAGATATACAAATGCAAAGCCACAGTTTTGAGAGAAAACGGCGAAAAATTAGGTCTTGCCATAGGAAAAGCCGCCAAAAACGGCTTTAAGAAAGGCAAGGTATATCTTATCGGCGGCGGACCCTTTGACGGCATGATGACTGTAAAAGCCATGGAGATAATACGAAATGCCGATGTCATCGTCTATGACGACCTCTCCTCTCTGTCGGCCCTCAACGAGTGCCGTGAGGACGCCGAGCTCATATATGTGGGCAAAAGGCGGGGCAAGCACAGCGCTGCGCAGCAGGAGATAAACGATGTGCTGACCTTAAAGGCCTTTGAAAAAGGCACAGTCGCCCGTCTTAAGGGCGGAGATCCCTTTGTATTCGGCAGAGGGGGCGAGGAGTGCATAAGCCTTGACGAAAACGGCATAGAGTATGAAGTCATAAGCGGAGTTACCTCGGCGGTGGCCGTGCCCGCAAAGGCGGGAATACCTGTCACCCACAGGGGCAGCGCACCCTCTTTCCATGTGATAACGGGCCACGAAGCCGAAGACAAAGAGGGCGGAAAACTCGACTATGAAGCTATCGCCAAGCTCCCCGGCACTCTTATTTTCCTCATGGGTCTTAAAAACATGGGGGACATATGCCGAAAGCTCATAGAGTGCGGCATGGACGAAAATACCCCTGCCGCCGCCGTGTCAAAGGGGGGCAGAGCAGGGCAGAAAACAGTCCGCGCCACATTGTCTACATTAAAAGACAGGGCAGAGCAGGAGGGCATTGAGACCCCTGCCATATGGCTTTTGGGCGATGTGACAAGGTTTGACTTTTCGAATAAGAAAAAACTTCCCCTTTCGGGTCGCTCGGTGCTGATAACGGCGTCAAAGGAGCTGACCAACGAGATAGGCGACAAAATAGAGCTTTTGGGGGGCGAAGCCGTAAGGCTCTCCCTTATAAAGACAGTCAAGGTGAGAAAGGGCGAGAGGGACATATTCTCCCATCTCACCGAGTTTTCCCACATGGTGTTTACAAGTCAGACAGGGGTGGAGCTCTTCTTTGACGAGCTGATACACCGCAAGATAGACATAAGATGGCTCTCTAATGTCCATTTTGCCGCCATAGGCGAAAAGACCAGGGCGGCTTTGGAGAAAAGGGGCATCACCGACTGCTTTGTGCCCAAAAAGTTCTCCTCTCGCCATATGGCTGAGGAATATCCCGAAATCCTTACAAAAGATGACAATGTACTTATAATCCGCGCCGAAAACGGCTCTAATGCCCTCAAAAACGCCTTAGACAGCCGCAACATACCCTGCCATGTGTCGGAGCTTTACCGCACCGAGACAGACATGAGAAAAGAGGATATACTCCATAGAGCCATGGACATATGCGACAGCGCCCTTTTCTGCTCGGGCTCTGCGGCAAAGGCTTTCGCCGCCATGGGTGGCATGGATTTCAAGGGCAAACTATACTGCATAGGCCCCGAGACCGAAAAAATCGCCAAAATTACGGGGCTTGACATATACAAAACCGCCAAAGAATACACGGCAGACGGTCTCATCGCCTGCCTTTCGGAAAAGGAGTAATGCAAAATGATGACAAGAAGACCGAGAAGGCTGAGAAGAAACGCCCTCATAAGAGATTTAGTCCACGAGACCGACATAAACCTAAACGATCTGGTTTTCCCCATATTCGTCATGGACGGCGAGAACATCAAGGAGGAGATACCCTCCATGCCGGGTATATACCGCTATTCATTGGACAGACTGCCCGAGCATCTCAGTGAGATAGAGGAGAGCGGAGTAAAGGCTGTGATATTCTTCGGAATACCCGAGCACAAGGACGAGTGCGGCAGCGAGGCTTATTCCGATGACGGCATAGTGCAGAAAGCCCTCCGCCTTGCGAGAAAGCAGTGCCCCGATATGCTGCTCATCGCCGACATCTGCCTTTGCGAATACACAAGCCACGGACACTGCGGTATTTTGAGCAAAGACGGCGCCGTAATGAACGACCCCACCCTTACATACCTTGCAAAAACCGCCCTTGCCGCCGCCAAAGCGGGGGCAGACATCGTCGCCCCCTCCGACATGATGGACGGCAGAGTGGGCGCCATAAGGGAGATGCTGGACGAAAACGGCTTTGAGGACACGATAATCATGGCTTACAGCGTAAAATACGCATCGTCCTACTACGGACCTTTCCGTGACGCCGCCGACTCGGCTCCCGCCTTCGGCGACAGAAGAAGCTATCAGATGGACTGGAGAAACAAAAACGAGGCACTTTTGGAGTGCAGTCTTGACACCGAGGAGGGTGCAGATATCCTCATGGTAAAGCCTGCTCTGTCCTATCTCGACATTATAAAGACCGTGTCTGAAAACACCGTGCTGCCCCTTTGCGCTTACAGCGTAAGCGGCGAATACTCCATGATGAAGGCGGCGGCTATAAACGGCTGGATAGACGAGAAGAAGCTGGTTATGGAGACCATGACTGCCATAAAGAGGGCGGGCGCAAAAATCATCATCACCTACTACGCCCTCGACATCGCCCGCTGGCTCAAAGAGATGTAAAGGAGAAAAAACATGAGAGAGAAAAGCGAAAAGCTCTTTGAAAGAGCTCAAAAACATATCCCCGGCGGCGTAAACAGCCCTGTGAGAGCCTACCGCTCGGTGGGGCTCAATCCCCCGTTTATCGAGAGGGGCGAGGGCAGCAAGATATATGACGCCGACGGCAACGAATATATAGACTATGTCTGCTCCTGGGGTCCTCTGCTCTTCGGGCATTGCAAAAAAGAAGTTGTCGACGCCGTAATCGACGCCGCCAAAAAGGGCACAAGCTTTGGCGCCGCCACCGAAAAAGAGGTGGTTCTGGCAGAGAAGATATGTGAGTTTGTGCCGTCTGTGGAGTCTGTTCGCCTTGTTTGCTCGGGCACAGAGGCTGTCATGAGCGCCATCAGAGCGGCGAGGGGCTACACAGGCAGAGACCTCATCGTAAAGTTTGAGGGCTGTTACCACGGACATTCCGACGGTCTTCTGGTCAAGGCAGGCTCGGGACTTCTCACCGAAAATGTCCCCACCTCGAAGGGCGTGCCCGCCGCCTACGCATCATGCACCCTGACTGCCGACTACAACAGCGAGGAGAGCGTAAGGGATATTTTTGAAAAATACGGCGACAAGATAGCCGCCCTTATAGTCGAGCCTGTGGCGGCAAACATGGGCGTTTTGCCCCCCAAACCGGGATTTTTGGAGTTTTTAAGGGAGATTACCGCGAAATATCACTCCCTTTTGATATTTGACGAGGTCATCACAGGCTTCCGCCTTGCAAAGGGCGGCGCAGGTGAGTACTTTGGCATCGAGCCCGACATGGTGACCATGGGCAAGATCATAGGGGGCGGAATGCCCCTTGCCGCCTACGGCGGAAGAAAGGACATAATGGACTGCGTCTCTCCCGTGGGCGGTGTCTATCAGGCAGGCACCCTTTCGGGCAATCCTGCTGCGGTTTCGGCAGGTCTTGCCATGCTGGAGCTCATAGAAAAGGACGGCGAGGTCTATAAAAAGATAGATGAAAAGGCCGCAAGGCTTGAAAAGTTCATGAAGGAGACAGTCGAGAGAGAGGGCGTAACCCTTACGGTAAACCGTGTCGGCTCTCTTATGAGCCTGTTTTTCACAGATAAGGCGAACAGCTACAAGGATATAATGTCGGCTGACACCGAAAAATTCGCCAAATATTTCTCGTCCATGCTCAATAGCGGCATCTACCTTGCGCCCTCCATGTTCGAGGCAATGTTCATAAGCGAAGCCCTCACCGATGAAGACATCGAAAAGACCGAAAAAGCCTTTGAAAGGGCTGTAAAGCTTGTAAAATGAGGGTAATTTTCTTTACCGAAAGAGGTGAGAGGGCGGCAGAGGAGCTAAAAAGGCTCTTTTCCGCCCGTCTCTACCGCAAAGGGCAGGACGATCTCAAGGAGTTTGTAAAATGCGCCTTTGAAGTAAGAGAGCCAATCGTCTTTATCTCGGCTCTGCCCATCGCCGTGCGGCTCATCGCGCCTTACATAAAGTCAAAGGAGTCGGACAGCGCCGTCATCGTCATGGACGAGCTGTGCCGCTATGTGATACCCGTCCTTTCAAACCATTTGGGCAGGGGCGGCGAAATCGCAAAGGAGATCGCCGAAAATTTCGGCGCCCTCAATATAATGACCACCGCCACCGACATAAACGGCGTCTTTGCCGCCGACAGCTGGGGGGCAAAGCTTGGCTGCGCCGTGGGGGATATAAGAAAAATCGCTCCATTTTCAATGGCTCTGCTTCGTGGTGAAGAGGTGGGTTTTTTCTCGGATTTTCCGATAAAAGGGGAAATTCCTCCACAGCTTGTGGATAAAAATGCGAAAATCGGCATGGCGGTGTCCTTTTATAACAAAAGACCCTTTGACACCACTCTCCATATAGTTCCTAAACGCCTTGTCATCGGGGCAGGCTGCCGCAAAAATCTCGAGATTGAGGTTTTTCACGGGCTTTTCACCGAGTTTTTAACGGAACACGACATAAATATCAAGGCGGTCTCCCTCATCTGCTCCATAGAGCTCAAAAAGGACGAGCCTTGCATGGTGCGTCTCGCTCAGAGACTGGGCGTGCCCTTTAAAACGGCGTCAAGGGAGGAGCTTTTGTCCCTTTCGGGGGATTTTTCAAGCTCAAGCTTTGTAAAATCGGTGACTGGGGTCGACTGCGTGTGCGAGAGGGCGGCGGTCTTTTTCGGAAAAGATCTCATCTTTAAAAAATGGGCGAAAAACGGGGCGACCTTCGCCTGCGCCGCTCTGCCCTTTGAATGTGATTTCACTGTAATATAGGAGGAATTATGAAGATATATCTTATAGGTCTCGGCCCCGGCGGCAGAGAATACATGACCGACGAGGCGATAAAAGCCATCGAGATGTGCGACACCGTCGTGGGCTACACCGTCTACACAGACCTTATAAGCTCCATGACCGAGGGCAAAAAGGTCATCTCCACAGGCATGAAGCGGGAGGTGGAGAGGTGCCGCCTGGCTTTGGACGAGGCTCTTTCGGGCCGCACCGTCGCCTTCGTCTGCTCGGGAGACAGCGGAGTTTACGGCATGGCAGGAGTTATGGCAGAAGTCGCCGCAGACCACCCCGAAGTGGAGCTCAAGGTCATATCGGGCGTCACAGCCGCCACAAGCGGAGCTGCCCTTTTGGGCGCGCCTTTGACCCACGATTTTGCCGTGATTTCTTTAAGCGACCTGCTCACCCCTTTGGAGCTTATAAAAAAGCGCATAAACTGCGCCGCCGAAGCCGATTTTGTCATCTGCCTTTATAACCCCAGGAGCAAAAACCGTCCTGATTATCTCAGAATGTGCTGCGACATAGTTTTGGAGCACAGAGACAAAAACACCCCCTGCGGCTATGTCAAAAACATCGGCAGAGAGGGTGAAAAAGCCGTCATCACCACTTTAAAGGAGCTTAGAGACTGCACTGATGTCGACATGTTTACGACGGTTTTCATAGGCAACAGCGCCACAAAGGTGATAAACGGCCGCATGGTCACCCCGAGAGGATACAGAGATGTATAATTTTCTCATATTCGGCGGCACATCGGAGGGCAGAGAGCTTTTTGACTACTGCAAAAGTGTCGGCATGAAATGCACCATTTCGGTGGCGTCTGACTACGGCGCCGAGCTTTTGTCGGAGGGCGCAAATCAGAAGATAATCGAGGGCAGGCTCGATGAAATCGCCATGGAAAAGCTCATAAAAGAGCAGGGTTTCAATGTCGTTTTGGACGCCACCCACCCTTACGCCAAGGCGGTTTCCGGGAATATCCGCGCCGCCTGCTCGTCCCTCGATGTGATTTACATGAGGATAGCCAGGGAGCAGGGCAGGGGCGGTCTGATTTTTGAAAGCTACGGCGAGATAGTGGATTTTCTCAAAGAGACTGAGGGAAATGTCCTTGTCACCACGGGCAGTCTCCACATTTCGGAGTTTTCGCCCATAGCCGACAGGGTTTTTGCCCGTGTCCTGCCCAGCGAAGAGAGCTTAAAGCTTTGCCGCGAGGCGGGCATAGCGAGCTCCCACATTATCGCCATGCAGGGACCTTTTTCGTCCCTTTTGAACGAGGCGCTTTTAAAGCAGTATGACTGCCGCTATATGGTGTCCAAGCTGTCGGGCAAGGCGGGGGGATTCCCCGAAAAGCTTGAGTCCTGCAAAAGGGCAGGGGCGACCCTTGTCTGTCTCGGTGACGGAGGCTCAAGAGAGCTGGACGGCGGCGAGATAAAGGGAATCTCCCTCGAGATGATGAAATCGATTCTCACCGAGTATGCCATGAATAACAAATAGATTTTAACATTTCGTGTTTTGTTTAAGACGAAATGTATAAATATCGGTATATATAACTATTTGTATAGTTTTTATGGGCTGAATACAACCCTTTTGTAGGGAACGGCGCACAGGCTTTGCGGAACGACATACGGAGGGCGAACGCCCGACACGGCGGCGAGTGCCGCCGCAGTTAATCAATTATCCGGGGTCCTCATTGTGCCTGAACAATGGGGTGAAATGTTCCCTACCGGCGGAGACTTTTTATTTCGCCGCTGTGCGGCGTTTCAGGACACAATCAGCATTGCAAAGGAGACAGCTATGGAGCTTTACATCGTGGGCGGAGGCAGAGGCGCGAGGGGTTTCACCGCCGAGGGGCGTGACACCCTTTTGAAAAGCGGCGTGGTGCTTACCACCAGTCATTTTCCCCTTTTGGAGCATGAGATCGAGGAAAAAACACGCCGCATGAGCCTTTCGGAAATAAGGGAATATGTGAAAAAAGGCGGAAGCGGCACCCTTTCGATTCTCGTCAGCGGCGACACGGGGTTTTTCAGCCTTGCCAAGAGCTTTGAGGGGGAAAACTGCGTTTTTATCCCCTCGGTCAGCTCCCTTTCCGCCCTTGCGGCGTCCCTTAAAACCGACTGGCAGGACATAAAATGCGTCAGCCTTCACGGAAGACGGGGCAAAATTGCCCCCCATGTGTCCTATAACCGCCGTGTTTTCTTTCTGACTGGGGGCGATGTGACTGCCAAAACCGTGATTGACGAGCTGTGCCGCATCGGCGCTTCCCATCTCACCGTGACTGTGGGGCAAAACCTCGGCTTTGAAGATGAGGAAATTGTGACGGGCAGGGCAGAGGAGCTGAAACATCGTGATTTTTCCTCCCTTTCTGTGGTGCTCGTCACCAATGAAAACTTCGTCTGCCCCATGAAAAGGCTCCGCGACGGCGATTTTGACCGTGAAAAAGTGCCCATGACAAAGGAAAATGTCCGTATAGCGGCGCTAAATCTCCTCGACATCGAAAAAACCGACACCGTCTGGGACATCGGCTCGGGCACGGGCGCCATGACTGTCTGCCTTGCCCGAAGGGCTTTCGAGGGCGAGGTATGGGCGCTGGAGAAAAAACAATCGGCATACGATCTGACTTTGAGAAACGCCATGAAGCTGGGCAGTTACAACATAAACGCCTTTTTGGGCAGCGCTCCCGAATGTCTCGCCGATTTTCCGCCCCCCGACAAGGTGTTCATAGGGGGCAGCGGCGGAAATCTCGGAGAGATAATGCATGTGATTTTGGGCAAAAATCCCCGTGCCGCCGTCTGCGTCACGGCTGTGACCATGGAGACCATTGCCGAGTGCGTAAGCTGTTTCAAGGAGCTGGATTTTGACTTTGAGACCGTGTGCCTGACAGCCGCCGAGACGGAAGAATTGGGAAATTACCACCTGATGAGGGGTCAAAACCCCGTTTTCATCATAAAAGGAGAGAAAAATGAGGCATGATATCCCCAGGCTGTGTATAGCCGGCGCATCCAGCGGCTCTGGCAAGACCACCGTTTCCACAGCTCTTTTAAAGGCCCTTTCGGAAAAAATAAGTGTCTGCGCCTTTAAATCGGGCCCCGACTACATAGACCCCATGTTTCACCGTGCCGCCCTCGGTATTCCGTCCTTTAATTTAGACCTTTTCCTCATGGGCGAAGAGGGGGTAAAGGACAGCCTTGTCCGCTACGGCGGCGGCTTTGACATGGCGGTTTTGGAGGGGGCAATGGGCTTTTACGACGGCGTCTCCTTTGAAAACGAAGACCTTTCGGTGTGCGACACCTGCCGCCGCCTTGACATTCCTGCCGTTTTGGTAATAGACACCAAGGGCATGGGTCACTCTCTTATGGCGGTGATCGAAGGCTTTTTAAAGCTCCACCCCAACACCATAAAGGGAGTGATTCTGAACAGGTGCAAAAAGACCACTTATCCCCGATACAAAGCCATGATCGAGGGGCAGACGGGCATTAAAGTATATGGTTTTATGCCTGAAAACGGCGATTTTACCCTGAAAAGCCGTCATCTCGGTCTTGTTACCGCCGAGGAAGACGCAGACCTTGAAATGAGACTTTCAGGGCTTAAAGACGCGGCTTTGGAGTGCCTTGACCTTGACGGAATCTTAGGCCTTGCCCGATCGGCTCCCCCTTTGGAGCATGAACCTAAAAAGATTCCACAGCTTGGGGAATTTTCCGTGGCTGTGGCAAAAGACAGGGCGTTTTGCTTTTACTACGAGGAAAATCTCGACATTCTCCGCCGTTTAGGGGGCAAAATCTCATATTTTTCGCCCCTTGACAATGAGGAAGTGCCGAAAGATGCCGACCTTTTGCTTTTGGGGGGCGGCTACCCCGAGCTTTACGCCGAAAGGCTTTCGGAAAACGGGCAGACCATGAAATCCATAAGAGAGTTTATAACCTCAAATGGCGCCGTTTTCGCCGAGTGCGGTGGAATGATGTATTTGGGAAAGAGTATAGATGGCTTTCCCATGTGCGGCATTCTGTCCTCGGAGTTTTACATGACGAGCTCCCTCAAACACTTCGGCTACGGCACTCTCTGCCCCAAAGAGCCGTGTCTCGGCTTTGAAAAAGGGGAGACGGTGCGCTGTCATCAGTTTCATTACAGCTCCGCCGAGGTTTTGGGTGACGGTTTCACCTTTACTCGCCCTTCGGGCAGCAAATCTCTCACGGGTTTCTGCGGCGAAAATCTATACGCCGCCTACCCGCACATACATTTTTCGGGCAACATGAACTTTGCCATGCATCTCGCCCATAGGGCGTTAAAACACAGGGAGGGCGTAAAATGACCCTGCTTTTGCCCCTTGTTTTGGGCTTTCTTCTCGATCTTTTGCTGGGCGACCCCTTCGGCGCCTTTCACCCCGTGTGCCTTATCGGCACATTTATCTCAAAATGCGAGAAGTTTTTGAGAAAGTTTTTCGGTAAAACCCCGAAAGCGCAGCTCTTTGGCGGCTTTTTGCTCACGGTTTTTACCCTTGCTTTTTCGTTTTTTATTCCCTTTTTCATCTTAAAATGGGCGAAAAACTTCAACATCTACCTCTATTACACCCTTGCCACCATTTTCTGCTATCAGATTCTCGCCACGAAATCCCTCAAAGACAGCTCCATGGAGGTCTATAAGGCGGTGAAATCGGGCAGCATCGAAAAAGCCCGCTACGCCGTCTCCATGATAGTGGGCAGAGACACCAAGAGCCTTTCTTTTGAGCAGGTCACCAAGGCGGCTGTCGAGACCGTCGCCGAAAACACCACCGACGGCGTCATTGCCCCCATGATTTTCATGGCGATAGGGGGCGCGCCTTTGGGATTTCTCTACAAGGCGGTCAACACATTGGACTCAATGGTGGGCTACAAAAACGACAAATACCTCTATTTCGGCCGTTTTTCCGCCAAAACCGACGATGTTTTCAACTTTATCCCTGCCATAATCTCGGCATATCTCATGATTTTCGCCGCTTTTCTATTAAAACTCGACTGGAAAAACGCCTATAAAATATACAGGCGTGACCGCAGAAAATCCACAAGCCCCAACAGCGGACGCACCGAGACGGTGGCGGCAGGGGCTTTGGGCGTGGAGCTTTTGGGCGACACCTACTACTTCGGCAAGCTCTATAAAAAGCCTGCCATCGGCGACAGCAGGCGCAAAATAGAGGCAGACGACATAATTACCGTAAACAAAATGATGTACAGGGCGTCTTTTGCCGCTCTGTGCCTTATAACTCTCATATATCTGGTGACAATTCTATGAAACAGTGGACTCACGGCGGAAATATATACCGCTACGGCAAAAAACTCATTGATTTTTCGGCAAACATCAACCCTTTGGGCATGCCCGAGGAGGTGAAAGCCGCTCTGCAAAGCTGCGGCGCCGACTGCGAGCGCTATCCCGACCCCTATTGTTTAGAGCTGACGGCGGCGCTCTCGGACTTTCACGGCGTGAACAAGGAATACATCTGCTGCGGCAACGGGGCGGCGGATCTCATTTTCAGGCTGTGTCTTTTGAAAAGACCCAAAACCGCCCTCATTCCTCAGCCTACCTTTTCGGAATATGAAAAGGCCCTCGATCTGGTGGGCTGCAAGACCGAGTATTTTGAGCTGAAGGAGCAAAACGGCTTTGCCCTTTCAGGGGATTTTACAGAAAAGATTACACAGGGTGTGGATATCGTTTTCCTTTGCAGCCCAAATAACCCTACGGGCGCGGTGTGCAGCAGGGAGCTTCTCATAAAATGCGCTCAAAAATGCAGGGAAGTAAACGCGACGATGGTCTTGGACGAGTGCTTTCTCGACTTTTTGAGGGAGGAAAAGGAGCTGACCATGGCACCTTTTTTAGAGGATTTCCCGAATCTCATTATTTTAAAGGCATTTACCAAGATTTTCGCCATGGCAGGGGTCAGACTGGGGTACTGCCTTTGCTCCGACGATAAGCTCATCGCAAATCTCTGGCAGGTGCTTCAGCCCTGGAGCGTGTCGACTCCGGCGCAAAAATGCGGCGTTGCCGCATTAAAATGCAGTGATTACCTTGAAAAAACCCTCGATTACACCGAAAAGGGCAGGGAAAACCTTAAAAACGCTCTCAGAGAGCTGGGCTGCACCGTCTTTGACTCAAAGGCCAACTATGTCTTTTTCAAAAGCGAAAAACCCCTTTTGAAACCCCTTTTTGACGAGGGAATCCTCATCAGAAGCTGCGAAAATTATCCGTTTTTAGGGGATAAATACTACCGAGTTGCCGTGAGGAGCGAGGAGGAAAACCGACTCCTCATCTCGGCATTAAAGAAAGTCAGGTGAAATTATGGCTATGAAAATAATGGTGCAGGGCACATGCTCCAACGCGGGCAAGAGCGTTCTGGCGGCGGCGCTGTGCCGCATTTTTACACAGGATGGGTATAAAGTCTGCCCTTTTAAGGCTCAGAACATGGCTTTGAACTCCTACATCACCCCCGAGGGGCTGGAGATGGGCAGGGCGCAGGTCATGCAGGCGGAGTGCTGCGGCATCGAGCCCTCGGTATACATGAACCCCGTTCTTTTGAAACCCACAGGGGAAAAGGGCTCCCAGGTCATCGTTCTGGGTGAGGTTTTGGGCAATGTCTCGGCCGCCGACTACTATAAAAACAAGCAGAAGCTTTCCTCTTTTGTGGAAAAGGCCTTTAAAAAGCTCGATTCCGAGTACGACATCATCGTCATCGAGGGGGCGGGCAGCCCTGCCGAGATAAATCTCCGTCAGAACGACATCGTCAACATGGGCATGGCAAAAATAGCGGAAAGCCCTGTGCTTCTGGTGGGCGACATCGACAGGGGAGGGGTGTTTGCATCTCTTTACGGCACGGTCATGCTGCTCTCAAGCGACGACAGAAGGTATATAAAGGGTCTCGTTGTCAATAAGTTCCGCGGCGACAAGACCATTCTCGCCCCGGGTCTCGACATGCTCACAGACATGATTCACATTCCTTTTATGGGGGTTGTGCCGATGTTTTCTCTCGATTTAGACGATGAGGACAGCCTTTCCTCTCGTCTCACCGATAAAAGGGCGGCGAAGGACATCGACATATGCGTCATCGCCCTGCCGAAAATATCCAATTTTACCGACTTTAACCCTCTTGAACGCTATGAAAATGTGTCGCTCCGTTATATAACCGACCCCGAACAGGGCAAAAATGCCGATCTTTTGATAATTCCCGGCACAAAAAACACCATTTCCGACCTCAAATGGCTCAAGGAGAGGGGTTTTGACAGCTTGATTTTAAAGCACCGCTCACAGGGCAAGCCGATAATCGGCATCTGCGGCGGCTTTCAGATGCTGGGACAGAAGATCTCCGATCCACAGGCTGTGGAAAGCGGCGGCGAAGAGACGGGTCTCGGTCTTTTGCCCCACTCTACGGTCTTTATGGGAGACAAGACGAGAAGCCTCACAAGGGGTATTCTCGACGGTGTTGACGGAATTTTTAAAGGGCTTTCGGGCCTTGAATACAGCGGCTATGAGATTCACATGGGTGTGTCCGAGGGGGGAAACCTTGTAAACGAGGGAAATGTCTACGGCACATATATTCACGGCTTTTTTGACGAAAACTCCGTAGCAGACGCCGTTATTTCGGCTCTTTTTGAGCAAAAGGGTCTTAAAATGGGCGAAAAAAGCGGACTTTCCTTTGAGGAATACAAAAATATTCAGTATGACCGCCTGGCAGATATAGTCCGCGAAAACCTCGATATGGACAAAATCTATGAGATAATGAGGGGCGGCATATGATCCACATCTACACGGGGGACGGCAAGGGCAAGACGACTGCGGCGGCAGGTCTCGCCGCAAGGGCGTTAGGTCACGGCTTTTCGGTTGCCTTTGTGCAGCTCTCCAAAAAGGGAGACAGCGGAGAGGTGCTGTGCCTTGATCATTTTGAAAACTTTCACCTCTTTGCCGGCAAGATCACCGAGCGTTTTGTCTCCAAGATGACGGCGGAGGAGAGGGAGAAAACAAAAATGTTTCACATGGAACATTTTGAAAAAGCCATGGAGCTCAAGCCCTTTCTGCTGGTTCTTGACGAGATGGGCTCGGCTCTCAAATACAATGTGTTTGACCGTGATATTTTGATAGATTTTCTTAAAAATCCGCCTTTTGAGTGCGAGATTGTGCTGACAGGCAGGGATTTTGACGATGAAATACTGAATATTGCTGATTATGTATCGGAAATTAAAAAAATACGCCACCCCTTTGACAGGGGAATTACGGCGAGAAAGGGGATAGAAAGATGAAAATTGAAAATGTGCTGCCCGCCGACATCGAAAAGCGCAGCTTTGAAATAATTTCGGAAAATTTACATGGGTTCGTCTTTAAAGAGGAGGAAGAACCGATAATTAAAAGGTGTATTCACACCTCTGCCGACTTTGACTATGCAAAAAATATGTATTTTTCCGAAAATGCGGTTAAGATCATGCAGGAAGCTCTGAAAAACGGAGCTCATATTGTCACCGACACAAAGATGGCCATGGCAGGCATAAGCAAGCCCACACTTAAAAAGTTCGGCGGAGAGGTGCACTGCTTTATATCCGATGAAGATGTGGCACAAAAGGCAAAGGAAAGGGGAGTAACCCGCTCTTTTGTCAGCATGGAAAAGGCGGCTGAGCTGAAAATGCCGCTGATTTTTGCCATAGGCAACGCGCCGACCGCCCTTTTGTCGCTGTATGAGCTGATAAAATCGGGAAAACTCAATCCCGTCGGCATAATCGCCGTGCCGGTCGGCTTTGTCAATGTAGTGGAGTCAAAGGAGCTTATCAGGACTTTGGACATTCCGATAATCGCCGCCATGGGGCGCAAGGGGGGCAGCAACATCGCCGCCGCCATATGCAATGCCCTGATGTATTCGGCGAAGTAGTTTTTATAAGATTTAAAAAGACGGCTTTCAGCCGTCTTTTTTGTTTGCCCTTGGCGGTAAAATACTTTCGGAAGTTTTGAGATGGCTCATCGGCGGTCTATATTTTTGAAATGTTTCACGGGGAACAATTCGGTAAATGGCAGGGTGCATAAACCTTATATGGCGGCGGTCTGTAAAAATCGGCAGGCGGTATCGGGTAGGGAAAGCAGTCAAAGGCATATTATGCAGAAAACAGAATAGGAAGATAAACACGGCATATTTTTCAGAGACTTCCCATTGATTTATTTTTTACAGCAGTATTTTATCGTTTGCCGACGACAGATATTGCATCATAGGCACAAACGCAGAAACCCGGTATAGAAAATCGCCGACTAAAGATAAAAACGGAACTTATATTTTTCCTGTGAGCTATATTGAGATTTTTTGAAGTGAAGCAGTGAAGCTCACCGACAGAGCTGAACAATTATTGAATTCTGCGGATACCCCGACGGGCTTGATTGTCGGGATAAAAATCCCCGTTTCAGACACGGTCCGAATAAGCGCCGATTTATCAAGCAAGATGTCTGGCGGCGGACAAAAGGCGAAGAAGGGTGGGGCGGAAGTCGGAACAAGACGGAGTCGTTCCCTACGGGTGCAGGCATTAAGTTTTGTACATGGAATGACCGAAACGGCGTTCCGTGGGGATATTTATCAGGTTTGGCGGAACGACACGGGACCGACCCTGCATGGTGAATTTTTAAGCCTGCGCTGTATTGACAAATCCGTGCTATTCGGAAATCTGTCTGTGCAGGGGCACGCAGGTTTTTACATCGCATGTGTCAGCCGCCCAAAAGATGGCGTATTCGATACGGCGTGAGCCGAAAAGAATTCAAACCGAGACTCCGCGGCGGAAGCGGGACGCGGAATTAAATGAGCTCAGGGCAGTCGGGCGCGACAGCGAACAGATTGTAGATATTGAGCCATTGCGAGGTATGGAGACATGAGCTGAATGACATAAAAGGGCGCAGCCATGGAGATCGGCAAGTTATTGCGCAAAGGGCAGGGGGTATATTTTTTGTCCCTCTCTTACATTACAATATATATAATAGCTTTTTGGGCGGGTGTTTCACGGGGAACAATTCCGTTTTTGTGAAAATGTTCCATGTGGAACATCAAATTTTTGCATCCTTTTATTTTGTAAAAGCTGTTGAAGTTTTGGGGGAAATGTGATAACATAGTATTTGTATCAGAATATTCAAGGCTGATTTTTCAGAATAAGACATAGAATAACTGAAGGGGAGAAGATATGTTTACACCAGAATCTCTGTTTTCGGAGATAATTAAAGATCTTTCCGACCAGTCGAGCCCCGTTTCGGTGTCTTCGTGGGCCCCTTACACAAGGGCTATCGCCATAAAGGACGGAAACCTCGTCCTCGTGGCCGACAACGACGCCATCTACGGTTTTATCACAAGGCAGTGGCTTCAGAGGATAAACAAGTCATTAAATGAGCTGACAAACGAGCACCTGACGGTGACGCTTCTCAACGGCAAAACCGAGGAGATCTCCTGGCGCGCCCAGAGAGACGACATGTTATTCGGCGGATACACCTTTGAGAGGTTTATAGTGGGAAATTCCAATAAATTTGCCCACGCCGCCGCCTATGCAGTGTCCCAAAATCCCGCCCAGACCTATAATCCGCTGCTGATTTACGGTCAAAGCGGTCTCGGAAAGACCCATTTGCTCTACGCCATCGCGTCGGAAACCAGAAAAAAATATCAAAAACTCAATATTGTCTACATCAAGGGCGACGATTTCACCAACGAGCTGGTGGAGGCCATTCAGGCCGGCGCCGTCGACCGTTTCCGCCAGAGATACCGCCAGGCCGACCTGCTGCTCGTCGACGACATACAGTTTATAGCCGGCAAGGAGAGGACTCAGGAGGAATTTTTCCATACCTTCAACGCCCTCCACGAGGCGGGCAAGCAGATAGTGCTGACGGCCGACCGTCCTCCCAAGGAGATGTACACTTTGGAGGAGAGGCTCAAGTCGAGATTCGAGTGGGGACTTCTGGCCGATGTTCAGCCCCCGGATTTAGAGACGAGAATGGCTCTTGTCTCGTCGAAGGCCGCCGTTTTGGGCCTTGAAATACCGCCCAAGCTCATTGAATACATCGCAGAATCGATAACAAACAATGTAAGGCAGCTGGAAGGGGCATTAAAGAAGATAAAGGCCATGAACGAGATCATGCACGAAGAGGTCTCCCACGCCCTGGTGGAAAGGGCCATAAAGGACATAATAAAGGAGAGCCCCGGTCTCTATCCCACCCCCGAGCTGATACTCAGAGAGGTGTGCGGATATTTCAATGTGCCCCAGGAAAAGATAATCGGTCTTTCAAAGACCAAAGATGTGGCCATGCCCAGGCAGATAATGCTCTATCTCATAAGGGAGATGACCGACCTGTCGCTGCCCGACATCGGCAAGTTCGTAAAGAGGGATCACACGACGGTTCTCTACGCCATAAACAAGATCCAGGAGCAGCTGCAGAACGACCAGAATCTCGAAGCCACACTCAAGGATATAAGGAAAAATATCCGCTCGGCACAATAATACACAGATTGTAGATAAAGGCTGTTAATAAGGCTGTTGATAGCTGTGGATAAAAATCGGCTGTGGAATCGTGTGGAAAAGGGCCCGTGTTATACACAGGGGCTGTGGAACGAGAAAACCCCGATGAATAAAGGGATCGGGGAGGGTTATCCACATATCCACAGGCTATACTACTATTACTAAAATAATGTATATAAAAGAAATCAATAGGAAAGGAATCAGAGGATAAATGAAGTTCACCTGTGAAAAACTCACGCTGACCGAGGCGATAGCCGACTGTCTCCACGCCGTGTCCTCCAAGAGCTCGATCACCGCTCTCGAAGGCCTGCTGATAAAGGCCATGAACGATAGGGTGACCCTGACATCATATAATTTTAAGACGGCAATCACCAAGAGCTTTGAAACGACGGTTTACAGAGAGGGCGCCTATATAATAAACGCCAGAATGCTCTATGACATAGTGAGAAGGCTGCCCGACGACATTGTGGAGATAGATGTGGAAGAAGGCTACAAAACGACGATAAAGTCGGGCCTTTCGGAATACAATATAATGGCGTCGGACGAAAACGAGTTTCCCGAGCTGCCCGAGTGCATAAAGCTCAAAAGCGTGACGGTCAAAAACGCAGACCTCAAGGACGCCATCGAGGGCACGGTCTTCTCGGTGTCCGACAACGAGACGAAACCTATCCACACCGGCTGTTTATTTGAGATCGACGGCGAAAACCTGACGGTGGTGGCGGTGGACGGCTACCGCCTGGCCATAAGAAGGGAAAAGATATTGAGCGAAAACGGCGAAGCCATGAAATTCGTCGTGCCCGGCGAGACCTTAAAGGATGTTCTGAGGCTTCTGCCCGAGGGCGAGGACGAGACCACCACCATATACCCCGACAGAAAGCACGCAATTTTTGAGACGGGCGGCACAGTTGTGGTGACAAGACTTTTAGAGGGCGAATTTTTGGACTACATGAGGGCAATCCCACAGAATTTTGCCGCTCAGCTCGACATAAATGTAAAGGCACTCAGGGACAGCATCGAAAGAGTGTCCCTCATCATATCGGAAAGGCTCAAAAATCCCATAAGATGCGCATTTTTCGACAGTTCGGTCAAGATCTCCTGCATCACAGTTTTAGGCAGAGCCTTTGACGAGTGCCCCATATCCTTCTGTCCCGACAAGATCGAGATAGGATTCAACAACAAGTATATACTGGACGCCCTCAAGGCCTGCGACGACGAAAATGTGGTGCTCTATCTGACAGACGGAGTTTCCCCTGCCGTCATAAAGCCCAAAGAAGGGGATAAATATGTGTATATGGTGCTGCCTGTAAGGCTCAAGCAGAGCTGATATGTATCTGCATCTCGGCAAGGACATAACGGTTGCCAAAAAAGATGTGCTGTTCATTCTCGACATGGACAACTCCACCTATTCAAAGAGGACTCAGGAGTTTTTGAAAAAGGCCGAAAGGGAGAAGCGCCTTTTAAGCGTCAGCCTTTTCGACCTTCCCAAGTCGATAGTGGCGGTGACGGAAAAGGGGAGGACGGCGGTTTACATATCGCCCATTTCTCCACAGACCCTTGTGAAAAGGGCGACCGAATACGATTTTGTGACTTAAAGGAAGATATAAATGGGTAAAATCATAGCGGTGGCAAACCAAAAGGGGGGCGTGGGCAAGACCACATCGGCCGTAAACATAGCGGCGGGACTGGCCGTCATGGGCAAAAAGGTGCTGCTCTTTGACCTTGACCCTCAGGGCAACGCATCGAGCGGTCTCGGCGTAGAGCCTGCGGGCAAAAAGAGCTCATACGATGTGATGATGGGTGAGACGGCGGCAAAAGAGGCGGTGTTTGAAACCAAGTGGTGCGATGTGGTGCCCTCGGACAACAATCTGGCAGGCGCCGAGATAGAGCTGGTGTCAAAAGAGGGCAGGGAGAGCATACTCAAAAAGGCTCTCGAGCCCTTAAAGGAAAGGTATGACTACATATTCATAGACTGTCCGCCCTCCCTTTCGATACTTACGATAAACGCCCTTGTGTGCTGCGACACGGTGCTGGTGCCCATGCAGTGCGAATACTACGCATTGGAGGGTCTTTCCCAGCTGGTGCAGACCATAAGGACGGTAAAAAAGAGCATGAACCCAAACATAGATTTTGAGGGCATACTGCTCACCATGTATGACGGCAGGACAAACCTCACCCTTCAGGTGGGAGAGGAGATAAAGAGATTTTTCGGCTCAAAGGTATACAAGACGGTGATACCGAGAAACATCAGGCTTTCCGAGGCGCCCTCTCACTCTCTGCCGATATTCGATTACGACAAGTACTCAAAGGGAGCCGAAAGCTACAAGAATGTGTGCCTCGAGATAGAGGAAAAAAACAGGAGTTGATTTTATGGCTATTCAGAAAGGTCTCGGAAAGGGCCTCGAGGCCCTGTTCGGCGAGGAAAACATAAGGGAAACTCCTCTGAAAGAGCTTGACATATACGAGGTGGGGCCGAATCAGGCTCAGCCGAGGAAGTTCTTTGACGAAGGTCTTTTGGAGGAGCTTTCGGAAAACATAAGGGAAAACGGGGTCATCACCCCCATAACCGTAAGGAAAAAAGACAAGGGCTATGAGATAATAGCCGGCGAGAGAAGGTGGCGCGCCGCCAAAAAGGCGGGGCTCAAAAAGATACCCGCCATAGTTCTCGACATCGACGAGCAAAAGGCATATCAGCTGTCCATGGTGGAAAATCTTCAGAGAGAGGATCTTAACCCCATCGAGGAGGCCGAGGGCTTTAAGACCCTCATCGACAAATACGGCATGACACAGGAGCAGGTGGCAAAGGCTGTTTCAAAATCCCGTCCTGCCGTGGCAAACGCCGTAAGGCTTTTGGAGCTTTCGGAAAACGCCCTGGCTTCTCTTGAAAAAGGGGAGATAACGGCGGGACACGGCAAGGCTCTGCTGTCGGTAAAGGACGAAAAGGACAGGGAGGAGCTTTTGGAGATAATAGTCTCCAAGTCCCTTTCGGTAAGGCAGAGCGAGGACATGGCAAGGCGCATGAACGAGGAAAAGCCGGAAAAATCCGAGGAGGAACAGTCCAAGGACAGGCTTTGGAAAATATATGTGGAGCATGTGGAAAAAAGGCTGACCGACGCTCTGGGAAGAAATGTGTCGGTGATAAGCGGCGCCAGAAAGGGCCGAGTTTATCTGGACTTTTACGGCAACGAGGATTTGGAAAACCTCATAAATCTGCTGTGCTCAAAGGAACAAAAATAACTTTTACTTTACAAGAGGTATAGAAAGATGCTTGACATTCGCTATCTTAGAGAAAACAGGGAATATGTTAAGGAGCGCCTTGCGGCAAGGGGCAAAGACCTTTCGGAAAGTGTCGACAGAGCGATAGGGCTCGACGATGCGAGAAAGGCTCTGATACTCAAAACCGAGACAAAAAAGGCCGAGCAGAACAGGATAACAAAGGAGATACCGAAGCTCAAAAAGGCGGGCGAGGACACCTCCGCCGTTATGGCAGAGATGAAGCAGCTCTCTGAGGAATTAAAGCAGGAGGGCGCAGAGCTTTCCGCCATTGAAAATGAGCTTCTCGATATAATGCTGAGAATACCCAATGTGCCCTGTGACAAAGTGCCCACCGGCAAGGATTCCGAGGACAATGTGGTGGTCAGAAGCTGGGGCGAGCCCAAGAAGTTTGACTATGAGATCAAGCCCCACTGGGATCTGGGCGCAGACCTTGGTATTTTGGATCAGCCGAGGGGCGTCAAGGTGGCAGGCACACGCTTCAATTTCCTTAAGGGCGCAGGCGCAAAGCTCGAAAGAGCCCTCATATCCTTCTTCCTCGACATGAACACAAAGGAGGGCTACACCGAGCTTATGACCCCCTACATGGCAAACAGCAAGACTCTGACAGGCACAGGTCAGCTGCCCAAGTTCAAAGAGGACATGTTCAAGGTGGAGAACACCGACTACTATCTCATCTCGACTGCCGAGATCCCCGTCACCAACTACCACTCCGACGAGATTTTGGACGGCGACGCTCTGCCCCTCAAATACACCGCCTACACACCCTGCTTCCGCTCCGAGGCGGGCGCCGCAGGCAGAGACACAAGGGGTCTCATCAGAGTTCACCAGTTTGACAAGGTGGAAATCGTCAAGTTCACAAAGCCCGAGGACTCCATGGAAGAGCTTGAAAAACTGGTACTCCAGCCCGAAAAGATACTTCAGGCTCTCGGTCTGCCTTACAGAGTTGTCATCTGCTGCACAGGAGACATGGGCGGCAACCAGCTCATGCAGTATGACCTGGAGGTCTGGATGCCCTCTTACGACAAATATGTAGAGATCTCCTCCTGCTCCAACTACGGAGATTATCAGGCAAGAAGGGCAAACATCAAGTTCAAGAGGGAAAAGGGCGGCAAAGCCGAGTTTGTCCACACATTAAACGGCTCAAGCCTTGCATGCCCCAGAGCTCTCGCCGCCATTTTGGAGAACTTCCAGAACAAGGACGGCTCTGTCACCATTCCCCCCGTTCTCGTCCCCTACATGGGCGGCATGGAGACCATCAGTCTTTAATTTTCAGAGGTTTTCGGTAAAATGATTATTTTAGCGTCAAATTCCCCCAGAAGAAAGGAGCTGCTCTCCATGATCGGCATAAAATTCATGGTGAGCGCCACAAACTGCGAGGAGGACTCCAAGGCCGAGGATTTTGAGATAAGGGCCATGGAGAACGCCATGAAAAAGGCATACGGCACCCATTACAGCAAGGGGGATATAATAATAGGCGCCGACACCATGGTCTGTCTCGACGGAAAGGTTTTCGGCAAGCCGAGGGACAAGGACCACGCAAGAGCCATGCTCAAAAAGCTTTCGGGCAGGGTGCACACCGTCTATACCGGCGTGTGCATTTTGAAGGACGGCGAAAGCGAATGCTTCTGCTCCAAGACCGATGTCAAGTTTTTTGAGCTGTCCGACACCCTAATAGACAAGTATATCGCCACAGGCGAGTGCATGGACAAGGCGGGCGCCTACGGCATCCAGGGCAAGGGCGCACTTTTGGTTGAAAAGATAGACGGCGATTTTTACAATGTGGTCGGTCTGCCCATAGCCATGGTGGCAAATAAGCTGAGAGAGCTTAAAGAAAGAGGGTAAGTAATATCTTTTGCGGAACGACACGGCGGCGAGTGCCGCCGCAGCTTATTCAATCTACCGGGGTCCCCATTGACAAGGTCAATGGGGTGAAATACCCTACTTTTTGAGAAAA
>ERZ779866.931-NODE-931-length-31272-cov-7.034340_pt1 | contig 31272 bp, 22 predicted proteins | sample MGYA00511248_ERZ779866 | MGnify/ENA primary metagenome ERZ779866 (study PRJEB29588, sample SAMEA2155758) | human gut metagenome | biome: human gut; feature: human-associated habitat; material: faeces | place: Denmark | collected 2008/2010 ... | reverse complement strand
TCCCATAAAAAATATGCACCTCCATAAGTGTCTAACTTTTGGGGTGCATATCATTGAACTGCGGATTTTTGTGTTATAAGTTATTTATATCTCAGCTATAGGAACTCCGGGCTGGAGCTTTGAAAATACTTTTCTGTTTATTCTTGTATAGAGGAAGATTGCCACAATAAGTGCGCCTACCTCAGCTATAGGATATGCAAACCACACAGCGTTTACGCCAAAGTTTGAAAGAACAAAAGCGGCAGGTAAAATGAAAACAAGCTGTCTAAGCAGTGAAAGTATCATACTTGAAAATCCTTTACCCACAGCCTGGAAGGTGGTGGAGAAGATTATATCGATAGCCGCAGGCAGGAAAGAAAGGCTTATAAATCTCATGGCCATTATACCCATGTTAAGTATATCGTCGTTAGCATTGAACAAAGAGAGTATCTGAGCAGGGAAAACCCAGAAAATCACAGTTCCGCAAAGCATTATAAAAGCGGCTATGATACAGCCGTATCTTATAGCGGAATGAAGTCTGTCCTTGTTTTTTGCGCCGAAGTTGTAGCCCATAATAGGCATAAGTCCCTGATTTAACCCGAAAACAGGCATAAATACAAAGCTCTGCATTTTGTAGTAAATTCCGTGTACGGAAACTGCCGCCTCGGAAAATCCCATGAGGATTGCGTTGAGTCCAACAACAAGCACAGAGCTTATGGACTGCATTATAATAGAGGGAAATCCTACGGCATAAATATTTTTTATAATTTTAAGGCTTGGCTTGAAATTTCTGACATGAACCTGAACCGCATGTTTCTTGAAAAAGAAAATATATATTGCAAAAAGCATTGCCAAAATCTGACCTATAACAGTTGCGATTGCTGCTCCGGCAACCTCCATTCTCGGGAAAGGTCCGATTCCGAAAATAAACAGAGGGTCAAGTACAATGTTGGTAACAGCTCCGATAAGCTGGAAAATCATTGGAAAAATCATGTTGCCCGTTGCCTGAAGAACCTTTTCAATGGCTATTTCCACCATAACGCCCACGGAGAATATAAGAATGATTGAGGTGTAGTCCACACCGTACTTCATTACGCCCGGTGTTGGGTTAAAGAGCTTGAAAAAAGGAACAGTGAGGAAAATTCCAACCAGTAAAAATACCAGCCAACTTATTATAGAAATAAAAATTCCGTTTGCCGCACCGTTGTTGGCAAGCTCCTGATTTTTTTCTCCCAGTCGTCTTGAAATAAATGAGTTTATACCCACGCCTGTACCTACAGCCACAGAAATAGTCATAAGCTGTAAAGGATAGGCAAGGGAAAGGGCGGTAAGTGCGTCCTGACCCAAGCTTGAAACAAACACACTGTCAACAATATTGTACATTGCCTGTATAATCATGGAAAACATTGTGGGCAGTGACATTGAAAGTATAAGCCTAAGCATTGGGGTACTTCCCATTTTATCGGCAGAAATGCTTTTCTTTTTGATGTTCTGACTCATATTATCCCCCTTGCAGTAATAATGAAGAACAAAAAAGATGATATATTATGTTTTCTTGAAATAAAATTTAAGGTAAGTGGTTTTTACTTTCTAAAAAAGAGCAAAATATATGATGCATATCAAAACTGGTATGCATCATATGAATTTGTCTTATTATATAATAATCACTTGCGCTTCTTCAAAAGCTCGTCAATGGATTTAGCAGCCTGCTTACCTGCGCCCATAGCCAGGATAACTGTTGCAGCACCTGTAACAGCGTCGCCGCCTGCATAAATATTTTTAAGTGATGTCTGCATTGTCTTTGGATTTACTGTGAGACAGCCTCTTCTGTTTGCCTCAAGACCCGGAGTAACTGAAAGGATAAGTGGGTTTGGAGTATTTCCCAAAGCCATGATAACGCAGTCAATATCCATTGTGAAGTTGGAACCTTCAACTACTACAGGAGCACGTCTTCCTGATGCATCAGGCTCGCCAAGCTCCATGGATACACACTCGAGCTTTGATACCTTGCCGTTTTCATCGCCGATAATTCTTACAGGGTTTGTAAGTGTCTTGAAGATAATCTCTTCTTCCTTAGCGTGATGAACTTCTTCTTTTCTTGCAGGCATCTCATTTTCAGAACGTCTGTAAACTATGTAAACATTCTCTGCGCCAAGACGCTTAGCACTTCTTGCAGCGTCCATAGCAACGTTGCCGCCGCCTACAACAGCTACGTTCTTTGGCTTAACAATGAATGTGTCGTACTTGTCATCGTAAGCCTTCAAAAGATTGATTCTTGTGAGGAACTCGTTTGCGGAATAAACACCGATAAGTCCTTCGCCGTCAATTCCCATAAATGCAGGAAGTCCTGCGCCTGTTCCAAGATAGATTGCCTCAAATCCCATATCGAAAAGCTCGTCAAGTGTGAGGATTTTTCCGATAACCATGTTTGTTTCAATCTTAACGCCGATAGATACCAAATCCTCGATTTCCTTTTCAACAATCTTCTTAGGAAGTCTGAATTCAGGAATACCGTACATCAAAACGCCGCCGGCTTTGTGGAGAGCTTCAAAAATTGTAACCTCATAACCAAGCTTTGCAAGGTCGCCAGCGCAGGTAAGACCGGATGGGCCTGAACCGATAACAGCTACCTTGTGGCCGTTTGTTGCAGGCTTTACAGGTTTTTCCTCGCAGTTTTTCATGTGGTAGTCGGCAACAAATCTTTCAAGACGTCCGATAGCAACGCTCTCGCCCTTGAGACCTCTTACGCACTTGCTCTCGCACTGTGTTTCCTGAGGGCAAACTCTGCCGCAAACAGCAGGAAGTGAGTTTACAGTCTTAATAATCTGATAAGCCTCTTCAAATTCGTTGTCCTTGATTTTCTGAATAAACTGTGGAATCGGCACGTTAACAGGACATGCGCTTACGCAGGCAGGAGTTTTACAGCCCAAGCAGCGGTTAGCCTCGTTTATAGCCATTTCCACATTGTAGCCTGCAGAAACCTCTTTGAAGTTCTTGTTTCTGAGCTGTGGCACACGCTCAGGCATTCTTGTTTTATTTTTATCCATATTAAACATTTTCTGCACCTCTCATCAAACGGCAGTCAGGCTCTCTTACTGCTCTCTGCTCTAAATCCTTATATGTGCCAAGACGCTTCATAGCCTCGTCGAAGTCAACCTCGTGACCGTCAAAGTCAGGGCCGTCAACACATGCAAACTTTGTCTTTCCGCCTACTGTAAGTCTGCATCCTCCGCACATTCCTGTGCCGTCAATCATAATCGGGTTCATGCTTACGATTGTTTTGATGCCGTATTCCTTTGTAAGCTCGGAAACAGCCTTCATCATAGGAATAGGACCGATAGCGATAACCAAATCGTATGTGTCGCCGATTTCAAGGCTTCTTCTAAGTGTGTCTGTAACAAAACCCTTGTTGCCGTTTGAACCGTCGTCGGTCATAACGGTGAGTCTTGAGCAAACCTTCTGCATGTCTTTTTTGAGTATAATAAGGTCTTCAGTTCTGAAGCCTGCGATAATGTCAACATATGCGCCCATATTGTGAAGAGCTTTTGCCTGTGGATAAGCGATAGCACAGCCTGCACCGCCGCCGATTACACATACTCTTTTGTATCCCTCAAGCTCGGAAGCTTTTCCCAGAGGGCCTACAAAGTCGGAGATGCTTTCGCCTGCTCCGTATGTGTCCAAAAGCATTGTTGTTTTGCCGACTTTCTGATATATAATAGTAACAGTTCCCTTTTCTCTGTCGTAGTCGGCAATAGTGAGAGGAATTCTCTCTCCGTATTCATCAACACGAAGAATGATAAACTGTCCGGCTTGTGCCTTGGCAGCTACAAGGGGAGCTTTTATTACCATTTTTGTCATGGATGGATTGAGATAAGTCTTTTCTACAATTTCAAACATCTTAATCTTCCCTTTACTTATAGAATAATATATGTATCGCCTTGCTTTTATGGCAAAGGCGGATTTTCAGCAGTTTTTTTCTTCTTTTTTCTTTTTATGCCTTGCCATTACAATATAAAAAAGCAGGGCAATTAAGGTTCCGGCTAGAACGCCGCTGAAGTCAAGCAATACATCTGAAACCTGACTTCCTCTGCCGTCAACAAAAAGCTGTACTGTTTCGTCGCTTACGGCAGTTGCAAGCCCTATAAAAAGAATTGTAAATATGTTCTTACAGGGAGTTTTTGTGAATACTCTGAAAGCAGAGGTTGTTATTATACCGAGAAGAAAAAATTCGGCAAAATGCGCCGTTTTTCTAATGATATGGTTTGTCAAAACTATGTTTAGATTCAGGCTTTTAAAAAAGCCGTTGATAACGTCAACTATGCTTTGACTGTTTGCGCCGGACATAGTCGCCGGCTTTAAAGAATTGGATAAAATAAAAACAATGTAGCCTGCGGTGAGTATAATCATGAAAACTTTTAATATTTTGTTATCTTTGGCTGACTTATTCATTATATCACCCCATTGTCTTATCTATTTTAAACCAAAAAGATTTTTATGTCAAACTTTAGTTGTAAATTCTCCGTTTTTGAGGTATAATGAAGTACTGACAGGCTTACTTTTGTTTATATTTTTGTCTATATAAACACTGTAAAAAATATATGTTAATTTTTTGTTTAGTTTATTACGGAGGTTGATGTTTTTGGAGGGTCTTATTCAGTCAATGATCGAAGCAATGGCCGGTATTCCCAAGGAATTGATTATATTTATCGTTTCCATGTGTCCTATACTGGAGTGCCGTGGCGGACTGATTGCGGCAAGCTTTCTCGGAGTAGATCTTTTGCCTGCTTTGGGTATCTGTATTATCGGTAACTTGCTGCCTATACCATTTATCTTACTTTTTATTGAAAGAATTTTTGCAAAGCTGAAAAATACAAGGTTTGTAAAGCTTGTTGATAAACTTGAAGCTAAAGCAAATGAAAAAGCCGAAGTGATTATGAAGCACAAGGTTTTCGGATTGTTCCTTTTTGTAGGTATTCCTCTTCCGGGTACAGGAGCTTGGACAGGTGCTTTGGTTGCAGCTTTGTTTAAGTTTAAATTTAAAGATGCTATGAAGAGCATTATCCCCGGCGTGCTTATGGCTTCAATTATAATTGCAAGTCTGTTCTTCGGACTTATTCCTGCAATTGTAAATTTGTTTGTGTAATTTAAAACATAAAATATAACGTGAAAACAAAAACCGTCTGGCTTTTAAAAGTCAGACGGTTTTTGCCATGTTAAAATGATTTAGTGTGATATATTGTGTTTTATTTGGTGTCTAATTAAAATTTTAATTATATCATAGGGAAAAATCGGATAATGCAATTTTTTTCCGGCAGATATTTTATGGAATTTCTTCTGTAACAATTATATACGATGAAAAAACCAATTCTGTAACTTTTTTCCGAATTAAAATCAGAAAACACATCGAAAAATTACGATTATATGCTATAATAAAAACAACTAAAAAATAAGATACGGAGTAGCTATGGAAAATTATTTTGCCAATGTGGCTGTAATAGGCGGAGGAGCGGCCGGTCTTGTCTGTGCTGTAACCTGCGCTCAAAAGGATAAAAACAGAAAAGTAATTATAATAGAAAAGGAACAGCGTGTGGGAAAGAAAATTCTTGCTACCGGCAACGGAAGATGCAATCTCACAAATATGAAGGCTTCCCCTGAAAATTATCACGGAAGCTTTCAAAAGGGCGTTGAAAATCTGTTGAAAGAAATACCCCCCTCAGAGGTTTTGAGATTTTTTGAAAATATAGGTCTTTTTTGGAAAGAAGAGGACGAGGGGAGAGTTTATCCCTACAGCAATCAGGCGTCATCTGTGCTTGATGTTTTAAGACGTGCCCTTGACCGTCTGGGCGTTGAAGAAAAATGCGGATGCGCTGTTAAATCCATTTCAAAAAGAGGAAATAAGTTTTCAGTTGTCTGCGACGGCTGTACCGTGACAGCGGAAAAGGTTGTGGTATGTACAGGGGGAAAAGCCTCGGAAAAGCTGGGATCCGACGGAAGCGGACTGAAATTTTTAAAGGAAATAGGACATACAATAACACCTCTTTATCCGTCACTTGTGCCTGTTTCAGTAAAAAATCCATATATGAAATCCTTAAAGGGAATAAGATGCATGGGAGAGGTTTCTCTGGCTGATGAAAAGGGAAAGATAATAAAAAAAGAACAGGGAGAAATTCAGTTCGGCGAAAAGGCTCTTTCCGGAATTTGTGTTTTTAACCTTTCATCATATGTTGGTGAAATCAAAAAGCCACGCATATATCTTAATCTTTTTCCGGAATATGACTTTAATACACTTGTTGACCTTTTGTTTAAGCGTAAGAAAATGCTTTCGGAAAATACCCTTGAGGACTTTTTCACGGGAATGCTTCACAAGCGAATAGGCTTTGTTATTCTTAAAGATGTTCTTTCAAAAAACCTTTCACAGAAGGTTGGAACCCTTACAAAAGCCGACATAAAGCAGATTGCACAGACACTTACAAAATGGGAATTTGACTGCACAGTGAATATGAATTTTTCCTCCGCTCAGGTGACAAAAGGCGGAGTAAGCGGAAAGGAAATAGACCCTTTTACAATGGAAAGCAAAAAGATCAAAGACCTTTATATCTGCGGAGAGGCGGCAGACGTGGACGGAGACTGCGGCGGCTATAATCTGCAGTTTGCATTTTCCTCCGGAATTATGGCGGGAAGGATGGTTTGATTTATGATAAAAATATCTGATATGAAATTCCCTGTTGACTATACGGAAAAGGATATACAGCAGAGGATTGCAAAAGAACTTAGAATAGAAAAAGAGAAAATAAAACGTTTTTCCATTGCCAGACGTTCCGTGGACGCAAGAAAGAAAAACGATGTTAAATTTATAATTTCTGTAAATGCGGAGATTGAGGGCGACGAGAAAAAAGTAATCTCCCGTGCAAAAAGCAAAAACGTAACCACAGCAAAACCCTTTACCTATAAAATAGAAAAATGCAGGGAAATGAAAAATCCTCCTGTTATAGTTGGCTTTGGGCCTGCGGGACTTTTTGCAGGACTTTTCCTTGCACGTGCCGGAGCTAATCCCATAATCCTTGAAAGAGGAGAGGACGTGGACAGCCGAACAAGGGCGGTGGAAAATTTCTGGAATAACAGGGAGTTTTCACCTCTTTCAAATGTGCAGTTCGGAGAGGGCGGCGCAGGAACCTTTTCCGACGGAAAGCTTAACACAGGCACAAAGGACATAAGAAGCCGCATTGTATTGGAGGAATTTGTGGCTCACGGCGCGCCCGATGAAATACTTTACAATGCAAAGCCCCATATCGGCACGGATAAGCTGAAAACCACGGTAAAAAATATACGTGAAGAGATAATTTCTTTGGGAGGACAAGTGTATTTTTCCACAAAGCTTACGGATATAAACATAAAAAACGGAGCAGTTACCGGAGCGGTGGCAGAGCAGAACGGAAAGAAGCTTATATTTGACACGGAAAATCTTATTCTTGCCATAGGTCACAGCGCAAGGGACACCTTTGAAATGCTTTACAATAAAGGTATTTTTATGGAGCAAAAGCCTTTTTCCGTTGGTGCGAGAATTGAACATCTGCAAAAGAACACAGACAAAGCCCAGTACGGAGAATTTGCCGGAAAAGGACATCTTGGAGCTGCCGACTACAAGCTAAGCGAGCATTTAGAAAACGGCAGGGGAGTTTATACCTTCTGCATGTGTCCCGGAGGAATGGTTGTGGGAGCTTCCAGCGAAGAAAACACGGTTGTAACCAACGGAATGAGCGAATTTGCCCGTGACAGAACAAATTCCAACGCCGCACTGCTGGTTGGAGTAAATCCCTCTGATTTCGGTTCGGACAATCCTCTTGCAGGCGTTGAATATCAGAGAAAGCTGGAAAAAGCCGCATTTCTTTTGGGCGGTGAAAACTACAACGCTCCTGCCCAGCGTGTGGAGGACTTTATCCAAAACAGAAAAACAGTGGCTTTCGGAGAGGTTATACCCTCATATCTTCCGGGAGTTGAACCCTCAAACCTCAGGGAAATTCTTCCCGACTATGTGTCAGAGTCAATGGCTCAGGCAATAATTAAAATGGACAGAAAGCTTCACGGCTTTGCAAACGGCGACGCAGTTTTAACGGGAGTTGAAACAAGAAGCTCTTCACCGGTGAGAATTTCAAGAAATGCAGAGTATCAGTCCGTAACCCTTTCAGGACTTTACCCCTGCGGAGAGGGCGCAGGCTACGCCGGAGGAATAGTTTCCGCCGCCGTAGACGGTATAAAGCTTGCTTCTTATATATCAGATGTGTCCGTGTGCGGTGATTGATAATTTTTCTTTCATATATAATATATCAGCTTAAATTGGAAAAACTATTCCTTGACAGGAGGTTTTTCTAATGGATTTAAAAATAAAATGTATTGACGGAAGAGAAATAATTGACTCAAGAGGAAATCCCACGGTGGAAGCTCAGGTTTATCTGGAATGTGGTGTCACTGCGGTGGCTTCTGTTCCCTCGGGAGCGTCAACCGGTGTTTATGAGGCGGTGGAGCTTCGTGACGGTGACGGAAGATACAACGGAAAAGGCGTTTTAAAGGCGGTTGAAAATATAAAAGAAAAAATTTCTCCGGCTTTAAAGGGAATAAATGTAACAGAACAGCGAAAAATCGATAGAATAATGATAGAGCTGGACGGAAGCGACAACAAGAAAAATCTTGGAGCAAATGCCGTTTTGGCTGTTTCCCTTGCCTGCGCAAAGGCTGCGGCTAAGGCTCTCTGTGTACCGCTGTACCGTTATCTCGGCGGTTTTAACAGTTCAAGACTGCCGGTTCCTATGATGAATATTTTAAACGGCGGAGCTCATGCTTCAAACAATGTGGATATTCAGGAATTTATGATTATGCCGGTGGGCGCTCAGAGCTTTTCAAAAGGTCTTATGCAGTGCTGTGAAATTTATCAGGCATTGGGTTCAATCCTTAAAAGTCAGGGAAAATCCACAGCGGTAGGAGATGAGGGCGGTTTTGCCCCTGACCTTGCCACAGATAAGGACGCTTTAAAGCTTATTATGGAAGCTGTTCATAAAGCCGGCTACAACAGCGAAAATACAAAAATCGCCTTGGACGCCGCTTCCTCCGAATGGTATAAGGACGGAATTTATACACTTCCAAAGCGTGGAACAGTGGCGGACAGCGACCAGCTTATTGACTATTACGAGAAACTGGCTTCTGAATTCCCCATAATCTCCATTGAGGACGGTTTAAGCGAGCACGACTGGACAGGATGGCAGACATTGACTTCACGTCTTGGAAAAAAGCTTCAGCTTGTGGGTGACGATTTGTTTGTGACAAATGTTACAAGACTGAAAAAGGGAATTAAGATGGGCGCAGGAAATTCCGTATTGGTGAAGATAAATCAGATAGGAACATTGACTGAAACTTTTGACACCATAGAAACCGCCCACAAATCCGGCTACACCGCAGTTATTTCCCACAGAAGCGGAGAAACCGAGGACACCACAATAGCCGATATTGCAGTTGCGGTAAATTCGGGACAGATTAAAACAGGAGCTCCATGCAGAACAGAGAGAACCGCAAAGTATAACAGACTTTTGAGAATTGAGCAGGTTTTAGCAAGTTCTGCACAATATGGAATAATATAGGAAAAATCTAATCAAAATGTAAATATTGTAAACTAAATATTAAAAGAATAAAACCGCCTGATGGGTGGTTTTATTCTTTTAGAGAAAATCAAAATGACGGTTATGTGATAAAATAATGTTAAATTATGACTATTGTACGAAAAGACGAATGGGTAGGGGCTAAAAATATGCAATATGTGAAAGATGCATTGTTAAAGTCAAAAGAGAAAAACGAGGCGGCTTGGAAGGTTCTTGATAAGTTTTCATACGACGGCGATGATTTGGGAGCGGTCTGTTCAAAGACTGAAACCACCTTTAAGGTGTGGGCGCCCACAGCGCAGATGGTAAAGCTGCGCCTTTATTCAGTTGGAAGCCGTGAGGAACTGCCCAATGTCAGCGATGTTATATCTACCACAGAGATGGAGCACACACCTGAAAATGGTTTGTGGAGCATTACTGTAAAAGGAAATCTTAAAAATATATATTACACATATCTTGTAACCGTAGACGGCAGGGAAAATGAAACAGCGGATATCTATGCAAAAGCCGCAGGTGTAAACGGACTTAGATCCATGGTTGTGGATTTAAGCGATACAAACCCTCACGGCTGGAACAGGGACTCACATATATTTGTGGAAAATCCCACCGACGCAATTATCTGGGAAACACATGTTAAGGATTTTTCCTATGCTCAGTCCAGCGGCGTCAGCCAAAAAAACAGGGGAAAGTTTCTGGCTTTTACCGAGCATACAACCATGTACGGAGTAAGGGACAGACGTGAAACCTGTGTTGATTACTTAAAAAAGATAGGAATTACCCATGTTCAGCTTATGCCTATATACGACTTTGCAACCGTCAACGAGGCGGGCGGCGACGAGTACAACTGGGGATATGACCCGCTGAACTACAATGTTCCCGAGGGAAGCTATTCCAGCGACCCGTTCCACGGCGAGGTTAGAATAAAAGAATGTAAAGAGATGATAAAAGCTCTCCATGACGCAGGTATCGGCGTTATTATGGATGTAGTTTTCAATCACACATACAGAAGCAGGGATTCCTGGTTCAATCTCACTGTTCCAGGCTACTATTACAGAATAGGAAAAGACGGAAAATGGTCTAACGGCTCAGGCTGCGGAAACGATACAGCCAGCGAGAGAAAGATGTACAGGAAATATATGGTTGACTCTATTCTTTACTGGGCAAAGGAATACCATATAGACGGCTTTAGATTTGACCTTATGGGACTTCACGATGTGGATACCATGAACGAAATAAGAAAAGCTCTTGACAGTCTTCCAAACGGAAGCAAGTACCTGATGTACGGCGAGGGCTGGAAGATGTTTACCAATGTGGACAGCGGAATTTTTCTTGCTAACCACACAAATATGGGATATCTTGACAGCCGTATAGGTTCTTTTAACGACGGAATAAGAGATTCACTGAAAGGAAGCGCCTTTGACGACAGAAACAAGGGCTTTGCTCAGTGCGGAGTAAATAAGGGCGGAATAATTATATCGGCTGAGGGTCAGTGCGGAAAATACTGCGGATGGGCGCAGGCGCCTACTCAGACAATAAATTTTGTTTCCTGCCACGACAATTACACACTTTATGACAAGCTTGTTTCCTCATGTATAGGAAACAGGGATTACAAAATGAGATACGAAAATCTTATCCCAATGGTAAAGCTTTGTCAGACCTTGATTATGACTGCTCAGGGAATACCTTTTTCTTTGGGCGGAGAGGAATTTTGCAGAACAAAGTACGGCGATAAAAACAGTTATCGTTCTGCACCGTCTGTTAATATGGTTGAATGGGAAAACCTCAGCAACTATGGCGATGTAAGCGACTACTATGCCGGACTTATAAAGATAAGAAAGCAGTTTGATATGCTCAGAGACCCAACAAGAGCCACAGCCAACAGATTGAAGTTTTTCCAAAATCTCCCGAACTATGCCGCAGGATTTATGATTTCCGAAGAGGACGGAGAGTTTGGCGAAAATAAACATCATAAAATGGCAGTTATTTTAAACGGAAGCGCAGACAATTATCTCGACGCCGAAATTGAATACAGCGACGGTTCCAACTGGGTTGTTTTGGCAGACGGAACAAATTCCGGAGTCAGAAGCTTGGGAGTTGTTTCCAACAACAGATTTATGCTGAACAGAAACTCAGCCGCCATACTTATATATAAGTCGTGGTACGACGAGATTATGGAAAAACAGCAGAAAGGGAAGAAGCATTGAACTTTCCTGAAATCCGCTTGGCAGGATTTAAAAAAGAATTTATAAAAAATAAAAGCGCAGAAACATTTTTTCTCTGTTTCTGCGCTTGTTTTATTTGCTGCTGATTTTTACAGGACAAGGACGGGAGAATTTAAGCTCCGAAAGCACAAGTCCGGAAATTGTAAGTATTATTCCCAGAGCCGCCTGAAATGTTATCTTTTCTCCCAAAACAATCACTGAGGTGATAACGGTAACAACAGGCACAAGGTAGATGTAAACGCTGGTTTTTACATCGCCTAATATTTTTATTGTCTTGCCCCAGATTGCAAAGCAGGCGGCGGAAGCCAAAAGTCCCAGATACAAAAAGTTTGCGATTATCTGAGGTGATGAAAATTTATCAAGGGTAATATTGAAATCCATGAAGAACAAAGCCGGTATCATAAAAATCAGACCATAGCCGAAGCATCTTCTTGTGGTTTGAATTGTGTTGTAGCCGTAGCTTCCGATTTTCTTGGTGATAAATGAATATACAGCCCAGATAAAAGCGGCGAGTATTGCCAGAATATCACCCATTGGATTAAAGCTGTAGCCCTGACCGTCGTTAAAGCTGATTATGGCAATTCCGCAGATTGCCGCAAAGAAACCAAGATAAAAGTTTAATTTAGGCTTGTCCCCTTTATTGAACAGGGCAGAAATTATTCCGCTGAAAAAGGGAGATATTGCAACTATTACGCCCACATTTGAAGCCAAGGTATAGGTTAAGGCAATATTCTCAAAAAGAAAATAAAGCGTAATTCCGCAAAGTCCTGCAAAAGCAAAAAGCAATTCGTGTTTTCTGTCCTTTATTTTCATTCTTTTCGGGTAAAAGATATTGAGAGCGATAAAGCCTATTATAAAACGGCAGAAAAGAATTTCAATGGGAGTAAATGAAGTAAGCAAAACCTTTGTGGATATAAAGGTTGTACCCCATATAAGTATAGTGATGACAGCGGTAAGATGTCCGAAAGCCGGACTGTCCGTCTCGATTTTTCTTATCATACTTTAAAGACCCCTTTGTTAAAAATACCAAAGACAAATTTACATCAAAACAGCCTTTCAGTCAATAGAAAAGTTTTTAAACAAAATAAAAAACCAGCCGGGGAAGCTGGTTTTAGTATATAGCTTTAAGTTTTTGCTCTTACAAGCTTTGCCTTTTTTACAACGGATACCAAAGAGAAAATTACAATAATCTCGAAAGGTGTTGTTACAAGCTGTTTTAATGCTCTTGCGGCAAGGTACTCGAAATACGGGAAGCCGTACTGAACGGTGAGCCAGAAGGTTCCCAAAAGCAGCTCAACAAAAATTGTGATAATGAGCTTGCTTATGATTACCCTTGGAAGTGTGGCGTTGTTTTTGTAAAGGAGCATACCGTAAACAAGACCGCTTAAAGCGGCGTTGATTGTCCAGCCGGGAAAATATGCGCCGCCTGTTGAATTTAAGAAAAATGACAGCATATCGCCGCAGCCGCCCATAATGGCTGTGGGGACAGGGCCTAAAATCATACCGCAGATTGCAGTTGGTATAAAAACAAGGCTGAACTTTACGCCGGGAAATGCGGCGAGGGTGAAGTTTGCGTAATATCCCAATACAACTCTCAATGCCAAAAGCATACCGCAGATAGCCACGGATGCGGGAGAGGATAATTCGTGGGAAGAACGTCTGAGTTTTTCAAGCGGAGTCATATTGTTTCCGCTTTTTGCAAAAATTGACATAAAAAGACCTCCTTTTTAATTGTTGCTACAAAAGGAGGTTATAAAAAGGGCGGAATTTCACAAATCCGCCCGCATAAAGTCCTGATGTAACAGCGGGATGCGAAATTTGTACCGCAGGTTAACCTTTCGTCCCAACGACAACTCCCCGTTCATTGGGCACTTCACGCACAAATCTCTACTCTGTGAACATATCTGATTATAGCACAAATAATGTCTTTGTCAATCGTTTTTTTAAATTTTGCTGTGTATAAGTCTTGACAGCGGCTTGTAAAGGAAGAAAACCAAAATTGAAACAAGAACTCCCTTTAGCAGATTGAAAGGTGCAACAGCCAAAATTACAAATGACAAAAGTCCGTCGATGTTTGGGTTTATGGCTGAACCCATCTGAACAAATGCTTCCATTGGCATTTTAAATGCTGCGGCATATGCAGGAAGAAGCAGGTAAGCGTTTAAAAATACAGCGGCAACAGCCATTGCCACGGTTCCTATGCCCATTCCGATAAGAGCCATGCTTCTTTTCTTTTTCCATTTGTACAAAAGGGAAGCAGGAACAACAAAGGCGCATCCCATAAGGAAGTTGGCAAGCTCGCCCACGCCTGCGGTCATAGTGCCTTTTAACACAAACTTTAAGAGGATTTTTACAAGCTCCATTACGATTGCCCAAACAGGACCGAGAGAAAATCCGCCGATAAGCACAGGAATTTCGGAAAAATCCAGCTTGTAGAAGTCCGGTGCGATAAATGGAAGCGGAACCTCAAAAAACATAAGGGCAGCCGCCAAAGCGGAAAGCATTGCGGCTATGATAAGCCTGTTGAGATGTGTGTTTGTGTGCTGTTTTGCACTGTTGTTGACCTTTGATTTTGTCTGCATAACAAAAACCTCCAATAATAGAAATGATTTAAAGAAGATTTGTTGTCTGTTGCAAAAAAAGAACCCCCGAATATTCGGGGGTATTCGACAGCTTAATGTGCTGCACAAAAATGTGCCAAAAGCATTAAGTGTTTATCTTCTTTCATCCGGACTATACCGTCGGTTTCGGAATTTCACCGAATCAGCGTTACGCTCGTGGACTATAACCACCGGTGGGGAATTACACCCCGCCCCGAAGACAACCTATTTTCTTTTATTAAATTATATGACGTATGTTTCCGATTGTCAATAGCCTTGTTTTTAAAACTGCTGAAAAGCGGAAGCATTTGCCACAGGAATATTTTGATTTACAGCGGTTTTAAACTTGTTTTTGTACTTGTTTTCAAGGTAAAAGCTGAAAATTATCATTGTTACAAAGAAATAGGGAGTAATCCATAAAATAGGAATTATAAAAAATCCCAGCAAATACCAAGGAATAAAACTCAGGTAAAACAGGATGATATTGCCTTTTTGATTTTGACAAATTTCCTTTGAACGGCGGAAATGGGCATTGCTGTTTATCTGAGGCATCATTGTGAATGCTGTGGCAGCATAAAAAAGAGATGTACAGAGATATACAAACAGGATAAGCCCCAAAACAATGAAAATTGAAAATACCGCCGCTCCCACAAGGGGAATGGTTGTGTTTTTCAGGGGAGTGAAAACAAACAGCATAACAACTCCTAAAAGAGGGAGAAAGGATATTAAAAGCCTTGCCAGAACTCTTATTAAAAGAGAAAAGCTGAATTTTAAGGCGCACTTATAAAGTCCGTTGCCGCCGTAATAAAATATTTCCGATAATTTCGGCTGTTCATCCCTTGCAATAAGCAGAAACAGTCTATAGCATCCCAAAAACAAGGGGGAGAAGAAAAACATAGCCGCTGCGCAGAATATTCCCTGAATAACAGGCAGTAAAAATCCCGTTTGTTCTATACCGGGAATAAGGCTTCCAAAAAGTCCTATAAGATATGATAAATAATTTCCCGCCGCAGCTGTTAAAAGGCAAACCATCACGGCTCCCACGGAAATGGAAATTCCCCCATGGGAGAGCTTGGCTTTTGCGGTAAGTTTTAAAGCTTTAAACAACTTTTTCAGCTCCTATGAAGATATTATCAGTCCTCTACAGCCATTTTGTACATGGCTTCAAGGCAGATTTGAGCGTGCAGGAAAAACTTTTCTGCGTCAATGCTTTCGTTTGCCTGGTGAAGTCCACATTCGTCGCCTGGGAAAACTCCGCCGAATGCAAGGCCTTTTCCTCCCAGTGTCTTAGCGTAAGTGCCGCCGCCGGTTGTGTAAAGGTTTGGATATTCTCCCATAACGTCCTTGTATGCTTCGCTTAAAAGGTTTACAAGCTTGCTGTCCTTTTCAAAGTAAACAGGCTTTTCGTGTTTGATAATTCTGAAATTAAGACCCTCGTACTTTGCGGCTGAGAAAACTCTGTCGATTATATCCTTGCCGTTTACTGTAACGGGATATCTTATATCAAGTGTAGCAGAAGCGCCATTCTCGCCAATGCGTACTGTTCCAACGTTGATAGTTAAATCTCCGGAAGCCGCATCACGCATTTTAAGTCCCATTGAAATTCCGTTTGTTTCTGTTCCTATTCTGTAGTTTATAAATGAACAGATACTGCCCATTGCCTTTAAGCCGTAGTGTGAGCAGAGCAGAGAAACAAGCTCGGTTATTGCGTTTTTGCCCAAGTCAGGCTCGCAGGCGTGGGCGGATTTGCCACGGCTTATTATCATCATTCCGTCTATTGTGTATTTAAACTCAAAATCTCCGTCCCTTGCATCGGCAAGACGCAGAAGCTGGTGGTCGTCGTTTTCACTGGCGTCTAAAAGAGCATAGGCATAATCGGGAACAGCGTTTATAGCCTCTCCGCCGTTAAGCTCTGTAAGAATAGTGCCGTCATGTCTGTCGAGGGATATTTCAACCTGCAAAATTCCCTTTTCGCCCACGCATATTCCGTAATTGCTGTCGGGAGTAAATGCCATTTCTGGAATAGGCTCGTTTTCAAAGTAGGTCTTCATGTCGTTCATGCCAACCTCTTCGTCGGTTCCGAAAATAGCACGGAGTGTGTTTTTAATATCCACATTGTTGTCCTTCAATGCCTTCAGACAATACAAAGTGATAAGTGCAAAGCCCTTGTCGTCTGCAACTCCTCTTCCGTAATATCTGCCGTCCTTTACTGTCAGTGCAAATGGCTCTGTATTCCAGCCGTTTCCCTCGGGAACAACGTCCAGATGTGTCAAAACGCCGCAGAGCTTTCCGGAGTCGCCCAGCTGAACATGACCGCAGTTGCTCGCAACTTTCTTGGATGTCAGTCCGAATTCCTCAGCCCTTGACATTATAAAGTCCAAAGCTTTTTCACATTCGTCGTTGTAGTAACGTGATATGGATTTAAAGGAGACAAGGGTGTTCAAATCCTTTAATATATCGTCCTTGTAGTTAAGAATTTTTTCGCCAAAACTCATATATAACTTTCCTTTCTAAAATAAGGCAAATAAACTATTTACCTTACAGTAATATTGTAATATAATATTCAGAAACAGTCTGAATTTTTTTGTGTTAATTGTGTTAAATTATATTATAGCAGATAGCAGTAAAAAATGCACTATTTTTTTAAGGAAGTGATTTTATGGAACAGAGTAATTTTTTCGCAATGCTTTCAAGAATGAAATATATAAACCGCTGGGGTCTTATGAACAACACAAGAACCGAGAATATCTCAGAACACAGCATACAGACAGCAATCATCGCCCACGCTCTCTGTGTTATACACAACAAAAGATTTAACGGCAATATTGATGCGGACAAAATAGCAGTTGCCGCCATGTTTCATGATGTTTCGGAAATAATAACAGGCGATATGCCTACACCGGTTAAGTACTATAACCCGGCAATTGTTGAGGCATATAAAAAGGTAGAGGAAATCGCCGTTGATAAGCTTCTTTCCATGCTTCCTGATGATTTGCGTGAGGAGTATTCTCCTGTTTTAAATTTTGAAAGGGAGAATAAGGAGCTTTACAGATATATTAAAGCCGCCGATAAAATCTCTGCCCTTATAAAATGCACGGAGGAGCAAATGACCGGAAGCCGAGAATTTGACCAAGCCAAAAAGACGCTGGAAAATGACCTTAAAAACATGAAAATGCCGGAAATAGACGTGTTTTTAAAGGAGTTTTTGCCGGCTTTCAGCCTTACTTTAGATGAACAAGGGTAAAACTTTACATAAATTTGATGTGTATAAATGTATACTGTGATATTTTGCTGAATTTATTTATAATTCTAATTGAGAATTATTTTTTTCGCCTATTAGTTGTATAATATTAAAGTCAAAAATTCTACCTGATTTACACTAAAATTACATAAAACCCCATTTTAGCTGGGATTTTTTAACATGAAGTGTTTTAAGACAAGTATAATTTAACCTTAAAAGCATTATAAATTATTGCGGTTTTTCGTGATAAAATTTTATACTATATTTTTATTTTTTTAAGAGAGGCGATTCCATGGCGGGTAATGATAATAGAAGCAGAGATATCAGTTCCAATTCAAAAAAGAATAAAATGCCTAAGTTTAAGCCCAAGGGAACAGCTAGAAGAGTTGTGGCAGTTTTCCTTTCTCTGATATTTATTGTGCTTGGCTCCGGTATTATTTATTATTATAAAACCCTTGATTCTTTTAATTTTGATAATTTCAGCAAGGAGAGCAATCTTACTGATGAAACCACAGAGGGAGAGGCTCCTGATTTGGGCATCGGCGATCTGAATACCGATATGGATTCCGGCTTGCTTAATGACCCTATGGTGCTCAATGTTATGCTTTTCGGCAGCGATATGAGAGACTGGAGCGGAGAGGATTACGGCAGAAGCGACAGCTTGATTCTTCTTTCCATAGATAACCGCCACGATAAAATTAAGCTCACATCATTTTTGAGAGATACCTATGTGGAAATTCCGGGTTACGGTATGCAAAAGATTACCAACGCATATTCATTGGGCGGACCTGAGCTTGCTATAGAAACTGTTGAGTATAATTTTGGAATAAAAATAGACAGATACGCAGTTGTAGGTTTTGATGCTTTTGAAAATATAGTTAATACTTTGGGCGGAATTGACATAGAGCTTACTCAGGGTGAGATTGACTATATTAACCATCAGAGATACAGAAACGGTCAGACTGATACGGAAAATGAGATTACCGCAGAGCCGGGCATTGTACATCTCAATGGTTCTCAGGCTCTTTGGCATTGCAGAAACAGAGGCTTTGATGAAAGAGACAGCGGCGATCCGTTTGTTTTTGAGGGTGACGACTGGGACAGAACCGACAGACAGAGAGATTTCCTCAACACGGTTATGGAGGATATGAAAACAGCTTCACTTCCTCAGATTATCCAGATTGTCAGTGAAATAGGTCCAATGATAACCACCAACTTGACAAAGAGCGAGATAACAACACTTGTTATGAACTCCTTGACATATCTCAGCTATGATATGGTAGAAACAACGGTTCCTAATAATTATTGGGAATACGGCGAAACCTCAGACGGTCAGTCAATAATAAGAATTTATGATTTTGACGCCGCAAGAAAAGAGCTTGCAGTGTTCCTTTATGAGGAGCTTGTAAGCGGCGGTACTGAAATAGAATCGGAAGAAGAAAACGTATACTATTAAAATAATCTTAATCACCGTGCCGAAAGGTACGGTGATTTTTTATGAAAGAAATCCCGGATTTACTGAACTAAGCTTTGTAAATCCGGGATTTTGAATTTAATTTACATCAAATCAATTATCAGTCCATGGGAGCGAAACGAAGCATTTTCTTTCCGTCACGTTCTATAACCTCATTGAACATAGCGTATGGTCTTACCCAAAGGCTTCCGTCCATGGCGTTTTTGTAAACTACCATTTCCTCTTCGGTTTCGCTGTGTTTTGCAATACCTACAACCTCGTATTCGCCGCCTTTGAAATGACGGTATCTGCCGAGATGTACAGGCTGCGGAACCGGAACCTCTTCAACCTCAACAGCTGGTTCCTCAGCAACCGGTGTTTCTGTTATTTCTTCAGCTGCCGGAGCCTCCTGCTGTGGTTCAGCGTTTTGGCACTGATCTTCCGGAAGTCTGAAATCAGCAGAACCCTGAACAAGGATTCTAGCGGAATATGCCGGAATGCTTATATTTGCCCAGCCGTTTGCCTGGAATGTTTCGTAGTTATTTAAAACATCAACAAGATATGTGTCGCCGTCAACCTTGAAGTCCATGTTTTTGTCCTCTGCGGCAAGGTTTAATGCGATATATACTGTCTGATCCTCATACTGACGCTTGTAGACAAGCTGTTCGTTTTTGATATTTACATTTTCAAATGTTCCGTATTTAACGGCTTTAAGACCAAGTCTTGCCTTTCCCAGACGTCCTAAGAAGCTGCAAAGCTCAAGGTTTGGATTTACAAGATTGTGGAAATCAAGGCATGGACGGAGAGCTTCGTCGCTTGTGTTGCTTCTTACGCCCTCTATTGCGTATTCACTTCCGTAATAGATTGACGGAACACCCGGCATTGTGTACATGAGTGTGTATACGTTGGCAAGGTGATTTTTATCTCTAAGTGTGCTTGCAATTCTGTTTACATCGTGGTTGTCAACAAAATTGTAGGTGTAGATATTTCTGTAAATACCGCCGCCGTAAGCGCCGCCGAACTGACGCTGAAGTGAGTGGGCGATTTCAAAATAGTTGTGGTCATTATGGGAGGAGTAAATTCCCTTGTAGCACTCGTAGTTTGTAACAGAGTCCAAAGCCTCAGGGTTTGCATAGCGTGTATAATCGCCGTGGATTATCTCTCCGTAAAGCCAGAAGTCGCTTTTCTTTGACTTGCACAGTGCTCTAAGCTCTTTAAAGAAGTTTACGTCGATGCAGTCTGCAACATCAAGGCGGAGTCCGTCAATGTCAAATTCGTCAATCCAGAAGGAAACTGCGCCCAAAAGATGATTTACTACGTCACGGTTGTGGTGGTTGAGCTTTACCAGGTCATAGTGTCCTGCCCAGCCCTCGTACCAGAACGGGTCGCCGTAAGGGCTTGAACCGCCGAAATTAAGATTTTGGAACCATCCGCAGTATTGTGAATTGCTTCCCTTTTCCTGAACGTCCTTAAATGCCCAGAATTCTCTGCCTACATGGTTGAATACTCCGTCAAGGATAACCTTTATGCCGTTGCTGTGAAGAGTGTCACAGATTCTTTTGAAAGACTGGTTGTCGCCAAGTCGCTTATCTATTTTATAATAATCACGTGTATCGTAACCGTGTTTAGTGCTTTCAAATACAGGGTTGAACACTATGGTGTTAACTCTAAGCTCCTTATAATGGTCTATCCACTCGTAGATTTTATCAAGTCGGTACTCTTGTTTATTATCGTTCATAATAGGAGCACCGCAGAAACCCAGCGGGTAGATATTGTAGATAATACTTTCGTTAATGAAACTCATGATACATGACCTCCGGATTAGTGTATTTTACTGACTTTTGTTAAACTTAATCAATAACTTTATTTAGTTTAACATAAAATTGGCTATTGTGCAACAGTTTTCTATATGTTATAATATAGGGGCAGTATTAAAAAATTTTTACTTGGAGGGAAAAAAATGAATATTTGGCACGATATGGATTCTTCCAGAATCAACGCATTGGATTTTATGGTAGTAATAGAAATACCGAAGGGCAGTCAGTCTAAGTACGAGCTTGACAAACAGACCGGCTATTTGGTGCTGGACAGAATTTTGCATACCTCTACTCATTATCCTGCTAACTACGGATTTATTCCGAGAACATATGCCGACGACGGTGACCCGCTTGACGTACTTGTTTTGTGCAGTCAGGTGATGTATCCCCTTACAACAGTAAGATGTTATCCTATCGGCGTTATAAATATGATAGACAACGGAAAGAATGACGAAAAGATTATTGCAATTCCTTTCAACGATCCGTCATATAACACATATTCCGACATTTCACAGCTTCCTATGCATATTTTCGAGGAAATGGCTCACTTCTTTAAAGTGTACAAATCCCTTGAAAACAAGGAAACAGCGGTAGACGAAGTTCAGGATGCGGCAAAGGCTATTGAGATAGTTCATTCCTGCATCAAGAATTACAAGGAAAAATTCAACTGTTGAAATTAAAATAAAAAAACAAGACACCGGTTTCGATGTCTTGTAAAAAACTAAGGTTTATTTAGGATTTACTTTGCATTTATGTTTATGTATTCAGCCTTTAGTTTTGAATAAAGAATTTTTTGGCTGGAGTACAGACCGTAATATCCTGAGAGCATGTAGCTTACGGATACGGCAACGGCAAAGAATATAAGTCCATGTGCTCCGAAAATTTCAACACTGAGAATAATCGATGCAACAGGACAGTTTACAACGCCGCAGAAGGTGGCAACAAGTCCGATAGCTGCGCCGAACTGTGGGTCAAGCCCCAAAAGACTTCCGGCAAAGTAACCGAAGGCTGTTCCTATAAACATGGTTGGAACGATTTCGCCGCCTTTAAATCCGGCAGATATGGTTACTGCTGTGAAGATGATTTTCATTATAAAGTCAAACCAGTAAACCTGACCGCCGTTGAATACACGTTCTATGTATTCCATACCGGTTCCGTTAAAGCGGTGTGTGTTTATAATCAAAGTGAGAATAACCACAATAAGTCCGCCTACAAATATTCTTATGTATGAATTTTTAAAAAGCTTTTTGAAAAGCTTTGCCGTATTTTTTAATGTGATACAGAAAATAATACTCACAACGGCGCAGAGAACTCCTAAAAGCAAAACCCTAAGCAATGTAAGTATTTCAATATCGGGAAAATGCTCAACGGCAAAGTAAAGGGGAGCGGCTCCCATAAGTGAAGATACTGCAAATCCTGACAGAGAAGCTATAAGACAGGGAACAAGTGCGCTGTAATAGAAAACGCCTACGCTTATAACCTCGATTGCAAATATAACCGCAGTGAGAGGAGTTCCGAAAAGGGCTGAGAAAACACTGCTCATTCCGCACATTATGGCAATGTGCATGTCCTTTTCGTCAAGCCTGAAAATTCCGCCCATTTGGCGTCCTATACTTCCGCCAAGCTGTAAAGCTGCTCCTTCTCGTCCGGCTGAACCGCCGAAAAGCTGAGTAATAACAGTTGCGGCGAAAATCAGCGGCGCTATAAGTATGGGAACTTCGTTGTGAGAACGAACGGAGTTTATTACAATGTTTGTGCCGGGGTCGCTGTCGAATTTAAGCCCTCTGTACATTAAAACTAAAAGAAGACCCGCAAAGGGCAGAAAATAAAGCAGAAAAGGGTTTGCGTTGTGAAGCTCGGTGACGTATTTTACGCTTTCGTGAAAAAGTCCTCCGATAAAGCCTCCTGTGCAGCCGGTGACACCTGCCACAACAGCCCATTTGAGAAATGTAAATATATAATTTCGTATGGAGAGAATTTTCCTGCGAAGAAAAGATTTTAACTGGTCTTTTATTTCTTCCGGAGATTTCTTCGGGAATATTGATTGATTGCCCTCATTTTCCTGTTTCAAATAAGACGCCTCCTAACTGTCTTTTAATTTGAATGAATTTGGTTTAGAGTAAAACACTGATAATTTTACCACCAAAAATCAGCGCAGTCAATTTTAATGAGTAAGTTTTGTTTATATTAAAAATTTCGGTTTCTTTCTTTAAGGAGGGGGAAAACCGTTCATATGAAAGGTTGATGTAAAAATGATGCTTAACAAAAGAAAAGTTGTTATTGTAGGTACAGGAATGGTAGGAATGAGCTTTGCTTATGCTCTCCTTAACCAGAATGTTTGCGACGAGCTTGTGCTTATAGACATTAACAAGAAGCGTGCAGAAGGAGAAGCAGCAGACCTTAACCACGGCGTGGCTTTCTCTTCAAGCAGCATGAGAATTTATGCAGGTAACTACAGCGATTGCTCAGATGCAGATATCGTTGCAATCTGCGCAGGTGCAAACCAGAAGCCCGGCGAATCCAGACTTGAGCTTTTGCAGAGAAACACAGCTGTTTTCAAATCCATAGTTGGCCCTGTTGTAAGAAGCGGCTTCGGCGGAGTTTTCCTTGTTGCTACAAACCCTGTTGACATTATGACAAGAATTACCTGCGAGCTTTCAAACTTTAACCCATCAAGAGTAGTGGGAACAGGTACAACCCTGGACTCTGCAAGACTTCGTTACCTTGTTGGCGATTATTTCAGCGTTGACCCAAGAAACGTTCACGCCTATGTTATCGGTGAGCACGGCGACAGCGAATTCGTTCCGTGGTCACAGGCTCTCATCTCCACAAAGAGAATTACAGATATAGTTGAAAAGAGCGGCGACCAGTACAGCCTTGAGGATTTGGATAAAATAAGCGGCCTTGTAAGAGGTGCAGCTCAGCACATTATCGAGGCAAAGGGTGCTACCTATTACGGAATAGGTATGGCTATGGTTAGAATTGCAAAGGCTATTTTGCAGAACCAGAACAGCGTTTTGACAGTTTCCGTAAGACTCAGAGGCGAATACGGCAAAAAGGGCGTATTTATCGGAAATCCTGCAATTATCAATAAGAACGGTGTAGACAGAACAATCGAGCTTGAACTTACTCCGGACGAGCTTGAGAGAATGGAAAATTCCTGCGCACTTCTTGATGAATGCTTTAACAGCATTGAGCTGTAATGAGAATTATTTAAACCTTAAAAATAAGATTTTAATAAAAATTATATATCTTGTTATAAACAGAGAGCGATTGCCGTTCTCTGTTTATTTTTTATACCTTTTTTTCCTTTTTCTAAAATTAAATTTGAGTAAGCAACATGCATTTTTTAAAAAAGAAAATTCTGTAAAAGCGAAACAAAAATCATTTATGAAAATGTGATAAAATAAATAAAACTTATCAAATTAAACCGGATATTTTTATTGACAAGGCCGCTGTTTCTGATATATAATGGAGAAGGTAAAAAGTGTACTTTTTATTCCGAATACTGATTACTAAAAAAAGAACGGAGGTTATTGTTTTGAAAAAAGGATTAAAAAAATGTCTTTCAATAGTTCTTACTATTGCAATGTTGGTATCTGTTATGTCTGTATCCCTTATTGCTAATGCAGCAGAAGATACTGTAACAATTAACGGTAAGACATATACTGTTGGAGATACTATTGAGGTGAAGAAGGAAATCACTGTTAATGATAAGTGGCTGCTTAACGGCCAGGTATCCATCCCTTATAACAGTGATGTCCTGAAATTTGTTGAAGAAGAACCATCAAAAATGTTCCCTGTAGCTAACGGACATAGTTTGGTATACTTTAATACAGGAAGTGAAATCAATTTCAACTTCCTTGATGTAACCAACGGTATCGACTTTACACAGGGCGGAATTCTCTATGACCTTACTTTTGAGGTTATCGCAGGTTCAGCTGAAGAAGTTACAATCGATGACGATCTTCAGGTTATAAGCACATTCCCATTTGCTGGTGACCCTCAGTCAGAAGAGAATAAGGGTAAGCCAGTAGAATATCCTTTTGACAGCGCACTTGAAAATGGCACAATTCCAGCTGATAAGGGTACAGAAGGCGAAATAGAGATTAAAGGTCCTGAGGCTGAAACTTTGACAATCAACGGTTATGAAGCAGCAGTTGGCGAGACAGTTTATATCTCAAAGAAAATCCAGGTAAATAACAACTGGCTTATGAACGGTCAGATTTCTGTTAAGTATGACCCAGAGTATCTCCAGTTTGCTCCTGTAGAAGATGAAAAAATGTTCCCGAATGTATTCGGAATCGGTTCTTTCATGTATAACGATGTAAAAGATAAAGAGAGCGGCGCAAGCGTTGGCGAAATTAGAATTACCTTTACTGATGTTACAGCAGGTTATAACTTTACAAACTCAGCAGTTCTCTACGATCTTCCATTCACAGTTATAAAGGGTTCAGATACAGCTAAGGACGTTACTGACGAAATCGAAGCAATGAGCAGCTTTAATTTTGCCGGTGATCCTGCAGATCAGGAAAATCCTGACTATACAATGGTAAATGTTGTTGATGAGTCTACAGGCGAAATCGATGCTGCAAAGGGTACATCCGATGCAGAACCGGTTGTAGCAGATACACCTGCAACAACAGAGAAGATTATCGTTAACGATATTGAAGTTGTTGCCGGCGACGAAATCAATTATTACCTCAATATAAAGGATGATAATTGGTTTGCAAACGGTCAGTATGAGATCACATTCAACAACACAGTTCTTGATCTCGTTGTAAATGACGATGCTATTACATATCCTGTTATTACAGCAGCAGGCGTTTCTGTAGTTGACAACGTAGTAGACAACGGCGACGGTACATCTACAATTTACTTCAACTTCTCCACAACAAAGGGTGTAAGCTTTGAGGAACTTGGCAAAGTATTTGATTTCTACTTCACAGTAAAAGAAGATGCAGCACCTGGCAACTACACAGTTGATACAAAGATTGTTGAAACATATGTATTCTCTAAACCAGGTCAGCCTGACGGTTCAAGCTATGACATGACAAATGTATACGATGAAGAGACAGGTACACTTAATGTTGAGGAATCAAATCTTGTAACAGAGATTAAAGATATCGACACATCCGCTCTTGAGGCTCTCATCGCAGAGGCAAAGGCTCTTGCAGCAGAAGAAGGCTACACAGAAGAATCTATCGCAGCTCTCAATGAGGCTATCGCAGCAGCTGAGGCAGTTGCAGCAGATCCACAGTCACAGGATCAGGTTGACGCAGCAGTTAAGGCTCTCCAGGCAGCTATGGACGCAGTAAAAATCGACGTATCAGCTCTCGAAGCACTTATCGAGACAGCAGAAGCAATGGATACAACAGGCTACACATCAGAATCTGTTCAGGCATTGGCAGATGCTATTGCACACGCTAAGACAGTAGCAGAAGCTCCTGAAAGCGTACAGGCAGTTGCTGATGAAATCGTAGCTCTCCAGGCAGCTATCGACGGTCTTGTAGTTGATACAGCAGAACTTGAGGCTCTCATCGCAGAGGCAAAAGAGCTCGCAGCAAAAGAAGGCTACACAGAAGAGTCTATAGCAGATCTTGAAGCAGCAATCGCAGCAGCAGAAGCAGTTGTAGAGAACCCAGCAGTTGAGGACGTTGCGGCTCAGCTCGAAGCTTTGAAGGAAGCTATGGATGCAGTTAAGCCTGACACAACAGCTCTCGAAGCAGCAATCGCAGCAGCAGAAGAGAAGCTTGCTGATGACAAGTATTCACCAACAAGTAAAGCAGCTCTCCAGGCAGCAGTAGATGCAGGAAAAGAGCTCCTTGCAAAGGTTGAAACAGAATTCGTTGCTTACGAAGATGTAGTTGCAGCAACAGACGCTATCAACACAGCTATTGACAATCTGGTAGAAGGCGTTCTTCTCGGAGATGCAAATGACGACGGTAGAGTTAATATCGACGATGCATCTTATATCCAGAACTTCCTTGTAAAGCTTAACGTAACAATTAACGAGCTTGCAGCTGATGTTAACAAGGATGGCAAGATTACAATAATGGATACAACAATGATTCAGGTTCGTCTTGCAACTAATGCTGAGAATGAGTATGTATTCCCAGACGAAATCTGATTATTAACAGGTATTTAAAATTAAGGTATTGAAAGTTTGTTTTTTATTCAGTATTTGGGATTATAACAAGTAAATAAGTTATGCGGAGTTTGTAAACTGTTTTTACAAACTCCGCTTTTTTATTAAGGTGATATTTTTGATATGATACATAAAAGTATGTAAAATGTATTGTGAATAATACTAAAAAAAGTTTTTATTGATATATATTATTGACAAAAGGGTTGAAAATGGTATAATGAATATGTACAAAATAAATTAAATTATAGTTGTGCGTAAAAAAGATTGGAGGTTTAAACAGTGAAAACAAACTACTTGAAAAAGTGCATTTCCGTGCTACTTTCCATTTCAATGATTGCTTCTCTGTTTGCTGTTTCCTTTACAGCCTCAGCGGAAGAAGTTTTGGTAGTTGACGGAAAAAGCTATCAAATGGGCGATATTGTTGAGCTTAAGGGCGAGCTTCAGGTAAACAATTGGCTCATGAACGGACAAGTTGAAGTTCCTTACGACAATTCAAAGCTTAAACTTGTCGATAATCAGACAGAGGAAGCTATGTTCCCAGAACTTACAGCTCAGGGAATCACAGTATTCTACAACAACCTTGACGAAGGAAAATTCCTCTTTAACTTCTCACAGCCATTGACCGGAGCTGACTTTACAACAAGCAAGACTTTGTATGATCTTAAGTTTGAAGTAATCGGCACAGGTGAAACAGCTTTGGCAGACGGCGTTAAAATTGTAGATATGAAATCTTACAATTTTGAAGGAAGTCCTGAAGGTAAAGATGACTTTACAATGGTTGCTGTTAACGATGAAAACGGCGGAATTATTGCTGATAAGGGTGCTATAAAGAACGAGGCAGCTCCTGATGCAGAAGAGCCGGTTGAAAAAACTCTCACAGTTGACGGTAAAATTTATAATGTAGGTGACACATTTACATTTGTAGGCGATCTCCAGACAAACAGATGGCTGATGAATACCCAGTTTGAACTTAACTTTGACCAGACAAAACTTAATGTTGTTGAAGCAAATTATCCTGTTCTCGATGCAGCAGGCATTACAGTATTTGAAAATTTCAGCAACGAAGAAGGCTGGTATACATTTAACTTCTCAGATCCATCAAAGGGTGCAAACTTCACAGAGAAGGGCGAACTCTATGTTATCACATTTGAAGTTGTAGGCACAGGCGAAACAACTTTGAATGACAAGACAAACATCGTTGAGATGTCTTCTTTCCCATTTGACGGCGATCCTGCTGATCATAAGGACGAGGACCTTAAACCTGTTGACATTACAGATGGAAACGGTGCTTTGAATCCTGACAACGGTACAATTAGCAACGAAATTAAGGACGAAACTCCAGTAGAAAAGACTCTTACAGTTGATGGTAAGACTTATAATGTAGGCGAAACATTCAAGCTCGTTGGACAGCTCCAGGCTAACAGATGGGTTATGAATGCTCAGTTCGTTCTCAACTTTGATGCTTCTAAGATTAAGATAGTTGACACAGCTTATCCTGCAATAGAAGCTGCTGGCATCGCAACCGTAGAAAACTACAACAACGATGAAGGCTGGTACAAGTTCAACTTTACAGATGTTGAAAATGGTGTTGACTTTACATCTACAGCAAACCTTTATGAGGTAACCTTTGAGGTTATCGCAGGCGGCGAAACAACTCTTGCTGATAAGGCAAATGTTGAGGTTCTTTCAACATTCCAGTTCGAGGGTTCACCTGCTGATCATCCTGATGAAGAAATAGAAATCGTTGACATCGCAGACGGCAACGGCGGTATCAAGGCTGAAGAAGGCAAGATCGAACATCTCGTTGACCCAGAGGAAATTCCAGTAGAAAAGACTCTTACAGTTGACGGAAAAACTTACGATGTAGGCGATACATTTAAGCTCGTAGGACAGCTCCAGTCTAACAGATGGGTTCTCAATTCCCAGTTTGATTTGGAATTCGATGCTTCCAAGCTTAAGATAGTTGATACAGCTTATCCTGCAGTAACAGACGCAGGTATCACTGTTTATGACAATTATGACAACGACGAAGGCTGGTACACATTTAACTTTACAGATATTGAAAATGGTGTTAACTTTACAAAGACAGCTAACCTTTACGAGGTAACCTTTGAGGTTATCGCAGGCGGTGAAACAACTCTTGCTGACAAGGCTAAGTTTGTAGCTCTTTCAACATTCCAGTTTGAAGGTTCACCTGCTGACAATCCTGGCGAGCCAATCGAAATCGTAGATATCACTGACGGCAACGGCGGTGTAAATCCTGACGAAGGTAAGGTTGAGCACGTTATCGATCCAGAAGAGATTCCTGTTACAACTCTTGTAGTTGACGGAACAGAATACAATGTTGGTGATACATTCAGATTTAACATTGACCTCGAAACATTGAGATGGATTTTGAATGCTCAGTATACAATGAATTTCGATGCTTCCAAGCTCCAGATTAAGTCAGTTGAGTATCCAACAGTTACAGAGGCTGGAATTGGTGTTATTGACAATATAAGCAACGAATCCGGATTCTTTACATTTAACTTTACAGATGTAACTAACGGTGTTGACTTTACAATAAGAAATGTACTTGCAACTTTGGAATTTGAAGTTGTAGGAACAGGTGAAACAAGCCTTAAGAATGCAGGTAAGTTTGATGTATTGAGCACATTTAACTTTGACGGTTCTCCGGCAGATCCTGCAAACGAAGGCAAACCAATTGAAATCACAGATATCACAGACGGTAAGGGCGGCGTAGATCCTGAAGATGGTAAGGTTGTATATTACTATGGCGACCCAACAGTTGTTGAAGACTTTACAGTAAATGGACAGGAAGTTCAGGAAGGCGATATCGTTGAGTACCGTGTATGGGTTAAGAACGACGAGAACTGGCTTGTAAACGGCGAGTTTGATATTCTCTATACTAATGCATATCTTGAGTTCCTCGATGTTACATATCCGGGTCTTGCAAGCATTGCAGGATACGTTGTAGACAATCAGATTCCTGATTCCGGTCTTACAGAATCTCAGGGCAAGCCAGCAGGCGAATTGCTCTTCAACTTCTCCAACATCCACTCCGGTGTTGACTTTACTGAGGGTGCATACATGGCAATCTTCAGATTTGAGGTTCATAAGTCCACAAATCCTGACATCCCTGCACAGGGCGCTTCTGTAATCGAGCTCAACGGCAACGTTGTAAACGATATGTATGCATTTAAGTTTGCAGGTTCAGGTGCATCACACTCTATCACAGAGAAACAGGAACTCGACAGATTGATCGGTGAAGACGGATTGCCAACAACAGACGAGTTCAGACTTGAAACAGAAATTATCCGTGAAATCAAGATTGATGTTACAGAGCTTCAGGCAGCTTATGACAAGTGGTCACAGTTTGACACAGAAGGCTACACAGCAGAGTCAGTTGAAAACCTCAACAAGGCTCTTGAAGAAGCTAAGAAGATTCTTGATGACGTAGCAGCAGGCAACGCAGACGCATATACTCAGGAAATCATCGATAAGATGACAGCAGACCTCAATGCTGCAGGAGAAGCACTTGTAGTAGATAAGCAGCCTCTCGTTGATAAGATTGCAGAGGCTCAGGGTTATGTTGACGACGATAAAACTCTGTATGTACCTGAAACAATAGAGGCTCTCAAGGATGCTATAGAAGCTGCTCAGGCAGTTGTAGACGATGAGAATGCTACAGTTCAGGATGTTAAGGATCAGATTGCAGCTCTCGAAGAGGCTATAAACAATCTTAAGAAGGGCGCATATCTTGGTGACGTAGACCTTAGCGGTGAAGTAACCGTAGTTGATGCAACAATTACACAGACTGTTCTTGCTAAGTTTACAGTATCTGTATTCTATGAAACACTCGCCGATGTAAACAAGGACGGAGAGATAACAATTTATGATGTTACATTGATTCAGATGATTGCAGCTGATCTCTATGAAACTGAAATCGTAGCTATTCCAGTAGAATAATTCCTATTAATTTGTTTCATTGATTGCGCACGAAAGATGAACAAATAATTTAATTTATTGAAAAGGGCTGCGGCGTATGCTGCAGCCCTTTACCTTTGAAACGAAATAAAAGAAAATACAAAAAAACAAAAAGCCGATACTTTATGAAGTGAACCCCAAAGTTTAGACAAATAAATATTAAATTTCAACAGAATGA
>ERZ779866.930-NODE-930-length-31287-cov-4.135630_pt1 | contig 31287 bp, 22 predicted proteins | sample MGYA00511248_ERZ779866 | MGnify/ENA primary metagenome ERZ779866 (study PRJEB29588, sample SAMEA2155758) | human gut metagenome | biome: human gut; feature: human-associated habitat; material: faeces | place: Denmark | collected 2008/2010 ... | reverse complement strand
AGGGCTACAACGGTCACCTGCCCTCCCGCGAAGCAGGCTCTGTCGGCGGTCAGATGGTCAAGAAGATGATCGAGGCTTACGAAAACTCCATCAAATAAGGAAAATAAAAACAGGAGGGTCAGACATTCTGACCCTCCTGTTTTTTGAAAAAAGATTCGAAAATCCTATTGACTTTACAGCCACTGTATCCTTTATAATGACAGCGTCACAGAGGGTATTATACAACGAGGAGGAGATTTTGATGAAACTGACACAAATCAATGCAGAGCAATGGAAACAGGTGAAGGAAATCTATATGGAGGCTTTTCCAAAGGCGGAGCGCAAACCGTTTTTTGTTCTGCGCCATTCGGTGAAAAGCAAAAAGGCGCAGATTCTGACGGCAACCGAGGACGGAACTTTGATGGGATTTGTCATGGTCATTCCCTATGGCGGGATGGTGATGGTGGACTATCTGGCGGTGTCCTCCAAAATCCGCAGCCGTGGCACCGGCAGCCAAATCATGCAGCAGGTGTGCGAGCATTTTGCAGACAAGCGAATTGTTCTTTTGATTGAACGTTTGGATGATAACGCAGAAAATGCCCAGCAGCGCAGTGCAAGACGTCGTTTTTATCTGAAGAACGGCTTTACTTCCTCGGACATCTTCATCAAAGGTGCCAGCGGAGAGATGGAAGTGCTCAACTGGGGTGGCAAGGTGAGCGCACAGGAATACCTCTCCTTGCAAAAACACGCGCTGGGAAACCTGCTGTTTTCTCTGTCCGGGATTGCTCTGGCCAAGTAAGAATTGCACGCTTTATAAAATATTATAACATTTTGCCGAAATTACAGCCGGGCACCTATCAAAATATGGAAGAGAAAGCATTGAATTTTGGTGAAAAAGCCCTGGAAAGAGGGAGTTTTGGAGGAATGACCGAAATCTTCCCGAATCTTTTTTCAAAAAAGTAGTCGCAATTTTCCTCTTTTGTATGAAATACACAAAAAAGCTGCCGGACAAAGTGCTCCGGCAGCTTTTGACAGTTATCCTGCACTTTTCTGAAAGAAGAAGGAAATCCTGCATAAAATGAAGTAATTAAAAACCATCGCTTCATTCTATGGAAACCGCAACGATGGTTTTTTCAAAGTCCGGCGAAAAAACAGGAAAGAAAATGGCTTAATTATAGGACTTTTTATAAAATCTGCACGGAATCGTCAGAGGGATAAAAGCAGATGGATTGAATGGAAAACCGTACAGCAGTGCAAAAAAAGACAGAGAGAGCTTATTGTGCAGATTGCTGTGATATTTTTGACGATTTGCTAAAATGCACAAAAATGTGGTTTTTTAAAATTTTGACAATTCATGAATTAAATATTAACATAGAGGGCAGAGATAACACCCGCGAGTGGTGTTATAAAATGTTACATTTTATGTTAACTAAAGAAGGGAATGGAAAAAACATGGATTTAACCATCCTCGCTCCGATTGGAGCAGTCCTGGCTCTGCTCTTTGCTGTTTTTCAGGCAAAGAAGGTCATGAAAGAGGACGAGGGCACTGACCTGATGAAGTCCCTGTCCCAGAAAATCCGTACCGGTGCAGACGCTTACCTGAAAAGACAGTACAAGAGCGTAGCTGTTGTATTCGTTGTTCTGGTAGTTATCTTCACCGTCCTGGCTATCTTTGGTCAGGTCAACAAATTCGTGCCGATTGCATTCGTAACAGGCGGTGTCTTCTCCGCTCTGTCCGGTTACTTCGGCATGAAAATTGCTACCGCAGCAAACGCAAGAACTGCAAACGCTGCTCACCACAGCCTGAACAAAGGTCTGAAGGTAGCATTCTCCGCAGGCTCCGTTATGGGCTTCACCGTAGTTGGTCTGGGTCTGCTGGACACCTCCATCTGGTTCTACATTCTGAAGATGGTTTACGGCGACAACGCACAGGCAATCGCTTCTGCACTGGTTACCTTCGGTATGGGTGCTTCCACCATGGCTCTGTTTGCTCGTGTAGGCGGCGGTATCTTCACCAAAGCTGCTGACGTAGGCGCTGACCTGGTTGGTAAAGTAGAAGCTGGTATCCCGGAAGATGACCCGAGAAACCCTGCTGTTATCGCTGACAACGTAGGCGACAACGTTGGTGACGTTGCTGGTATGGGCGCTGACCTGTACGAGTCCTACTCCGGCGCAAGACTGTCCTCCATGGCTCTGGGTGTATCCGCAGGTCTTGGCTTCAAGGGCATGATGATTCCAATGGCACTGTGTGCTCTGGGTATCTTCGCTTCCATCATCGGTTCTTTCTTTGTAAAGACCGAAGAAGGCGCAGACCAGAAGAAGCTGCTGGGCTCCCTGAGAAAAGGTACCTACATCAGCTCCGCACTGGTTGTAATCGCTGCATTTGTTCTGGTTAAATTTGCAGGTCTGGGAATGGGTCTGTTCTTTGCAATCATTTCCGGTCTGCTGGCAGGCGTACTCATCGGTTACTTCACAGAGTACTACACCTCCGACTCCTACAAACCAACCCAGAAACTGGCAGAAACCTCTCAGACAGGTTCTGCAACCCTGATCATCGGTGGTCTGGGTCTGGGTATGAGATCTACTGCAATCCCTGCTGTTATCGTTGGTATTGCTGTACTGGTCAGCTACTTTGTTTCCGGCGGTGCAGAAAGCTTCAACATGGGTCTGTACGGCATCTCCCTGGCAGCAGTAGGCATGCTGTCCACCCTGGGTATCACCCTGGCAACCGACGCTTACGGTCCTGTTGCAGATAACGCTGGTGGTATCGCTGAGATGGCAGGTCTGGGTGAAGAGGTTCGTAAGAGAACCGACGCTCTGGACTCCCTGGGCAACACCACCGCTGCAACCGGTAAAGGTTTTGCAATCGGTTCCGCTGCTCTGACCGCTCTGGCTCTGGTTGCTTCTTACATCGACCAGGTTAAGCTGATCACTCCTGATTACAATTTCGACCTGTCTGTTATGAACCCACCGGTTCTGATTGGTCTGCTCATCGGCGCTATGCTGCCATTCGTATTCGCAGCTCTCACCATGGAGTCTGTTGGACGTGCTGCACAGAGCATCGTTGTTGAAGTTCGTAGACAGTTCAAATCCATCCCAGGTCTGATGGAAGGCAAAGCTGAGCCGGATTACAGAAGCTGTGTAGACCTCTGCACCAAGTCCGCTCTGCACGAGATGGTTCTTCCTGCAATCCTGGCAATCGTTGTTCCTGTTATCGTTGGTCTGCTCATGGGCGTAGTTGGTGTTACCGGTATGCTGGCAGGCGCAACCGTTTCTGGTTTCGTTCTGGCAATCATGATGTCCAACTCCGGCGGTGCTTGGGACAATGCGAAGAAATACATCGAAGCAGATCACCTGGGCGGCAAAGGCTCTGACAACCACAAAGCTGCGGTTGTTGGCGATACCGTTGGTGACCCATTCAAGGATACCTCCGGTCCGGCAATCAACATCCTTATCAAACTGCTGTCGATGGTTTCCATCGTATTCGCAACCGTTGTTGCAAACTGCTCTTTGATCAAATAGTTTTTGATACAGATAAAAACAGATGCACCCAAAGGTGCATCTGTTTTTTTGCGCTTAAAAAGGATTGCCAAAGCAGGCACTGCCACCCAGCTCCTCTTCGATGCGCAGCAGCTGGTTATATTTGGCGGTGCGTTCGCCGCGGCAGGGAGCGCCGGCTTTGATCTGTCCGGCTCCGATGGCAACCGCAAGGTCGGCGATGCTGCTGTCCTCCGTTTCGCCGGAGCGATGAGACAGGATGACCCGATACCCATTTTGCTGTGCAAGACGGGCAGCTTCGATGGTCTGGCTGAGGGTGCCAATCTGGTTAGGCTTGATGAGCACCGCATTGGCAGCCTTCATTCCAATTCCTTCGCGGATTCGCTGCGGGTCGGTGACAAACAGGTCGTCTCCCACCAGCTGTATGCGGCTGCCCAGACGATGGGTCAGCTGCACAAAGCCCTGCCAGTCATTTTCTCCGAGCGGGTCCTCCAGGGAACGGATGGGATATTGAGCGCACAAGCCTTCCCAGTAGGAAATCAGCTGGGAGGTGTTATAGTGCAGCTGGGATTTTGGCAGCAGATATTCCTGCTCGCATCCCTGCGTTTGGGCACACCATTCGGAGGCAGCTGCATCCAAAGCCAGCACAAAGTCCTTTCCGGCACAAAGGTTTGCCCGTTCACCGGCTTCGGTCAGCAGCAAAAAGGCTTCTTCTCCGGTCAGGTTGGGAGCAAATCCGCCCTCGTCCCCGACGCCGCAGCTAAGTCCTTTTTCGCACAGCAGTTCTCCTAAGCGGTGGTGGATCCGGCTGCACCACTCGATTGCCTGGGAAATATTCTGCGCGCCCACCGGGATGACCATAAACTCCTGGATGTCCAGGTTGTTGGAGGCATGGGCACCGCCGTTTAACAGGTTCATCATCGGCATGGGCAGGGTGTTGGACATCGCGCCACCCAGATAACGGTAGAGCGGCAGATGGTAGGAGGACGCCGCCGCTTTGGCGCAGGCAAGCGACAAGGGCAGCAGCACATTGGAGGCAAGACCCTGTTCGCTGTCGGGGTCAATCAATGAAAGCAGCCGCTGGTCGATGGACTGCTGCTGGGAAACAGAGCATCCAATCAGCGCAGGAGCTGCCAGGTGATAGATTTGGTCGACCGCCTTTTGTACACCCTTGCCCAGATAGCGGGAAGGGTCATGGTCGCGCAGCTCTGCCCGCTCATGCTTGCCGGTGGAAGCACCGGAGGGAGCGCAGGCGCGCCCGAGACTTCCATCGTTGAGGATGACGACCGCCTCCACGGTGGGATTTCCACGGGAATCCAAAATTTCCCGGGCTTTGATAGATTGAATCTGACGTTTGGTTTTGAACATAGGACCATCCTTTCGTTGTACGTTTGAAAATCTTTGCAGAAGAAAATCAGGAGCTTTTGGAATTATTTTGCCCGCGGGCTTGCTTTTTATGACACCCGTATTTTATAATGAGAAAAACGACCGATGTATAATGATGGGCAAAAAAAGAAACAATAATCCAAAGCTACGCACAAGGAGCAATCCGGTTTAAAAGAAAGGTTTGGTGAGTCGATGAACAGGATTTTTATAAAAAGGATTTTCCCCTTTGTTTTAGCAGCAGGGCTTGTACTGGGACTGGGCGGATGTTCCCAGCGGGTGCCTGAACAGGGAGATGTTCCCGACAGCATTGATGAGCTTTCAGAGGGGATGACCTCCGACAAAGAAGAGGAACCGCAGCAGCTCGAGCCGCCGCAGGAGCAATCCTTGCAGCAAAGCAATGAAGAAAAGACCCAGTTGCAGGACCAACTGGCAGGAGAAAAGCCGGAGAACAAGCCAGAGGAAGAAGAGCCGGCTAAGGAAACGGAAGAGAAAAAAGAAGAGGAAAGCCAGCAGACGATTACGCCGGTCAGCAGCGGGCTGGATACCACCAAACTGGGATGGGGACCGGGCGGTCCGACCGACGAGAAAAATCGCCCGAGCGGTGCGACCGCCTATCAGGAAAAGTATGGGAAGTACGATGCCGACTTTATCGCCGAGGACCAGATGAAGATTTATCTGACCTTCGATGAAGGGTATGAAAATGGTTATACCGACGATATTTTGGATGTGCTTAAAGAGAAGCAGACCCCTGCGGTCTTTTTTGTCACCCAGCCTTATGTAGAAGCGGAGCCGGAGCTGGTACAGCGGATGATCGACGAAGGACATATCGTCGGCAACCACAGCGTCAACCACCTTTCGATGCCGACCATCTCGATGGAGGACTGCCGCGCGGAGGTCATGGGTCTGCATGAGTATGTCAAAGAGAATTTTGGCTATGCGATGAGTTTGTTCCGTTTCCCGATGGGAGAATTTTCCGAGGCGGACCTGTCGCTGTTACAGCAGCTGGGCTATCGCAGCGTATTTTGGAGCTTTGCTTACCGCGACTGGTTGGTGGACGAACAGCCCGACCCGCAGCAGGCAATCGAAACCATCGAGTCCAAATGCCACCCGGGCGCCATCTATCTGCTGCACGCAGTTTCGCAGACCAATGCACAGGTTCTGGGACAGGTGATTGACGACCTGCGCGCACAGGGCTACACCTTCTGCGCCTATGGAGAATAAGATAAAAAAGAGCATCCCTCTATAATAAGGGATGCTCTTTTTGTGTTTTTCAAGATGGAGGTTAATTTTCACGGGTGATTTTCAGCTGCTCAAGTTGTTCCTGCTCGTGGGACATTTCCCGCAGGACGCTGATGGACAGCGGAACTGCCAGCAGAAAGCTGCAAAAGTCGGCAATCGGCTGGCTGAGCTGAACGCCCAAAATCCCTAAAAATCCGGGCAGAGTCAGGATGACGGGCACAAAGAATAGAAACTGTCGGGACATCGCCAGCAGAGAAGCTTTGACCGTTTTGCCGATGGTTTGCAGCATCATATTGGCAATGGTAATCCATCCGACCAGCGGGAAGGTCAGCGCTTGCAGGCGCAGCGCCTGCGAGCCATATTCGATGACCAGAGGGTCGGTTTTGAGGAAGATGCCGATGAGGTTGGGCGAGAAAATCCAGCCGCACACTGCCGCCACCAGCAGGACCGAGGTGCAGAATTTGACGCAGAACCAAAAGCCTTCTTGTACCCGCTTAAACAGCTTAGCACCGTAGTTAAAGCCGCACACCGGCTGAAAGCCCTGCCCAAAGCCGATGACCACCGAGGCGGCAAACTGAGAGATGCGGGTCACGATGGACATGGCAGCGATGGCGGCGTCGCCATAGGGACCTGCCATCAGGTTCAGACAGACGGTGGCAAAGCTGCCCAGTCCCTGCCGGAAGAGGGAGGGCGCACCGCCCTTGACGATGTTTTGATAATATTTGAGTGAAGGAGAAAAATCCCTTAGGTTCAGCCTTAGGTTGCCGCCGCGGAAGGTGCCCGCAATCAGCAGGCAAAAGCTGACAAACTGGCTGATGATGGTTGCCAGCGCCGCACCGGCAACACCCATGTCCAGCACAAAGATGAACAGCGGATCCAGACCGATATTGAGAACCGCTCCTGTGGTGATGCCAATCATCGAGTAGAAGGCGCTGCCCTGAAAACGCAGCTGGTTGTTGAGTACCAGCGAAGCGGTCATGTAGGGTGCGCCAATCAGAATGATGCGCATATAAGAACGAGCGTAAGGCAGGATGGTTTCGGTGGAACCCATGATGTGCAGCAGCGGGTCGGTAAAGAGAAAACCGACGACCAAAATCCCCAAGCCGAGGACGAAGGCGGTAACAAAGCCGGTCGCGGACATCTTGGAGGCATCCTCAAAGTTGTGCGCACCCAACTGGCGGGAGATGTAGTTGCCCGAGCCGTGTCCACAGAAGAAGCCGAACGCCTGAATCATTGCCATCAGCGGGAAAACGATGCCAACGGCGGCGGTGGCGCTGGTGTTGATTTTGCCGACAAAAAAGGTGTCCGCCATGTTGTAAAAGGATGTGACCAGCATACTGATGATGGTCGGGACTGCCAGCTCGCCAATCAATCGGGGAATCGGGGTCTTGGTCATACGGTCAAATTTTTGTTGTCTTTGTTCTTCTGCACCCATATGTGTTCCTCCTCTGTATACAGTTGATTTTTCTGTGTTTTATTATACACGAAAATGATTGCTTTAGCAACAGTTTGTTAAGCAACTTTTTTGTTTGTAAATTTTTTGCTGACCTCTGTCGGATTTTGAAAAAGTGTGGTACAATAAGGAAAAGGCTGCAACAAAGAGTACAGAAAAAAGCACCTGTATGATAGAAGCCGCAAGCAGCTTTCATCAAAACCTTTGATTTACAGGAGGGAACACCATGAAAAATAAGTGGATTGCATTGCTGCTCTGCCTGAGCCTGCTGTTAAGCATGACCGCCTGCCAAAGCAGAGAAAACCCGGCACCGACACCGGACCAGCCGACAGCATCCGACCAGCAGACCCAGGATGAACAGCCGCAGCCGGATGAAGGGGAAGAAGAGGCGGAGCAACCTCAGGAAGAGGAAAAGACCGCCACACTGTACATCGGGATGGATGGCGAATTTGAAAGCTATCCGGTCGATTACACCGGAAAGCTGACACCGGACTGGTTGATCAAGCAGATCAGCGAACTGACCGGTTGGAACCTCGATCTGGCAGAGCCGACTACCGGCGGAAAAGGCGGGATGACCGTCACCTTTGCGGACACCTGCTCCATTGTGGTTGGACCACCACAAGAGCAGAAGGAAGAATTTTTTGCTTATGATTCGACCTCTCTGCTGCAAATGATTCTCGATTCGATTCAGCACACCTTGCAATATAACTTTGTAGACCCGCAGCAGGGCGACCCTTCCACCCTGGACATCTACTTCAGCATGGAAGGCAAGGACATCACCCTGCCGGATGGTATCATCGTGCCGTCTACTTCTCCCTATCAGGGCATTATGATTTCTGATAACAGGGAAGGATAAATCTTCTGCCTTTCCCCAAAAATCAGCACAGCTAAAAGGCTGTGCTGATTTTTTGTATCCAGAGAAGGAAGGGGGTGCGCTGTATTTCTGCTCAATTTACAAAAATGAGTGAAAAAAAGGAAAAAGTATGGTAAAATAGAAGATACGAGGAAAAGCGCCGTCTGCCGCGGCGGTCGGTGCAAAACAGGAAAGGAAGTGCTTTTATGCAAACAATACAGATGCTCAGACAGCTGACACAGGTCGACGGTGTCGCAGGCGGAGAGGACCGCGCACTGGCAGTTGCCCAGGAAATATGTGAAAATCTGGGTGAATGCAGCCGCACCATCCAGAAGAGTCTGGTTTGCCAGGTGATGCCGCCGCAGGAGGGACGTCCGCACCTGCTGCTGGATGCACACATCGACGAGATTGGTCTGACCGTTACCCACATCGAGGACAACGGATTTTTGCGGGTCGGACAGGCAGGCGGCGTGGACCGCAGACTGCTGATGGCATCACAGGTGGTGGTACACACCGCACAGGGCGACCTGCCCGGCGTGGTGGGCAGCGTACCTCCTCACATCCAGAGCGGAGAAAAGAAGAATCCGACGGTGGATGAAATCTGGATCGACGTCGGCATGGACGGTCAGCAGGCAAAGGAAAAGATTGATTTGGGCAGCAAGATTAGCTTTGTCGGTCCTTTCACCGAGATGGCTGGCGGACTGGTTTCCAGCAAAGCCTTCGATGACCGCTGCTGCTGCGTTGCCATCATCAAGGCAGCGGAGATGATTAAAAACGATTGGAAAGAAAATCATCTGGAGCCGATCGGTTTGACCGTTCTGCTCAGTGCGCAGGAAGAAACCGGCGGTCTGGGCGCCAGAACCGCAGCCTTCGCCCTGCATCCGACCCAGGCAATCGTGGTGGATGTCACCTTTGGCACCACACCGGAGATTGCAGACAAGCACGTTCCATCGGTTGGCAAGGGTCCTGCCATTGGAATGGGCGCCATCCTCAGCCGCAAAATGTCCAAGGAGCTGATTGCAGCAGCTGAGGAGGAAAAGATCCCGTACCAGCTGGAGGTTATGAGCGGAGGACATACCGGCACCAACGCCGATTCAATCGTTGTTGCACAGGACGGTGTGGAAAGCTGCTGCGTTTCGATTCCGCTGCGTTATATGCACACCCCAATCGAAACCATCTCGGTGGATGATGTGGACAAGACCGCACAGCTGATTGCAGCTTATGCAAAACGCATCGTGAAATAAGGAGGGAATCAGCATGGAATTGACAAAACAGCTTGAACTGCTCAAACAGCTTTGTGAGATAGACGGAGTGTCCGGCGGAGAAGAAAAGGTGGCGGATTGGCTGAAAAACCATCTGCCGGAGGATTGCAAGGTGCGCACTGATGCACTAGGCAACCTGATTTGCGAGAAAAAGGGGAAACAGACCCCAAAAAATAAACTGCTGTTTTCAGCACACATGGATGAAGTTGGCTTCATCATCACCTACATCGAAGAGAGCGGTCTGCTGCGATTCTCTTCGATGGGTGGCATCGACACCCGTGTGGTAGTCGGCAAACCGGTCCGTCTGGAAAGCGGCGCACTGGGTGTTGTCGGAGCAAAACCGATTCATCTGCAAAGTGCTTCCGACCGCGAAACGGTGCTCAGCTATGACCAGCTGTACATCGACATCGGCGCGAAAAACCGCGAGGACGCACTGCAATTTGCTCAGCCGGGTGACTTTGCAACCTTCCGTCCGACCTTTATTGAGATGGGCAGCTGCATCTGTGCAAAGGCACTGGACAACCGCATCGGCTGCCTGCTGCTGCTGGACCTGCTCTGTCAGCCGCTGGAATACGATGTGACCGTCGTCTTTTCTGCCAGAGAAGAGATCGGTGCTGCTGCCGGCGCCGCTGCCTTCTCGGTACAGCCGGACATCGCCGTAGCAGTCGATACCAACTGTGCAGCGGATGTTCCCGGCGTATCTGCGGGCAAGCAGGTCTGCGCTTTGGGCAAGGGTGCGGTGCTCAGCTTCCAGGATAAAGGTGCTTTTATGGACCGTGAACTGTTTGCTCTGGCTAAAAAGCTGTGCGAAGAAAAGGAAATCCCATACCAGATTAAAAACCAGATTGTTGGCACCACCGATACCGCTGCTATGTCCAAGGCAGGCAGCGGATGCAGAGTACTCACCGTTGCAGCACCGGTTCGTTATGTCCATTCGCCATCGTCGATGTTTGACCCACGCGATTTGGAATCCTGCGCACGTTTGCTCCGGGAGTTGGTAGGCGCTCTCGCGCAGCTGTAAGATAAAGGAGGAGAAGGATGATCCGTCTGGCGACCCAAGAGGACCGAACCACCATCGAGCGCCTTTGTGCAAAGGAGCCGTGGGATGGGACGGAAGTGATGACTGCCTACCTTTCGCGCTGTGCGGATACCGCGCAGGTCGATTGGCAGTACAGTGACCTGTGGGTAGGGCAGTCGCAGACACAAAAGCAGAATGCGCAATATCTGCTTTGCCGCATCGGGCAGACCTATCGGATAGTCGGTTCCCCTCGCTCGAAGGAGCGCTGGGAGGAGCTGCACCACTTTTTGCAGATGCAGCCTGCGGGGAAACTGGCAGGCTCGGCAAAGCTGATCGACGGCTATGACCTGCGCTTTGGGCAGCTGCCGGCAGTCAGCCATCCTTCAGGACCGCGGATGATTTGCCAGAGATTGCCCGACGATGTCAGTGAAAGCTCGGTCTGCTCCTGCGAAGGTCTGGGAGAGGTGTATGACCTGCTGGCACAGGCGGACCCTTCCTTTGCCAAGCGGCATACTAAGGACGATTATCTGGCGCGGCTGCTCTTTTTAAAACGCGGCGGCGGGCAGTTCTTCAAGCTGTGCCTACAGGGCAGGGCAGCGGCAGTGGGAGGAATCCTGCTGCCGGAGGGCTGTGATTACGGGTTGATTCTCAACCTGTGTACCCTGCCGGAGTTTCGCGGACAGGGCTTGGGCGGTCAGCTGGTGTCCCGTCTGTGCCTGGAGGCTTTTTGGCAGGGAAAAACGCCGCTGCTCGACTGTGCGGACCAACAGCTGGAGAGCTTCTATCAGAAGCTGGGCTTTGTCACAACTTCCGAGTGGAAGAGCAGGCAGCTGTAGATAAGAAAAACAGAGGAGATAAAAAAGGAGATCGAAACCAATGAGTTTTTTTAACATAGATCCGGCGCTGCGCCAGCTGTGTGCAAAAGCAGAGGAAAAAGCCGCAGCAAGCTTTCGCCGAATCGACAGCATTGCGCAGTACAACAGTGAAAAGGTACTGTCGGCTTTTATCAACAACCATGTCAGCGAGTCCCACTTTGCTGCCTCCACCGGCTACGGTTACGGAGATCGCGGCAGAGAGGTGCTCGACCAGGTGCTGGCAGAAATTTTAGGCTGCGAGGATGCGCTGATTCGTTATAACTTTATGTCCGGCACCCACGCGCTGACCGTTGCTTTGTTCGGCGTTCTGCGCCCGGGCGACCGGATGGTCAGCCTGACCGGTCTGCCGTATGACACTCTGCATGGCGTCATCGGGCTGGGTCAGAAGGAGGAGGTCAGCGGTTCGCTCAAGGACTTCGGTGTGCAGTATGAGCAGTTGGACCTGCTCGAGGACGGCAAGGTCAACTATGAGGGCATCCCGCAGGCAGTCAAGGGTGCGAAGGTCGCTTACATCCAGCGCTCCCGCGGTTATTCGCTGCGTCCATCGCTGTTTGTGGAGGACATCGAGCGAATTGTCGGTCTGGTGCGTTCGGTCAACCCGGAAGCCATCATTATGGTGGACAACTGCTACGGAGAATTCGTGCAGGAGAAGGAGCCGACCCAGGTCGGTGCTGACCTCATCATCGGTTCTCTGATTAAAAATCCGGGCGGCGGCATCGCCCCAACCGGCGGCTATATTGCAGGAAAAGCCAAGTATGTGGATATGTGCGCCCAGCGTCTGAGTGCGCCCGGCGTGGGCAAAGAGGTCGGCTGCACACTGGGCAACACCCGTTCGCTGTTTATGGGACTGTTCTTTGCACCGACAGTGGTGGCTTCTGCTGTCAAGACCGCGACCTTTGCCGCTTCTCTGTACGAGCTGCTGGGATATGAGGTGACCCCATCCAGCGACGAAATCCGTGCAGACATCATTCAGGCGGTCTGCCTGCAAAAACCGGAGGCGCTGATTGCCTTCTGTGAAGGCGTGCAGAAGGGCGCGCCGGTCGATTCCTATGTGACTCCCGAACCGTGGGATATGCCGGGCTATGACAGCCAGGTCATCATGGCAGCGGGTGCCTTCACCAACGGTGCATCCATCGAGCTGTCGGCAGACGCTCCGCTGCGCGAACCATATGCGGTTTGGATGCAGGGCGGCTTGACCTACCAGACCGGCAAGGTGGGTATCATGCTGGCAGCACAGTCGATGCTGGAAAAAGGAATCATTCATCTGTCATAAAAATAGAAACAGGACAGTTTGCTCAACCGGCAGGCTGTCCTGTTGTACTATAAAAAGGAGCGGAGAAGGATGACACTGGAAGGACAGTTTCAAATCTACACCGGCGACGGCAAAGGCAAGACGACCGCTGCCCTCGGTTTGGCAGTGCGCGCGGCAGGTGCAGGAATGCGGGTGTACATCGGGCAGTTTATTAAGGACCAGGAGTACCACGAGGTGCCGCTGCTGCGCAGGCTGGGTGTTGTTGTGGAGCTGTATGGGACCGGCAAGGGATGTCTGATTGGAAAGCATCCGGCACAGGAGGATTTGGATGCAGCGGCAGACGGACTGAAAAAGGCGCAGGCTGCCCTGCAAAGCGGGCGGTATGATCTGGTCATTTTGGATGAGATCAACGTCGCGTGGCAGCTGGGACTTTTGCAGGAAACCCAGCTTGAACAACTGGCAAAGCTGCGCCCGCAGCCGGTGGAGCTGGTTTATACCGGACGCGGCTGCCCGCCCGCATTGCTCCAACTGGCGGATTTGGTCACCGAGATGCAGGAGGTCAAGCATTACTACCACACCAAAGGGCTGTTGGCGCGGGAAGGGATTGAGCACTGAGATGCTTTTAGGATGATTCGACGAAGAACTGCAACAGTGGGTAAAATAAGAGCATTAAAAATGAAAACAAAGTCAGCTGAAATCGGGATCAGCTGACTTTGTTTTTTTTTCACAAGACTCTTGACTGTTGCAGGAAATGTGATAAGATGAATCTAAACGGAAAGAAGATTTTGTAAAAGAAGGAGGGTGTTTGGATGCGCAGATAATCAAACCTTCTGGCGTTGCTGTTAAAGGGCATCAAGGAAGGACGCGACGAGCTGCTGGAGGCTGCGGTCGCTTACATACGGGAAGAAAACAAAAAATAAAACTTCAAAGGAGATGTCGTGATGAGCAAATGGACAAGGCTGCTGGCGGTGCTGCTGTGTGTTTGCCTGCTGTTTACTTCGTGTGCACCAGTAGGAAATGAGAAAAAAGAATATTCACAGGAAGTGCAGAATCTGGAAAAGCTCTGCAAAGTCTGGGGATATGTTAAGTATACCCATCCTGTTTTCTTGACGGGAGAAAAAGACTGGGATACAGAATTGATTGCTTTGATTCCTCAAGTACGGCAGGCAGAGAATAGTGAGGCAACCAATCAAATTCTCAATGAATGGCTGTTATCTTTAGGTGAAATCGAATATGAAACAGATACTCCGGCTGCTCAATGGTCATCAGCAAAGGAAGAAGATAAAGTGGTGATTGCAGACACGAGCTGGATATTTGACAAAAAATATCTCGGCGAGGAACTTTCAGCCAATATGGAACCGTTGACAAAGCCGCTTGTGAATATCAACCGTTTCAATGCGCCGATTGATTTTGCAAGAGGCTACTATACAGGATATAATCAACCTACCATGCTTGTCAATGAAAAACTGTATGAGGATATGGATTACAGCGACGAAAACTATCGTCTGCTGGGTTTGTTCCGTGTCTGGAATGTAATGGAATATTATAATCCGTATCTGGATATTTTGGACGAGGATTGGGAGGAACTGCTGCCGGACTTTATTGTTCGGATGCTGCAAGATACGGACCGTCACAGCTATGATTTGACTATCGCGGCACTGACTGCAAAATTACAGGATGCCCACGTTATTTATAACGAGCGGAGCGAGTTTATTCAAAAGGAATTCGGCGAGTATATTGTGAACGACATCGAATTTGTATCTGCCGAAGGAGAAGTTGTGATTGTTCAAACCTTTGATGAATCTTGTCCACTTCAGGCCGGAGATATTGTCCGTAAGCTGGATGGGGTCGATATAAAAGATGTGATACAACATTGTACAGAATATTATTCTGTTCCGATGGATGGGAAAATCTGCAATGCCCTGCGCTACCCGCTGTTTCGTTCTCACGACACAACGCTGGAGGTGACCGTTTTGCGGGACGGGGAGGAAAAGACCATTGATGTTCCAGCCGGTGAATTTCCAAGTTCCTTCATACCTCGATATGGTGCCAGCTATCAGGAGGGGGAGAAGAAACCATACGAAATCATCGAAGGAAATATTGGAGTGATCAATCCTGACTTTATGGACCTTCAGTCAGGTGCTATTCATGGCAATGACGCAAAATGGATAGAAGCGATGAATGCTTTAAGAGATACCGATGGGCTGATTGTGGATTATCGTCAGTATCCTGCCAACAGTTGGCGTTGTTTGCCTCCGTATCTTTTTGAGGAGCCGGAGGTCGGCTTGCTTGGTGTGTCAATTTCCGAAGCCGTACCAGGTACATTTGTAAAGGAACCGGTTTATAATTTTTTCAACAAACCCAGAGCTGTTTATCCTTATGAGAAGGAAGTTGTTGTTTTGATTGATGAGCACAGTCAGAGTGCTCCCGAGTATGCCGCCATGCTGGTTCGCAATGCTGAAAATGTGACGCTGATGGGAGAAAATACCCTTGGCTCAGATGGACATTGCCTGATTGTGCCCATCCCCGGAGGAAATATGGTACTGTATACAGCATATGGAATCTATACCCCGGAGGGTGGACAGACCCAGAGAATAGGTATTCCTCCTGACATCGAAGTGAAGAAAACGATCGAGGGCATCAAAGAAGGAAGAGATGAGCTGATGGAAGCGGCGGTGGAGTATATACAGGAGCAGAAATGAGGAAAAGATGAGATAGGTGCGCAAAATAGTTCTGTATTTCCTGCGGTTTATAAAGAAAGTAATTTCCATACTAAAAAGGCATTACCGACTGCAAAAATCGGTAATGCCTTTTTGCTTTAAGAGCGCATCTTTTTCTCACAAGCCTGCATACACACGGAACGTCTGATATACTCCAACAGGTTCCCGCTCGCTTCTGTTATCAGTTTTAAACAGGTTGACTTATGGGATTTGTCTCAGAGGATGGGAGCAGGATGTTTCGATTCTCCTGATTATGCCTGCTCTTGCCAGTTGTCAAATCGTTTTGCGATAACCTTTGCCATAGCTTGATAATAGTCCTCATCAAAAGGGACGAAGAGGTAGGCTTCATCCTGGAATTCGTCGGAGTGATATTGCTCTGAGCCGAAATATTCCAAAGCATAGTTGTCAATATCGGCAGGATAGTAAGGGTCGTCCGATTCCCCATAGTAGTAGGAAGCAAATGCGTGACCTTGGTGATTGAACAGCACAGCGAACAAGCAGCTATCCAGTTCATCCCGGATGAACTCCCTTAGATCCACACCGGCAGGGTCTGCTTTGACTTGTTGGACTACCTCACCGTATTCTTCTATGAATTCCTCACTCATCAGGTCATGCTCCATGCACCAGCGCAGATAAATTGCCATGTGGTTATAGGCAGTGATGGGGTCAACAAGCAGTTCCTTCTCCTCAATGCTTTCGATATGATAGCAGGCATCGTCCATCTCACCGTCAAAATCCTCATAGGTAAGGGTGTCTTCCGTGTTAGCCTTCTGTCGGATGGGGTTTGCGACAAAGCTGATGTTTGCCATCTTTTCCAGCAGAGCATCTGCGCCATGCTCCAGTTTATAGTCCAGCTCCTCCCGGTACAACGGGATGACTTGGTAGAAGTTGACCTCCTCGCCGTTTGGCAGGATGCAGACCCCATCATCTTCCTCGATGCCCTGGGGAGCGGTCAAGAGGCTGGCGCAAAGCTCGGTATTCTCCGCAAAGGGGGACTGGTTGTCCATGGTGTGTCCCCATCCCAGCCAGGTATCGTTGGCAATCGGCAGGCGTGCCAGCACCTTCAGGAGTTGAATCGGCCAGTACCAGCGTTCCGCCTCCATGGATTCTTGATCCAGCTTCCAGTCCGGCGGCAGGGTGATGGCAAGTTCTGCCCGTTCCAGCTTGTATTCTGCCAGCTCCTTGGGCACATTCATCCGGTGAGCACCCATGCCCATCGTCACCAGCGTGTAGTAGTCCCGTCCCTCAGCGGGTGGGACCATGCAGATGTCCACATGGATGTCGGGAGAAACCAACTCGTGAAAGACACGCTCGAACGTGCCAAAGGTTTTTTGAATGTGTTGTTCGACCGCAGACATCTCCTCCTCTGTATAAAGCTCCGGTTCACCGTTTTCTTCCGAGGACCAGAAAAGCTCTTCCTGCTCGGTTCCGTCTGGGTTGAGGAAGATTTGGAAGTAGACCTCCTCCGCTGTCAACTTGTAGAGCAGACCGATGTGGTAGTCAAGACCCACCAGCACTGTATCCAGGCGGGCTGCTCTGCCGTCGGGATGTTCCCGCTCCAACCACTGTCCGCTCTGCATCCAGCCTTTTAGCTGCTCCAGCCAGTCGGCGTCCAGTTTGGACATTCCTGCTTCGTTCATCTGGAAAACCAAATCGACCGTCCGCCCGTTTACCGGATAGGGGAAGCGGGTATAGGGTGCGTTAGGGGTGTACTGCTCCGGCTTTGGACCAAAGATGCTCCAGAAGCGTTGCAGTCCATCCGCATGGACCGTTATACAGGAGATGGCTCGCTGTTTATTGTCGGCGTCCGCATCCAATCCCTGCTGAAGCGTCTGGTCGGCATCGGGATTGATCCAGTGGTATTCCATCTGCTCCAGCGGCGCGCCGTTTTCAATTTCTTTTTGCAAGGTCAGGAACTCATAATCGCCGGGTACCAGTGCAAGACCATGGGCAACGGCATCCAATGCACTGGATTTATCTCCGAAGTGACTGCGCAGCTTGCCGGCTTGCAGCCAAATCCACGGATAGTCCGGTTCCTCCCGGATGCCCTTTTCTGCATAGTCCAGCGCTTCTTCCAAACGACTACAGTACATGAGCGCTGCCGAGTAGCGGTAGTACCACATGGCGCAGCCCGCAGCATTTTGTTCCGAATCTTTCATCCAGTCTGCCGCTTTATAGTAGTAGCGGTACTCGTCGAGATTGTTGCAGGCAAAGGCATACCACAAGGCAATTTGCAGGTCCTGCTTTGCTTGACGTTGGGTGAATTTTCCTGCCTGCACGCCCTGCTCGATGAAGTTCTCCAGCCAGTGGAGCATCCTTCCATAGTAGCCCGACACATCGTCGGTAAAAGATTCCAGCGTTTCAATATCCTGTGCGGAGAGCAGGGAACCGGTTTGCGGGTCCACCTCCGGCTCAGCTTCCCGCTCCCACAGGCGGACAGCGCCTACATCCCGACGGAAGACATGGAACACACCTTGATTTACCTCGGAGTCGGTCAAGAAATCTTTGGCTGCATCCAGTACGGCGGGCAAATCCCAGGCAATAAAATCCAGATACCCATAGTACAATCCGGTGGCGCCGCCCAGGAAGGTAACGGCATCTGCACCGGCGTGTTCCAGAATTGCCGCTTGCAGGCTGTCCCGGAATCGCAGAATCTGTTCTGCTTGATTTTCGCCTTCAAATCCCTCCACCGGATAGCAGAGGAAACCGGCGACAATGCCATCTTTGTGGTACGCATCCATCACATCGCTGTGGGCGCTCAGGTAGTCGTTGATGAGTACCGGCAGACGGGTGGAGCCGACATAGGGGTCCAGCCGCCAATCGGCATCCGGGTCCTCCACCGGTTCCAGCTCATAGGAAAGATAACTGTTTTCCAGATACTCGCTGCCGTCCCGATAGTCGGTCAGTCCCAAATCGGCGAGCATCTGTGGCAGCTTTGCCAGAGAAACGAAAGGTCCGGCTTGAGGAGCATCGATGAAATCAAAGGTTTCGATGTGGGCGATGGAGTTGATTTCCCCCAGCACCTGGTCGGTGAGGGTAGAAAGCATCCACCAGGTGCGTTCGTTTTCCTCCTGCTGCAAGGAAAGCAGCTTTTCACAGTAAAGGCTGAGGGACAGTCGCCCATCCTCCTGCTGCTCCACCCACACCTGCACATCCTCCGGTTTTACTTCCATCCCTCCGGTGCGCAGAGAAAAATCCCCCTGGCTTTGCCGTCCCACCAGAATGTTCCAGTGTGCCAGCACCTCTTTGGGCGCGTGCTTCTGGAAATAAACCAGCGGGAACAGAGCAGAGCGGTTGCCTTCGGCGCTGAGAATCAGCTCATATTTTTTGCCGTTATAGCCGATTTCAAAAGCAGGGGAAGAGAAGGCAGGCTCCAGCGCCTGCGCGCCATAGCCCTCGGTCTCGGCAAACTGGTCGTCGCCGATCTGGATGCTCTGGATGGTCAGGCTGTCGTCCAGCGTCAGAGCCACCATCACGGGGCCGGCAAAGCCCTTGAAGGCCGCACGCCAGGTGCCGTCCTCATAGAGCTGGGCGGCGTGCGCTTCCTCTTCGGCGGGCGCGGCGGGAGCCGCCTCGCCGGTCAGCTGGGCATAGACGGTATTGATGGCGTTGACCACAGCGTTGGAGGTGACGGTCGCGCCGGAAATGGCGTCAATGTCGCCAAGCTCCAGAGGAGGCGTCATGCCGATGAACTGCGACGAGAAGCTGTCCTCAAGGGCCTTCTTGCCGTAGCCTTCGGTTTCGTTGAAATAGTCGTCGCCAATGGTGATGGAGGAGATGGCACCGCTGGCGTCCAACTCAAGGGTGACGGCCACGGGGCCGCCGAAGCCCTGCGCGCTGGCGGTATTGGGCGATCCGCCGCCGCTGAGGTCGGAGATATACTTGCCCGCCAGGTTGATGCCGCCGTTGACGGCGGAGGAGGTGCGGGTCGCGCCGGAAATGGCGTCGATGGTGTTGTCGCCCTTGGGCTCGTTGCCCTTGACCAGCGTGAGGGGCACCGTTTTGCCGATATACTGCTGGGTGAACTTGGGCTCCTTGGCCAGCGCGCCCAGGCCGGGCGTCTCGCTGAAGTTTTCGCCGCCCACGTCAACGCCGGTGATCACGCCGTCCATATCCATGCCCAGCGTAACCACGACCTCGCCGCCGTAGCCGTTGACCGTGGTCTGAATCACGTAGCCCACGGGCTCGCCGGAGGCGTCCAGGCCCTGATATACGCTGTCCATGTTGCTGCCTTCGGTAACTTCCATGGCTTCAAAGCTGGCAGCAACGGGAAGCATGCGGGTGCGGGTTTCCTCCGCGGCGCGCAGGCTGTTTTGCTCGATGGGGTCCTTGGTCAGCAGGTTGAAGCTGGCAAGAAGCAGCGCCGCGACCAGGCATATCACCACCAGTGGCACCATATCCCGCATGTATTTCTTGCTCATAATGGGTACTCCTCCTTCATTGCTCTATGTGCTCTTTTGTTTCCTTCACTTGTGAACCCTCAGGCACGGACCGGTGCGCGCGGAAAAAGGCCGCTTGCCGCGCGGGTGAGAATCTCCGGGAAGCCGCAGCCGCCGGTCGGGATGATCTCCTTATGATGTTGGAATTGCACACTGCCCCCTTTAGGCAATAGGTTTTTTCAATCTATTATATAGCATGAACGGGTAAATAAGCAAGAACAAACGCAAAGGATTTTTCAAACGGAGGCGGAAAAAAAGGGCAGCGCGCTCCAAAGCAGGGCGCGCTGCCCCGAGATACAGGTTACGCTTCCAGCGTAGGCGTGGGCTGGGCGGGTTTTTCGGGCAGGAGCTTGCGGAAGGCGATGCGGTTGCCATCCTCCACATACAGCTCCACCCGGTCGCCAAGGGCGATCTTGCCGGCGATGATCTCCTCGCTCAAGGCATCCTCCACGCTTCGTTGGATGGTGCGGCGAAGCGGACGGGCGCCGAAGTTGGCGTCGTAGCCCTCGTCGGCCAGAAGGGCGACCACGTCGTCCCCGTAGCTCAGCTGCATGCCGCGCTGGGCAAGCCGCCTGGATACGCTGCCCAGCATCAGCGCCGCGATGCGGCGGATATCGTCCGGCTCAAGGGCATGGAACACGATCAGGTCGTCGATGCGGTTGATGAATTCCGGGCGGAAGGTATCCTTCACCTCGGCCATGACGCGCTCCTTCATGGCCTCGTAGTCGCGGGTGGTTTCCACGCTGCCGCCAAAGCCCAGCGAGCGCTTGGAGGTGATGGTGCTGGCTCCGGCGTTGGAGGTCATGACGATGATGGTGTTTTTGAAATTGACCACGCGGCCGTTGCTGTCGGTGAGGCGGCCGTCGTCAAGGATTTGCAAAAGGATGTTGAACACGTCCGGATGGGCCTTTTCCACCTCGTCAAAGAGGACCACGCTGTAGGGCTTGTTGCGCACCTTCTGGGTGAGCTGGCCGCCCTCCTCGTAGCCCACGTAGCCCGGAGGGCTGCCCACGAGGCGGCTGACGCTGTGCTTCTCCATGTATTCGCTCATGTCGATGCGTATCAAGGAGTCGGCACTGCCGAACATGTATTCGGCCAGTTTTTTAGCCAAGTACGTCTTGCCCACTCCCGTAGGGCCGAGGAACATGAACGCCCCGATAGGCTTGTTCGGGTCTTTCAGTCCCACGCGGCCGCGCTGGATGGAGCGCACCAACTTGTCGATGGCCTCGTCCTGTCCGATGACTTCCCGTTTCAGGTTGACGGCCATGTCCTTCAGCTTGTGTCCTTCTGCCTCTCCCATGCGTTGTACGGGGATGCCTGTCATCATGGATACCACTTCGGCTATCTGGTCTTCGTCCACAGTGACCCGCTCGCGGCTGAGTTTCTCCTCCCATGCCGCTTTTATACGGTTCAGTTCCTCTTGCAAATTGGCTTCCTGGTCACGGTAGTCGGCGGCCAGTTCAAAATTTTGGTTTTTTACCGCCTCGTTCTTCAAGGCATGTACGGCGTCGATGCGCTTTTCCTGTTCCTCCATTTCTTTCGATACGGGAGAGTGGGTGATGTGTATGCGCGACCCGGCTTCGTCCAGGGCGTCGATGGCTTTGTCCGGGAAACAACGGTCGGAAACGTAGCGCTCCGTGAGCCGTACGCAGGCACGGATAGCCTCGGGCGTGTAGCGCACATTGTGATGGTCTTCGTAACGTTCCTTGATATTGTCCAGTATCTGTACGGTTTCCTCCGGTGTGGTCGGTTCCACCATGACTTTTTGGAAACGGCGTTCCAAAGCGCCGTCTTTTTCGATGCTTTTCCGGAATTCGTCCGTGGTCGTAGCCCCGATACACTGTATCTCTCCCCGTGCCAGCGCGGGTTTCAGCATATTGGCCGCGTCCATGCTGCCCGGTGCCGAACCGGCACCGATAATCGTGTGAATCTCGTCGATGAAAAGAATCACGTCCGGATTCTTTTGCAGTTCGGTGAGAATGCTGCGGATGCGTTCTTCAAACTGCCCGCGATACTTCGTGCCGGCCACTACGGCCGCCATGTCCAAGGCTATCACGCGTTTGTCGAACAGGATGCGCGACACCTTTTTCTGTACGATGCGCAAGGCCAGTCCTTCCACGATGGCCGATTTGCCCACGCCTGGTTCACCTATTAATATAGGGTTGTTCTTTTTCCGTCGGCTTAGGATTTGCGACACGCGTTCTATTTCTTTTTCGCGACCCACCACCGGGTCCAGGATGCCTTCTTGGGCGGCGCGTGTCAGGTCGGTGCCGAAATTGTCCAAAACCGGCGTGTTGTTGGCCGATTTCCTTTGCGGCTGCGCCGTTTGCGTGGCGGTGTGTCCCTGTTCGTTCATCGGGTTTCCCGCCGAGGATTTGTTTTCATATTCGTCCTCCTCGTCCTCGTCCGGAAAACCGAAGCCGGACTGTACGTCCGATTTCTCAGCCTTTTGGGTGAGCAGGTTCAGGATGTCTGTATAATGGATGCTGTTTTCCTCTAAGATACGGCATGCATTGTTGTCTTTTTCTTTCATAATGGCTAAAAGTATGTGTTCGGTGTCGGCCACCTGGGCCTTCAGCATGCGTGCTTCGAGCAAGCAAAGGCGCATGATTTTAGAGGCCTTCTCGTTTAAAATGATTTCATGGTCCGCGTCAGGCATTTCCTGCATGGCGGAACCTTGTATGGATTGCTCTGCGCGTAGTTTCACCGAGCGGAAGTCCAGATTGAGCAAGCGGAGGATTTGGATGGCCTTGCCTTCCCCGTCCCTGATCAACCCGAGTAATAGGTGTTCCGGAGCTACACATTCATTGTGCAGCCGTAGCGCCTCCTCCTTGCTGTAAATGAGAACCTCTGATATTTTAGGTGAAAATTGATTGTTCATGCTCTGCAAATTCCTCTGATTAATGACTCTACTGGCAAAATTAACTATATTATTGGAATTACCATACAAAACACGTGCCAAAAAAAGATTAGGGCGCATTAAGTTTTTCTAAAAATAGTAAGGTTCTTCATGCAATGAAGTATGTCTATGGTTCTATATGTTGTCAGGAAATTGCAACTTTCTCGTTGTGGACAAATAGGGCTTTTTATGAAGTCCTGAAAAATACCGTGATAAATTTGTTCATTTTAAGGAAAAAGAGTATTTTTGCGGCATTAAACTAAAAGAAACGACTTTTAAATCTTACCATGAAGAAAATCAAGAAATCAATGATGTTTATGTGGCCTTTTGTGTGGGCTGCCTTCCTTGTGTTGTGGGGTTGTTTTGACGGTATGGAATCATCGGGAGAGGAATCGAACGTGATGGATGACCAATATTCGCCCCTCATCGTGAAGAAAGCCAAAGCTTTGGTTGAAAGTAGGCCGGATTTTTGTTTGCCTGACACCCATAAGCCGGTTGGGACATCTTCAAAGTCTACTCATAAGAAAGGTTCGGAGGCTATGGATGACATAAAAGTGGATTGGGATGACTATCGGTTGGTGGTTGACGGGAATCGACAAATGGCTCTTTTTCCCATCAAAGGAAAGGGACAACCAACAGCTTTCACGGCACTCACTATGGGAGGCCAGACGCATAAGCGCATGAATATGGTGACGAACAAGCTTCTTGTCCGACAGAATGACGACAAGAGCCTGACTGGCGTGGTACTGACTTACATTTACGACCAAAACTATTATAATGAGTTTGGAAAGGAACTTGATGCTTTGGCGTATGAATTTACCAAAACCCATTTCACGGGTTTTTTCATCACGTCCCGTTTGGACGGTAGCATATTGTTGGGGCGCAGGATAGAAAATGGGAAAGAGGTGTTTTCTTTCCGGCATCGCCCGTTGCTTCCGGGCAAAACGTCCAATGTGGAGGATTCATGTAGCCATGACGTGCATTTGTTTTTATGGTTGAATCCCGGAACGGTAGTCAAGAGGGTGTCACTGTTGGATTTTGAATACGACACGACTGAGAAGTGTTCTTTTTGCGGCAAGGCCATAGACGATTGTACTTGTGTGGATATTGTGGCTTGTTCCAAGTGCGGTGAAAAGATAGTGGATGGCAAATGCGGTTGTAATAAGGACGAGACGGAGGGACAAGTGGGTACGACCTGTCCTACCTGCCATGTTCTCATAACCGAAAACGGATGTAATTGTTGCCCGTTGTGCCGGATGTCTCCCTGCATGTGCGATGAATATACCGGTGGCGGTATCGGTGGCGGAGGTAATACTGGAGGTGGGTCTTCTGGTGGTGGTAATATTGGTGGTGGCAATATTGGCGGGGGCGATACCGGCGGTGGAACTGTTATTGGTGGTGGTTCGGGTGAGGTTGTTCCAGCGGCAAGGCCGGGAACAACTGTGGTTAAGAATGCGGCGCAGGACGCAGTGGCTTCAGTCATAAAATCGTATGGGAATTCGGAGGCCGCTTGTAATGTGGGTGTGCAATTAGCGTTTAAAAACATATTCGGCAGTTCCAATCTTCCTCCGGGGATGGTGGGGAAAGCCAATGAAATGGCACAGGCATGGCGGGATAATCCGAAACATTGGCAAGCGATTCCTTTGGGGGTTGCGATAAGTAATGCTAACCATGGCTTTTTTGTGGTGGCGGGGTATATAAACCCGTCAGGCTCCGGCCATGTGGTGGTGATTCTGCCGGGACCAACGAAATATAGCCCAAGTTGGGGATGCGAAGTTCCTTTGACAATGGATACAGGGGATGGAAAAAGATGGACAAATCGGTATTTGAGTGATAGTTTTGGAACAGATAGAAAGAACCGAATAGCTTACTATTTTTATAAACGTAAATAAACATGAAACGATTGTTGTTTTTAATTGCCTTTTTAGGGACAATGGGGTCTCTATGGGCGCAAGCTACTGAGAATCTTTTTGAGTGGCAGGGAGGTAATAGAATTATTCCTAACGGTAAATTTTTGGAAAAATATAAAGGAATATATACGGATTATCCAACGTATATATATAAGGAATATGATATTTCAATTAATAAGGAAAATTCGTATATCCTTAAGATGAAAGGTTTTGATAAGACGATGTCTGATTTGGGTACTTTTGATGGATTTGAAATTTATCATGAGGGTAAAAAGATATTGGATTATTTGTCTTATGGGCATTTGTTTGATGTTCGGTATATTACAGAGGAAAAATGTAGGGACTACTTTATAAAAGTGACATTGTCCAATGAAAGTTTTGCCTTGTTTTTTGGTGGTTGGCTTTTTGGTGGTGATGAAACCCCTGAAATGGTTGTTGTGGTTGTCTCTGGAGATAAGGCAAAGGTGGTTTTTGATGATTATGCTTATGCTTACAAATATACTCCCGGGGAGCATTTTTCTATTGAATATGTGGATGACATAAATGGCCTGCGTGCCATCGGATCTCCTGGCTTTACTGATAGTTATTTGAAGAAACGGACGAAATATAAGATATGGCGTGAAGGGAACATGCTAAAGTACAAGAGTTGGAAATAGGATAAAGGGAAGAGAAGGTGGAAGCAAGTCAAGATGGCAGTGTTTCCACTTTTCCCCTTGTATTTGGAGACTCTTTTCTTTAATGCAAATGAGTATGAAACGATTGTTGTTTTTAATTGCCTTTTTAGGGACAATGGGTTCCCTGTGGGCGCAAACTGTTGAGAATCTTTTCGAATGGCAGGGTGAAAATGGTATTGTTGCCAAGCCAAAATTTCTGGGCCTTTCAAGGAATCAAGAGTTGCCCAACATGCCTCTTTATACTTATATGGAATATGATGTGCATTCGGATAACGGAGACTCCTATTGTATAAAGATGAGGGGAGTGGGGAATAAGGAGATGTCAAAAGGTGGAGATTATGATTTTTTTGAGATTCACCATAATGGCAAAATGATATTGAGGTATAATCCGTTTGGTATATTGTATGACAACCGTTACATGACGGTCAATGCCAGTAAAGACTATTTTATAAAAGTACCCTTGTCCAATGGTAGTTTTGCCTTGTTTTTTGGAGGTTGGTTTTTTGGCTGTGGTGAGGCTCCAGAAATGATTGTCGTGGTTGTGTCCGGCGACAAGGCCAAGGTGGTTTTCGATGATAATGCCTATGCTTACAAATATACTCCCGGGGAGCATTTCTCTATGGAATATGTGGATGACGTAGAAGGCCTGTATGATAGTTATACTGTTGAATTTACGGAAAGCTTCCTGAAATCCAGAATGAAGTACAAGATATGGCGCGAAGGGAACATGCTGAAATACAAGAGTTGGAAGTAGAATAGGACAAGAGAGGGTGTAGGTAGTAAGATATGAAAAACAGATTTAGGCTGAATTTATTCAGGTTTGTATTGTTGCTGTCCGTATGTGTGTCTTGCTCACAGGAATATGACAAGGCTTTGGAAGATGCATTGAATCTGGCCGGGGAAAACCGTCCGGAGCTGGAAAAAGTGCTGAGGCATTACCATGGGGACACATTGAAATTGGAAGCGGCCAAGTTTCTTATTCGGAATATGCCCGGTCATTATTCTTTTGCAGACACCATGGAGGTCAAACCCTATTATGATGAAGTGGATTCTGTGCTTACGACCATGAAGGGGTGTAATGTCTGGACCATAAGAGACTCGCTTGTCAAGATTGATAACAAGTATGCCGACCTGTCCCCGGAATGGGTTGAGGATATACAAATCATTAAAGCGGATTTCCTGATACAAAATATCGATTCGGCATTTGTGCAATGGAAAAAGGGGGCATGGGCGCGGCATTTGGATTTTGAGCAGTTTTGTGAATATCTTCTACCTTATAAGGCTGAAGAATTGCAACCGCTTGACGCTTGGCGCACTTATCTCCGTGAATTCCATCCTGACCATCTCGACGAATTACGGTATTGCGACCAACTGAAAAACTCTTCGTTGCAGTCGGCCATTACTTTAAATGACAATTTATGGTATTACATGCGTCCGGAGATAACCGAAGCGTCCCAGGTTCGTCCCATATACAGGTTATCCACCCGTTTGCGGATGCCGTTCGGTATTTGTGCGGATTTCACCAATATGGCCATTTCTGTATTCCGGAGCCAGGGGATACCGGTGGCCTTGGACTTTACTCCCCAATGGGCGTTCCGTAGCTTGGGGCATACTTGGAACGTGGTGCTGGTAAATAATGGTAAGAACGTCCCTTTCAGTGGGGCTACCTCCAACCCGGGGCAACCCCACAAGCCGGATGAAAGGATGGCTAAGGTGTTCCGGATAACGTATGCCGTCAATCCCGATTTAAAAAGGCTTTCAGAAATCGAAGCATTCGTCCCGCGTGCTTTCCGTTATCCGTTTTTTAAGGATGTAACAGAAGAGTACATGGATTGTGAGGATGTGGAAATAGAGGTCGGAGATTCTTTGGACGGAAGATACGCTTATCTGACTGTTTTTGATAATACCGAATGGAAACCGGTGGACTTTGCTTTAATCAAAGGGAGCAAGGTGGTTTTCAGGAAAGTGGGGATGAACTCGGTCTACTTACCTGTATGTTATGAGGCCGGCGGGCAGATGAAAGCCATAGGCCATCCTTTCTTGCATACGTATGATAAGGAAGTCCGTCCTTTCATACCGGATACGTCGCGCCGTGTGACGCTTAAACTCCTCCGCAAATATCCGGTGCTCCGGCACGTCCAAGGGGTTGTCATGCGTTTGGACAGTGGTGAGTTCCACGCATCCAACGATGCCCGTTTCAGGGAGTATGAGATGCTGTATCGGGTTACGGATTGTTCCGTGACCGGACGGGAGGTTGTTCTTCCTGACACTTTGGGGGCATTCCGTTATTGGAGGTATTATCAGCCTAAAAACGGCTCATATTGCAATATCGCGGACATACGTTTCTACGAACGGGCTACAGGCAAGCAATGTGTGGGAAAAATCATAGGTACGGATGGATGTTGGGAGGGGAATCCCGGTCATACCAAAGATAAGGCATTCGATGGCGATTTGTTGACCTTCTTTGATGCACCTGTTTCTTCCGAGGCATGGACAGGGATGGATTTCGGCAAACCGGTAGACATAGGACGGTTTGTCTTTACAGGGCGAGGGGATGGCAACAGCATAGACATCGGCGATTGGTACGAGTTATTGTATTGGAAAGAAGGTGGATGGCATTCCGCCGGGAAGCGCAAAGCCGAAACCGTCCATTTGTTGTATGAGGATATGCCGCGCGGAGCCTTATATTGGTTGCGGGACTTGTCGAAAGGGAAAGAGGAACGGATTTTTTCTTATGAGGATGGGAAACAAGTTTGGTGGTGATTTTTATTTGTTTTCTTGGAGATTTGTTTATTATGTTTTGGTTGCAACCGACTAGGTTTCCCTATAGCATGTGAAACCGCCCGTACATTCTGCACCAAATGATTTTCCGTTCTGCTGCAGACGATTTCTCAATCTCCTGAGAACGATTTTCGGACGTACTGACATCTGCCTTACGAACTCTTCCATACTGAAAACCCTATCCGGAAAAAACATGGGTGTCCGGGGGATGTCCTTACCCTGTCCCACCTCACACAAACTGTTTTTCTCCCGAAAAGGTTCGCTTCCTTCAGACTTCTTCTGCACCAACACTTTAAGGTGAACTTTCTGCCTTTACATCCTTCACCGGAATTTCACCGGAAAATGAGAAACGACATGCAGATTCCCGATTTACAAATATAAATCGCCTGGTAATCAACAGGGTTACGGTGAAGGGCTTGACAAAGGCTTTTTCATGTTGTATATTTGCAAACAAGAAAACACCGAAAACACAAATCCTATGGACTTCAAAAAGATTGCATGCACCGTTGTAAGACGGTGGAACGAAAAACGTATGGCAGGAAGGGCGAAGGACGTGCCCCGTGATGCTACGCCGCAGGCGGTAACCACTGTAGCCACAGCCAAAACCGACGCGGCCAAAACCGGAACCACTACGCCGAGGCCCACATCCGTTCCGCAGCACACGCCAAACGTCCTCAGGACAGCGGAAGCAAAGGCTGTTCAAAGCGAAACGCCTTCCCCGAAAGCCGCCAACCTCGAGTCCGCCCTCGGCGGCTTCCTCGCCGAACGATACGAGTTCCGGCATCTCGGCCTCGACCGCCGCGCGCAGCCTTTCGAACGCCTCCTGCGCGTCCTTCGTCACGACCGCTTCGAAGCCGTGGCGGCGCAGCGCTTCGGCGCAGCGTGCGAGCCGTGCCGTCCGGTCCGCCGTATCGTTTCGTTCCGTCTTTGTCGTCTGGTTCGTCTGCATCGTGTTTTGCTGTGTATGTGTCGTCGTGTGAAACTTCCGTTTGTCCTCAGCGCAGCTTCCGCTTCACGACCGCCGGATTTCCCGCGGCCAGCGAGTCCTCGGGAATGTCGTGCACGACGATGCTCCCTGCGCCGATGATCGAGCGGGCGCCGATCCGGACGCCCGGGCAGACCGTGACGCCGGCTCCCAGCCAGCAGTCCTCGCCGATCGTGATCGGGAGGCCCGTTTCGACGGGTTTGCGGCGCTCTTCGAAGTCTATCGGATGCTGCGGCGTGCAGATACGGCAGCCGGGGCCGATGAGCGTGTGGTCGCCGACCGTGATGCCGCCGCAGTCGAGAAACGTGCAGCCGGCGTTGATAAAGACGCCTTCGCCCAATTGAATCCGATGACCGTGGTCGCAGTAGAACGGCGGCATGATCCGGGCAGTGGGATGGCGATGGGGGATTAGCGCTGAGAGCGCTTCGTCGTAGGCTTTGCCGTCGTCGAATGACACGGCGTTGAAATGTGCCTGGTTCACCCGCCTTCGGCGAAGGCTTTCTGCCACATCGGGTGCTGTGAAATCGAACGGCTCGCCTGCGAGCATCTTTTCCATTTCGGTCATGATGTCGTTCCTATTTGATGAAGAACCGGTATATGTCGTTGCCGTTGGCGTAGAGCAGCAGCATGAGCAGGACGATCATGCCGACGTACTGCGCCGCTTCGAGCACCTTGTCGCTCACCTTGCTTCCGGAGATCATTTCCCAGAAGGTGAACAGGGCGTGTCCGCCGTCCAGCCCCGGGATGGGCAGAATGTTCATCACCGCGAGGATGATCGACAGGAATGCGGTCTTCATCCAGAAATCCTGCCAGTCCCACGCCGCGGGGAAGATGCTCCCGATGGCGATGAATCCGCCCAGCTCCTCGTACATCTTCGTCTTGGGCTGCACGATCAGTTTCAGCTGTTCCCAGTAGGAGGAGATCACCTCTCCCGTTTTGCGGATGCCCGCCGGGATGGACTCCCGGAGGGTGTACTCCTGCGTGCGCGGGGTGTAGAGGTCCTGCCGCGGCGCGACGCCGATCAGCCCCTCCTCCGATACGGGCAGCGTCATGGTCAGCACCATGTCCCCTTCGCGCAGCGCCTCGATCCGCACCGAGTCCCCTGCGCGCGAGCGGATATACCGCTGGTAGTCGGGAAACTCCGCTCCGCGGAGGTCGTCCACGGCCAGGATTTCGTCGCCCTTCTTCAGGACCGCGGAGGCCGCCGCCGACACCGAGCTGTCCACGATGAACGGGAAGCGCAGGGCGAGGAATCCCTCGTAACCCTTTTTCTGCCGCATGGCGATCAGGTCGTCGAGCGGCAGGTTCAGCGTCACCGCCCGGCCGTCGCGCTCCACCTCCACGCGGCGGTCGCCCTCGGTGATGAGCAGCGAGGAGATGATCTCCTGCACGTTGTCCACCGGCTTCCCGTCGATCGAGAGGATGCGGTCTCCGTCGCGGAATCCCAGCTCGTGCCCCGCCTCGTTGAAGTCGTAGCCCCAGCGGGCGTCTTTGTTCGAGAAGTAGGTGTCGCCCCACGTGTAGCAGATGCCGCAGTAGATCGCCACGGCCAGCACGACGTTCATCACCACGCCGGCGATCATCACCAGGAAGCGCTGCCACGCGGGTTTGGCGCGGAACTCGTCCTGCTGCACGGGGCGTTTCATCTGCTCCTTGTCCATCGACTCGTCGATCATGCCGGCGATCTTGACGTAGCCGCCCAGCGGCAGCCAGCCCAGTCCGTATTCGGTGTTTCCGCGTTTGAATTTGAAGAGCGAGAACCACGGGTCGAAGAAGATGTAGAACTTTTCGACGCGGATCCGGAACACGCGCGCCATGATGAAATGCCCCAGCTCGTGAATGCCCACGAGGATGGTGAAACAGAGGAAAAACTGAAGAATCTTGATTGCTATGTCCATTGTGCGTATCGGTTACAGTTCGAGAAATTCGGCGGCCAGCGCGCGGGCTTCGGCATCGGCCGCAGCGTAGTCGTCGAGCGTGGGGGAGGCGACGAACGAGGCGTGTTCGAGCGCATGGCGGATCGCCCGCACGATGTCGAGCCAGGCGCACCGCCGCGCGAGGAAG